>Ga0102926_1001830_pt1 | contig 12445 bp, 15 predicted proteins | sample SalPonR1_A_D2_MG_FD_78173 | JGI IMG/M metagenome (GOLD analysis project Ga0102926, IMG submission 78173) | Salt pond soil microbial communities from South San Francisco under conditions of wetland restoration - Salt Pond MetaG R1_A_D2_MG | ecosystem: Environmental > Aquatic > Marine > Intertidal...
AGTTTGTCGAGAAATACGACCTCAGCGATATGAAGGTTTTGGGCACCGTCGGCGAGCCGATCAACCCCGAGGCGTGGAACTGGTATAATGATGTCGTTGGCAAGGGAAACTGCCCGATCGTCGATACATGGTGGCAGACGGAAACCGGCGGTCACATGATGACCCCCCTGCCCGGTGCCCATGCCACCAAGCCCGGCGCGGCGATGAAGCCGTTCTTTGGCGTGCAGCCCGTGGTGCTTGAGCCCACCTCGGGCGAAGAGATCCACGACTACCCGACCGAAGGCGTCTTGTGCATGAAAGACAGCTGGCCGGGCCAGATGCGCACCGTCTGGGGCGATCATGAGCGGTTCGAGAAAACCTATTTCTCGGATTACAAAGGATACTATTTCGCCGGTGACGGCTGCCGCCGTGACGCCGATGGCGATTACTGGATCACCGGCCGCGTCGATGATGTGATCAACGTGTCCGGCCACCGTATGGGCACCGCCGAGGTGGAAAGCGCGCTGGTGGCCCATGCCAAGGTCGCCGAGGCCGCCGTTGTGGGCTATCCGCACGACATCAAGGGGCAAGGCATCTATTGCTATGTCACCCTGATGACCGGCGAAGAGCCGACCGAAGAGCTGCGCAAAGAGCTGCGCACCTGGGTCCGGCAAGAGATCGGGCCGATCGCCGCGCCGGACCTGATCCAATGGGCGCCGGGCCTGCCGAAAACCCGTTCCGGCAAGATCATGCGCCGCATCCTGCGCAAGATCGCTGAAGATGACTTTGGCAGCCTTGGCGACACCTCGACCTTGGCCGACCCCAGTGTGGTGGATGACCTGATCGAAAATCGCATGAACCGCGACTGAAATCTGTCTCAAGATTGACCGGATTACCCTGCAAGGCCCAAGGTCTTGCAGGGTTTTTTTGTATCTGTCGTTCTTGGCCGTAACGCCGAGGCGCGCACCCGCGGGGGTGCAACATGCCTGCCTCCATGATAGGCTGGCGTGTGGTATTGAGTGCCTGCAAAATTAGAAGGAGCAAATTTATGCGTAAAATTCTTACAATCTTCGCAGTGACCGGCAGCATGACGCTGGCGGGGTGTGTCAGCGAAAATCAGGAACGTCAGGTCACCGGCGCCGTGATCGGTGGCGGACTAGGGCTGATCACCTCCAAGGTTCTTGGCGCCGATAACGATTGGGTGGTTGTCTCTACCCTGGCCGGCGCCGCGGCTGGTGCACTGGTTGCGAAAAACCAGCAAACCGGACTCTGCGCCTATGCCCGTGGCGACGGCACGTATTACCGTGCGCCATGCCCTTGATCTGATATTTGCGGGCGGCGCGTTATGCGCCGCCCTTCAACCACGCCCGCGATACGGCGCAACCCCCTGATCCGGGATCCAGACGCCCTCGGGCATCGGGCCAGTCTGATAGAACACATCAATCGGGATCCCGCCGCGCGGATACCAGTAGCCACCGATGCGCAGCCATTGCGGCTCAAGAAACTCGGCCAAGCGGCGCGCGATGGTGATGGTGCAATCCTCGTGAAAGGCCCCGTGATTGCGGAAACTGCCCAAGAACAGCTTGAGCGATTTGCTTTCCACCAGCCACTCTCCGGGCACGTAATCAATCACCAGATGCGCAAAATCCGGCTGCCCTGTCATTGGGCACAGCGATGTAAATTCCGGCGCCACAAAGCGCACGTTGTAGGCCACATCGGCCTGTGGGTTTTTCACCCGCTCCAAAACCGCCTCTTCGGGGCTTTGCGGCAAATCAGACGCACCGCCCAACTGCTTGAGGTCTTTATAGATATTCTCGCTCATCGGTTTTCTCCGTCAAACACCGCGTTTGTTGCCCCACAGCGTCACGTGCAATTGCGGCAGCACGCGCGCCTGATACCATTTGTCCTGAACCACCCGGTCCACCAACCAGCGCATCCGGTCATCCACACCGGCCTGATCGACGGTGGCGCTGTCATCGCCCGGCGGGGGTGGCGTATGGTTGCCCGGCTGCAAAAACAGCGGCAATTGCGGATAACGCCCGGCCACGTCCCGCGCCCATTGGTAATCGGCCTCATCAAAGATCACGATCTTGAGGACCATGTCAGCGTCCTGCCCTGCGGCCAGACAGGCGTCAAACGCACCCCAATCCACCTGCATCTTGCTGGATGGCGGCTTGGGGCTGAGCACCAGCATATCCAAGTCGGAAAACCAGTCCTGCGCGACCGACCCTTGGGTTTCCAAGGCAAACCCATAGCCCTGCGCGTGCCCAAGGCGGATCACCTCGCCCAAGGGTTGAATGGCCGGATTGCCGCCGGACAGCGACACCAGCAGGGGCTGCCCGCCCGATAGACGGGTAACTTCGGCCATGATGTCTTGGGCGGTCATCGGCGTCCATGTCGCGCGATAGGCTGAATCAACCGCGTGCAGGCTGTCGCACCAGTCGCAGCGATAGTCACAGCCGCCGGTGCGCACGAACACTGTCGGCACCCCGATCAGCGCGCCTTCACCCTGAATGGTCGGCCCGAACATCTCGGAAACGCGGATGACGCTTTGATCGCTCATGGCCGGTATACGGCCCATGTCTTGGGGGTCTCGCTCACCTTGATCGCCGAAACCTCGGGCCAACGGGCAGCGCACCAATCATAAAAATGCTTGGCCATGCGCTCCGCAGTCACCCCGTCATCCCCCAAAATGTCATTAAGGTGACGGTGGTCCAAAACATCGTCGATATAGCGTTTGAACTCGGCCAGATCGAGGTAGTCGCGCACGAAGCCATGCGCGTTCAACTCTGCCGCGCGCAGCTCGACCACGACGATATAATTATGCCCGTGCAGGCGCGCGCATTGGTGATCATCGGGCAGACCGAACAATTGATGCGAGGCCGAAAAATGAAATTCTTTGGTGATCGTATACATTTACTGGCCCTCCACCACACTGCGCCAATAGTCAGGATCGGCATACACCGTCGGGTCATCCACCCCGGCCAGATGAAACGCCTCGCGCCGCTCAACGCAGGTGCCGCAGCGCCCGCAATGCAGATCACCGCCTTTGTAACAAGACCATGTTTCAGCAAAGGGCGTCTTGTAGCGCGTGCCTTCGGTCACGATGTCGGCCTTCGAGATGGTGACAAACGGTGTATACAAATCCACCTTGGCCACCCCATCAAGCGCCTTGTTTTCCATGGCTTGAAAGGCGTCGATGAAATCGGGGCGGCAATCGGGGTAGATGAAATGATCGCCGCCATGCACAGCCGCCGCGACCGCACTGGCCCCCTGCGCCGCCGCCATGCCAAAGCCAACGGCCAGCATGATGGCGTTGCGGTTGGGCACCACGGTGATGCGCATGGTTTCTTCCTCGTAATGCCCGTCGGGCACATCCACGTCATCGGTCAACGCCGATCCCGACAGCGCCGCGCCCACGCCGCGCAGATCAACCACGTGATGCGCCACATCCAAGCGGCGCGCACAGGCTGCCGCAAAGTCCAGTTCCTTGGCATGGCGCTGGCCATAATCGAACGACAACAGGGCGGTCAGCTCGCGTTCAGCGGCGACCTTGTGGGCAAGCGATACAGAATCCAGCCCGCCCGAGCAGATAACGATAGTCTTCATTTGTTTTGTCCTTGTTTTGAGCGGGTAGGCTGCGACCGCATGAGGCGCATCTAGGCCTTTCGCGGCCAAATGGCAAGAACACGCCCTTGGATCACCCGATAAACCGGGCCATAAAGGCCTATGGAAATTTCCGACCTTGCCTTTGAACACGCCCCCGTCGGGCTGGCCGTTTTGGAAAAACGGATCATACGGCACTGCAATCGGCAGTTCGCAGCCACGTTTGGCGGGCAGACTTCGGAATTCACCGATATCCCGCTGGCGCGCTATTACCCATCCATCGAGGATTACAGCCGCATCGGCGAACGCGCCTTGGCGGCAATGCGCACGACCGGGCGGTATAGCGACGAACGGATCATGAAGCGCAGCGACGGCACGCTGTTCTGGTGCCGGGCGCGCGGCCAATCGCTGACCCCCGACGATCCGTTTCAACGCGGGGTCTGGTCGTTTACCGATTTATCCGATGAACGCCCGCTGGTCGAACTGACCAGCCGAGAACGCGAGGTTGCGATTCTGACCTGCCGGGGCATGACATCCAAGGAAATCGGCCTTGAACTGGGGCTAAGCTATCGCACCATCGAAGTCTATCGCGCCCGCTTGCTAGAGAAGTTTCAGGCGCGTAAACTGGCCGAACTGGTGGCGAAACTCTCAGGCATGCCGCTCTAGACTTGACCTTGGGTCGCTTTTACGGCTTTTCCCCCTCGAAATTGTGGGCCATATCCGCCATGTTGTAGGGAAACTGCCCGCTTTTCTATGGTCCAAGCTTGCCCTATAAGCGGCAAAAATCAGTGAAACGCGATGGCATAGGCAAGCCATCGCCAGCGGTCGAGGAACCCGATGCCGAATAAAACCCATGAAACGGATGTGGCCTTTGTCAAGGCGCTGGCCGAATTGCTGAATGACAACGATTTGACCGAACTTCAGGTCAAACGCGACTACGGCGAAAACGACAGCCTGAATGTCCGCGTCAGCCGCCAAAAAGAGGTTGTCACGCAGATGCAAGCGGCCCCGGCGCAAGCAGCCCCCATGGCCGCGGCCGCACCCGCTGCAGCAGCGGCGGGCCCGGCCCCGGCGGACGCGATCGAAGATCCCGCCAGCCACCCCGGCGCAGTGACGTCGCCGATGGTCGGCACCGTCTACATGCAGGCCGAGCCCGGCGCGCCGTCTTTCGTCAGCGTCGGTGACAGCGTCGCCGAGGGCGACACCCTGCTGATCATCGAGGCGATGAAAACCATGAACCATATTCCGGCCACGCGCGCCGGAACCGTCAAACGCATCTTGGTCGAAGATGGCGCCGCCGTTGAATATGGCGCACCTTTGATGATCATCGAGTAAGGGCGGGCTGATGTTCGACAAGATCCTCATCGCCAACCGGGGCGAAATTGCCCTGCGGGTGATCCGTGCGGCGCGCGAAATGGGCATCCAAAGCGTTGCGGTGCATTCCACTGCCGACGCCGATGCGATGCACGTGCGCATGGCCGACGAATCGGTGTGCATCGGTCCGCCCTCGGCCACCGACAGTTATTTGTCCATCCCCGCGATCATCGCCGCCTGCGAGGTCACAGGCGCGCAGGCGATCCACCCGGGCTATGGGTTTTTATCGGAAAATGCCAATTTTGTGCAGATCGTCGAAGATCATGGCCTGAAATTCATCGGCCCAACAGCGGAACATATTCGCGTCATGGGCGACAAGATCACCGCCAAAGATACGATGAAAAACCTTGGTGTGCCCTGTGTTCCCGGCTCGGATGGGGGCGTGGCGACACTGGACGAAGCCAAGAAACTGGGGGCCGAAATTGGCTATCCGGTGATCATCAAGGCCACCGCCGGTGGCGGCGGGCGCGGTATGAAGGTGGCGAATTCCGCTTCCGAGATGGAACACGCCTTTATGACGGCGCGGTCCGAAGGCAAGGCCGCGTTTGGCAATGACGAAGTCTATATCGAAAAGTATCTGCAAAAGCCGCGTCATATCGAAATTCAGGTGTTCGGCGATGGCAAGGGGCGCGCGGTGCACTTGGGCGAACGCGATTGTTCACTGCAACGCCGACATCAGAAAGTCTTTGAAGAGGCCCCCGGCCCCAGCATCACCGAAGAGGAACGCGCGCGCATCGGTGCGACCTGCGCCGAGGCTGTTGCGGCGATCAACTACGCCGGGGCCGGCACGATCGAGTTTCTGTATGAGGATGGCGAGTTTTATTTCATCGAGATGAACACCCGCCTTCAGGTGGAACACCCGGTGACCGAGGCGATTTTCGGGGTGGATCTGGTCCAAGAGCAGATCCGCGTGGCCGAAGGCCACCCGATGTCCTTCACGCAGGATGATCTGAAAATCAACGGCCATGCCATCGAGGTCCGCATCAACGCCGAGAAGCTGCCGGATTTTGCCCCGCGTCCGGGCAAGATCACGCAGTTCCATGTTCCCGGTGGCTTGGGCGTTCGGATGGATTCGGCGCTTTATGATGGCTACACGATCCCGCCATATTACGACTCACTGATCGGCAAGCTGATTGTCCACGGCCAAGACCGGCACAGCGCGCTGACCCGTTTGAACCGTGCCTTGGGTGAGTTGATTGTCGATGGTGTCGATACCACTGTTCCGCTGTTCCACGCGCTGTTGCAAGAACCCGACATTCAAAGCGGCAATTATTCGATCCACTGGCTGGAAAAATGGCTGGCGGCCAATCTTGAGCAAGGTGACTGACGCTTAACCGCCGTCAGAAGCATTTTTTGGCATCAAGGTAAAGCTGCCGCGGCTTTTTGATCCGTTTTGGTAATAGTCGGACAAACCAAGCCTGCCGTCGTCGTGCAGTAAGCCCCAATCGATCCAATCCAGATCGAAACCCGCATCGCGAGACGCCATGGCAATCGCCCCGTGGCTGGGAATAAGCCGCGTGGCGGTTGCGCCGTGTATCGGACGGCGGGGCCTTTCCAATGCCATGATCGGGTCATTGGTGGTGGCAAACAGCCCATCGCCGATCACAAGACGTGGGTGCAAGGCCATGATCGCCATGAACCAGTCATGCAACGGCACAGCCCCCTCCAACACATCAAACAGAACAACCACATCATACCTGCGCCCTGCCTGCGCCTCGGCGATCATTTCCTCCAACACATCGGCGTTGCGCAAATCAATCCTTTCGCGCAGGCCGATATCTGGCAAACGCGAGAACCGTTCAACCAGTTCGCCGCATGGCTCAACCCCGACCACTTGCAAGGCCCCTGCCGCCGCGAAACTGTAGCACCAGCGCCCATCCTCGGCCCCCAAAAGCAAAACCGTGGAATCGGCGATCACATGCCGAAACCCATCCACCAACATCGCGTGCCGTGCCTGCATGCGATTGGCCATCATATTGACCTCGCTTTCAAAAAATCCATTTGGCGTATGATCTTGAACGGTCATTCCTTTGCCCTTTCCCGCAATGGTCTTGCAGGCATAGCATTGCAACCGCTACTGAAGGCTTAACGCCCGAGCCCCAACTTTGGAAAACTGTCCCGCATTCAAATGACACCCCCATTGCCACACATCACCCCGGATATTTTGCTCAAGGCCTATGCGGCCGGGGTGTTCCCCATGTCCGAGCATCGCGACGACCCTGATATTTTTTGGGTCGATCCGCGCCGGAGGGGCATCCTCCCCTTGGACGGGTTCCATATCTCGCGGTCATTGGCGCGGCGCATGCGCAAAAAGGGCTATACGGTGTCCCTAAACACCGATTTCAGCGGTGTTTTGGACGGCTGCGCCGATCGGCCGGATACGTGGATAAATTCCGAAATTCGGCGCCTATATCTGGATCTTCATGATTTGGGGCACGCCCATTCAATCGAGATTTCAACAGATGGCACCCTGATCGGCGGGGTGTATGGTGTCACCTTGGGCACAGCTTTTTTCGGCGAAAGCATGTTTTCAAGGCGCACCGATGCATCAAAACTGGCGTTGGCGCACCTGACAGATCATCTGCGGCGCTGTGGCTTTACCCTGTTTGATACACAGTTCATCACACCGCATCTGGCCAGCCTTGGCGGCGGGGAAATCAGCCGGTCAGAGTATCATCAATTCTTGTCAAAAGCCTTGGAAAAAACCGCCTCAATCACATCCGAACCGCTTGAAAGCGATCCTCACTCGGTCTTGCAGCGCAACACCCAAACGTCATAGCGGGGGTGCTCCATCGCGTTCAGCGCCGGAGAAGAGGCAATCATCCAGCCCTCGAAAATCGGACCGTTTCCGTTGGCCTCTTCGATCGACATAAAAGCAAACGCATCGCCTGCCGCGTTGCCCGCAGGATAGCGGCACTCGCGCAAGATGACCGTCAACTTACCCAGTTGCGCGCTTTCACCGCTGGCAAGGTCCATGTCGACTGACGTGCCGTTCAATTTGTCCAACCCGCGCAACACCGCGCCGGTACCGACAACGACATCTTGGGCCATGCTTGGCGCCGGCAAAATAAGCGCGATCGACAGGCACAGCGCGCGCAGCGTCATTCGGCGCTTCCCTCATCGTCACCGGCGACAAATTTCATCAATAGGGACACAAGGCTGACAGAACCTTGGGTGAACTCGATCTCGTCCCCTTCAGCGAAAGAAAACGGTGATCCCCCGGGCAGAATCTCGACAAAGTTCCCGCCCAACAGCCCTTCTGAGCTGATGGCAACGGCACTATCATCAGGCACTTCAATGCCGTCGGTCACTGTAAACGTGGCGCGCGCGCGATAGGTTGTCGGATCAAGTGCGATATCTGTGACCCGGCCAACTTTGACACCGGCCATACGCACGTCTGTGCCGACATCGACGCCGTCCGCACTGCGGAAACTGGCGCTGAGAGGATATTCCGTGCTGCCACTGGAAAACCCCGTCACTTGCCCGGCGTAAATCAAAAAGCCAATAGCAACTGCCAATACGGCGCCGCCTACAACAACTTCGGTGGTGCTTTCAGACATCAGTCTTGCGCCCTTATTCGGGGGTCCATGCCTCGTAGTCGCGACGCTCCACAGGAGCCTCGCGCCGGATCGAGCCTGCGGGCGCATAGGCCAAGGCCGTGCCCGTCAGGTTTTCCTCATGCTGTTTTTCCCATGGCTTGTGGGCCAAGGGTGTTTCCGAGGGCAGCTCATCAAAGGTGTGATGCAACCAGCCATGCCAATCCGGGCTGACGCGGCTTGCCTCGGCCTCGCCATTGAAAATCACCCAGCGGCGATCACCCTGACGCGAGCGGTAAAAAATATTGCCCTGCTCGTCTTCGCCGACTTTGACACCTTTGCGCCACGTATAAAGCTGCGTGTTGAGCGTTTGCCCATTCCACCACGTGACCGAACGAAGAAGCGTGTTGAGAATGCCCATTGGGAACCTCCGGTAAAACCTTGTTCCGATATGGCTTAAATGTCGTTGAAGGTCCAGTGCCGGTTTGCGCTGAAACCCGATTACACCCGTTTGTGCAAACAAAAGGCCCGCCGAGAACGGCGGGCCTTTGTGCATCGTTAACTGCAGACGTTTAGCTAGCGCTGGTGCCCTCTTTCTTCTGATCAGCATAAATGATCAGCGGAGCGGCATCCGAGGTTGCGGCCTCTTCATTGACAACCACCTCTTCCACGCCCTCTTGGCCGGGCAAGTCGAACATGGTGTCCAGCAGGATATCTTCGAGGATTGACCGCAAACCACGCGCGCCTGTCTTACGCTCGATCGCCCGTTTTGCGATGGCCAACAGGGCGTCATCGGTAAAGGTCAATTGCGCGTCTTCCAGTTCGAACAGGCGCTGATACTGCTTAACCAAGGCGTTCTTGGGCTGCGTGAGGATCGTCACCAACGCGTCTTCGTCCAGATCTTCTAGAGTCGCGATGACAGGCAAGCGGCCGACAAACTCGGGAATCAACCCGAATTTCAGTAAGTCCTCTGGTTCGAGATCGGTAAAGATTTCCCCGATTCCGCGCGCGTCATCGTCGCGGACATCCGCACCAAAGCCCATAGCGCTGCCTTTGCCGCGTTGCGCAATGATCCGGTCCAGACCAGCGAACGCACCGCCACAAATGAACAAGATATTCGTTGTATCCACCTGAAGGAATTCCTGTTGCGGATGCTTGCGTCCGCCTTGCGGCGGCACTGCGGCGACAGTGCCTTCCATCAGCTTGAGCAGAGCCTGTTGAACACCCTCGCCCGACACGTCACGAGTGATCGACGGGTTTTCGGATTTCCGCGTGATCTTGTCGACCTCGTCAATATAGACGATGCCGCGCTGTGCGCGTTCGACGTTGTATTCACTGGCTTGAAGCAGCTTGAGGATGATGTTTTCAACATCTTCGCCCACATAGCCCGCTTCGGTCAGCGTGGTCGCATCCGCCATGGTAAATGGCACATCCAGAATGCGCGCCAACGTTTGCGCCAGCAAGGTCTTGCCGCAGCCCGTCGGACCGATCAGCAGGATATTCGACTTTTGCAGTTCGATATCGCTTTTGCCGGAATTGTTCAGACGTTTGTAGTGATTGTGAACCGCAACCGACAGCACGCGTTTGGCTGTGGCCTGTCCGATCACGTAATCGTCCAGAACGTTGCAGATATCGCGCGGTGTTGGCACGCCTTCGCTGGATTTCAGCCCGGCGCTTTTGGTTTCTTCGCGGATGATGTCCATGCACAGTTCGACGCATTCGTCGCAGATGAACACCGTGGGGCCCGCGATCAGCTTGCGCACCTCGTGCTGGCTTTTGCCGCAAAAGCTGCAGTAAAGGGTATTTTTGCTGTCGCTGCCATTGTTGTTCGACATTCCGTACCTTTCGGGCGGTGCCCAGCAATTGATCGACGATCCAGTTGTCGATCTCATGGTCGTTTGGAGCCAGCTTAAGACAGGTGATACGTCACCACAATGTCAAAATAGACACCGCGGGTTTAGCCGCGGTGCGCTGGCCCATCAGCTTTTGTCGTCTTCAGTTTTCGCGCGGTTCTCGACGATTTCGTCAATCAGGCCCCAATCTTTGGCGTCTTCCGGTGACATGAAATTATCACGCTCCAACGCCTCTTCGACCTTTTTGAGGGTTTGGCCCGTATGGCGGACATAGATTTCATTCAACCGGCGCTTCAACTTCAAGGTTTCTTCAGCGTGGATCATGATATCGGTGGCCTGCCCCTGATACCCGCCGGATGGCTGGTGGACCATGATTCGGCTATTGGGCAAGGAAAAGCGCATCCCCTTTTCACCGGCCGTCAGCAACAGCGAGCCCATCGAAGCGGCCTGCCCGATCACCAGCGTGCTGACCTTTGGCTTGATGTACTGCATCGTGTCATAAATCGACAGGCCGCTGGTGACGACACCACCGGGGCTGTTGATGTACATGCTGATCTCCTTGCTGGGGTTTTCAGCTTCTAGGTGCAGCAACTGCGCCACGATCAGGCTTGACATGCCGTCATGCACAGGTCCGTTCACAAAGATGATCCGCTCCTTCAGCAGGCGCGAGAAAATGTCATAGGCGCGCTCGCCCCGACTGGTCTGCTCGACCACCATCGGGACAAGGGTATTCATATAAGTCTCATAAGGGTCTGTCATGTTCGCCTGCCTATTGGGGATGTTTCGGTATTTACCGCTCAGGTGCTAACGGAGTCTTAGTCTTGAGCCCCGACCCCTGCAAGGGGCAGACGTATTGTTTTAGTCTTAACCCCGCCCTTGAAGGGGCCGCCACCCGGCCTAAGCTTGGGCGCATGAAAGATACAATCAGTCCTTCCCCGGCCACGCGAACAGCGGCACTGGAACAGCTTCAAACCTTCGTTCCCAAAGCGGGCAGCGATTACGCGCGCCTGCGCAACTACGATTTGGGACCGGGCGGGCATGTTCATGTGTCCACTCTATCGCCCTACCTGCGCCACCGCCTTATCACCGAGGAAGAGGTTTTGCGCAGTGTCTTGACCCGCCATTCAGCCAGTGCCGCCGAAAAGTTCATCCAAGAGGTGTTCTGGCGCAGCTATTGGAAAGGCTGGCTTGAGATGCGCCCTCAAGTCTGGACTGATTACCAAAACGGGCTCCACGCCGCGATTAACCGCGCCCAAGCGGAATCCGGGTTGCGACAGCGCTGGTCGGATGCGTGTCATGGCAAGACCGGAATCACCGCATTCGATCACTGGGCGCAAGAGTTGATACAAACGGGTTACCTGCACAATCACGCGCGCATGTGGTTCGCCTCGATCTGGATCTTCACGCTACAACTGCCGTGGCAATTGGGGGCCGACTTTTTCCTGCGCCATCTGTTGGATGGCGATCCGGCCTCAAACACCTTGGGCTGGCGGTGGGTGGCGGGCCTGCAAACCAAAGGCAAAACCTATCTGGCCCGGCCTGACAACATCGCGAAATACACCGAGCGACGGTTTCAGCCCTCGGGGCTTGCCACACATGCCCCGCCCCTACCCGGCCCCGATCACCCGCCACGCCGCCCCCTGCCGGAACCAATCCTTTGGTCCGCAAATAAACGCACGGGGCTTTTGCTTCACGAAGATGATCCCAGCCCCGGCTTTCTGTTCGACGCGGGCCTGTCGCCTGTCTCAATGGCCTGTCTGCAAACGTCGGCGCAACGCTCACCTTTGGCGGTGTCGGATTTGGTACACGCTTTCGCGCGCGACGCGCTGACCGACGCAGCAAACCGTTGGCAATCGCGTTGCGGCGCAAACGGAGGACGGCATGAAAGTGTTGCGCCACTGGTCACTTGGGCGCGCTCCAGCGAGCTTGAGCAAATCGTGACCCCCTACGCCCCGACAGGCCCCACAGCCGAAGCCTTGGCTGAACTAGAGGCAGAATTGAACCAGCACAACATCGCGTTGATCCCCATCATGCGGGATTATGACGCCCGCGCATGGCCTCATGCCACGCACGGTTTTTTCCGGTTCAAGGAACATA
>Ga0102926_1001834_pt1 | contig 12428 bp, 9 predicted proteins | sample SalPonR1_A_D2_MG_FD_78173 | JGI IMG/M metagenome (GOLD analysis project Ga0102926, IMG submission 78173) | Salt pond soil microbial communities from South San Francisco under conditions of wetland restoration - Salt Pond MetaG R1_A_D2_MG | ecosystem: Environmental > Aquatic > Marine > Intertidal...
ATATCTAATTTCTTTAGGCTATTTAGTTTAAATATATTCTATTACAAAACCTCTAATTAGTCAATTAAATAGGTTGTATACCCATACCTATTGCTTCATGTTCAAAACCGTGTCTAGGTGAGCCTATTTCTCCATAAAGTACAACTGAAAGCCAACTTCCTGATGATTTATCACCTGCAATTAGATTTCCTCTAACTAGGGTATATACCAACCCTGTACTTCTTAAAACTTCTCCTAGTTCTACCTGACCTCTGCAATATCCAGTGAAAGCTTCCATGGTGGCATGATAAAGTGCATGCTCTTCTCTATAATTTTCTCTAATAAAATCTTTTCTCATAGCTGCAGTTTCTATTGCTGCTATAATATTCTTAGAATCCATAGAACCAGCTTGTCCTGTTAAAATATGATAATTTTGTTTAGAATATTCCTCTATTAAAGAATTTTTTTCTTCTTTATCTGCAATAGATATACTTAAAGCTATTTTTCCAATTCCTGCTTTTTTCATTTTATCACCATTTTTATTATACTACTTTAAGGGTGATTTATTCAATATTTCTTTTTCCTTTTCTATAGCCATTTTTTCTAAACTTTCTACTACTTTTCTAGTCTTATCTACATAATCTTCATCTTTAATGGAATTTAAATTTATTTTTACATTAAGTAATGCTGAAAGCACTGCTGTTCTAGCCAACATTGCTGATACTAAACCATCGGTTACTGCATTTTTATTACCTTTTTCAACCGCCATTTCAGCTAAAGGCATTATTTCAAAAGCTTCCTTTGCAATTTCTAAAGGTACTTCCGCTGCTATTATTAATCCTTCTTGTATTTTATTTTTTCTATACTCTTTTTCTTCTTCACTAGTTTTAGGTAGTTTAAATCCCGCCATTACCTTATCAAATGCTTCACAATCTTTCTCAATATTATCCAACATATTTGTTCTAATCATTTCAGCTTTACCTACAATTATTTTCATTTCTTCTTCTACATCTTCATATTTTTTCTTCCCTACCGTAAGATTTGCAACCATTTCCGATAAAGCTGCTGCTAAAGCTCCACTATAAGCTGCTATACTTCCTCCACCGGGTACCGGTTCATTTGAAGCCGTTTCTTTTGAAAATTCTTCTAATGTCTTATTTTTCATCATATCCTCCTTAATTTTTTTGTACTATTTCACCATCTTTTATAACGGTTTTTACAATATTAACACCTACGTGATAAGGTAAAAATTTATAAGATGGATAATCTAATATTAATATGTCCGCTTTTTTACCAGAATCTATACTACCAGCTTCAGCTACTCTATCTACAGCTGCAGCACTATTTATGGTAAGTGCTGTGAGTATTTCTTCAGGCGAGAGGTCCATATATAAAGCCGCTAATGCAATTATTAGTGGTATAGAATTTGTAAAACTACTACCTGGATTTAAGTCAGTAGCTAATGCTACAGCACAACCTCTATCAATCATTTTTCTTCCATCAGCATAATCTTCTTTTAAGCAAAAAGCCGTTCCGGGAAGAAGTGTTGATATTACACCTTTTTCAGCCATATCTTTGATGCCATTATCTGATACCTGCAGTAAATGGTCTGCTGATACTGCTCCCATTTCTGCTGCAAGTTCTGCTCCTCCTAATTGTACAATCTCGTCTGCATGAAGCTTAAGCTTTAATCCCATCTCTTTAGCTCTTTTGAGAAATCTTCTAGATTGTTCTATGTTAAATACTCCTTCTTCACAGAAAATATCTGCAAATTCTGCTAAATTATTTTCCACAACTTGGGGCAAAACCTTTTCTATCTGAAAATCTATAAACTCATCCTCTCTACCTTTATATTCTTTAGGAACAGCATGAGGACCTAGAAAGGTCACTGCAATATCAATTGGGTGATCTTTTTTTATTTCTTTCATAGCTTTAAGCTGTTTGATTTCTGTTTTCAAGTCTAATCCATATCCGCTTTTTCCTTCTACTGTTGTAACACCGAATTTAAGCATAGAATCTAATCTTTTCTTACCAGATTCTATAAGTTCTTCTAAAGAAGCTTCTTTTGTCGATTTAACGGTACTTATAATACCTCCTCCTCTTCTCATAATATCCATATAATCATCTCCTCTTAATCTCCAGGAGAATTCTTCTTCTCTATATCCTCCAAAGACAAAATGAGTATGAGAATCTATAAATCCAGGTATCACACTTTTAGCCTGAGCATCAATTACTGTATAATTATCTTTATTGTATTTTTTTAATATATCCTCTTCTTTTCCAACCGATACTATTTTATCATCTTCTATAACTACCGCCCCATTTTTTATAACTCCGATATTCTTCATATCTTTACCAAATTTAGGTTCAAAGCCAGAGCAAGTAACTACTTCAGATGTATTTAAAATCATTTTTTTGTTCATACTTTCACCACCTTGGGTATATTATAACATTAAAGTCTTGTTTCTAAAACTTGATCTATTTTAAAGTCTTCTAGTCCCAAATAATACTCTGCAGTATCTACTAATGCTGCCATAGGTACCAATCCTATTATTTCACTTCCCAAGACATTAACACCATATCTTTTGCATTCCATCTTAACAGTTTCAAATACTCTATAAACAGCTGTTTTTGTATAGTCAGTTAGGTTCATAGATACCTGTACTATATTTCTATCTTCAAGCTCTATACCTATTGATTTACAATATCTAAATCCTCCGTTTATATGTCTAATTTGTCTTGCTATTTTATTTGCTATCTCTAAATTATCTGTATCTAAGTTTATGTTGTATGCTACTAAAGGCATTCTAGCACCTATTGCTGTTACTCCTGCAGTAGGATGTACCTTATCTGGTCCAAAATCTGGTTTCCATTCTTCATCTTCCATTTTTTCAGACATTTTTTCAAACTGTCCTTTTCTAATTTTAGCTAAGTTTGATCTATGACTTGCTGATGCAGATTTTTCATACAAGAAGAAAGGAAGTTTATGCTTCTCAGAAGCTTTTTCCGCTACCTCTTTCGCTAATTTATCTGCTTCCTCTACCGTAACGTTTCTAATAGGTATAAAAGGCACTACATCTACTGCACCCATTCTTGGATGCTGTCCTTCGTGTTTTGTCAAGTCTATTAATTCTACTGCTTTATCTATTGCTTGAAGTACGGCTTTTTTTAATTCTTCCGGTTCTCCTACTACAGTAACTACACATCTGTTATGGTCTTCATCATTGCTGTAATCTAAAAGCTTCACACCTTTTTTTCCTCTAAATGATTCTACAATCTTTTCTATTTTATTTAAATCTCTTCCTTCACTAAAATTTGGTACACATTCTAAAATTCTTTCCATTTTAATCCTCCTATTTTCACAAAGATAATGACAGAATCTTTTGACTCTATCACTATCTTTTTCTAATTATTCTAAATTTCTATTTTTTTAAATTATTAAATGTTTTTTCTATTAATTTATCATCTGCAACAAAAGGTATAGTAATGTGGTCTTCTCCCTGGAATTTTTTGTTGTATTGAGAAGCTGTATCTATTGAATTTTCACATCTAGCCCAGTTTCTTCTTGCAACTCCTACCATTGCATCCCAAGGTATTGAGTTCATAAGAATTTCATCTACTCTTTGGCTACCATCTAATACCATACCAAAGCCACCATTTATAGCTTTACTGATTCCAACTCCACCGCCATTATGAAGAGCTACTAAACTCATTCCTCTTGCAGCATTTCCAGCGAAACAATGTATTGCCATATCAGCTGTTATATTACTTCCGTCTTTTATGTTGGATGTTTCTCTATATGGTGAATCTGTACCTCCTGTATCGTGATGATCTCTCCCTAACATAACAGGTCCGATTTCTCCATCTCTTACCATTTTATTAAATTTAAGTGCTATGTCTCTTCTTCCTAAAGCGTCTTGGTATAGAATTCTAGCTTGAGTTCCAACTACTAGCTTGTTTTTCTCAGCATCTCTTATCCATACATAGTTATCTCTATCTTGACCTCTTCTATTTGGATCTATTGCATCCATAGCAGCCTTATCTGTTTTTATTAAATCTTCATGATTACCACTTAAGCAAACCCATCTAAAAGGTCCGTATCCATAATCAAAAAGCATAGGTCCCATTATATCCTCTACGTAAGATGGGAAAATAAATCCCTCACTAGTATCTTTACCATTTTTAGCTATTTCTTTAGCTCCAGCATCAAATACGGCTCTCATAAAAGCATTTCCATAATCGAAAAAATATGTTCCCTTATCGACTAATTTTTCTATAAGTTTAAAATGTTTAATAAGGCTTTTATCTACATGTTTTTTGAATTCTTCTTTGTCATTTTTAAGAAGGTCTGTTCTTTCTTCGAAAGATAATCCTTGAGGACAATAACCACCATCGTATGGTACGTGACAAGAAGTTTGGTCTGATAATAGTTCTATTTTAATATCCTTATCTACTGCATACTCCAGTAAATCTACTATATTTCCTTCATAAGCAATTGACATAGGTTCTTTTTTATCTATATACTCATCAGCTATTTTGAAAGCTTCTTCTAAACTATCGGTAGATTTTGAAACCCATCCTTGTTCTATTCTCGTTTTAATCCTAGATTCATCTACTTCGGCAATAATACCAACACCATTTGCTATTTCTACAGCTTTAGCTTGTGCTCCACTCATACCGCCTAATCCTGAAGATACAAATAAATGTCCCCTTATATCTCCATCTTCAGCTACACCAAGTTTTAGTCTTCCAGCATTTAGCAATGTATTAAATGTACCGTGTACTATTCCTTGAGGTCCTATGTACATCCACCCACCAGCAGTCATCTGACCGTAGCTTGATACTCCCATAGCAGTTGCTTTTGCCCAGTCTTCCGGATTATCAAACATACCTATCATTAGACCATTGGTAAGTATCACTCTAGGACTTTTTTTGTTAGATTTAAAAAGTCCAACTGGATGTCCAGACATCACCACTAATGTTTGGTCATCAGTTAGTTGTTCTAGATATTTTTTGATTAATCTATACTGCATCCAGTTTTGGCAAACCTGTCCCGTCTCTCCATAAGTAACAAGTTCATAAGGATAAAGAGCAATATCAAAATCCAAGTTGTTATCAATCATAACCTGCATTGCTTTTCCTTCTACACATTTACCCTCGTATTCATCAATATTTTCACCCTTAATTCTTCCTTCTGGGCGATATCTATACCCATATATTCTTCCCATGTTCATTAACTCATCTAAAAATTCTGGGGCTAACTTTTCATGATGTTCTTCTGGTATATATCTTAAAGCATTTTTTAGGGCCAGTTTTATTTCCCTATCTGTTAATGTAACTTCTCTTTTTGGTGCTCTTCTATATTTAGGGTCGAATCCAGGATGTTTGGGTAATTCTGAATCTAATTTAATTGTCATTGAATTAGAAATATCCATATTTTTTAACATGACAATCCTCCTTTAATTTATTATATTTTTATATTTTAATTATATATATATAACGTCTATAAAACGTCTAAAAAGTGAAATAGTCGATTTACTTTATCGACTATTTTTTATATAATTTTTTTATTGAGCTTTCATTTGCTTCACATATGCCTCTTTCAGTAATTATTCCTGATACATATTTTGAAGGTGTTACATCAAAACCAAAATTTTTTGCCTTGCTTTCTTTCGGTGTAAGTAATACCTTAGTAATTTTACCTTTAGAAAGACCTTGTATGTATTTTACCTCTTCTCCATCCCTTTCTTCAATAGGTATGTCCTTCAATCCATCTGATATTTCCCAATCAATTGTAGATGATGGTAATGCTGCATAAAATGGTATACCATTGTCATAGGCTGCCAGTGCTTTTAAGTATGTTCCAATTTTATTTGCAACATCTCCTGTATATGTAGTCCGGTCTGAGCCTACAATGACTACGTCGACTAATCCTTTTTGCATCAAGTGCCCTCCTACATTATCTGCTATTACGCTATGATCTACACCATGGTTTCCTAATTCCCAAGCTGTTAATCTTGCTCCTTGATTTCTTGGTCTTGTTTCATCTACCCATACATGAAGCTTTATACCTTTATTATATGCTTCGTATATAGGTGATGTAGCGGTTCCATAATCAACAAAAGCAAGCCATCCCGCATTACAGTGGGTTAAAATATTTACAGTATCACCATTTTTTTCTTTGCTTATTTTCTCAATAATACTAGATCCATATTCTCCTATTTTTTTGCAGTTGGTTTCATCTTCAAAAGCTATAGCTTTAGCTTCTTCTTTTATTAGTTCCAGTAGTTGTTTCTTGGTGATGGATTTTTTCATATTCTTAATCTGTCTTTTTAGAGCATAATCTAAATTTACAGCAGTAGGCCTTGTCTTTCTAAGATTTTCAATATCTGATAATATTATTTTTTTATATTTCTCTAAAGATAAATCTTTGCTAAAGTGTTGTAAAGCAGATAAATACACCCCGAATCCTGCTGCCGCTCCTATGAGCCCCGCTCCTCTTAAGTGCATATCTTTGATTGCTACAGACATTTCTTCAGGTGATTCTATCTTCTCTACAACAAATTCATGAGGCAAATGTCTTTGATCTATGATTTTGATAAGTCCTTCTCTTTCCATCCAAATAGTTTTGTATCTTTTATTATTTACAAGCATATAAAAAACCTCCTAATACCTTTATTATATTTTAATTAGGAGGTTTTTATCAAGTTTTTATTTAATTAATGCTATTAATTCTTGAGATTCCACTTGTTGTCCTTCTTTTACATATATTTCTTCAATTTTCCCCTTCAAGGTTGCAATTATTTTCGTTTCCATTTTCATTGCTTCTATTACAGCCACAGGTTGATTTTCCTCTACTTCTTCATCTTCTTTAACCAATATTTTTACTAATTTACCTGGAATATTTGCCCCAATTTCTTTAAGGTTATCTGGGTCAGCTTTTCTTTTTTCTTCCTTAACTATTCCATCTTTTATGCTTTTATCTTTTATTCTTACAACTCTTCTATTTCCATTTATTTCAAAAGCAACATCTCTGTATCCTTCATCATCCAGTTTTCTAACTTCAACTAGTTTTACTACCATGATTTTTCCTTCGGCAATTTTTATTTCGCAAGTTTCACCTTCTTCTAAACCATGAAAATATATATCACTACCCATGCTAGAGAAATCACCTATATTCTCTCTGTATTTTAAATAATCATCAAAAACTTTTGGGTAAAGAGCATAACTTAGAATATCTTGCTTATTTGAGTTAATATTGTGATTTTTATCAAGATATGTTTTTATTTCTTCAAAATCCTCATCTTTAAGTAATTCTCCAGGCCTAACAGTTATAGGTTTTTCATCCTTAAGAACTAACTTTTGTAGTTTTTTTGGAAAACCACCTTGAGGCTGTCCCATCATTCCCTTAAAATAGGAAACTACAGAATCAGGAAAATCTTGTCCTTTAGCTTTTTTATATATATTTTCAGGAGTATAGTTGTTTTGAACCATGAAAATTGCCATATCTCCTACGACTTTTGAAGATGGTGTTACTTTAATTATATCTCCAAGCATAATATTTACTTTTTTGTACATCTCTTTTACTTCTTTAAATTTATGTCCTAAACCAAAACTTTCAACCTGAGGCTTTAAATTTGAATATTGACCACCAGGAATTTCATATTTATAAATTTCTGCCGTCCCTGATTTTAAATCGGATTCAAATTGATTATATACTGGACGCACACTATTCCAATAATCAGATATCTCCTGTATTTTATCCAAATCCAACCCAGTATCTCTATCTGTATTTTTAAGAGCTGCTGCTACAGAGTTCAAAGCTGGCTGACTGGTTAGCCCTGACATACTATTAAAGGCTGTATCTACTATGTCTACTCCTGCATTAGCAGCCATAAGCAGCGTAGCTACTCCGTTACCACTTGTATCATGAGTATGTAGATGTATAGGTATTTCTATTTCGTTTTTTAATGCCTTAATTAGCTTTTCTGCTGCTAAAGGCTTAAGTAATGCCGACATATCTTTTATTCCTAAAATATGGGCCCCAGCTTTTTCCAAACTTTTAGCCATATTCACGTAATATTTAAGTGAATATTTATCTCTACTTTGATCTAAAATATCTCCTGTATAACACATACACGCTTCAGCTATTTTTCCTTGATTTAAAACTTCGTCTATAGAAACTTCCATACCATTAATCCAATTAAGTGAGTCAAATATTCTAAAAACATCTATACCGCTTTTAGATGATTCTTTCACAAAGTCTCTAATTACATTATCGGGATAATTTTTATAACCTACTCCATTAGACCCTCTTAGTAGCATTTGAAATAATATATTTGGGACCTGTTTTCTTAATTTTTCCATTCTTTCCCAAGGGGATTCTTTTAAAAACCTATAGGATACATCAAAAGTTGCTCCACCCCACATTTCTATAGAAAACAAGCTAGGAGCTAATCTCGCTACAGCAGGAGCAATTTTAACCATATCTACAGTTCTCATCCTTGTAGCCATCAATGACTGGTGAGCATCTCTCATTGTTGTATCCGTTAAGAGCAGTTTGCTCTGGTTTTTAATCCATTTAGTTATACCTTTAGGCCCTTCCCTGTCAAAGATATTTTTTGTTCCTTCTTTTATTATATTTTTATTGTATTTAGGTACTCTTGGAACATCAAACTGAGGTTTTACTCCCCTAGTTTCGTTAACTACCTTTTCTCCTATATATTTAATAACTCTAAGCTCAGAATCTCTTCCCCCCCTGATATCAAAAAGTTCAGGGTTGTCAGAAATAAAGCCTGTATCACACATTCCTTTCTCAAAAGTCTCATGATTTAGTACATTTAGTAAAAAACCAATATTGGTTTTAACTCCTCTTACCTTAAATTCTCTAAGAGCTCTAGAAGATTTATTTCTTGTATCTTTAAAGGTTCTTCCCCGAGATGTAACTTTTACCAAAAGGCTATCATAATATGGACTTATTACAGCTCCTGTAAATCCGTTTCCTCCATCCAATCTAATACCTAGTCCCGAACTAGATCTGTAAACGTCTATAGTTCCAGTATCTGGGGCAAAATTATTAGCTGGATCTTCAGTTGTTACTCTACATTGAATTGCATATCCATTCTGTTTAACATCTTCTTGAGATTTTATTCCTATTTCTTTAGAATCTAATAAATAACCTTCAGCTATCAATATTTGTGACTGAACTATATCTATCCCTGTAACCTCTTCAGTTACAGTATGCTCCACCTGTATTCTTGGATTCATCTCTATAAAATAATGATTACCATATGAATCAACTAAAAATTCAACAGTACCGGCACTTCTGTAGCTTACAGATTTTGCAATCAAAATAGCATCATGACATATTTCCTGTCTCTTTTTTTCATCTATGCAAAGAGCAGGAGTAAATTCTATTATTTTTTGATGTCTTCTTTGAATTGAACAGTCTCTTTCAAATAAATGCACAATATTTCCCTTTTTATCACCTAGTATTTGAACTTCAATATGCTTAGGTTTTTCCAAATATTTTTCAATAAAAATATCATCAATACCAAAGGCTTTCTTTGCTTCATTTTTGGCGCTGTTAAATTCATCAATAAGTTCTTCTTCCTTTTTTACTATTCTCATACCTCTTCCGCCGCCACCAGCAGATGCTTTAAGAATAACTGGATATCCGCAGTAATCCGCAAATTCCTTTGCTTCTTGGTTGTTTCTTACAGCTTTTTCTACTCCAGGTATAGTTGGTACACCTACCTGATTTGCCACTTTCTTAGATTTAATTTTATCTCCCAGCTTATCCATCATTTCATGATTTGGTCCTATGAACTCAATTCCAGATTCCCTACATTTTCTTGCAAACTCAACATTTTCAGATAAGAATCCATAACCAGGATGTATTGCCTCTACACCTTTTGAAATCGCTAAATTTATTATTTCATCTATATCTAAATATGCATCGACGGGCCCTTTATTTTTACCAATTTGGTAAGATTCATCAGCCTTAGTTCTAAAAAGAGAATTCTTATCTTCTTCAGAATATATTGCCACAGATCTAATACCCATTTCCTTACAAGTTCTAAAAACTCTTATCGCTATTTCTCCTCTATTTGCTACTAAAATTCTTTTGAATTTTTTCATTTTATAACACCACCTATTTCACTTTAGAATATAGCATAACAAAATTAAATTAATATTTCAAGCTTATTTATTTATTTTTTTAATTTTATTGCCTTATTTCTTTTCTCTATGTTGTGCGTACTTATTTTTAAAACTTGTGTCCGCATAAATAAAACACCTAAGATGAGTTTAATCCAGGTGTTTACTTAATTTATTAAGGTTTTATTTATAAATAGCTATATTTATTATTTATTGAATTCGGTTATATTTTTTCTATATCTTGCCGGCAAAAATTGAAATTGGACCTTTGTATTCTTTCTATCTTCTATTCCTATGGATTTGAAATATTCTTTCCACATTTCTTCATAAACTTCTTCTATATCACTAAATTTACTATAAAAACTTTCTTCAATATTTGTTGTATACCATTCTATTCCATCGTAAATACCTGATTTTAGTCTTTTTTCATCAAATACTATAAAGTTTTCCCTCTTAAATCTGTCTACAAAATGGGGCATTATCAATTCAATTATGTCATTATCTGGTGCAATTTTAGAGAAAAGTATTCCATTTAAATCTTTAAACCTTAAAATACCTAAAAATCTGTGTTTTTCCTTTGATACTTTATCGTAAATTTTCTGAATTGGTAAGGTATCTCTATGAGAATATAATTGTGTTATATTTCCTTTTTTTAGACCTAAACTTATAAATCTAAGTATAAGCTTCTCTTTATTAGGTTCTATGGATAGAAAAGTATAATAAATTATCTTTAAAGCAAATTTTGAAATTCTTTTTTCTATTATGTTTTCCATCTTTAAAGAAAATTCTTCATTTGACCTAACTATTTTATAATCAGACATCAAAGATCTTTGGTATGAATCTTTTGAAAAAATTCCTGATGATTTTTTATATTTATAATGTAAATATAATGCTGTCATCAATCCATTATATGTATTATCATATAAATAATCCATATGCCCTCCTAAAAAAAAGATACCTGTCTATCCAAATCACTTTCACTGAGTTTATACCTTATAATTTCTGGTTTTATATCTATTCCACCATGATATCTTCCATCACAGGTAAGAAAATATTTTGCTCTCTTCAAGACTACTCCAATTTTCTTAAGATTTTCATATTTAATTTTAAAAAATTTCCTTTCTTTTACTATCCTTTGAGCTGATTTTGGTCCTATTCCAGGAATTCTAAGAAGTTCATCATAGGATACCCTATTAACTTCCTTTGGAAATAGATGAATATTGTTTAGAGCCCAATTGATTTTAGGATCAAATTCAAGATCAAAATTTCTATTGCCTTCCGACAAAAGCTCATCGGCTCTAAATTTATAAAATCTTAAAAGCCAATCTGCTTGATACAATCTATGCTCTCTTTTTAAAGGTGGTTTTGTATTTACCGCAGGTAGCAAAGAATTTTCTACTACAGGTATGTACGCTGAATAAAATACTCTTTTAAGTTGAAATTTATCGTATAGATTTTGACTTGTTTTTAAAAGTTGATAATCGCTATCCTGGGATGCTCCTACTATCATTTGTGTAGTCTGACCTGCAGGCAAAAATTTTTTAGAGACTTTATATTTATTTCTTTCTTCTTTATTTTCCATTATTCTATCGTTTAGATTTTTCATAGGTAACAAAAGAGTTTTTGTGTTTTTTTGAGGAGCTAAAATTTTCAAACTCTTTTGACTAGGCAGCTCAATATTTATACTCAATCTATCTGCTAAAAATCCAAGTTTTATCATTAAGTCTTTGGAAGCCTTGGGTATACCTTTTACATGGATATATCCTGAAAATCCGTACTTGAATCTTAGTATTTCCAATGCTTTGCACAATTTTTCAGTTGTATAATCAGGATTTTTTTCAACCGCAGAAGATAAAAAAAGACCTTCTATATAGTTTCTCCTGTAAAATTCATAGGTTATTTTTCCAATCTCTTCAGGGGAAAAAGAAGCTCTTTCAACATCATTACTAATTCCATTAATACAGTAAGTACAATCGTAGATACAGTTGTTTGACATTAAAATTTTTAGCAGTGATATACATCTGCCATCACTTGACCAAGTGTGGCATATACCAAAGGATCTAGAATTCCCGAGTTTTCCCTTATTTCTTCTTTCTACACCACTAGAAGAACAAGAAACATCGTATTTTGCCCCTTCTGCTAATATCTTAAGTTTTCTAATTAATTTATCCATATAACCACCATAAAGAACGTTTGTTCTATTATAGCATTTTTCTAATCATTTGCCAAGCACTTATCATTTTTCCATCGAATAATTTTCTTTGCTGCAGTTGATGAGTCGGTATTTTTTA
>Ga0102926_1001837_pt1 | contig 12418 bp, 12 predicted proteins | sample SalPonR1_A_D2_MG_FD_78173 | JGI IMG/M metagenome (GOLD analysis project Ga0102926, IMG submission 78173) | Salt pond soil microbial communities from South San Francisco under conditions of wetland restoration - Salt Pond MetaG R1_A_D2_MG | ecosystem: Environmental > Aquatic > Marine > Intertidal...
TCAACGCTAGATTCTTTAGGAATGAACCTATCGGCTTACAATGGGAAAGTTATTTCTGTAGTTGATGGTAGGCGTAAAAAAGTTTTTGTAAAAGCTTTTAAATTCTATAAAGGTAAAGTTGTTAGCACAGATGAGGCTCAAATGGGTATGATTGACGATTTTCTAGATGAATGGAATAGCAAAGATGAGGAAATGATATTGGTTGGTAGTGGTGTTACTGAAAACAAAGAATATATTTTATCCAACAAAAATGAAAAAATAGCATTGGCATCATTAAAAGATAATTTCCCTTACGCTAAGACCTTAGCTGCTATGGGTAGAGAAATTGATCCAGAGGATTATCAGAGCTACAATACCATTGAAGCAAATTATATAAGAAAGTCTCAAGCGGAGATGACATTAGAAAACTAAAAGGTGATTGATATGGAAGGCACAATTCAGTTAATGCAACTAAGTGATGTTAAGAATGTTCTTAAGATCGAAGAGGAAAGTTTTAGTACCAGTTGGACTTTTAATGCGTTTATTTATGAATTGTTAGTCAATGAAAAAGCGACTTATTATACCTTTAAAATAGAGGAACAAATCATCGGCTATATTGGTTATTGGTTATTAGACGATGATATACATATTACTAATTTAGCAGTGGCGCCACTTTTTAGAAAAAAGGGGATTGCCAGCAAATTAATAAATTTTATTATAAGAAAAGCAAAGGATATTGGCGTAAGCCAGATAAGTTTAGAAGTGAGAATTACAAATCAAGAAGCCATTAAACTTTATGAGAAAATAGGTTTTGCTCGGGGGAAGCTCTTGAAAGAATACTATAAAAGAGAAGATGGCATTGAGATGGTTCTTCTACTTAAGGGAGGCAGTAATGAAGAAAAACAATTTTAAAGTGAATAAAAAAAGAGTCGCTATATTAATCCTTGTAGTACTTATATTAGGTGCCACAATATATGCGGCCTTAAATCAATCTGTCAATGGTGCTGGTGAGAAATACTATTTAAAAGCTTATGAAGTAAAAGAACAGGAATTGTCTGCAATTGTTTTTACTTCAGGACAAGTAGCTTCAACACTAGAGCAAAATTTAACTTTTAATCAATCTGGAAAAATTACAACGATTAATTTTGAAATAGGTGACTCAGTACAAAAAGGTGAAATCATAGCTGCCTTAGATCAAGAAGACTTATTAAGTCAAATACGCAGCAGTGCTTTACAAGTTGAAATTAATGAAAAAAACATACAAAAATTACGGATGTCAGGTGTCATTAACTATGAAGGTGCCTATAAAAATGCGAAGTTAAATTATGAAAAGGCATTGAATATTTTTGAAAATAACAAAAAGTTATATGAGAGTGGCGTCATCAGTACTTCTGAGTTTAATCAGTTTAAAAATGCTCTAGCTTTAGCAGAAAATGATTATCAGTCGACTAAAAAGAAATATGAAGGCTATGGTAATGGGATTGATTTAGAAATAGCTAAGTTACAGTTAGAAGAATCGAAAGCTCAGTTATTGGATTTAGAAAACAAATTAGAGGATATGATCCTTGAGGCGCCTTTTGATGGTGTTATTACAAGTAGTAATTTAAAACAAGGAGAATTTGTGATGTCTAATACTCAGGGAGTTGTTGTTGAGACCATAGACAATTTAATGATTGAAACCGAAATTAGTCAATACGATGTTGACAGTATTAATATTGGACAAATTGTTGAGATATCGCGAAATGGTGAAGATATTATTTATGAAGGAAAAGTTAGTAAAATTAATCCAACAGCAGTTGTTTCACAGCAATCTTCAATTGTACCAGTTGAAATAGATATTATTTCTGAAAATCATTACAAACCAAATTATACAGTGAATGTAGAAATTGAAACGGATAGTAATGAAAACGCAAAAGTTATTCCATATGAAGCTTTAATTAGAGACGTTGAAAATAATCATATAATTTTTAAGTATTCAGAAGGAAAAGTGGAAAAAATTATAATTGATAGAGGGATTAATGGTCCCCTTAGAACAGAAATCATTTCAGATGCTGTGAGTGTTGGTGATACGATTTTGTTAGATCCACCTTTAGAGTTAGAAGATGGTGATGCAGTTGAAATTATTGAAACCGTTGAATAAGGTAAGGGATAACTGATGATTACATTAAAGAATATATGGAAAATATATGATACCGGTAAAATTAAGGTAGATGCTTTGCGAGGTGTTGACTTGACAATAGAAGAAGGAGAGTTTGTATCAATTATCGGTGCCTCCGGTTCAGGGAAATCGACAATGATGAATATTTTAGGATGTCTTGATAGGCCAACAAAGGGTAAGTACCACCTACACGAACATAGTGTTGATACTTTTGATGAAGATCAGTTAGCGAAAATAAGAAATAAAAATGTAGGGTTTGTTTTTCAAACTTTTAATTTGGTGCCTAGAGTGACAGCTTTTCATAATGTTGAACTACCTTTGATTTATGGGAAATACAAATCAAAAGAAAGAAAAGTAAAAGTAAATAATGCACTTGCGAGAGTCGGGTTATCTGATCGAATGGATCATAAACCTAATGAACTTTCAGGTGGGCAAAAACAAAGAGTGGCTATTGCAAGAGCTTTGGTTAATAATCCCTCGATTATTTTAGCAGATGAACCAACGGGAAATTTAGATTCAAAAACAACTATTGAAATAATGAATATATTTAAAAAACTAAATGACGAAGGCGTAACGGTTATTATTGTTACGCATGAGTTAGATATTGCTTTAATGACAAATAGACAAATCACTTTTAAAGATGGAGAAATTATAAAAGATGAAGAAATATTTGCTGGAAAGCTTGAGGTGAAAGAATGAATTTTATTGAGAGTATACGTATTGCTTTAAAGGCACTCTGGGTGAATAAAATGCGTTCTGTTTTAACAATGCTAGGCATTATTATTGGCATTTCTTCTGTGATCGTTGTTGTTGCTTTAGGTGATGGCACCAAAGGAGCCGTTTCAAATGAATTTAATAATATTGGCGCTAATCGAATTTTTATAATGACCAATTACCAAGAAGAAGTTTATGATAAAGATCGGTTGACCCATGAAGATTATCAGTTGATTAGTGAAGTTTTTTCAGATAAAATAGCAGCAAAGTCAATAGATTATAATTTTAATGGTAGCACTTATGATATGAGCGATAATAAGGAACCCATCAGTATTGCTATAGAAGCGGTTAGTGATGAATACAACAGTATTGAAAGTTTTGAAATGCTTCAAGGACGTTTCATTAACTCAAATGATGTTAACACACGAAGAAATATAATAGTTATTGAAGAATCCCTTGCCCTTGACCGTTTTCAAAGAACAGATATACTTGGGGAAAAAATAATTGTTGATGTCAATGGTGTGGGGAATGCATTCATTATTGTTGGTATATTCGAACCGCCAAAATCTTTAATTCCTGCAATGGGAGCAGTCCAGAGAAAAGCATATATTCCCTATAGTACTGGGGCAAAAATTTTAAATGCGAGTCAGTTTATACCGGGGATGGATTTTAATTTAGTACCTGATGTAAATGGGCAAGAAGTTATTGATGAAATTATTAAAGTGCTTTCAAGAAAACATAGTAATGTAGGTGAAAATAAGTACATTGGGTTTTCAGCGGAAGGACAGTTAGAAATTATTAACAATGTTATGCAGATGCTCACCCTAGTTGTAGGGGCCATTGCTTCGATTTCATTATTTGTAGGCGGCATTGGGATCATGAATATTATGCTAGTATCTGTCACTGAACGTACCAGGGAAATTGGCATTCGTAAAGCAATTGGGGCGACGCGGCAAGATATATTGGTACAGTTTTTAATTGAAGCAGTAATTATTTCGGGCATTGGTGGAATTATAGGAACAAGTCTTGGCATTTTGCTATCAAAGGTTGCCTCTAATGTAATTGATATACCAGCTCGAACAAGTATAGTTGTCATTATTGCGGCAACTTTGTTTTCGACTTTAGTAGGTATCATTGCTGGACTTTATCCAGCTAATAAGGCGGCAAAACTAGATCCAATTGATGCCCTTAGATATGAGTAAGGAGGAAAAATGAATAATAAAGATAAAAATGAGAAGGATTCAATCAAAGATTTTGTAGTAGAAGAGAATGAAGAACATCAACTGTCGCTGTTTAATCGTATGATAGGTGTTTTTATTAACCCTGAAGAAACATTTAGGGACATTAAACGGAAGGCCAATATTTTAAAGCCAGGTTTTCTTTTAATGATAATTTTTGCAGTTATTTTTTTCATTCAAAGAGATTTGCTTAGGACACAAGTGATTAATCAAATAAAGGCAGTTGCTGCAGTTAATCCAGATTATGAAATCACAGATGCCTTAGTGGAAACATCCCTTCGAACGGGTATTATAGTAGGGATATTAAGTGCTTTGGTAAACCCAGTTTTTAAAGGTTTATTGGTTCACGGTATAGCGATGTTGAGAAATGGGAAAGCAAAACTAAAAGCGACCTTAAGTGTATTGGTTTATTCTTATTTTATTGTAGCCCTTGGACAACTAATTGCCGGTGTTTTGAAAGCATTTACTGGAAACATCTATTTATCGTTATCGCCGGCTGTGTTTTTTAGTGGATTGGCGCCAACAAGTGTTCAATTTATTTTACTATCTTATTTTGATATATTTACAATAGGTTACTTAATTGTTAGTATTATTGGCATTCGATTAGTACATGAGTTCAGTTATAAGAAAGCGGCTATGGCTGTATTGTTACCTTCTTTGATTTATATATTGATTCTCGTGGCATCATCAGCTAGTGCTTTGATGGCATAATGAAGGGAGATTAGATGAGTTTAATTAGTTTGGCTATTGAAACCAGTTGTGACGAAACTTCAGTAGCAATTATAAAAGGAAAAAGAGAAGTATTAACAAATATAATTTATTCGCAAATTGACATCCACAAGAAGTTTGGTGGTGTGGTTCCAGAAGTCGCATCAAGGAATCATGTAAAAAAGATTTCTCAAATTGTTGATGAGGCATTAGAGAAGGCTCAAATGACTTTTGATGATTTAGATTTCATTTCAGTTACCAATGGTCCGGGTCTTGTAGGCGCATTGCTTGTTGGCTTATCCTATGCTAAGGCGTTAAGTTTTGCCCTTGATATTCCGTTGGTTCCTGTCAATCATATTGAAGGGCATATCTTTGCAAATTTTGTAGAACATCCAACGTTAGAACCGCCCTTTTTATCATTAATTGTTTCTGGCGGCCATACACATCTAGTGGAAGTAAAAGATTATAGTGAATACCATGTAATTGGGAGAACGCGAGATGATGCCGCAGGAGAAAGTTTTGATAAGGTCGCCAGAAGATTAGAACTTGGTTATCCAGGGGGGCCAATCATTGATAAGTTAGCTCAAAAAGGTAATTCTAAAGCAATTGATTTCCCAAGAGCTAAAGTAGGAGACTATGATTTTAGTTTTAGTGGTTTAAAAACAGCAGTCTTGAATTATATAAATATGAAGAATCAAAAAAATGAAGTGATTAATAATGAAGATGTAGCGGCAAGCTTTCAAGCAGCAGTTGTTGATGTATTGGTTAATCGTGGGAAGGATGTTTGCAAAGATTATAATTTAGATAAAATTGCTTTGGCTGGTGGTGTTGCGGCTAATAGTGGTTTAAGAAAAGGTTTAGATGATATGGGACAATTAGAAAACATTGAAATTTATTATCCTTCAAAACTCCTATGTACTGATAATGCTGGAATGATTGGTTGTGCCGGTGCTTATCGATATTCTCAGGGTGTTTTAGGCAATGAAGAAACAATTGCTATTCCAAATTTGGAAATAAATTAAAAAAATAAAAGGGTGAAGCCGATTGGCTTCACCCTTTAGATTATAGTACTTCATCAAGATAATCTAGAATGTCTTCCATTGTTTCAATTTTTTCAGCTATTGCGTCTGGCACTTCAATGTCGAAAGAATCTTCAATTTCCATAATGATTTCAACAGCATCTAAGGAATCAGCATTTAAATCATCTTGTAAATTTGCATTAACAGGAATTTCAGTGCCGGCCTTTCTCCCTAATTGTAAGTTAATAATGTCTTCTACTATTTGTTGATTTGTTTTGTCCATAATATCTCTCCTTTGATTTTATAAATCCTCTAAGTATTTGTCTAAACGACCCCATTCTTCATAAAGTTTATTGATCGTTGTTTCCAATTGTTGATTTTCTTCATTGATTGCTTTAACTTGATCACCGTCAGAATAAACCTCTTCTAAACACATTTTCTTTTCATTTTCATGCAACTTTTTTTCGTAAACTTCAATTTCCTTTAAAACTTCTGACATACGGTCCTTTTTGTTTTGGATATTTTTCTTTATTTCTTTTCTTTCTTGACGTTCTTTTTTCAACTCAGTTTTAGTTTTGTTAGGCCCTTCATCCACCTTGAACAATTTTTCATTAGTCTTTTTCTTGGTAATATAGTAATCATAATTGCCAAGATATGTTTGAATTTTGTCTTTATTAAATTCAAAGGTTTTGTTTGTTACTTTATTTAGAAAATATCGATCATGAGATATTATTAATAAAGTACCATTGTAATTGTTTAAAGCTTCTTCTAAGACTTCTTTTGATCTAATATCTAAATGATTCGTTGGTTCATCTAATAAAATGAAGTTTGAATCAGATAAGACAAGTTTTAATAAGGACAGTCTACCTTTTTCGCCACCGCTTAAGGAATCGATGGTTTTAAAGACATCGTCACCAGTAAATAAGAATAATCCAAGTTTATTTCTAATTTCTGTATTTGTAGCTCTTGGAATAATTTCTAAGATTTCGTCAAAGACGGTATTTTCTGGATTTAGCTTTTGTTGTTCTTGATCAAAATAACCAGTATATACATTATGACCTAAGGATATTTCTCCTAAATCATAATCTAACTCCTCTAGTATAATCTTAAATAGTGTTGTTTTTCCCACACCATTCGGGCCAATAAGTCCTATTTTTTCGCCACGGAAAATATCGAAACTAAGGGTTTTAAAAAGCGTTTCATTATCAAATGATTTTGAAAGATTTTTTACTTTTAAAACCTCTTCACCGCTTTTTATATTTGGTTCAAATCTTAACTTAAGGGTAGGACTGTTTTCATTGGGTGCTTCAACTCGATCAATTTTTTCTAACATTTTTTCTCGACTTTGAGCCCTTTTAACGAGTTTTTCAGTACCACGACCTTTAAACCGGCGAATGATTTCTTCTTGTTTTTGAATTTTCTTCTGCTGTTTTTCATAGGCCCGTTCTTGAACCTTTACCAGTGCCTTTTTGTATTTTTGAAATTCCGAATAATTACCTTCGTGTTCTAATAGCTTATGGTTCTCGATTTCAAAAATTTTAGTTGTAACGCTATCTAGAAAGAAACGGTCATGGGTAATGGTTAGAATCGTTTTGGGATAATCAATCAAGAAATTTTCTAACCATGTCGTTGTTTCTAAATCTAAATGGTTTGTTGGTTCATCTAGTAATAGAATATCTGGCTCTTCTAATAACAAAAGGGCTAATTGTAATCTGGATTTTTGACCACCACTTAAAATATTTACAGGTGTATCGTATTCATCCGGTGAAAAACCAAGACCATTCAAAACACCTCTAATTTTACTTTTAAAAGTATAGCCACCACGTTTTTCAAAAAGGTCCATTGTATCTGAATACTCATGGAGTAAAGTTTCGTTTCTTGGGTCCTCAGTAATTTGCTTCTCAAATAATCTAAGTTCTTGTTCCATATCAATTAGCTCTTGGAATGTTGGCTCGCAAGCTTCATAAATACTGAGTGATTCATCGTAATTATTTTTTTGCTTTAAATAGCCAACAGTTTTATTTTTTGATAGGTAGACTTCTCCAGAGTCCTGTGGTATTTCTCCGGTGAGTATGTTAAATAGTGTGGTTTTGCCACATCCATTGTCTCCGATGAGTCCAACCCGCTCCCCTTCGTTTAAGCTGAAACTAATACCATCAAGGACTAAGTCGACGCCATAGGATTTTTTTATATTTGAACATGAAATAGATATCATAAATTTTCTCCTTACTTTACTCTCATATTATAGTTTATAATATTTGTCTTGATTGTCAATTAGAAAAATCACTAAATTTCATATTTTATTGACAAAGAAATTTTTCTGTGTTAGATTGTAAAAAAAGAATATTAATCCTAATGGGGTCCGAGAGGCCTTTTTAGATTATCAATTGTACACCTCTTTGGGATTAGTTTATCTTTCAAGAGGTTTTTTTGTTGGAGGGATTACATGAGTATATTAATAAAAAATGGAAAAGTAATTGATCCTAGGAATCGGGTCAATGGGTTTTTTGATATAGGAATCAAAAACGGCAAGATTGTAGAGGTAACGAAAGAAGTAACAGGAAGTTATGATTCAATAATTGATGCAAAGGGAAAAATGGTATGTCCAGGATTTATAGATGCTCATGTGCATTTACGTGTGCCCGGACAGAGTCAGAAAGAAACCCTAGTAACTGGAACCCAAGCGTCTCTAAAAGGAGGATTTACAACTGTAGCGACAATGCCAAATACTAATCCAGTTATTGATACGGTTAATAAATTAACTGTTTTAAAAGAAAAAATAAAAAAAGAGGCATTAATTAATGTGTTACCCATTGTCAGTGTGACGATGGACCAAAGGGGAGAAGCTCTAGTGGATTTTGATGGTTTAGCTAATCAAACCGTTGCTTTTTCTGACGATGGCATGGCAATTATGGATGAAAAGGTATTAGAAGAAGCTTTTCAAAAGTTACCAGATAATTCTATAATTATATCTCATTGTGAAGATTTTACTGTAAGTAAAAAGTATACACAAGGGCCGTGGCCTTGTGTAGCAGAATCGGATATTGTTAAACGTAATTTAGAAGTAGCAAAAAAATATAACAAAAGAATACACATCGCACATATTAGTTGTGAAGACTCTTTAAACAGCATTATTGATGCAAAAAAAGCAGGTGTAAAAGCTTCTTGTGAAATTACACCCCATCATTTCTCTTTATCTTCAGAAATAATTGATATGCAAGACCCATATTCAAAAGTTAATCCGCCCATTCGATCAGAATACCATCGGCGAAAGATGATTCAAGGGATAAAAAGTGGCCATGTGGATATAATTGCAACGGACCATGCGCCACATGAAAAAGAAAGTAAAGAAGTATCTTATGAAAAAGCTTCCTTTGGTATTAGTGGTATTGAGTACGCATTTCCAGTAGCTTATACTAGTTTAGTTGAAAAAGAAAATATTCCGTTAGAACAAATAGTTGATATGATGACAAATAAACCAGCAGAGATTCTAGGTATTAATAGTGGAAGTCTTAGTATAGATGCTGTTGCTGATTTAACAATAATTGATTTATCCAAAGAGGAAACAATAGAATCGGAGAAGTTTATTTCAAAGGGGAAAAATACACCTTTTGATGGTTACAAAGTAAAAAGCGTTGTAGAAATGACAATTAAAGCCGGTGAAATTAAATACCAAAGGAGTGAAAAAAATGAATATTAAAGGCTTACAAGAGAAAATTATTCAAAAGAAATCACCAGTTGTAGTAGGGCTTGATCCAAGACTGGATCGGATTCCTCGGAGTTATAAGAATGATAAAAGTATTTCAGAAGCACTTTTTAGTTTTAATAAAGATATAATCGATGGTATTTATGATATTGCACCAGCAGTAAAGTTACAAATCGCTTTCTACGAAAAATACGGTCTGGAAGGCTTAAAAGCATATGTTGAAAGTAAAAAATATGCTCAGTCAAAGGGTTTATTTGTTATAGGGGATATTAAAAGAGGCGATATTGGTTCAACATCAAAGGCTTATTCAAATGGTCACTTAGGGCACGCGGTATATGGTGATGAAATAGTTGATGATTTCGAAGTAGACAATGTAACCGTTAATCCTTATCTAGGTGAAGATTGTATTAAAGAGTTTATCGAAGACATTAAGATTTATGATAAAAGTATATTTGTACTAGTGAAAACTTCAAATCCTTCGTCAAAGCAAATCCAGGACATTTCAAAAGATGGTCAAACAATTTATGAACGTGTTGCTGGGTTGGTTTCAGATATGAATAAAGAATTCAGTGGAACATATGGACCGATTGGTGCTGTTGTTGGCGCAACGTATCCAGAAGAAATGGTGGCCCTAAGAAAGCAAATGCCAAAGGCTTACTTTTTAGTACCGGGCTATGGCGCCCAAGGTGGTAAAGCTGATGATGTCGTTAGAGCTTTTAATGCAGATGGTTTAGGGGCAATAGTAAATTCATCCCGTGGAATAATATTTAATTATGAGAAATTAGAATCTACTGTTAAAGAAGGTGCTAGAGAAGCGGTTTTAGAGATGAACAAGGCGATTAATGATGCTTTATCATCAGCAAATAAAGAGTACTGGGATTAATCATGAAAAAATTAAATGGAAACTATAGCATATTAGCCAATGAATCTTTAACGAATGATGTATATAAGTTGGTAGTCGAAAAACCTAAAGAGACAAAGATAAAACCTGGTCAATTTTTTATGATTAAGAGTATAAATACTTATCCTTTACTCAATAGACCCATAAGTGTTAGTGGTTTTAGGGATGATGCCGTTGAATTCGGCATTAAAAAAGTTGGCATTGAAACAAATCATTTGAGTGAACTCGAAGCTGGTGAAAAGATTTATTTATTAGGGCCTCTAGGCAATGGCTTTGATATTAAAGAGACTTATAATAATGTTTTGCTCATTGGTGGTGGTATTGGTATTGAACCATTAAAAGGTGCTTTACAAGTTTTATCTAGCAGAAAAATTCAAACCACAACTATGTTAGGTTTTAAAGATGAGTGTTTTGACTTAGAGGATTTCGAAAAGTATTCAGATAGACTTATTACTTTTAGTGAGAAGGGATCAAAGGGAGAATTTCTAGGTTATCCTACAGATGAACTTGGAAGAATACTATCAATGGAAAAATTTGATGCAGTTTTTACTTGTGGTCCTGAAATACTTATGTCAAAAGTGAAAGATATTTCAAAGGTATATAATGTAGAAACACAATTATTATTAGAAGAAAAAATGGCATGTGGTATTGGTGCATGTCTAGGATGTACTTGTGAGACTAAAAATGGTTATAAAAAAGTCTGTACAGATGGCCCAATGTTTTATGGAGACGAGGTGACTTTCAATGAATAAAATTAACATGGCAATAGATTTGAATGGTCTTCATTTAAAGAATCCTGTAACAGTTGCTTCTGGGACATTTGGTTTTGGTGAAGAATTTGAAGAGTATATTGATTTAAATGCTATTGGAGCAATTTCGGTAAAAGGCTTAACTTTAAAACCTAAAAAAGGAAATCCACCTCCCCGATTGCATGAAACCGAAATGGGATTATTAAACTCGATCGGTTTAGAAAATCCAGGCGTTGAGGTTTTTATCAATAAGTATATTCCATATTTACGACAATTTGATACGAAAATTATTGCAAATATAAATGGTAGCAATTTAGAAGAATATAAAAGAATGGCTGAAATTCTTGACAAAGAAGATATTGATTCAATAGAGTTAAACATATCATGTCCTAATGTAGAAGATGGTGGATTAGCATTTGGTACGAATCCTAAAGTAGTTAAAGAGATTGTATCGGCTATAAGAAAAAGTACAACAAAGCATTTAATGGTAAAGCTATCTCCAAATGTGACAGATATTAGAGAAATAGCTTTAATTGTAGAAGAATGTGGAGCCGATGCAATATCCCTTATTAATACAGTGGCGGGTATGGCAATAGATATTGAAAAACAGCAATCTATAATTAAAAGAAAAGTAGCAGGTTTTTCTGGTCCGGCGATTAAACCAATTGCCCTTCGAAAAGTATATGAAGTAGCCAGTGTCGTTAAAATACCGATTTTGGGCATGGGTGGTATTACGACAGGAGAAGACGCAATAGAATTTATGTTAGCAGGTGCTTCAGCAATAGCTGTAGGAACAGGCAATTTTATAAATCCTAAAACAAGTACAAATGTCTTAAGAAGTATAGAGTATTATTTAGAAAGAAAAGATTATTTAGCAGTTAAAGATATCATTGGATTAGTAAAATAGTGTTAATAGGCTCCTTCGGGAGCCTTTTTAAATTATCAGAAAAGTTTTACTATTTGAAAAGTATTGACTTCATATTTTCGTGATGCTACTATAGAGAAGTCGCAAAAGAGAAGAGATAGTTCTTAAAGAAAAAAGTTGAAAAAAGTATTTGACATTGCGTCGTTAAAAATGTAATATTATAGATGTCGCAAAAATAGAATATTTATTAGAAAATAAAAAAAAGAGGTTAAAAATTCCTTGACATTAAGTACTTGAATTGATAAAATATTTAATGTCGCAAGCAAGTGAAATTGTTAACTCTAAGTAATTTTTTAAAAAACTTCTTGACGACAAACACAA
>Ga0102926_1001838_pt1 | contig 12418 bp, 12 predicted proteins | sample SalPonR1_A_D2_MG_FD_78173 | JGI IMG/M metagenome (GOLD analysis project Ga0102926, IMG submission 78173) | Salt pond soil microbial communities from South San Francisco under conditions of wetland restoration - Salt Pond MetaG R1_A_D2_MG | ecosystem: Environmental > Aquatic > Marine > Intertidal...
AACGTTTCCGGCGACACCACGCTGCAGAGCGATCTCGGCGTGTCGGGCGACACGACGCTGGCGGGCACGCTCGGGGTTTCGGGTGCGACGACGCTCGACAGCACGCTGAACGTTTCCGGCGACACCACGCTGCAGAGCAACCTCGGTGTTTCGGGAACATCAACGTTCGGTGACGATGTCGGTATTTCCGGCAACCTGGCGGTCGGCACCACCGGCGGGGATGTCCTGAACTTCAACAATGGCGGGCTCTCCGTGGTGACGGATGGAGGCGGCACTTTGACGGTTGAGGATACCAGCGTCACGCTTCAGACGACTGGCGGAAATGGCATTACCTCCACCGATGCGGGTGCTGGGATGACCACCGTGTCCGGTGGCAATACCTCCCTCGCCCTCACGGATGGCACCGCGACGTTCAACAGCGGTGGTTCGCCAACGCGCGTGACCGGTGTCGCGGATGGTGTCAGCGACTTTGACGCGGTCAACAAGCGGCAGCTGGACGAGGTCGAGGACGACATGGCCGCAGGTGTTTCGGCAGCGTTCGCGATGACGCAGATCCCGCAGCCGCGCGCCGGACAGAACTTCACGATCGGTGTCGGTACCGGGTTCTGGAAAGGCGAATGGGCTGTTGCCGTTGGCGGGGCCGCAGCCCTGGATAACGGAATTCAGCTCAAGGCTGCCGTGACTACGGATAGCTCGTCGGGCTCCGTCGGTGTCGGCTTCGGGGCCGGGTACGGCTTCTGAGCGGACTGAACCGTCTCAAAAACGTCTTGTAAGAATTGACGTGCGCCGCTGAAATGCGGCGCACGTTCTTGGATTAAGGGGGATTATCATGGTGCGCAGCATCCTCTTCTGTTGCACGATCTGGCTTGTGTCGTCCACGACCGCAGTGTTGGCTCAAGAACAGCGAAACCCGTTGAATGTGCGCAACGCCGGGGTCAGCACCTGCAAGCAATTTTTGGATACTTTCTCGCAACCCAAGCTGGAAATTACAAAGACAGCCTTCCTTCAATGGATCGCCGGATATTCCACCGCGGCCTCGCGGGCCAGCAACGTCGTTGATGTCTTCCCGATCAATGACACAATGGAATTGATTAGCTACGTCGCACTGGTGTGTCGCGAGTCGCCGCAGGCAACGCTCGAAACGGCCGCTTTTCAGGGTTTAACGAGACTCCGGCCGTTTTGGGTCAGGGAAAGTCCGAACCGGCTTACCTTGACGTGGAATGACAGAAAGACGGAATTCTATGAAGCCGCCGTGCGCCCCCTGCAAAAGGAATTGGTTCAGGCTGGCTTCGAAATCTCCGTCGATGGTGCGTATGGGAATCAGACAGGCAATGCCGTTCAATCCTTGTCACGGCAAATCGGGCTGCAGCCAACGCCTTTTCCTACCGGAGCTCTCCTGTACGCATTGACGCGTCCGTCTCAGTGACGTTTTAAGTGCTACGCTTCAACAGGTCGTTCATTCAAGTCTACTGAGTTGATTAGAGATGCCGAGCTCCCGAATTGGTCGGAGGGCTCGAATGTGGCTTGGAAGACTGTATCAAAGCACCGCCTGATGCTAATGCAGCTAGGTCCGCAGCCAAGATTCTGCTTCCCCAACGTCAGCTTCGGTCAGAGTTTTTGGCAGATTTTCCCTGAGCTTCTGCCGCACTTCGGCTTCATTCAGGAAATCTCTGAACGCAACTGTCTGAAAAGAAACTTGCGCTTCAATCAGACCGGACATCATTGCACTGTAGATACGCGCGGCCCCCAGAGCTCCGTAAACAGGCAGCCAGTTTCTGCGCTCGCGCGTTCGCTCTATTTCCGAAAAGCGACGCGTAATTACCAAAAAGGACGAATTCTCCAGAGATGCAAGCTGCGGTACGAAAAAAGCGGATAGGGGATGCTTGAGCGCCATGACGCTCGCACCGGACATGCGCGCCTTCTCCTTTTGTTTGTCATGCCAATCCATAAATACGGATCGGAATTTGCTATCAGAGCTGATCTCTTTCAAGGAAAATTCATCCCGAAATCCGGCCAAGAGATTTCGGAATTCCACGGATTCATGACTGTTCGGCGTTCTCTCGTCGCGCGTGTGAATGTGCGGCGGACACGTATACGCCCCCAAACGCTCGAGATATCCTGTTAACGCGGTCGAGCCCGAGCTCCATGTTCCGAGAACGAAAATTGTTTGCATTGTTTTTCCCAAGCGTCGTATAAGAGACATCGCCGCTGGTACCGCAAGGCGTTCAATATGGCAACTGGGAGTGCGGTTCGGGATGCTCTCGGTAAAGGGGTTTCGATCGCCTCGGGAGTGGCTGAGAGGAGAGATTGGAAGCCGTGCAAAGAGCACCAACGGTGAAGCAAGTCATCGAACAGGCGACACGTTCTGCCGACGCAGGGCAGGTCAGAGAAGCTGCAAGGCTGTTTTCGCTCGTCCTGAAACAATTCCCGAACAGTAAACCTGCCTTGGATGGCCTTCGCGCATTGGCATGGCGTGTTCCAGTGCGTCGGCTTCAGGAGGTAGACGAACATCTGCGAAGGATTGAGGGTCTGCTAGGTGCGCAGCGAATTCTTGAGTCCATCGAGTTGACGAAGACGTTGCTGGAGCGCTTTCCCTTTATACCGGAAGCATGGATCAAGCTCGCTCGTGCGCATACGTCACTTGGGGACAGGGCGTCGACAATCGAGGCCCTCAAAGAGGCGGGATCCATCAATAGGATCGACGAGGATCTGCACAAGACCTTGGGGGACCTTTTTCTTCAGGAGGACCAATTCGAACTTGCAATAAAGCATTACAAGGCAGCCATCGAGATCAATGATTCCTATGAGATGGCCTATAACAACCTTGGTGTTGCTTATTTGAAATGTTCACGCCTTGCACTTGCCAAGGCGACATTCGAGAAACTTCTCGAAGTCAATCCAAATAACGGGGTTGCGCTCAATAATCTGTCAGTCATTTATCACGATACTGGACGTTTTCGGAAGTGCATCGAGTACGCGGAAATGGCCATCAGGGTTCAACCTCGCTATGTCGCGGCTTGGAACAACTTGGGAAACGCCCAAATGGCACTGGGCAATTTCGGACTGTCGATTGAGAGTTACGGTCAGGCTTTGAAAGACGCCCCGGACAATTTCGAGATTCGATCGAAACGGATGCTTTGTATGGCGCGAATCTGCGATTGGGCCGGCCTTGAGACTGAAAAGCGTTTTGCGTTGGAGAGGTTGGAATCGGGTGTCCCAGTTGAAATCGCGCCGAATCCGTGGGCGTGGCTTGGTATCCTCGATCGCCCGGATATTCACAAAAGACTCGTTCAGATTTCAGGAAAGGCTTTGAAGCATCGTCCCGACCTTGGACCAATCGCGTCGCGTTTGCGGGGAAAGAAAATAAGGCTTGGCTATTTCTCGGCGGACTTCCACAATCATCCAACGACCCATTTGATAGCAGGATTATTCGAAGAGCATGATCGCAACGAGTTTGAGGTTCACGCGTTTTCGTTCGGTCCGGACCGTGATCCCGAATTCAGGGAAAGAATCGTAAATGGTGTTGATCACTTCCACGAGGCTCAAAACCTTTCGGATCGGGAGATCGCGGAATTGGCACGAAAAGAGGAGATCGACATAGCCATAGATCTCAATGGTCATACTGCAAACAAGCGAACTGGAATTTTCACGTATCGCGCCGCGCCTGTTCAGGTGACCTACCTGGGATACCCAGGCACGATGGGTGTCGAGGATATTGATTACATTATCTCAGATAGAATAGTCATCCCCCCGCGAAGTGTCGAAGCGTATTGCGAGAAGGTTGCCTACGTTCCCAATTGCTATCAGGTCAACGATTCAAGGCGTCGCACCACCAGTCAATGCCCTTCCCGTGCGGAATGCGCACTTCCGGAGGGTGCGCTTGTTTTCTGCTGCTTCAACTCGTCGTACAAGATTACTGCCGAGGTTTTCGCGATCTGGATGCGATTGCTATTGCAAGTTGAGGGAAGCATCCTCTGGCTTTTCCAGTCAAATGATGAAGTTTGTAACCGCTTGAGGTCTGCGGCTGAACACCAAGGAGTCGCTCCTGAGAGACTTGTCTTTGCCAAACGAACATCGCCCGAAAGCCATCTGGCAAGGCATGCGCATGCAGACATCTTTCTCGATACTCTGCCATATAATGCGCATACGACCGCGAGTGATGCCCTCTGGATGGGCGTACCTGTGGTGACGCGGATTGGAGAGAGCTTTGCTGCACGCGTGGGCGCGAGTCTGCTCACGGAACTCGGCGTGCCTGAACTGATCACGGAAGGCGCAGCGGATTATGAGGCCGTGTCTCTTAAACTCGCGCGTGATTCAAATTATCGAGCCGATTTGCGAGAGCGTATTCTGTCGGCGCGCGCGAGCTCGACTCTGTTCGATACAGAAAAGTTTGCGAGAGGTATTGAAGGGCTTTTCCGCGATATGATCCTTGAATGTGAGCTGTTTGAGTAGCTGTCACATCCCGCATGGGTACAGACTGCCAACGAGGTGAGGCTTCCTCTGACCCCGGTCCTTGCGTGCATTGATGGGCGCTCGCCGCCGCGGCGCCGATTGCATGAGCTGGCCGCTCCGAGGCGGGCGCGATGCGGGATCGTGTTTTCAACATCCTTCCGGTCGGACGCGGACACGGGTGAAGGCGCGTGAAATTCACGGGGCCGCGCCCGGTCATCGGGCGGCCCCGTCCGTCGGTGCCTCGCGGTGACATGGCAGGAGGAGGGCAGGCGCCCGCAACGGCACGACAGGCCAGGCGCGGCGATCCGTTCGGACAGGGCGGTGTGCGCCCGTATCGTGCCCCCGTTCCGTTCGGGCATTGCGGCATCCGTCTGCGCCGTTGAGAGGCCCGGGGCCGGAGCATAAGACATCCGGGACAGACAAGGTTTCGAGGGTCCCGTTGCGACAGATCACCATCCCCGCATTCGCCTGCGCCCTGCTCGTTTCCGGCCCGGCGGCGGCCAACGGGCCGGCCGAGTTCGCCAACCCCGCCGGGCTGTCCGGGTTCGAGAGCCCGGCGCGGCTGACACGGTCGCCGGACATGAACCGGACTGTCCGGCGCATGCCCGGTATCGGGGCCACGGCGACCGCGCTGGCCAATTCCGTCAACGTCCAGCAGAGCGGGCGCGGCAACACGCTCATTCTCAACGTCGAGCAGAACAACACCGGTAGCGTCGCGGCGGGAACATCCTTGAACGGGACCCTCGACCTTGACTGACCCGTGGCGAAATATCCTCCGGGCCGCCGTGACGGCGGGGGGCCTCGCGCTCTCCGGCTGCGCATCGACGCCCGCCGGGACGCCGGACGCGGCCGGGCGCTATGTGGCGCCGATCGGCGGGGCACCGGTGATGGATAATGGCACACCCTATTCGCCGGCGCTGGATTGCCTGGGTGCGGCGCTCGACGGGGATGAGGGGCTGCCGCGGATCGCCGTGGGCCGCATCAGGGATTACACCGGCAAGTTCGACGAGGCGAACGGCGCCCGGGTGACGCAGGGTGCGGCCCTGATGGCGGTCTCCGCACTGGCGCGTGTGCGCCTTCCGCTCGTCGAGCGCCTCGACATCCTGGTGGGCGAGACCGAGCTCCGGCTTGCCAACAACAACCTCGTCGCCGACCGGGACGGGCTGCGCGAGATCATGCCTGCCTCGATCACGGGCAGCGACCTCTTCCTCGTCGGCGGCATCACCGAGCTGAATTACAATATCGGTTCGGCCGCCGGGGACCTCTTCGTGAGCCCCCTCGGCGCCGGCAAGCGGCTCTACGTCATGAACATCGCCCTCGACCTCCGGCTCGTCGAGACCGAGAGCCTGCGGATCGTGGACGTCGTGAGCTACCAGAAACAGATTCTCGGCCGCGAGACGCGCGCCGGGGTCTTCGAGTTCTTCGGCGATACCCTGTTCGATCTCTCCGCGGAGGAGCGTGCGCTCGAGCCCATGCAACTGGCCGTGCGCGCGATGATCGAGAAGGCCGTCGGAGAAATGACGCGCAGGCTCGTGGAATTGGAACCCGGAACCTGCGCGCCATCCCCGAAGCGCGGGGCGGATGCCCCGCCCAGCAGATCAGGAGATCTATCATGAAGACCACCATTCTTGCCAGCCTTGCGCTGGCCCTGCTCGCCGCGCCCGCGATGGCCGACGACGATGACGAAGATCGCCCCGGGCGCGGCAACGGCGGCACCCCTCCGGGCCTTGTCGGCAAGCTGTTCGCCACCGAAGATGACAATGGAGGCGGTCTCGACCTCGGCGAGATCGGCGAGATCGGCAGCGGGCTGAACGGCCAGTTGAACCTTTCCGAGGTGAACGCGACGCTCGATGCCACCGTGGGCGATGTCGGCGATGCCTCGGCCACCGCTGCGGCGATCGGCAACTCGCTCTCGGCGACCGCCGTTGGCGCCGGAAACGGTATCGGCAATCTGTTCGAGGACGGGCAGGGCAACTTTGCCGGGATCACCGCCACGCTCGACGCGACGGTCGAGGAGACCGGGAACGAGGTGAGCGAGGCGCAAGGCGAAATTTCCGCGACCTCGGCGGCGATCGGCAACTCTGTCAGTCTCTCGGTCGAGAGTGTCGAAGGCGGGGTTCAGACCAGGCTTGCCCAGATCAACACCGGCAAGATCAGCTCGACCGCGACCGTCGCGGCGGGCAGCGCGCAGAGCGCCGTCTCGGCGACCTCCGCCGCGATCGGCAACTCGCTTTCCGTGGTCAACGGCGTCACCCAGTAAGCGCGTCCCGCCCGAACCGGAAGACCCGTCCCGGCGGGCCGGCCTTTCTCCGGCCCGCCGGTGCCCTGCGCCGGGGCGCGCCGGGCGTCGCGACACCCGCGCCGGGCTTGCCCGGTGCGGCCCGCCCTTGCGCGGCGATCGCGGCGCTCATGCGACAGCCCCGCGCCGGGGCTGTCTGTCTGTCTGTCTGTCATCCTCGCACCGCCACGGGTATCGCGCATTCGGAACATGCTCCGGGTTTCGGCGCCCTCCGGGCCGCCCGGATCGCCCGGATCGCCGCGCGACCGCGGCCTGCTCATGCACGCGGGCGGCCTCGCCGGGGGTCGCGACGCGCGCATGTGCCACGACGCCACCGCCAACCGGGGCATCATCGTGGGCCGGGCGGTGCATTCTTTGTGCACAGAGGCCACCCCGAGCCCGAATTTTCTGTCCGTGTTGTCTGCTTGTCATGTCTTGGCCCTAAGGGGGGAAGACGTCAAACACACCCGGAAGGATCCGATGAAAGACCTGAAATCCGGTTCATCCAGTGCTGAAAATTCACCCGCCCTGGAAAATCGAAAAAGACCCCTTCGCAAGAAACTGGCGTCGGTGTCCCTTGGTGGCTCTCCGGCATCGGTGCAGGCCATGTGGAGCGATTGGGCCGTGCATTTTGCCATGGCCCCGGACCTCCAGGTCGAAATGGCGAGGTCCGCCGGCGAGGGTTGGTGGCGATGGGCGCGCTATGTCTCGATGGGGTGCCCGGATGACCCGGCACTCAGACCCGTCGCGCCAGCGGAATCGGACCGCAGGTTCGGCAGTGACGAGTGGCGCAAACCGCCATTCGCGGCGATGGCTCAGGGTTTCCTGCTGCTCGAGACCCTTGCCGATCAGGCCGCGCGGAACGTGCCCGGGCTTGACTCATCCCGTCAGGCGTCGATGGCCTTCCTGTCCCGGCAGATCCTCGACGCGATGGCCCCCTCGAATTTCCCGGCCACCAACCCGGACGTTCTGGCCCGCACCCTGGCCACGGGCGGGGCGAACATACATCACGGCCTGGACCGCGCGGTTCGCGATATCAGGGACGGGCCGCACGCCGGTGCAAGCCGGGACGTGGGCAAGGACGTGGCGACCGCGCCGGGCAAGGTCGTGTATCGAAACCATCTGATCGAACTGATCCAGTATGAGCCAACCACCGAAACGGTGTATCCGGAGCCCGTTCTGATCGTGCCGGCCTGGATCATGAAATACTACATTCTCGATCTCAGTCCCGGGAACTCCCTCGTGCGCTATCTGACCGAGCAGGGCTTTACCGTGTTCATGATCTCGTGGCGCAACCCCACGGCCGGGGACGCGCATTACGGCATGCATGACTACCTCGACCTCGGGCCGCGCGCGGCCCTCGACGTGATCGAAAGCCGGACGGGCACGAGGAAAGTCCACGCGACCGGCTACTGCCTCGGCGGCACGCTTCTGTCGGTTGCCGCCGCGGCCATGGCGCGTGATGGCGATGATCGCCTCGCCAGCATGACGCTGTTTGCCGCGCAGACGGATTTCAGCGAACCCGGTGAGCTCGGTCTGTTCATCAACGAAAGCCAGGTGTCGTTCCTGGAAGACGTGATGGAAGAACAGGGCTATCTGGACGCCACCCAGATGATGAGCGCCTTTCAGATGCTGCGCTCCAACGACCTGATCTGGTCGCGGATGATCCGCAAATACCTGCTGGGCGAAGACGATGCCCCGATGAGTGACCTCATGGCGTGGAACGCCGACACCACGCGCATGCCCGCGCGCATGCATTCCGAATACCTGCGGCACATGTTCCTCGACAACGACCTTGCAGCGGGGCGCTACCACGTCGACGGGCACCACGTGTCGCTTCGAGACATCCGGATTCCCGTGTTTGCGGTGGGAACGGAGACCGACCACATCGCGCCATGGAGATCGGTCTTCAAGATTCACACGCTTGGGCACGCCGATGTGACCTTTGCCCTGACAAATGGCGGGCACAATGCCGGTGTCGTGTCCGAACCGGGGCACAAGCGGCGATCCTATCGTATCCATACCGTCCGGGATCGGGACAAGGCCTTGTCGCCAGAGGACTGGATGGAGGTTGCGCAGAGGCAGGACGGAAGCTGGTGGCCGGCCTGGGCGTCCTGGCTTGCGGCCAGGTCCGGACAAAGGCGCGCGCCGCCCGGGATCGGCAAGGCGCTGTGCGATGCGCCGGGCACCTACGTGTTCCAGGAGTGACCCGCATGCTGCCGGAAAACGGTTTTCTGAATGGCAAGGTGGGTCTTGTCGTTGGCATCGCCAACGCGCATTCCATCGCTGCCGGCTGCGCCACGGCCTTTGCCGCGTCCGGGGCAGAACTGTGCGTGACCTTTCAGGATGAAAGATCGCGCCAATTCGTCGAACCTGTCGCAACCTCGGTCGATGCCGGGCTGTTCTTGCCTCTCGACGTGACCGACACCGCCCAGACCGAAGCGGTGTTCGCCGAGATTGAAAAGACATGGGGCAAGCTCGATTTCCTGCTGCATTCCATTGCCTTTTGCCCGCGCGACGATTTGCACGGGCGCGTGGTGGATTGCTCCCGGGACGGGTTCGCGACCGCGATGGATGTCTCGGTGCATTCGCTGATCCGCCTTGCAAGGCACGCCGAGCCGTTGATGGCGGATGGCGGCACGATCCTGACGGTGTCCTATCACGGGGCCGAAAAAGTGGTGGATCACTACAACATCATGGGGCCGGTCAAGGCCGCTCTGGAGGCGACGACCCGCTATCTCGCGGTCGAACTCGGGCACAAGAAGATCCGTGTCAATGCGTTGTCGCCCGGACCATTGGAAACGCGCGCGGCCTCCGGCATAGATCACTTCGACGCGTTGATCGATGATGCCCGGACCCGTGCGCCGCTTCACCGCCTGACCACGATCGGGGAGGTCGGCGCGATGGCCGCTTGCCTCGTGTCCGACTTTGCCAGATCGGTCAGCGGCAATACGGAATACATCGACGGAGGTCACCATGTCGTCTGATCCGGAACCTCTGGCATTCATCGAAAACCGCCCCTTCGACGAGATCAGGGTCGGGGATTCCGCCGAACTGGTGCGCACGCTGACCGCGCAGGACATCGATGCCTTTGCCGTCGTCTCGGGCGATGTGAACCCGTCCCACGTGGATGAGGAGTTCGCCGAAGGCGATATCTTTCACAAGGTGATCGCGCACGGCATGTGGGGCGGTGCCCTGATCTCCAACGTTCTGGGCACCCGGCTTCCCGGACCGGGCACGATTTATCTGGAACAGTCGCTGAAGTTCCTGACACCGGTCGGTGTCGGCGATACCGTCATTGTCCGTGTCGAGGTGACGGAGCGCGACGAGCAAAGGCACCGGTTGACACTGGCCTGCACCTGCACGAACGGTGACGGAAAGCCCGTGATCGAGGGTGTTGCCCGGGTCATCGCGCCAGATCGCAAGATACGCAGGCCCCGGATGACAATGCCCGATCTCGTGCTGCACAAGCACGGCAAGGCCCATGGCGAGATGCTGGCCCGTGCGCAGGCGCTCGATCCCATGACCACGGCTGTTGTGCATCCGTGCGACAAGGCCTCGCTCGAAGGGGCGCTACAGGCCCGTCATCTCGGTCTGCTCGATCCGATCCTGTTCGGCCCGGCGGCGCGCATTCGCACGGTGGCGCAGGACAACGGGCTCGATATCGGGGGGCTGGAGATTGTCGATACCCCTCACAGCCACGCCGCCGCGGAGGCTGCTGTCGACCGCGTCCGGACAGGCGCGGCGCGGGCGCTGATGAAAGGCGCGCTGCATACCGACGAGATCATGTCCGCAGTCTTGTCCGGAACCGCGGGTCTTCGCACCGAGCGCCGGATGAGCCATGTCTACGTGATGGACGTGCCGACCTATCCCAAGCCGCTGATCATCACCGATGCCGCGATCAACATCGCGCCCGATCTCGAGACCAAGGCGGACATCATCCAGAATGCCATCGACCTGGCCCGCGCCATCGGCATCGACATCCCCAAGGTGGCGGTCCTGTCTGCCGTGGAAGAGGTCAGCGCACGGATGCAATCCACGATCGAGGCCGCGGCGCTGTGCAAGATGGCGGATCGCGGACAGATCACGGACGGGCTTCTGGATGGTCCCCTCGCCTTCGACAACGCGATCTCGATGCGTGCCGTCGCCACAAAAAGCATCGTGTCGCCCGTCGCGGGGCAGGCGGACATCCTTGTCGCGCCCGACCTTGAGGCGGGCAACATGATCGCCAAGCAGTTGATGTATCTCGCAGGGGCTGAAGCGGCCGGCGTTGTCCTTGGCGCGCGCGTGCCGATCATCCTGACCAGCCGGTCCGATGATGCGAAAACGCGCAGCGCGTCCGCCGCGATTGCCGCCCTGTTCGGCGCAGCCCGACAGCCATGACTGGTCTGCTCACACTCAATGCCGGGTCGTCCTCTCTCAAGTTCGGGCTTTATGGCAACAGGCCAGAGCCTGCTTTGCGGGTGGCCGGGCAGGTGGACGCTATCGGCGCGGCCTCGCAACTGGTCCTGGGGACGGGTGACGACACGACAAGAACGCCCTGCGGCGCGGCCACGCATCACGAGGCCCTCGCATGCATCATCGAGGCCCTGGAGCCGTATCTCGACACCATCCCGATCGCCGGGGTCGGGCATCGTGTCGTCCATGGCGGCCCGGATTTCGCGGATCCCGTGATCGTCACACCAGAGATCGAGGCTGCCCTGACGGCCCTGATCCCGCTGGCCCCGTTGCACCAGCCGCATAACCTTGCCGGCATCGCGGCCGCGCGCGACCTGTTTCCCGATGCCGTTCAGGTGGCCTGTTTCGACACCGCTTTCCACCGCGGTCACCCGTGGGTCAACGACACCTTCGCGCTGCCCCGCCGGTTCTATGATGCCGGCATACGGCGCTATGGCTTTCACGGGCTCAGCTACGATTACGTCACCGGTGTCATCGAACGGGACGAGCCCGACCTGCACGCCGGCCGGGTCATCGTCGCGCATCTTGGCAATGGCGCGTCGATGTGTGCCATACGCGAGGGAAGGAGCATCGGCTCGACGATGGGCTTCTCGGCCCTTGACGGACTGCCGATGGGCACGCGCTGCGGCCAGATCGACCCGGGGGCGGTTCTTCACCTGATCGAAGAGCGGGGCATGACCCCGAAGGACGTCCTGTCCTTGCTGTACAGGCAAAGCGGGTTGCTGGGCCTGTCCGGCATCTCGGGGGACATGCGCACATTGCTTGCCTCGGACCGGCCCGAAGCGCGGCAGGCCATCGACTATTACGTCTTTCGCGCGCGCCGCGAGATCGGCGCGCTCTCCGCGGTTCTGGGCGGGTTGGATGCCCTGGTGTTCTGCGGCGGTATCGGCGAAAACGCCGGCATCATCCGGCGGCGCATCGTCGACGGTCTCGGCTATCTCGGGCTGAGCATGGCGCCGGACCCCGGCCCCGGGTCGCGCGATATCGGCAATGGCCCGGCCCGTATTCTCGTCATTCCCACCGACGAGGAACGCGTCATCGCCCGCACAGCGCGATCCGTCTGCGCCAATCGCTGACGGCCGAAACCCCTTGATTTCCGTGTCTTGCAAGAGTTCGGGAGCGGCCGCGCGCCGCCGGATGGCGCCGTGCGCGGCGTTTTGCGCCGCCGGTGGGGCGCCGCCATGTCATCGAGGCGGCGAGGTATCCGGGCCTCTTGTCGCCCGCCGGTCC
>Ga0102926_1001842_pt1 | contig 12396 bp, 10 predicted proteins | sample SalPonR1_A_D2_MG_FD_78173 | JGI IMG/M metagenome (GOLD analysis project Ga0102926, IMG submission 78173) | Salt pond soil microbial communities from South San Francisco under conditions of wetland restoration - Salt Pond MetaG R1_A_D2_MG | ecosystem: Environmental > Aquatic > Marine > Intertidal...
GAAGTCCCGCCCGTTCCCGGTTTCGGCCCAGTCGGCCGTGTGCACGCCAGGCGCCCCGCCAAGTGCATCCACCTCAATCCCGCTGTCATCCGACAGTGCCGGAAGACCGGATGCCGCCGCCGCCGCATGCGCCTTTATTCGCGCGTTTTGATGGAACGTGTCCTCGGTCTCTTCCGGCTCGTCGAGCCCCAGGTCCTTTGCTGACATGACATTCACCCCGAAAGAGTCGAGAAGGTGCCGAATCTCTCGAACTTTCCCTGCGTTGTGGGAGGCGAGAACGAGATCGCACCCTTCGAACCGTCGTGTCATGCGGAGGCGACTTTCTGTGCCGCCACCAAGTCTGACACTCCCTTGTCGGCAAGTCCCAGAAGCGTGTCCATCTCCTCGCGCGAGAACGTCGCGCCCTCGGCCGACATCTGGACCTCTACCAGCCGTCCTGTCCCAGTGATGACGAAATTGCCGTCGACCCCGGCTTCGCTGTCCTCCGGGTAATCGAGATCGAGGATCGGCTGCCCTGCATAAACGCCGCAGGACACCGCCGCGACGTGGTCGGCAATCGGATCCGAAAACACGTCACCCGCCTTCATCAGCTTGTTCGCCGCGAGCCTGAGAGCCACCCAACCGCCAGTGATCGCGGCGCAGCGCGTTCCACCGTCCGCTTGAATGACGTCGCAGTCGACCACGATCTGCCGCTCGCCCAGTGCCACGCGATCCACCGCTGCGCGGAGAGAGCGCCCGATCAGCCGCTGGATTTCCTGAGTCCGGCCGGACTGCCCGTTCTTCGCCTCGCGCCGCATCCGGGTGTGGGTCGCCCGCGGGAGCATTCCGTACTCCGCCGTCACCCAACCCAGCCCCGAGTTCTTCAGGAATGGAGGCACCTTTTCGTCGATCGACGCCGTGCACAGGACATGCGTGTCGCCGCACTTGATGAGGCAGGACCCCTCGGCGTGCCGCGTCACCCCCGTCTCGATTGAAATCGGGCGCATTTCGTCTATCTGGCGTCCTGACGGGCGCATCGTGTTTCCTTTCGGCAGAGTGGGCGGTTGATACCTGCCGCCACATCGCGAACGCAAGCCGATTGACGCGAATTCCAGCTTCATTCTAATTGGCCCGCCCGTACGGGAACCGACGCTATGAACGATGGTACACATATCCTGACGCAGATGAGCGACCGGAGCCGCGAGGTCTTCCGGCGGGTGGTCGAAGCATACCTTTCGTCAGGTGGTCCAGTGGGCTCCCGAACGCTGACCCGACAGATGTCGGAAAGCATCAGCGCCGCAACGATCAGAAACGTGATGCAGGATCTCGAATACCTCGGCGTCCTCGATAGCCCGCATGTTTCCGCAGGCCGCGTTCCGACACAGCTTGGCCTTCGGATGTTCGTCGATGGCCTGCTTGAAGTCGGCGAAGTTTCGGCGTTCGACCGCGAAAAAATCGATGCGACGCTGAATTCTAATGAACGTGACGTGGGCACCATGCTGGACCGGATCGGTTCGGCGCTCTCGGGTCTGACGCAGGGGGCCAGTCTTGTTCTCGCCCCAAAGCACGAAGCTCCGATCCGCCACATCGAGTTCGTGAATCTCGCCCCGGACCGGGCAATGGTCGTTCTCGTCTTCGCGGACGGCCATGTCGAAAACCGTCTCTTCCTGCCGCCGCCGGGTCAAACGCCCTCGTCGATGCGCGAGGCCGCCAACTTTCTCAACGCGATGGCAGAGGGCAAGACGCTTGGTGAACTGCGGTCGACGATCCAAAAGGAAATCGCTTCGCACAGGCAAGAGCTTGACACTCTGGCCGCGGCTCTTGTGGAAAGTGGCGTCGCGGTCTGGGAAAACGAGGGCGAGCCCTACGAAAGATTGATAGTCCGCGGGCGGGCGCACCTTCTCGACGAGTCGAACGAAGAACAGGATCTCGAGCGCATACGGCGGCTCTTCGACGATCTGGAGAGAAAGCGAGACATTGCCGACTTCCTTGAACTCGCCGAGGAGGGTGAAGGCGTCCGCATCTTCATCGGGTCGGAAAACAAGCTTTTTTCACTTTCGGGTTCATCTCTCGTCGTCTCTCCATATATGAACGCAGATCGGAAAGTGATTGGCGCGGTTGGCGTGATCGGTCCTACCAGGCTGAACTACGGACGGATCGTCCCGATCGTCGACTATACCGCGCAACTGGTCGGACGCCTCCTGTCCGACCGTGGGTAACGGAAGAGGCAATGGGCAAGGCGAAGAAGGAAGAAGACGTGACGCAGAACGAGACCGAGCCGACGTTCGCCGAGGCCGAGGCGGAGTATAGGACAGAGTATGGCGCGGACGAGGTGGTCGATGTGGACGAACTCGACGCGCTCCGTGCCGAAAGGGACATGCTGCGCGACCGGTTCATGCGTGCACTCGCGGATGCGGAGAACTCCCGCAAGCGCAGCGAGCGGGATCGCCGCGAGGCCGAACAGTACGGTGGCTCGAAGCTTGCCCGCGATCTTCTGCCCGTCTACGACGCGATGCGGCGCGCGCTGGTTGCGGCGGAGGAATCGGACAGCGAAGCCGACAAGGCCCTGCTCGAAGGCGTCGAGTTAACGATGCGCGAGCTTACCAATGTTTTTCGCAAACACGGAATTGAACCCATCGAGCCTGAAGTCGGCAACACCTTCGATCCTCAGCAGCACCAGGCGATGTTCGAGGCGCCGGTGCCGAATACCAAGGCCGGCGATATCATTCAGGTGATGGCGGTAGGCTTCATGATTCACGACCGTCTGCTGCGGCCGGCGCAGGTCGGGGTCAGTTCGACTCCGGTGTCGTGAGCGACTTGAGGTCGTAGATCAGATCGAGCGCGTCTTTCGGCGTCAACTCGTCAGGATGCACCCATGAGAGCCTCTCCTCGACGGGCGAGGCTTTCTTAGGTGCGGCCTGAGGAGCTTGGGTGGCGGTCGCGGAAAAGAGGGGCAGGTCATCCACAAGTGCCTTCTGCGCCGATCCGCCCTCTCGTTCGCCTTTTTCGAGCGCGTCGAGAACCACCCTCGCCCGCTCGATCACGGACTCGGGCAACCCGGCCAGCCTCGCGACCTGTACGCCGTAGCTCCGGTCCGCCGCGCCTTTCCTCACTTCGTGGAGGAAGATCACGTCCCCCTCCCATTCCTTGACCGTGACCGTCGCGTTCTCGACGCCTGTCAGCTTCTCTGCCAGCGCCGTCAGCTCGTGGTAATGCGTGGCGAACAGCGCCCGACACCGGTTCACCTCGTGCAGATGCTCGAGTGTCGCCCACGCGATCGACAGCCCGTCGTACGTCGCGGTTCCCCGCCCGATCTCGTCGAGGATCACCAGCGCGCGATCATCTGCCTGGTTCAGGATCGCCGCCGTCTCGACCATCTCGACCATGAAGGTCGATCGCCCCCGCGCAAGGTCGTCCGATGCGCCTACCCGGCTGAAGATCTGGCTGACGAGCCCGATATGCGCAGAATCCGCCGGCACGTAGCTTCCACATTGCGCCAATAAAGCGATCAGCGCGTTCTGTCGGAGGAACGTCGACTTTCCGGCCATGTTCGGCCCGGTGATGAGCCACACTGCCGCATCGCCCCCCGGGTCAAGTACGCAGTCGTTCGCCACGAAGGGCGCACCGTCGGCCTTGAGTGCCTTCTCCACAACCGGATGCCGTCCGCCTTCGACGCGGAACGTCCGGCTGTCGTCGACCGTCGGCCGCGCCCAGTCGCCCGCCGTGGCCAAATCCGCCAGAGCCGCCGCCACGTCGATGTCGGCCAGCGCTCCCGAGGCGTCCGATATCTCGGCCGAGCGTTCGAGAACAGCCCCTCTCAGGCTGAGATAGAGCCGCTTCTCGATCTCTAGCGCCCTGCCCCCTGCGTTCAGAATCCGGGTCTCCAACTCCGACAACGGCACTGTCGTGAAGCGGACGGCATTCGCGGTCGTCTGCCGGTGAATGAAGGTGTCCGACAGCGGCGTCGACAGCATTTTCTCTGCATGCGTCGCGGTCGTCTCGATGAAGTACCCCAGCACGTTGTTGTGCTTTATCTTGAGCGAGGAGATGCCCGCGTCCCGCGCGTACTCCGCCTGCATCCTCGCGATAACGCTCCGCCCCTCGTCGCGCAGCGTCCGCGCCTCGTCGAGTTCGTCGTCGAACCCGTGCGCGATGAACCCGCCGTCCCGGGCCAAGAGCGGCGGCTCGGCCACGAGTGCGTCGTCGAGAAGGTCCACGAGCTTCTCGTGTCCCGTCAGAGAGGCCGCCAAACCGAGGAAGATGTCGGGTAGTCGCGCCGCGAGAAACGCCGCGATCGCGGCGCCCTGCGTCAATCCGCTTCGGATCGCGGCAAGATCTCGAGGACCTCCCCTGTCCAACGCCAGCCGCGAGAGCGCGCGGGTCATGTCCGGCACCGGTCTGAGCGTCGCCCGCACGTCGACGCGCAAAGCGGTCTCGTCCACCAGCGCATCAACCTTCGAGAGCCGGTCATGGATCACGTCGAGATCCCGCGACGGGCTCGACAGACGCCGCTCGAGCAGCCGTCCGCCCCCCGCGGTCACCGTGCGGTCGATAGCGGAAAGGAGCGATCCCTCCCGGCCGCCGGAGAGGCTGCGCGTCAATTCCAGGTTGCGACGGGTCGCCGCGTCGATCTGGACGCTCGCCGCCTCCACCTCCCGCTGAGGCGGACGCAGAAGCGGAAGCCGGCCCCGCTGGGTCAGGTCGAGGTAGGACACGATGGCGCCCATCGCCCCGATCTCCGGCCGCGAGAACGCGCCGAACGCGTCCAATGTCGAAACGCGCAGCGCCGAAAGCAGTCGACCTTCCGCCGAGGCGCTGTCAAAGCTCCCTCGCGCAAGCGGTGTCACCGAGGCCCCGCAATCCATGACGAACGCGGTGAGATCCGGCTCCAGCGCCTCCGACACGAGGATCTCGCTCGGCATCAGCCGCGCCAGTTCCGGCGCCAGCCGCCCTCTCGCGCAGGGCATCACCCGGAAGGCCCCTGTCGAAATGTCGACCCAGGCCAGCGCCCCATCGCCCCGGACATCGCAGAACGCGGCGAGGAAATTGTGCCGCCGCGCCTCCAGCAGGCTTTCTTCGGTCAAGGTTCCCGGCGTCACAAGACGGACGACCTCGCGCTTCACGACAGACTTCGACCCGCGCTTCCTTGCCTCCGCGGGATCTTCCACCTGTTCGCATACGGCGACCCGGAACCCCTTCCGAATCAGGGTCAGCAGATAGGCTTCCGCAGAATGCACCGGCACGCCGCACATCGGGATGTCGTCGCCCAGATGCTTGCCGCGCTTAGTGAGCGCAATGTCGAGAGCCGCCGCCGCTGCCACGGCATCGTCGAAGAACAGTTCGTAGAAATCGCCCATCCGATAGAACAAAAGCGCGTCTGCGCACCCCGACTTGATATCGAGGTATTGGGCCATCATCGGTGTCACGGCAGCAGTCGGCGCGGTCATCAGGCTCCCCCGGGCCCGGACCATACGAAACGGCCCTCGCCTCCGAAAGGCGAAAACGCGGCAGTTGCGTCCACCTCCGGAGCGGCGCTAAGGAACCCGGCGGGGAGGACGAAGATGGCAAGGATGAAGATCACGCGGGAGGATGCGCTCCAGTTCCATCTGGAGCCGCAGCCCGGAAAGCTGGAAATCGTCGCGACGGTTCCGATGACGACTCAGCGCGACCTGTCGCTCGCCTATTCGCCTGGCGTCGCCGTCCCCTGCGAGGAAATCGCGGCCAACCCCGAGACTGCCTACGACTACACGACCAAGGGCAATCTCGTCGCCGTCATCTCGAACGGCTCCGCCGTGCTGGGGCTCGGCAACCTCGGCGGTCTCGCCTCGAAACCGGTGATGGAAGGCAAAGCCATCCTCTTCAAGCGCTTCGCCGACGTGAACTCGATAGATATCGAACTCGACACACAGGATGCCGACGCCTTCTGCTCGGCTGTCAGGCTGATGTCGCCCACCTTCGGTGGCATCAACCTCGAGGACATCAAGGCGCCGGAGTGCTTCATCATCGAGCAGCGCCTCAAGGAAGAACTCGACATCCCGGTCTTCCACGACGACCAGCATGGCACCGCCGTGATCTGCGCCGCGGGGCTCATCAATGCGCTCCACATCTCCGGCAAGAGGCTCGAAGATTGCCGGATCGTCCTGAACGGTGCCGGCGCGGCCGGCATCGCCTGCATCGAACTGCTCAAGTCGATGGGCGCGCGTCACCAGAACTGCGTCGTCATCGACACCAAGGGTGTGATCTACCAGGGCCGGACCGAAGGCATGAACCAGTGGAAATCGGCCCACGCGATCAAGACCGATCTTCGTTCGCTCGAAGAAGCCATGAGGGGCGCGGACGTGTTCCTGGGCGTGTCGGTCAAAGGCGCCGTCACGCCCGAGATGGTCGAGAGCATGGCCCCCGATCCGGTCATCTTCGCGATGGCCAATCCCGACCCGGAGATCACGCCGGAGGAGGCGCAGGCTGTCCGCCCCGACGCCATCGTCGCGACGGGCCGCTCGGACTACCCCAATCAGGTCAACAACGTCTTGGGCTTCCCCTACCTTTTCCGCGGCGCACTCGACATCCACGCCCGCGCGATCAATGACGAGATGAAGATCGCCTGCGCTCGTGCGCTCGCCGATCTCGCCCGCGAGGAGGTGCCGGACGAAGTGGCGATGGCCTACGGCAGAAAGCTTACCTTCGGCCGCGACTACATCATCCCGACACCCTTCGACCCGCGCCTCATTCACCGGGTGCCGCCTGCGGTCGCGAAGGCAGGGATGGATACCGGGGCGGCCCGCAGGCCGATCGTCGACATGGAGGCGTACACTCAAGGTCTGAAGGCGCGGATGGATCCCACGGCGTCGATCCTCCGCGGCATCACCGCCCGCGCGCGCGGCGCACAGGCCACGATGATCTTCGCCGAAGGCGATGACCCGCGAGTCCTCCGTGCCGCGGTTGCCTACCAGCGGAACGGTTTCGGCAAGGCGCTGGTCGTCGGACGCGAGGCGGACGCGAAGCAGACGCTCGAGGCAGAAGGCCTTGCCGACGCGGTCAGCGAACTCGAGATTGTCAACGCCGCGAACACGCCCCACCTCGAGACCTACAAGGCTTTTCTCTACCATCGTCTTCAGCGGAGGGGCTTCGACATGCACGACGTCCACCGTCTCGCCGCCCGCGACCGGCATGCGTTTTCGGCGCTCATGCTCGCCCACGGCCATGGCGATGCGCTCGTCACCGGCGCCACCCGAAAGTCTGCGCATGTCCTCGAACTCATCAATCACGTCTTCGACGCCGATGCCGAGCACGGCGCGATCGGCGTCACCGCCCTGCTCCACAAGGGACGTGTCATCCTGATCGCCGACACGCTTGTTCACGAATGGCCCGACGAATCCGAACTCGCCAACATCGCAGAGGCCGGGGCCGAGGTCGCACGGATGCTCGGCCTCGTCCCGCGCGTCGCCTTCGTCTCGTTCTCGACGTTCGGCTACCCGGTCTCCGAACGCGCCGACAAGATGCACCGCGCTCCGAAGGTCCTAGAGGATCGAGGCGTCACCTTCGAGTTCGAGGGTGAGATGACCGTCGACGTGGCGCTGAATCCCAAAGCGATGGCGCAATACCCCTTCTCCCGCCTCAGCGGTCCCGCGAACGTCCTCGTGGTCCCGGCCCGCCACTCGGCGTCGATCTCGGTCAAGCTCCTGCAGGAGATGGCCGGCGCCACCGTCATCGGCCCGATCCTCACCGGCGTCGACAAGCCGATCCAGATCTGTTCGACGGTCTCCACAGTGAACGACATCCTCAACATGGCGGTCCTCGCCGCCTGCAACGTGCGCTGACATGGCGGTCTGGAACTTCGGTTCGATAAACGCGGATTATTTCTACGCGGTCCCGCACCTGCCCGCCCCCGGCGAGACGATCATCGCGACCGAGGTCTGGCAAGGTCTGGGCGGCAAGGGAGCAAACCAGTCCGTCGCCGCAGTTCGCGCCGGCTCCGCCGTCCACCACATAGGCGCAATCGGCGCTGACGGGCGCTGGGCGCGGGACCGGCTCGCACGGTTTGGGGTCGACACGACCTATGTCGCCGAGATCGACGGCCCCTCGGGTCACGCCATCATTTCGGTTGCGGAAAACGGGGAAAACGCGATCCTCGTCTTCGGCGGGGCGAACACTGCGCAATCGGCAAGTCACGTCCAGGACGCCCTCGCCGGCGCCGCGCCCGGTGATATCGTCCTGACGCAGAACGAAACGCCGCACCTGACCGAACTCGGCGAAGCCTCACGCCGTCTCGGGCTCCGCCTCGTCTATTCCGCCGCGCCCTTCTCGGTCCGCGCCGTCCGGGAGATCCTGCCTTTCGCGTCGGTCATCGCGATGAATGCGGTCGAGGCGTCACAACTCGAAGAGGCCGTCGGTCGTGACCTCTCCGATTGGCCTACCAAGGGGCTGCTGGTCACCAGAGGCGCCGGTGGCGCCGACTGGCGCGACCTGGAATCCGGAGAGACAGTATCGGTTTCCGCAATCGCCGTTACTCCGGTCGACACGACTGGTGCGGGCGATACTTTCGTCGGCTACGTCGCGGCCGGGCTCGATCAGGGCCTAGAGATCCGCGAGGCTCTCGAACGCGCGGCCGCCGCGGCGGCCCTCAAGGTTACGAAAAAGGGTACGGCCGACGCGATCCCGACACTTGCTGAGGTTGCGACGTTCCTGAAAGCCCGGTCCTAGCCCGCGAACGGCGCGTCGGACCCCCAAAGCTCCCGCACGCGCTCGTCGCGCCGGCAGGCGTCGCGATAGAGGTCGTATGCCGAGGCCTTGGACCGGGGCCCGAAGCGCGTCAGGATGATATCGCCGCTCTTGTAATAGTCCTGATGGTAGTCCTCGGCCTCGTAGAACGAACCCGCCTCAAGGACGGGCGTCACTATCTCCTGCCCCAGCGCAGTCTCGGCCTCGGCGATCTCGCGCTCGGCGATCCGCCGTTCCTCGGCGTTTTCCACGAAGATCGCCGTCCGGTAGCTTTCGCCGCGGTCGCAGAACTGTCCGCCCGGATCGGTCGGGTCGATCGACCGCAGAAACAGTTCGATGATCTGTTCATAGCTGATGACAGACGGATCATAGCTGATCTCCACCGCCTCGTAGTGCCCGGTTCCGCCGCGCGTGACCTGCCTGTAGGTCGGGTCCGCCACGGTGCCGCCGGTGAAGCCGGAGACGGCCTCGCTCACGCCGCGCACTTTCTCGAAATCCGCCTCGACACACCAGAAGCAGCCTCCGGCGACGACGGCCGTCTCGCTATTCTGAGCTTTCGCCTCGTCGCAATGCACCGCGTATCCGACGAGGATCGCGACGGCGAGGAGAGCGGGCTTGATACGAAGGAGTGTCTCGGTCATGAGTCTGGTTCTTTTCATGTATCCAGTTTCGTGCCTCATCCCCCTCGTACGCAAGACAACCGCGCGTGAAGTCACGCACGAGTGACAGTTGTCTGCCTGCGCGCCCGGGGATAGCGTCGCGCCGGGAGGACAGTTGATGGACCATGTCACGACGCATCAGGCCGAAGAGGACGCCCGGAACGAGGCGATTCTCGTTTGGGTGAACGGTGCGCTCCGGCCCAAGGCCGAGGCTGTGGTCAGCGTCTACGATTCCGGCTTCATGCTGGGCGACGGCGTCTGGGAGGGGCTCCGCCTCTACGACGGACGCTGGGCGTTCCTGGACGACCATCTCGACCGGCTCTTCGAAGCGGCGAAAGCCATTGACCTCGATATCGGCCTCGACCGTCAGGGCGTGATCGATGCCCTCGAAGCGACCCGCGCCGCAAACGTCATGGAAACCGACGCCCACGCTCGGCTCATGGTCACGAGGGGACCCAAGGTCCGCCCGTTCCAGCACCCGTCTCTCTCCCGCTCCGGGCCGTCCGTCGTCATCCTGATGGAGCACTCGAAACCTGTGATTCCCCGCCCCATCCGCCTCGCCACGGTTCCCCATATCCGCGGCCTGCCGATGACACAGGATCCCAAGCTCAACAGCCATTCCAAGCTCAACTGCGTCCTCGCCTGTATCGCCGCCGAGAAGGCGGGCGCCGACGAGGCGCTGATGCTCGACATCCATGGCTTCGTGAACACGACGAATGCCTGCAACCTCTTCATCGTCCGCAAGGGCGAGGTGTGGACCTCCACGGGGGACTACTGCATGAACGGGATCACCCGCCGGAAAGTCATCGATGTCTGCCGCGCAAACGGAATTCCCGTCCATGAGAAGAATTATTCGCTGGTCGAAGCCTATTCCGCCTGCGAGGTCTTCCTTACCGGCACCTTCGGCGCACAGACCCCGGTGGGAGAGATCGACGGCCGGACCATCGGAACGGGTGGGCTGGGTCCCGTGACGACGCGCATCCGCGGTCTCTACGCGGACCTGGTTTCCCGGCCCTGACGCCAGCTCGACTTGCCCATAACACGCAGCACAGCGGCGCCGCCGCAGTGATCCCGATCAGGAGAGAAGCATGCGCATCGCCATGTGGTCCGGCCCGAGAAACCTCTCGACCGCGATGATGTACGCCTTCGGCAATCGCCCGGACTGCGCCATTTGGGACGAGCCGTTCTATGCCGCCTACCTCGCGGCGACCGGCCTCGACCACCCGATGCGGGACGAGATCATCGCCGGCGGAGAGACCGATCCCGAACGGGTCGCCGCCCGCTGCACAGGTTCTGTTCCGGCTGGAAAGCGGCATTTCTACCAGAAGCACATGGCTCATCACATGATCGACGGATTTCCGCGTGGCTGGATGTCCGAACTCTCCAACGTTTTCCTGGTCCGCCATCCCGCCCGTGTTGTCGCGAGCTACGTGCGGAAGCGCGAACGCCCGACCCTCGACGACCTGGGCTACCGTCGGCTCGTGGACCTCCACGATCACGCCGTGACCCTTGGCCAGTCACCGACGGTGATCGACAGTGCAGACATACGCACCGATCCGCGCGCGGCCCTGACGCGTCTTTGCGACCGCCTCGGGCTTCCCTTCGAAGCCGCGATGCTTTGGTGGCCCTCCGGCGGCCATCGCGACGACGGTCCTTGGGCGCCCCACTGGTACGGCGCCGTCCACCGCTCGACCGGGTTCGACGGTCCTGAGGATCCGCTTCCGGATCTCGACGGCGACTACGCCGACCTCGTCCATAAGGCGATGCCTTGGTACGAGGAGCTCGCGGCCCGGACCTGATGCAAGCGGGAGGCGTTGGCGGTCCGCGCGTCTCGTTCTTGACCCCCGAATGGGAATCCCTACGCTGCGCTCCAACCAGCGGAGGCCCCATGACCCAACGTCTGCACCTCGTCTTCGGCGGCGAACTCGTCGATCCGCAGTCCACTCAGTTCAGAAACGTGGACGATATCCACGTCGTCGGAATTTTCCCAGACTACGCAAATGCTTACGCTGCATGGAAGGCCGAGGCACAGCGCACTGTCGACAACGCGCACATGCGCTACTTCATTGCGCACCTTCATCGCCTCCGGGACGAGGGAGCCGAGGCTTCGTCGACCGAAGAACTCGGCCGCTGACGTGCGATGACGCGCTCCGCCGGACTGGCGCTCTACCTTGCGTCGCGTGCTTTCGCGGAACGTGGAAAAGGCAAGACGGATCAGGAAGACCGGCCATCCGCCTCCAGGCCAGAGGGAGAGGTCGTCTGGTTCGCCGCCGGCCCGGGTACACGTCCCGACGCTCTTGTAGAGCTCGCGCGGAGGTTCGTCTCCACACGTGCAGGAAGCTTCGCACTTGTGACCTCTGAGGAGCGCCTGGCGCTTCCTGATCCCCTCCTCTCCGACAGGATGCCAGAGGATACGACACGAGAGCTCAAGCGCTTTCTCGATCACTGGCGCCCGGATGTCGCAGTGCTGGCGGGCGAGATCGCCCATCCGGCCGCGATCGTCGAAGCGCATGACCGGGGCACACCGGTCTGCCTCCTCGACGCCCGCGTTTCGAGCGCCTCCGCCCGGCATTTGCGCTGGGCGCCGATGGCGGCGGCGTCTCTCTTTCAGCGCGTGTCGTACATCCTGACGCCCACTGCCGCCGACGCCGACATGTTTCGCCGCTTGCGCGCGCCGACAGATCGCGTGGAGGCGACGGGATATCTCGAGGAAGGACGCGCGCCGCTTGCCTGCAACCGCTCAGACCATTCGGCGCTGGCAACGCTTCTTGCGGCACGTCCGGTCTGGCTCGCCACGAATGTCCATGCCGAGGAGGTGGAGCAGGTTCTTGCCGCGAACGATCACGCGCGCCGCCTCGCACACCGGCTGCTTCTGATCCTGAGCCCGGCCGATCCGGCGGACGGACCGGGTCTCCGGGACAGGTTCGAGAAGCAGGGCCTGAAGGTGGCGCTGCGCTCCGGGGGAGAGGAGCCGGACCCGGACGTGCAGATCTACGTGGCTGACGTTCCGGGCGAAGGCGGTCTCTGGTACCGGCTCGCA
>Ga0102926_1001845_pt1 | contig 12379 bp, 12 predicted proteins | sample SalPonR1_A_D2_MG_FD_78173 | JGI IMG/M metagenome (GOLD analysis project Ga0102926, IMG submission 78173) | Salt pond soil microbial communities from South San Francisco under conditions of wetland restoration - Salt Pond MetaG R1_A_D2_MG | ecosystem: Environmental > Aquatic > Marine > Intertidal...
ATAGATAATCCTTTAAACATCTGGCTTATAAAAATTAAATTAGCTAAGGAAGATCAGATTTATGATTTGCTAAATGAAATAGAATACAGCAATTTTACCATCTAAAAAGGCTCTAGCAAATTTTTAATTTCGTTTATACTGTCAATATGATACTCTTTCACAGATTCGTTCATACCTTTTTTAGTATGCATAAGGACAAACATATGGCTGTACGCCTTTCTATATAAGTCTAAATGATTCATATATTTTTTTATATCTACATTATGTTTTTTGCTGTTTATTTCTTTATGGTAAAACTGTATAAGATTTCTAAATTCATTCATCTTCAGTCTGTATCCTTCTAAAGTCCTTACTACTATATATTCATCCTTTATTAAGAGATTGTTTTCCAAGAAATCTTTTAACTCTTTATCTATAGAAGTTAGCCTAACGAAAGGATTTGGAGGCTTTATGTAATAATTTATTATCAATGCAGACCCTATACCTATAAATGTTTCTATAGTTCTATTTATAACGTAATCTGCCGGTTGAAAGTTGTTTACATCAACTATTCTAAAACTAATAACCAAAAAAACTAAACTAGCAGTTTTAATATATTCTGTTTTTCCAACTACATTTCCAGAATATATAATCAAGAGCAATCCAATTGGTATTATATATAAAATATCAGGAGCTATGACAAGGTATGCAAAAGAAAATAAACTTCCTATTAAGGTACCTATACCTCTTACTCTTGCCATATCTGTAGTTTCAATAAGAGAACCCTGCATACATAAAAAAGCAGTCCAGGTAGCTTGAAAAGAATTCAACCCCATCAAATTACTTATAGTCAATGCTGCTAATACTGATAAAAAAGTTTTAATGCTTCTCATTCCCAATTTTGGTATCTGAATTTTTTTAATTATATTTCCCATTTCCATCCCTTTTTTTAGAACTTAACCATATCTTATATCTTTATGAAGTATAAAAGAGCAACTTTAAAGCTACTCTTCTTCTATTATCTTTTTTATTCTTTTTTCCAGGTCTCTTCTTTTAAGCCATATCTGTCTTTGGCACCCTGTACATTTTATTCTAAAATCTGCACCTACTCTTAGTATCTCCCAATCATAACTTCCGCAAGGATGCTTTTTCTTTAACCTAACTATATCTCCTTTTTCTAAATGCATTGGCATAATATCACTCCTTTATTAAATTGTTCCACGTGAAACATTTTATTCTATTATATCCTTATAGCTTAGATAGTTTAATACTATATTATTTTCATAAAAAATATTACTGGATTCTGAATCTAATATCATACTTGTAACCAGATTGTTTTGATCTGAAAACATAATAATTGGAGTTGCTAATGCAAAAACTAAGTAAAGTATTACAACAGTTTTTAATCCTCCCAATACCCCACCTAGAACCTTATTTGCCAGGTTTAATACTGGTAGTTTTACTATTGTATCTAAAATATTTGCAACAATAAATATCACTAAAAAGCTAAATAGTATCGCTATTGCAAATGAAATAAAAACCATAATCAAATTTGTTAACTGATTAGCAGTATTTCCATAATTGCTAATGGATAAAGAAGTTTCAGGATTATTAATTACATCTTTAAACATCATTTTCATATCAAAGGGAAGCTTATCAAATCCCTTAAACAAATCCGAAATTGAAACACTATCACCTATTTCAGTTATAAGCTCAGATATTTTTCCAGAAACAAAGTCATTTATGGTCTTTTCAAGTTTTGTGTTTTTTACTAAAAAATTCATAACCAAATGATAATATTCTTTTGATATGAAGAAAGCCAGTATTATTCCAATAAAACTAAATAAGGACATTATAAATCCTTTTTTAAGACCTGCAAAAATTGATATACCTATTAAGAAAATTATTATACCATCTACCAAGTTAAAATCCATAGCACCCTCCTATTTTATAGTTCCCTTGTAAAAACTAAAGTCTGTCTCTACGTATATATTGTTTTCAACTATACTGTAACTCATGATTTTTTCATTTATAGGCCAAATCGAATAAATTTCTTCACCTATTAGTGAAATTTTATTATTATTTCCAATTAAGATGTTATTATCATGTATAGTGATTTTATCATATGTATCATCTAATTCTATTATTTTTTCAACAGAACTATCAAATTTTATAATATGAAGTTTTTCTTTTTCTAAAAGAAGTATTCTGTTGTTATTTTTATCTATAATAAAGTCAACTATATTTTCAAAATTATTATACTTCCACAATATTATACCATCTGTATTAAAAGTATAAAAATTTTTTCCTGTTAGAACAAAATTTCTTGACGATATTTGTTTTGCTTCTACTAACAATTCTCCTTTTAGTGTTGCTTCCCATCTTTTTATATCACCTTTTATAAGTCGCTGTTCTACAACAGAATTTATTCCTTCACTTGCTAAATAAAAATATCCAATAAAATAACTATCTATATCATCCTTTGGTGACAAACAAATTATATTTCCATCTACTGTAATTTCTTCTATATTTCCATTTACAATTTTAACGGCCTTGTTTACATCGTCACCTTTCAATATAACAAAAATATCTTTACCTTTTTCTATATGAAGAATTTGAGATTCGAAATTATATTCCTCCACTATATTTCCATCTATGTTAATCTCAAGAATTTTATTTTTATTTTCTGTTATTACGAAAATATCATCAAAATAAAAAACTTTGTATATAAAATCACCTATGTCTTTTGACCATTCCGTATCTCCGTTGTAATTAGTGTTTTTAATGGTTTTGTCACTAAAAGATATAATACCATTATCATGGTATATTTTTTCTCTTAAAAGTTCAATATTTAAGCTTTCTAAATCCTGAATCATTATTCTTTTTTCTTCTAAATCTAAAATATCTTTCTCTATTATAAAATAGTATCCTAAAAATATTAATACTATTAAAATTATTATAATTATCTTTTTCAAATTATCACCTACTACATTATATCATATTATGAGCAAAAAAAAACAGAACAATATAAGAGTAGAATGTTCCGCAAGGAACATTCTACTCTTGTTTTAATTCTTAATTTATAAGGTCTTTTTTATATCTTCATACTCATCTTGGTTATCTAAATCATACGATGTTCGTTTTGAATAATTCGTATGTAAAATTTTATGTGAAATCTCTTCATTTGGTTTTCTCAGATATTCTTCATATAATTTTATTATTTCTGGATTCTGATGAGATTTTCTAATTTTATTAATTGAATCTTCTTCATATAGAGCTTTAGCTCTTTCTACTCTCCTATCTAAATACATCCTTGTTTTTGCCGATACATGTGATTGGCCTCCACCATTTACACATCCTCCTGGACAAGCCATTACTTCTATAAAATGAAAATCCTTCTTTCCAGCTTTGATATCTTCAAGTAATTGGGCTGCATGTTTTGTTCCGTGTACTACTGCAAGTTTAATTTCTGTTATTTCACCATTTATAGGTAATTTTATATATCCTTCTTTGATGTTTTCTATTCCTCTTGCTCTCTTATACTCTATGTTCTCTAAGTCTTCACCTGTAAGAATATCTGCAACAGTTCTTAATGCAGCTTCCATTACTCCTCCAGTTGCACCAAATAATGCTCCTGCTCCTGAGTATTCTCCCATGCCCTTATCAAATTCTTCATCAGATAAATTTTCAAAATTAATACCTAATTGTTTGATCATTACTCCTAATTCTCTAGTAGTAATAGAAAAGTCTACATCTCTAATCCTATCTACTTCCAGTTCTGGCCTTTTAGCCTCGCTTTTCTTAGCTATACATGGCATTACTGATACTACAACTATGTCCTTTGGATCAATTCCTGCTTTTTTTGCATAGTATGATTTAGTAATGGCTCCAAACATTTGTTGAGGAGACTTACAGGTAGAAAGATTATCTAAAAATTCTGGATAATTGAATTCACAATACCTAACCCATCCCGGTGAACATGAAGTAATCATCGGTAATTTTCCACCTTTTTGTACTCTGTTCAAAAATTCTGTTCCTTCTTCCATTACAGTAAGATCTGCTGTGAAATTTGTATCAAATACCTTGTCAAAACCTATTCTCCTTAAGGCTGCAACCATTTTCCCGGTTACTCTAGTCCCTAGGGGGTATCCAAATTCTTCTCCAAGAGAAGCCCTAACAGCAGGTGCAGTTTGCACTACTACGTGTTTTTCCGGATCATCAATGGCTTCCCATACATCATCTATATTAGTTCTTTCCCTTAAAGCTGCAACAGGGCATGCCTGTATACACTGTCCACAATATGTACAAGGAACCTTATCCATAGAAAAATCGAAAGCAGGAGCTATTTCAGTCTCAAAACCCCTTTTAACAAAATCTAATATCCCTATACCCTGTATGTTTCTACAAGTACTTACACATCGGCCACATAATATACATTTACTCGAATCTCTTACTATAGAATCAGATACCTTATCTACAGTCCAATTTCTTTTTTCACCTTCATATTTGACATCTTCTACGCCTAACTCCCTACATAAAGCTTGAAGTTCACAGCTAACGTTTCTATAACATACTAGGCATTCTCTGTTATGATTAGCTAATATAAGCTGCAAATTATTTCTACGAGCACTCCTCACCCTTTGAGTATTAGTTTTAATCTCCATACCTTCCTCAACCTTTAATACACAGGATGCCGGTAAATTTCGCATTTGTTTTCCATTTATATATGCTTCTACTACACATAATCTACAAGCTGCCACTTCATTAATTTCTTTTAAGTAACAAAGAGTTGGTATATCTATTCCTGCTTCTTTTGCTGCCATCAAAACTGTGTAATCTTTTGGAACTTGAACTTCTGTATTGTTTATTTTTATATTTATTTTTTCCATTATTTACACCTTCCTTACTCTTTTATAATAGCATCAAAAGGACAAGCTTCCATACAAGCCCCGCATTTGATACATTTCTCTTGGTCTATTTCGTGAACCTCTTTTACCTTTCCACTAATAGCATCAACTGGACAAACCTTAACACATTTTGTACATCCTCTGCAGTTATCAGTTATCACATAACTTAATAAAGCTTGACATACTCCTGCAGGGCACGTTTTTCCTGTAACATGTGCTTCATATTCATCTCTAAAATATTTTAATGTTGATATTACTGGGTTTGGTGCTGTTTGTCCTAAACCACATAAGGAAGTATCTTTTATAGTTTCAGAAAGTTCCTCTAATGTATCTAAATCTTCCATTTTTCCCTTTCCTTCAACTATTCTATTAAGTATCTCAAGCATTCGCTTAGTTCCTTCTCTACAAGGAGTACATTTTCCACAGGATTCATCTACTGTGAAGTCAAGGAAGAATCTAGCTACATCCACCATGCAGTTATCCTCATCCATTACTATCATACCACCAGAACCCATCATAGAACCAAGCTCTACCAATGAATCAAAATCTATAGGAGTTTTTAAATGCTCTCTAGTAATACATCCTCCAGATGGTCCTCCTGTCTGAACAGCTTTAAACTGTTTTCCATCGGGACATCCTCCTCCTATATCATAAATAACTTCTTCTAAAGATGTACCCATAGGTATTTCTACTAAACCAGTATTATTTATTTTTCCTCCTAAAGCAAATACCTTAGTACCAGGTGATTTATCAGTACCAAAAGATCTAAACCAATCTGATCCATTATTAATAATTTGAGGTATATTAGATAATGTTTCTACATTATTTATTATTGTAGGTTTACCCCAAAGTCCTTTATTCGCTGGGAATGGAGGTTTGTTTCTTGACATACCTCTTTTTCCTTCTATAGAAGCTATCAAAGCTGTTTCTTCACCACATACAAAAGCTCCAGCTCCTAATCTAATTTCCAAATCAAAATCAAATCCGGATTCGAATATATTTTTTCCTAACAATCCTTCTCTTTTAGCTTGATCTATTGCTATTTCAAGTCTTTTTACTGCAATTGGATACTCTGCTCTTACATATACATACCCTTTAGTAGCTCCTATAGCATATCCTGCTATAGCCATAGCTTCTAGTACAGAATGTGGATCTCCCTCTAATATACTTCTATCCATAAATGCACCTGGATCTCCTTCATCTGCATTACATATAATATATTTCTGGTCTGATTCATTAGGTGCTGCAAATCCCCACTTTATTCCAGTTGGAAATCCTCCACCACCTCTACCTCTTAATCCTGAATCTTTAACCACTTTTATAACCTCTTCAGGAGTCATTTCTATTAATGCCTTACCTAAAGCCATATATCCATCCTGAGCAATGTATTCTCTTATATCTTCAGGGTTTATGATTCCACAGTTTCTTAGGGATACTCTTTTTTGTTTATTATAAAAGCTTACTTCACTTAAAGATTTTATTATATCCTCATCTATACTTTCTTCGTATAAATATTCTTTTACGATTCTTCCCTTGTATATATGTTCTTCTACTATTTTTTCTACCTTATCAACGGTCATTTTATTATAAAAAGCACCTTCAGGATATACTACTACTATCGGTCCCTCTTCACATAAGCCAAAGCATCCTGTAGATATAACCTGTACTTCTTTATCTAACTGATATTCTTTAATTTTACTTTCAAATTCCTCTTTTATTTTTGCAGAATTTGATGAAGCACATCCTGTTCCTCCACAAACTAGTACGTGAGCTCTGTATATTGCCATTTTAACACTCCTTTTTATCTTTTTTCTTCAGAACCAATAGTGTATTCATTTACTACTTTTCCATCTATAATATGTTCTGATATTATCCTTTTTGCCTTACGACTATCTACAAATATATATGTTACCTTTTCTTCTCCCGGTCTATATACTTCAATAATAGGTTCATACCTACAGATACCTATACATCCTGTCTGAACTACCTGTACATCATTTAAATTTTTATTGTCTACTTCTTCTATCAATGTCTGAAGTACCGGTCTTGCTCCTGCCGAAATACCACAAGTAGCCATACCTACTACTATTCTAGTTTTTTTATTTGTATCTCTCATTTCTAAGTTCTTTTTTGATTCATCTCTCATTTTTTTTAATTCTTCTAAAGATTTCATTAAATTACCTCCAAATTTTATTTATATTTTGCTAAAATTTTTGGTACATCATCAGGGGATATTTTTCCGTAAACGTCTTCACCTACCATTATTACCGGTGCAAGCCCACAACATCCCAAACATCTGGTAGCATCCAGGGTAAATAACTCATCCTTAGTAGTTTTACCTTCTTCTATGCCTAGCTCTTTTTTCAATCTATCTAATATCAACTGTGCATTCTTTACATAGCAGGCAGTTCCCATACATACAGATATAGTATTCTTTCCTTTTTTAGTTAAAGAAAATTGGGTATAAAAAGTTGCAACTCCATATATTTCCGCCATAGGAGTCTTAGTCTCTTCTGATATATATTTCTGCACCTCAATAGGTAAATATCCAAATATCTTTTGTGCTTTGTGTAACGTTTGCATTAAGATACCTTTTTCACCCCTATGCTCTTCTATATAAGACTTCAATTCTTTAAAATTTTTCTGGTTTTCCTTCAAATTCATAGCTTTTTGCACTTTCTAACCTCCTATTTTATATAAAAATAAATAATAACCGAATATATTAATCATTTCGGTTATTATACTTTATTGTTATTTTTTTGTCAATTATTTATTGTGGTTATTTGTTAATATTTTGTAAATATTTTCCAGTTGGGAATCATCATTGAAAAATATCTCTATTTTCTTCTTTTTTCCTCTGTTTTTTATTTTAATCTCTGTTTTTAAAGCACTTTGAAGTTCTTCTTCTAAATTTAAAACATAAGCTTCTTTAACCGGTTTTTTCTTTTTTTCCTTACCTTGTTTCTTAAGATTTTTAACTATTTTTTCCAGTTCTCTTACTGACAATTTTTCATTAATCACCCTATTTATCAGCTGTTTTTGTCTATTTTCTGTCAATCCTATAAGTATTTTTCCATGTCCCTGACTGATTTTTCCTTCTATAATCATATTCTTAACAAAGTCTGATAATTTAAGTAGTCTAAGAATATTTGTTACATAAACCCTGCTTTTTCCTACTACTTTAGATAGTTCTTCCTGGGTTAAATCATATCTTTGAATAAGCAAATCATATGCTATACCTTCGTCAATAGGGTTCAAATCCTCTCTTTGAATATTTTCTATTAATGCCATTTCTGTTTGACTTTTATTATCCAAATCTCTTACTATTGCAGGTATTTTATCCAAACCAAGCTCAATGGAAGCTCTCCATCTTCTCTCCCCAGCTATGATCTGGTAGTTATCTTCGACTTTTTTTATTATAATAGGTTGTATTAGACCGTGTTCTTTAATTGATTCTGCCAGTTCCTGTATCTTATCCTTATCAAAGGTTTTTCTTGGTTGGTTTGGGTTTGGCTCGATTAAACTAAGATCAATTTCAACTACACTACTTTCATCTGCCTTATCTAAGTCTTCACTTATTAAAGCTGATAATCCTTTTCCTAAAGCTTTTCTTTTTTTTGCCATCTAAAACTCCCCTCTAATTTCTTTTTAAAAATTCCTCAGCTAAGCTTTCATAGGCCTTCGAACCTTTAGATTTACTATCATAGTCAAATACAGACATACCGTAACTTGGTGCTTCTGCCAAGGTTACATTTCTTGGTATGATTGATGTATAAACTTTATTTTTAAAGTATTTTTTAACTTCTTCCACTACTTGAACAGATAAGTTAGTTCTTCCATCAAACATGTTTAAAACTATTCCTTCAATTTCTAAAGATGGATTAAGTGTTCTCTTTACTAGTTTAACAGTATTTACCAATTGACTTACACCCTCTAAAGCATAGTATTCACACTGTATAGGTATAATAACAGAATCTGCTGCTGTTAGAGCATTTATTGATAATAGTCCCAAAGATGGAGGACAATCGATAAATATATAATCATAATTATCCTTTACTGTAACCAATTTTTTTCTTAAGGTATTTTCTCTATATTTAGACTTTGTAAGTTCTATTTCTGCCCCGGCAAGTTCTATATTTGCTGGTATAAGGTCTAGATTTTTTTTATCAGTCTCTAATATAGCCTCTTCTAAATCTATTTCATTCATTATACAATCATATATAGTATATTCTACTTTTTCCTTATCTATGCCAAATCCACTAGTAGAATTCCCTTGGGGATCTATATCTACTGTTAAAATTTTCTTGTCTTTTTCTGCTAAAATAGCTGATAGATTTACATTTGTTGTTGTTTTTCCTACTCCACCTTTTTGATTAAAAATCGTTACAATTTTGCCCATAGCTCCACCTTTATAAATTATTTTTTGGAATTTTAACCTTAACTTCTATATAGTCGTCTTTTTCTTTTTCTTCAAACTTAGCTTTTATTCCTGTTTTTAATATTTCATTATATGCATTTTTTATTGTATTTATATATATTTTATAATTAATAAAGTTTCTTATATTTTGTTTAGTTGGTTTTTCTTCTTTATCTATTTTTTCCTTAACTGACTTAATCAGTTTTTCAGTATCTTTTACATTTAGATTTTTTTCTATAACTTTGTTTAGTATTTCTTCTTGTATACTTTTATCTTCTATTTTTAGGAGTGCTCTTCCGTGTCTTTCTGTAAGATCATTAGTTAGAAGCTTTTCCTTAATAACTGGTGGTAATTTTAATATTCTGACTTTATTAGCAATAGTAGACTGACTTTTACCAATTTTTTGAGATAATTCTTCTTGAGTTATACCGAATTTTATCATTATTTGCTGGTATGCTCTTGCCTCTTCTATAAAATTCAAATCTTCTCTTTGTATATTTTCTATTAAAGCAATATTAGCTGAGTCATTTTCTTCTATATCCACAACAATAGACGGTATTTCATCTAATCCAGCCATTTTTGCAGCCTTAAATCTTCTTTCTCCTGCTACTATTTCGTAGCTTTCCTCATTTAATTTTCTCAAAGATATAGGTTGTATAATTCCATAAGATTTTATAGAATCTCTTAGCTCTACTAAACTTTTATCCTTAAATATTTCTCTAGGTTGATATCTATTTGGTGTTATTTTATTTAAATCTATTTTTATTATTTCTTTATTATCCATGTAATCTCCTATAGTGGTTTTTTATTTGGTGTTCCCGGTTTTCTAGGATATTTTTTCGGTGTACTATTTATTTTCTTAACTACAATCATACTTCTGGAAATATCAGTTTCCGGCAATTTATATTCCCTAATATCTATTATTTCTCCACCTAATAAATTTAGTGCCTTCTTACTTTCTTGAATTTCATCTTTAAAATTAGAACCCTTAAATGCTATAAATAATCCGCCTTTTTTTACAAATGGTAGTACATATTCAAGAAGCACATTTAAAGAAGCCACCGCCCGAGAAAATCCGTAGTCGTATTTTTCTCTATATTTTTTATTTTTTCCTAACTCTTCTGCTCTAGCATGTATACACTCTACATCTTCTAAATCCAGTTCTTTAACTACTTCATCAAGAAATTTAATTCTTTTATTTAAAGAATCAACCAGGGTAATATCCATATCATTATCTATTAACTTTAAAGGTATTCCTGGAAAACCTCCGCCTGTACCTACATCAATAGTTTTTGATCCTTTTTTAATTATAACATACTTTTTTATAATAATACTATCAATAAAGTGTTTTAAATAAATCTCTTCTTCACTATCTATAGATGTAATATTTATTTTTTTATTCCACTCTATTATTAGGTCCTTATATTTTTTAAAGCTTTTTATAGACCCTTCATTATAATCTATATCTATTTTTTTTAATAAATTTTCGAAATAACCTATTTTATCCATTTTAATTTTTTAATCTCCTTTGCTGTTCTAAATATATCAATAGTACATTTATATCAGCAGGTGAAACCCCTGAAATTCTAGATGCCTGTCCGATAGATTCCGGCTTTAACTTGTTAAGCTTTTGTCTAGCTTCCAATCGTAACCCTTCAATATTACTATATTCAATCTCTTCATCTAATTTTTTATTTTCCAGTTTTTTAAATTGTTTGATTTGTTTTAACTGTTTTTTAATATATCCTTCGTACTTGATTTCTATTTCAACTTGGGTTTTTATTAACTCCTTTATATCCGGTCTTGATTCATCCAGCTCTAACAAATCGTCGTATTTTACTTCTGGTCTCTTTAAAAGATCATATATACTTGTTGGTGATTTAACAGGAACACTCCCGATTTTTTTTAAAAATATATTGTTTTTTTCCTTGGGAGTTATAATAGTCTCTTTTAACCTTATAATTTCTCTATCCACCTTATTTTTTTTATCTATATATTTTTCGTATCTTTCTTTTTTAACTAAACCAAAATCATAGCCTTTCTGAGTTAGTCTTACATCTGCATTATCCTGCCTAAGGACCAACCTGTATTCAGCTCTAGAAGTCATCATTCTGTAGGGTTCTTTTGTCCCCTTTGTTACCAAATCATCTATAAGAACACCAATATAAGCCTCTGATCTATCTAATATAAAAGGCTCTTTTTTGTTTAATTTTAACACTGCATTCATTCCGGCTATAAGTCCTTGACCTGCTGCTTCTTCATAACCACTGCTTCCATTTATCTGACCTGCAAAAAATAAATTTTCAATATTTTTATATTCCAAACTTCTCTTAAGCTGAGTAGGATCTATGCAGTCGTATTCTATAGCATAGGCCGGCCTCATTATCTTACACTCTTCCATTCCTTTAATGGTCCTGTACATACTTATCTGGATTTCTTCCGGAAGTGTAGTAGACATACCCTGTATATACATTTCTTTTGTATCTAATCCTTCAGGTTCTACAAATATTTGGTGTTTTGACTTGTCTGAAAATCTATTTACCTTATCTTCTATAGACGGGCAGTATCTTGGTCCTATGCCATCCATTTCACCAGCATACATAGGAGAAAGAGATAGGTTCTCCAATATTACATCATGGGTTGTATTATTTGTATATGTAAGATAACAGGGTTCTTGGTCTATATCTATGTTTTCTGTCATAAAAGAAAATGGTACTATTTCTTTATCACCTTCCTGAATTACCATTTTTGAATAATCCATACTGTCGGAGTGAACTCTTCCAGGTGTTCCAGTTTTAAGTCTCTGAAGTTTAATATCTAATTTTTTTAAAGAATCAGACAGTTCATTTGAAGGAAACAGTCCTCCAGGACCTCCTTCATAGTTTACCTTACCTATGTATATTCTACCTTTTAGATATGTTCCAGTACATACTATTACAGATTTAGCTTCATAATAAGAGCCTGTTTGGGTTAAAACCCCTTTTACAACTTCTTTTTCTACATCTATTTCTACTGCTTCATTTTGTACTAAATCTAAATTTTCTTGATTTTCAATTTCCTGTTTCATACTCACGTG
>Ga0102926_1001850_pt1 | contig 12361 bp, 10 predicted proteins | sample SalPonR1_A_D2_MG_FD_78173 | JGI IMG/M metagenome (GOLD analysis project Ga0102926, IMG submission 78173) | Salt pond soil microbial communities from South San Francisco under conditions of wetland restoration - Salt Pond MetaG R1_A_D2_MG | ecosystem: Environmental > Aquatic > Marine > Intertidal...
GATGGGCAGCGCGCCCTACCTGGGCGGCGGCTCCGGCCACTTCTACGCATATGCACCCGAGAAGATGCAGTATCCCATCGACCGCTTCGCGATGGAGACCAAGCGTCAGCTGGACGTTCTGGACCGCGAACTGGCCGACAGAACCTTCATCGCGGGCGAGGACTACACCATCGCCGACATGGCCATTTGGCCCTGGTATGGTCAGATGGCCCTTGGCCGGATGTATGATGCCGCCGAGTTCCTGGACGTCACCAGCTACGAGAACCTGATGCGCTGGGCCAAGCGGATCGACGCACGGCCGGCAGTACAGCGAGGCCGCATGGTCAACCGCCCATTCGGCGAGCCCGCGATGCAACTGCACGAACGCCACGACGCCAACGACTTCGAGACGAAGACGCAAGACAAGATCGGCGGCTGAGGTCCGCGCGGGCGCGGTTCCCCGCGCCCACTGGCGACTACCCGGGCAATTGCCCGGTCAGGACGTAGCGCAGGATCTGCACCACCTGCGCCGGCTCGCGCGCCACGGCAAGGGCGGCGGCATTCACTTCCTTTAGGGCATGATCATGATCAGGCTGCTGCAGCACGATCAGGGACTTGCCCAAAGCTGCCGCCTGGCCCGCGTCAAATGCAGCGTTCCACTGTTTGTATTTTTCGCCGAAACGCACGACGACCACATCCGCATCGGCGATCCCCTTGCGGGTGCGGATGGCGTTTACCATGGCGCCCTTGTGATCGTGCCAGTACTTGTCGTCCTCGGCACCGAGGATCGCGACACCGCAGTCATCCGAGGCGCCGTGATCGGTGACAGGGCTGTCAAAGGCGACATCCAGCCCCTTGGCCCCGTCGATGATCTGTTCGCGCCAGTCGGTGTGGATTTCCCCGGACAGATAGACTTTCAACATATCGTTCTCCCTTCGTGATCTGCCGGGAGTGTTAACAGCGTCAGCGCTTGCGTGCCACGATGTAGCGGCTCATCGCGGGGCCCGTGCTTGTCTCGATCACCTCGAAGCCGGCGGCCTCGATGGAGTTTTCCAGCCCGTCGAACCGGAAGGATCGTACAAAGGGCGCAAGACGGACCAGCCGCATCAGCGGGATCATGGCGCGAAACGCGAAGCGGCGCACCCCGATCGCGGGCTCGGCCAGGCACACCGTCTTCGAGATGAAATACCCGCCCGGCGGCAGGGCCGCGTGTATCCTGTCGAAGAGGTCTTCGACATCGCGCAGCAGGTGCAAAAGGTTCTGTGCCAGCACCACGTCGACCGGCCCCGCCGCGACCATGCCCTCTTCTGCGGTTGCGGCGGTGAACGTGATATTGTCAACGGCCTCCGCCGCGGCCTTGTCCCGGGCGATGCGGATCATTTCCGGCGAGATGTCGGTGCCGTGGTATTGCGCCACGGCACCGGCCAGCAACAGCCCGGTCGACCCGGTGCCGCAGCCCAGTTCGAGGACACGGTCGGTCGGCATCAGGTAGGACCGGGTACGGTCCAGCGTGTATTCATAGGCCGGTATGTCCTTGATCGGCGCGGAGGCGTATTTCTTGGCGCTGCGGTCCCAGAAGCGCGCGGTATCTGTCATGTCAGTTTCTCCTTCTACCAACACAATACTGGCGAATAGCTTGCGCCGGAATTGACGAAATTCGAAGTCTATATATACAGAAATGCATGGATTACCTGTCCCGCCTTGACTGGAACCATCTGCGCGCATTCCTCGCCACGGCCGAGACCGGTTCGCTTTCGGGGGCAGCCAAGGCGCTGGGGCTGACACAGCCGACGCTCAGCCGCCAGGTTTCGGCACTGGAGGATCAGCTCTCGCTGCTGCTGTTCGAACGGGTCGGGCGGGGCCTTGCCCTGACGGGCAACGGAAAGGACCTTCTGGCCCATGTCCGCGAGATGGGTGCGGCGGCGGATCGGCTGGCCTTCAGCGCGATCGGCCGGCAATCCGAGGTCTCGGGCCGGGTCAGCATCTCGGCCAGCGATATCCTGTCCCACAACATCCTGCCAGATGTCGTTGCGGATCTGCGCCGGCTTGCACCGCAACTGGCCATCGAGGTGGTCGCGACGAACCAGCTGTCAGACCTGCTGCGCCGCGAGGCCGATATCGCCATCCGCCATGTCCGCCCCGAGCAGCCCAACCTGGTGGGGCGACGGGTCAGAGAGGCGCACGGCCTGTTCTATGCCGCCTCCGATTACCTCGACCGCCGCGGCCACCCGACAACGCCCGAGGCCATGGCCAAGCTGGACTGGGTGGCCTTCGGCGACCCAGCGTTGATGTGCGGCCATATCCGGGCGATGGGCGTTCCGGTCACACCGGACAGTTTCGTCGTGCACTCGGAAAACGGGATCGTCGCCTGGGAAATGGTCTGTCATGGGATGGGGATCTGCCCCATGGACGACGTCATCGCCGCGAAGGAGCCGCGCGTCGTACCGGTACTTCCCGACCTTCTGGAGGTCGATTTCCCGGTCTGGCTGGTCACCCACCGGGAAATCCACAACAGCCCGCGCATAAGGCTGGTCTTCGACCACTTGGCAGCGGTGCTGGCGCGGGTCTAGCCGCGCAGCTCGCCGCCCGTGGCCTTTTGCACCTTTTCGACGATCCGGGCGCTGACGGCCTCGATATCCTTTTCGGTCAGGGTCTTTTCGCTGGGCTGCATCCGCACGGTAATCGCGAGGGATTTCTTGCCCTCGCCCAGGGACCCACCGATGAATTCGTCAAAGACCCGCACGTTTTCGATCAACGCCTTGTCGGCCCCGGCCGCCGCATTCACCAGGGTCAGCGCCTCGACATGGGCCTCCACCACGAAGGCGAAGTCCCGTTCGACCGCCTGAAGGTCCGGCACATGAAGGGCACCCCGGCTCGCGGCCGCCTTGCGCGGCAGCGGGATTTCATCGGGCCAGAGCGTGAAGCCCATGGCAGGGCCTTTCACGTCCAATTCGCGCAGCACCCTGGGATGTATCTCGCCGAAGACACCCAGCACCTTTTTCGGGCCAAGACAGATCTTGCCGTGCCTGCCCGGATGCCACCAGTCCTCGGCCCCGCGCAGGACCTGCACCTTGGCGGGCGCGCCCATGGCGGCCAACACCGCCTCGGCATCGGCCTTGACGTCGTAGATGTCCACCGGGCGCGAGGCGCCGTGCACATCCTTGGGCGTGGTGCGCCCGACCAGAAGGCCGGTGACGAGGACTCTCTGCTCGCCCGGCTCGCCGCCGTGAAAGGCATCGCCGACCTCGAACAGGGCCATGTCGGGCATCCCGCGCGCCTGGTTGCGGGCAGCGGCCTGCAACAGCCCGGGCAGCAGAGCGGGGCGCATGTGCGACATTTCGGAAGAGATCGGGTTTTCCAGCATGGTCGCGGCATCGCCACCGCCGAACAGCGTCGCCGCCTTCTTGTCAATAAAGCTGTAGGTGACGCATTCGTTATAACCCAGCGCCGCCGTGGTCCGGCGGGCCATCTGCTCGCGCTTCTGCATGGGCGTCAGCACCGGCGCGGGCACCCCGGCGCGGGGACGCGGCATCGGCGTGCCCTGCAATTTCGTCAGCGACGCGATGCGTGCCACTTCCTCGACCAGGTCGGCCTCGCCCTGCACGTCCGGGCGCCAACTGGGCACATGGGCCATCTCTCCCTCAAGCACGAAGCCCAGCGCCGTGAGCGTTTCGCGCTGGGTCTCGGCGGGAATGTCCATCCCCACCAGCGAGGAACAGCGGTCCGTGTCCAGCGCGTAAGCGCGCGCCATGTCCGGAATCTCGCCCGCCTGCACCACCTCGGAGGCTTCGCCGCCGGCATGATCCACGATCATGCGCACGGCATGGTCCAGACCCTCGGGGGTGAAGTCCGGGTCGATCCCGCGCTCGAAGCGATAGCGCGCGTCCGAGTTGATCTTCAGCGCGCGGCCGGTGTGCGCGGTGACGATCGGGTCGAAATAAGCCGCCTCGACGAAGACATTCACCGTCTCGTCGGTGCAGCCCGTGCGCAGCCCGCCCATGACCCCGGCAATGCTCTCGGGGCCTTGCGAATCGGCGATCACGGTCGCCCCCGCGGGGAAGGTGTAGTCCTTCTCGTCCAAGCCGGTCAGGGTCTCACCCCCCTTGGCGCGGTAAAGGCGCAGAGTGCTGCCAGTGATCTTGTCGGCGTCGAAGACGTGAAGCGGGCGGTTCAGATCATAGGTAAACCAATTGGTTACATCCACGAGAAAGGAAATCGGCCGCAAGCCGATTGCCTTGAGCCGCTGTTGCAGCCAGTCCGGGCTCGGGCCGTTCTTCACCCCCCGGATCAGGCGCCCGAAGAAGACAGGGGCCTGATCCAGGGTATCCGCGTCGATGGACACCGATACCGGGCATTGGAAAGTGGCCGGAACCGGGTCGACCGACAGCGGCTTGAGTGTGCCCAGTCCCCGCGCAGCCAGGTCGCGCGCGATACCGTGCACGCCCAGAGCGTCCGGCCGGTTCGGGGTAATCGCGATCTCGATCACCGGGTCGACCTTTTCCGGCGCGTTCTCAGCCAGCCAATCGGTGAATCTCTGGCCCACCTCACCCGAGGGCAATTCGATGATCCCGTCGTGTTCGTCAGACAGTTCCAACTCGCGCTCCGAAGCCATCATGCCATGACTTTCGACACCGCGGATCTTGCCCACCGACAGGGTCGTATCAATGCCGGGCACGTAGTCGCCGGGCTTGGCCAGAACGACGGTGATGCCCGCGCGGGCGTTTGGGGCGCCGCAGATGATCTGCCGCTCGCCCTCGTCGGTGTCCACCATGCAAACGCGCAGGCGGTCGGCGTCGGGGTGCTGCTCGGCCGATTTGACCTTGGCCAGAGTAAACGGCTCCAGCCGCTCGGCCGGGTTCTCGACCCCCTCGACCTCGAGGCCGAGATCGGTGAGCGCCGCGCATATCTCCGCGACGGAAGCGGTCGTTTCGAGATGTTCCTTCAACCAGGACAGCGTGAATTTCATGGGGTCCCCGGGGGCATGATGGCACTTGCCGCGCGGTGTAGCGCATCCCCCCGCCGGGGAAAAGCGCCCAGTGTTGCGCCCGGTGAAAGGGGATGGTCACATCAGGTCATGACGCGGCCACGCGGCAGGCTTACGCCGTGCGGGCCCACCGACGCGCGGGCCGTCACGAGGTCGAGCCACGCCAGAAGTTCCGCACTCCGCGCAGGGGTCTGCAGAGCCTCGGGCGTGGTGCCCAGCCGGGCCGCAGTCAGGCGGTCCTCCGCGGCACAGGCCAGGTCCGCGACCAGCGCCGCGTGACAGGCAAAGATCGAGCCCGCAGCGGTCAGGTAGCCCCCCAAGGCGGCCAACGACAGTTCGGGGTGATACTGCGTCGCCCATATGCAGATCCCATCGGCTTCGAAGGCGAAGGCCTGCACCGGGGTATGCGCATTGCCCGCCATGAGCGTGGCGCCGGGGGGCAAATCTGCGACCTCGTCACGGTGCACGCAGGGCGCACTGAACGAGGCCGGGCGCTGCGCCATCATTGGGTGGCCGCGCCCCTCGACCGTCAGGGCCATGTTCCGGGCGATACCCACTTCCGGCCCTTTGGGATTGGCACGCAGGCGACCGCCCAGCATGACGGCGGCAAGATGCATCCCGTTGCAACTGCCCCAGATCGGTTTGCCAGTGGTCATGGCGCGTTCCATCGCCGCCCAGAGCGGTGTCGCCTCGGGGTCGGAGACGGCCCAGGGCTCACCCGATCCGGTAAAGACGATACCATCGGCCAGCAGGTCCATGGCAGACAGCGGCGCGGCATAGGGATTGACGACCGACGTGGTCATGTTCGGGGCAAGGGCGGCGAAGGTCTCGACAAAGCCATGCGCGCCCGACAGACCGCGGGCGACGGTTTCCGGCGTGTTGCCTTCGACAATCAGCACATGGGGCATGGCGCGGCTCCATCACGGCAAGGGATGAGGAAAATTAGCGCCGGGCAGCCGGGGCGGCGGTATCATGCGCGACAGCCCATGCGCCATTTGCGGCCCCGGGGGGCGCGATGCTGCATGGCAGGTGTTGCGCATGGCGTCGGGCGATTGGCCAAACGCTCGGGTTGAAATCGCGTTGACCCGCCCCCTGCAGACCCGCCGTACGGAGCGGCGGGGTTGAGATCTTGCTGCATAACAGACTCTCTATTCCGGTGAGCCCCGTCAAATGCCGGACGGACGGCCGAAGCAGCCGAGGTCTGCTGGGTAGACTGATCCTGCTATTTGGCGGGCGTCTGCGCCAGGAAGGAACGTGAAGCTCACGCGTGGAAACGGCGCCTCACTTCTTGCCCTTCCGTCCTGCATTTCCCCCACGCTGCCCCGGCCGCCCGGCCGTTGACCGGCCCTCTGCCTTGGCGGCCTCGTCCACGGCCTTCTCGACCGCCTGTTGCCGGGCCAGGGGGTCGTCGGCCACCGCCAGGTCAACCGCTTCAAGGCGCTTGACCTCGTCGCGCAGGCGAGCGGCTTCCTCGAATTCCAGGTTCTCGGCTGCCTTGCGCATCTGCTCGCGCAACCCGTCGAGGTGGGCCTCCAGGTTGGCGCCGTGCATGGGCTTGTCCACCTTGGCCGTCACGCGGTTCATGTCCACGTCGCCCTTGTAGAGGCCCTGCATGATGTCCTCGACGTTCTTGCGTATCGTCTCGGGGGTGATGCCGTGTTCGGTGTTGTAGGCGATCTGCTTGTCCCGGCGGCGGTTGGTCTCGCCCATGGCCCGTTCCATGCTGCCAGTGACCCGGTCGGCATACATGATGACCCGGCCTTCGGAATTACGCGCCGCGCGCCCGATGGTCTGGATCAGCGAGGTCTCCGAACGCAGGAAGCCTTCCTTGTCGGCATCGAGGATCGCCACCAGCCCGCATTCGGGGATGTCCAGCCCCTCGCGCAGCAGGTTGATGCCCACAAGCACGTCGAAGGCCCCCAGCCGCAGGTCGCGCAGGATCTCGATCCGCTCGATCGTGTCGATGTCCGAATGCATGTATCGGACCTTGATGCCCTGTTCGTGCAGGTACTCGGTCAGGTCCTCGGCCATGCGTTTCGTCAGGGTCGTGGCCAGCACGCGATAGCCACTGGCGGCGACGCGGCGGATCTCGTCCAGCAGGTCGTCGACCTGGGTTTCCACCGGGCGGATCTCGACCTCGGGGTCCAGCAGGCCGGTGGGGCGGATGACCTGTTCGGTAAAGACGCCGCCGGTCTGTTCCAGCTCCCACTTGGCGGGGGTGGCCGAGACAAAGACCGATTGCGGGCGCATGGCGTCCCATTCCTCGAATTTCAGCGGGCGGTTGTCCATGCATGACGGCAGGCGGAACCCATGTTCGGCAAGCGTGAACTTGCGCCGGTAGTCGCCCTTGAACATGCCGCCGATCTGCGGGACCGAGACGTGGCTTTCATCGGCAAAGACAATGGCATTGTCTGGGATGAACTCGAACAGGGTCGGCGGCGGCTCGCCCGGGGCGCGGCCCGTCAGGTAGCGCGAGTAGTTCTCGATCCCGTTGCAGACACCCGTGGCCTCCAGCATCTCGATGTCGAAATTCGTGCGCTGTTCCAGCCGCTGCGCCTCCAGCAGCTTTCCCTCGCCCACCAGCTGGTCCAGCCGCTGGCGCAGCTCTTTCTTGATGCTGATGACGGCCTGCTGCATCGTCGGCTTGGGGGTGACGTAGTGCGAATTGGCGTAGACGCGGATCTTGTCGAAAGTGCCCGTCTTTTCGCCCGTCAGCGGATCGAATTCCGTAATCGTTTCCAGTTCCTCGCCGAAGAAGGACAGCCGCCAGGCGCGGTCCTCCAGGTGGGCGGGGAAGATCTCCAGGCTGTCACCGCGAACCCGGAAGGTCCCGCGCTGGAATGCCTGGTCGTTGCGCTTGTATTGCTGGGCGATCAGGTCGGCCATGACCTGCCGCTGATCGTATTCGCCCCCCACCTTCAGGTCCTGCGTCATGGCCCCGTAGGTTTCGACCGACCCGATCCCGTAGATGCAGGAGACCGAAGCGATGATGATCACGTCATCACGCTCCAGCAGCGCCCGGGTGGCCGAGTGGCGCATCCGGTCGATCTGCTCGTTGATCTGGCTTTCCTTCTCGATATAGGTGTCCGACCGCGGCACATAGGCCTCGGGCTGGTAGTAGTCGTAATAGCTGACGAAATACTCCACCGCGTTGTCGGGAAAGAAGTTCCTGAACTCGCCGTAAAGCTGCGCCGCCAGCGTCTTGTTCGGGGCCAGGATGATGGCCGGGCGCTGGGTTTCCTCGATCACCCGGCCCATCGTGAAGGTCTTGCCGGTGCCGGTTGCCCCGAGCAGAACCTGGTCGCGCTCACCCTCGGCCACGCCTTGCGACAATTCCGCGATGGCCGTGGGCTGATCCCCGGCCGCGCTGAACTCCGTCTGCATGACGAAGGTTTTTCCACCCTCCAGCTTTTCGCGGCTGCGCACGTCCTCGGCCGGGTTGGCGAGGTAGGTCTCGGGATCGGATCGGTCGGTCAGGGCGTAGGGCATGGGGCGGCTCTCCTCGCGGGCTGTGACAGACTTGATCCCTTTTCCGCCGGGTTCAACCCGCTCAGGTGATCATCAGCCGGATACCGTAGGCCAGGACGGCCAAAACCGTGACCGAAGCCAACCAGAGGCCGACAAACCATGCCATGCGCTTGAACAGACCCGGGCGCATCAGTGATACCCCGCGTCCGGGTCGACCTTGCCGCGAAAGACCCAATAGGCATAGGCGGTATAGCCCAGTATCATCGGCACCAGGACAACCGTGCCCACCAGCGCGAAGGCAAGGCTCGAGTCCGGGGCAGCGGCATGCTCGATCGTCAGCGCGGGTGGCACCATCATCGGGTAGAAACTGATACCAATGCCGACGAAACTGACCACGAAGAGCGCGAGGCTGGCCAGAAAGGGCGCATGATCGCCGTTTGTCGCCAGGCCACGGAAAAGGTACATCGCGGCGACGAAGAGCATCACCGGCACCAGCGCCGAGTAGAAGGCCGCCGGAAACCTGAACCAGCGGTCGAAATAGACGGGGTCCTGAAACGGGGTCAGCAGGCTGACCAACCCGATCAGGCCAAGCGTGCCCATCGCCAGCGGCCCTGCCCGACGCCGCATGGCGGATTGCAGGTTGCCCTCCGTCTTCATGATCAGCCAGGTCGCGCCCAGCAAGGCATAGCCGACCACCAGCGCCATGCCGGTCAACAGCGAAAACGGCGTCAGCCAGTCCCACGAGCCGCCCGCATAGGCCCGGTCGGCGACCTCGATCCCCTGCACAAGCGCCCCCAGCGCGATGCCTTGGGTGAAAGCGGCAAGCGTTGATCCCCCGATGAAGGCCGCGTCCCAGACCCGGCGCCAGCGTGTCGTCCGCCAGCGGTACTCGAACGCCACGCCGCGAAAGACCAGCGCCAGCAGCATCAGGATGATCGGCATGTAGAGCGCGGGCATCACCACCGCGTAGGCCAGCGGGAAGACCGCGAACAGGCCGCCGCCGCCCATGACCAGCCAGGTTTCGTTCCCGTCCCAAACCGGCGCGACGGAATTCATCATGACGTCGCGCTCATTCTCGTCGCGGGCGAAGGGAAACAGGATGCCGACGCCCAGGTCAAACCCGTCTAGGATGACGTAGGTGAGCACGGCGAAGGCGATGATCCCCGCCCAGATCGTTGCAAGATCGAACATGGCTCAGTCTCCTTTCAGTTTCCGGGCACGACGTCTGGGTCGACCTGCGCGGCCGGCGTGATGCCGCTTGTGCGCAGCGGGCCCTCGGTGGTCGGGTCAGGCCCCGTGTCACCTGGCGCCTTTGTCATCAGGCGCAGGATGTAGAAGGTGCCCGCGCCGAAGATGAAGAAGTAGACAACGATGAAGACCAGCAGCGACGTCGCCACGGCAGGCGCCTCGACCGGGGCCAGGGACTCGGAGGTGCGCATCAGCCCGTAGACCGTGAACGGCTGGCGGCCGACCTCGGTCGTCACCCAACCAGCCAGCACGGCGACGAACCCGGCCGGCCCCATGGCGACGGCGGCGCGCTGCAACCACCGGCTGTCGTAAAGCCCACCGCGCCAGCGCCGCCACAGGCTCCAGGCGCCGAGGCCCAGCATGGCGAAGCCGAGGGCGACCATGACACGGAAGGACCAAAACACGATTCCCACGGGCGGCTCCTCGTCATCGGGGATGGTGTCAAGCCCGGCCATGGGCGCGTCCCAGTGGTGCTTGAGGATGAACGACGACAGCTTGGGGATCTCGAGCGCGTAGTCGATCTCCTTGTTCTCGGGGTCGGGGATGCCGAACAGGATCAACGGCGCCCCGTCGGGATGGGACTCATAATGCCCCTCCATCGCCATTACCTTGGCCGGCTGATGTTCCAGCGTGTTCAGCCCGTGAATGTCGCCGGCAACAATCTGCAGCGGCGCCACGATGACGACCATCCAAAGGGCCATCGAGAACATCTTGCGGCTGGCGGCGGTGACCCGGCCCCGCAGCATGTGCCAGCCCGCGGCCCCGCCCACGACCAGCGCGGTCGTCAGGTAGGCCGCCAGCACCATGTGCAGAAGGCGGTAGGGGAAGGACGGGTTGAAGACGATCTCCCACCAGTTTTCGGGGACGAATTGCCCGGCTTGATTGATTGAATAGCCCGCCGGGGTCTGCATCCAGCTGTTCACGGACAGAATCCAGGTCGCCGACAGCAGCGTGCCAAAGGCGACCATGGCGGTCGCAAACATGTGCAGCTTCTCGCCCACCTTGTCGCGGCCGAACAGCATGATGCCAAGAAACCCGGCCTCCAGGAAGAAGGCCGACAGGACCTCATAGGCCATCAGCGGCCCGATCACCGGCCCCGCCCGGTCCGAGAACACCGACCAGTTGGTCCCGAACTGGTAGGACATCACGATGCCAGACACCACGCCCATGCCGAAGGCGACGGCGAAGATCTTCTTCCAGTAGTCGAACAGCTGAAGATACGTCCGGTCCCGTGTGCGCAGCCACTGCGCGTTGAGCACCGCAAGATAGCTGGCCAGTCCGATCGAGAAGGCCGGGAAGATGATATGGAACGAAACGGTGAACGCAAACTGCATCCGCGCCAGCGTTTCGGCGGTGAGGGTGTCAAGCATCGGGACCTCCTTCGAAGCGGGGCTTGTCACATCACAGAGCTATAATGTGTTTGCCGGGTCGCAAGGCGCGTGTCATATCCTGCGGCCACTTGCCGCGACGATGGGGATCGTGGCATTCCCCTTGTCGCGTCCTTAGGGATAAGGGATAACAACGCAGTCTTTGATCGAGGATATTCCATGCGCGCACGCATCTATCAGCCCGCACGCACCGCTACGCAATCGGGCAACGCCCGCAGCCAACACTGGGTGCTGGAGTATGCGCCCGCGTCCCGACGCGAGGTCGATCCCCTTATGGGTTGGACCAGCAGCGACGACACCCAGAGCCAGGTGCGTCTGACCTTCGATACCAAGGACGAAGCCCTGGCCTATGCCGATACGCATGGCATCGACGCCATCGTCCGCGAGCCCAAGAAGCGCGCCGCCAACATCCGGCCCAAGGGATACGGTGAGAATTTCGCCACCGATCGCCGCGCTGCCTGGACGCACTGACAGGGCGCAGCCCGGACCGCCGGACGCCACCGCTGGCTCCGGTCCGCCCGGGCACTGACCGTCCGGCGGGCGCCCTGATACCTGGTCTTCCGCGCGTGGATGCCGCCGGCCGAGGCGGTTGACGACGAGGGCGTGGACGACATCGCCACCAGGGTGCTCGAAGTGCGACGGGGCCGCCTCTCGGACGGGTCGGGGCACCAACCAACCCTGGTTCAGTCAACACTCTTCACGGTCCTGGTCGGGGTGCCGCTGACAAGCAGGTAGCGGCTTTGCTGTCTTCGCCCCGTCGCCGGCCGCGCTGGCAGTCTATGTATGCCCCGCCGGCGCAGACGTCCTCGCTTTCACCGCCCTGCCCCTCGCCGCCGCCAAACCTTTCCCCGACAACCATTGAATGCGCTTGCGAAGCCGCATCAGCCCCCGCTAAAAAGCAGCAGCGGTCCCGTAGCTCAACTGGATAGAGCAGCTGACTTCTAATCAGCAGGTTGGGGGTTCGAGTCCTCCCGGGATCGCCATTTTAATAAATAAAAACAATATCTTAAAAAGCATTCCGAAACCTTGATTTCTGGGCCTTTCTCTGCCGGAAGCAATACGGAAGCAAGGTGACGAGGAAATCAGGTGTTGTTTCCGCGCATCGAACACCAGCGTGATTTCGGTTTGCACCCTTTGCGTGCGCGGGGCATCGTCAGCGCAACAGGGGTGTTGGGTGAGACATGCAAACGATTTCCGAGTTCATCGAGCGGTGGGGCAAATCAGGTGGCAGCGAACGCGCCAACTATGCGTCGTTCCTGAATGAACTGACCGAGGTCCTGGAGCTGGAGAAACC
>Ga0102926_1001854_pt1 | contig 12348 bp, 10 predicted proteins | sample SalPonR1_A_D2_MG_FD_78173 | JGI IMG/M metagenome (GOLD analysis project Ga0102926, IMG submission 78173) | Salt pond soil microbial communities from South San Francisco under conditions of wetland restoration - Salt Pond MetaG R1_A_D2_MG | ecosystem: Environmental > Aquatic > Marine > Intertidal...
AGCTACAAGCTGAGCAACAAAATAGCCCAGCGTTATATCAGAAAATGTGATAAACCCGAACAGTTTTCCTTCCTCCGACCGGAGCACCTTCCCGCAGCCCGCACCGGTTCCGGAGTTACAGAAGCTCTCAACAGCCCGGTAGGTGATCCCCAGGTCTTTGGCGAACAGGACGTAACCGGTACCCACACCGGCCAGTGTTGTCGCAATTAATAATACATGTAACCAAGAGAACGAAAGCAGCAGTAGAATCGCCACCAGGCCTGCCGCAGCGAAAATTAATGAAGAAGATAGTATTTTGAATCGTTTCTCTTCGTCGAGGGCTTTTTTGTTTTCTTTATCGGCAATCTCTGTGGTAGGCTCTGCTTTGATCAGCACACCGCTCCAATGGTTCAGTTTCTCCCCGGAGTCTTCCAGGTCTTTGGCATCGAATACCGGCAGCAGGGATCCGCCCGCGGTATCGAGATGGAGCAGTACCGGGAGGGGCAATTCATTGAGATTTTCTTTGTTGGACCTTGCCACAGTGTGGGGAATGCCGAGCTGCTGCAGGGTATCGGCAACCGCCAGGATGGAGGGATAATCCGGATGAGAGGCGATCCGTTTTTTACAATAGCGATCGGATACCGGGATGTTTAATCTTTGAAGGTATGAAGAAACCGTCTTTTCCATAAAAACACAGATTTGTACATTATTTCATAAATACATGGGTATCCGAGGTACCTGCCGTAAACACAATAATAAATTTACAAGTGGTGCGCCCCCCTCAATTTTGTGGGGTTTTGTTTCTACTATCGGGTTCTTGATATTGCTTTGACGCCCACCTTTTTAAAGTCCCCGGTCCCTGCAAGTCTAGTTTAGAACCAATCCGTGTGATGTAGTTCTCCAGGCTTTTAGGGCTGATATGCAGATCTTTGGCAATTTCCCTGTTGGGTTCGCCATTGGAGCGGGACAGCCGATCGAGTACCCTGGATTGCGCACGGGTTAATTCTTTATGAGCTTCCCATAAGGGTAACTCTTGGTTGGTTGGTTGGTTGGTTGGTTGGTTGGTTGGCTCGACTCATGTTGATACTCACTCCTTTTGTTCTCTTTCTCCATAGTAAATAGCTATTTAGCGTACCTTTTTACACAAGAGTAAGAAAGAAGTGGTTTGTTACAAAAAAAGTAAAAACAGGGCTTTTAGCCTACTGTATTGAAGCCGGTCTCCTCGACTGCTTCATCCCGCAAAGGCGGGACAGTGCCCCCCCTCTCGATTGATGCCGCTCTTCTGCCGCAGGCTATCCATGGAATAACTTCGGCCGTGATGCTTAGCGATCATCCGCCAGCTGTCGGACAAGTTCCGCAGGCAGGCCTGCCCTCCACAGTCATCACGGCGGAGGGTGGGCCGCAGTCCATTTGGTCGTGTTGGCGGTAGAGGGGAAACTTAATCATATAGAAATGAAGCTTGTATTTAGTGTTTTCCCTTTATGTACATCCATGATTGTTTCGAAGTAGTCATTATGTAACCCCTGCAGAAGTGAATAAAAGCTGACGTATTACTTACACTTTACCTTTCCGTCAGTTCAACCTGGTACTTCACCACATACTCGGAATCCGTTTCTTCATCTATCTCTTTGGCGTAGAGATATCCGTCTTTGATATCGAATATTGTTTTATTGCGCGGTCGTTGTAATTTCGCCAACAGTTCGCCAGAGGGGGCAAGAATCCACCACTCATAATTCTCTCGCAGCGGATCCATCGGCACCGCTGCCCATATTCGGTTTTCATCATCTACGATCAAATCGTCCAATACCACGTTGGTTTCGGGCAGCTCCTCATCACTGTTTTCAAATGCATTCCGGATGTCGCGAATGTTGTATCGCGACGATTCCGTATGGTCGCGCAGATCAAACGGCAATCCGGTTACCGGGTAGTAAATGGCCGATTGGTAAACCCCATTGGCATCATGTTTTTTGATCAGGAAGTCCCGCGTCCAGGCCGAATAGAGTGCCATATCCCGGGAGAGGGCCGTAATGGTATGGCCCATGAACAGCAGCGTCAAGGACGGGCCTGGCGGGGTTGTCTGCGGGCGGATGGTGAACCCGGCCGGGAATTCCAGAGGTTCGGGATTGAGGACGTTTCCGTCGGTATCGATCAGCATGAGTTTAAAGATCCGTTGCCGATCCGAATTTGGTACTCTGTCAAAAAATGCGGTCAGGTGGTTTCCATCGTTTCGAATATCAAGTCTGCCGAACCCTAATTCTTCCACTTCTTCGTGGCTGTGGACATTCCACTGTTCAATCAATGTGGATCGCTCAAAAGAATAATCGTCTGCATTGTACACATTGAGGCGCTGGTTTGTATGATCTAAAGCATACACATTGCCATTACCAGTATTCATCGCCATTAACATTATGAATTCACCAGGACCTCTTCCGTTTCCACCGATTTGTGTATGAAATGTTCCGTCTTGATTGAACACATTCAGTCTGTTAGGGGGTGGAAAACTGCTACCTTCTGTGTTGACATCCCAGATGATCAGGTGATCGTTATCATTCACCACGGCGTCTTTAATACTTGCCAGCTATGACCCACTGTCAGCTCCAAAATCCTGTTCAGGGATGAGTTCAATGGAATACAGAGGCTCCGCATCTCCAGGATAGACGGTAAGGTTCTCCACTTCCTGAATATGCTGCGGAATTTCATCGAGGATTTGGATGTACTCAGGCATGGAGTCACCCTCGCAATTAACAAGAAGTAAACAAAAAAGTATGGCTAAGGTTCTTCTAATATGTTTAAGAAAAAATGGGAGTATCCAATTAAGATTGTCATTTACCATTATTTTATAGGTTTGTTGGTTTGACATAATTTTAAAAAATACTCCCCTTGTCGTTAATAATTATAGTTTATCAGGCCACACCAGGAATGCCGGCTGAACCACAGTCATTGTGACATTGTAACCATAAATCTTCTGTTTCATCCATGCATTTCTGAGGATTATCGTGCGATATACATTGAGTCATGTAACATGTGTAGACAACATCGCATTGACAAAAAGTACCCGGGCAGTCGTCACTTCCAGCCAAAATGTTTTTCATTTCGTTTCTGCTTAATATTTTCATACTAAATTGTTTTTTTAGTTGGACCTGTTTCGCCATCTGGCAGGGTACAGGCTGTTACTTACCCCTGTTTGATCACTCAAACAATCATTCACATCTTAGATATTTTTGTACTTCCAGTATTCGCTTTCAATGTGTTCATATCGTACTGGCTGCCAAATGCTTCTACCAGTCCCGGAACCAATGGAACCAGATCCTTCACCTGGTAGGCCGCCGGCAGTTCATGCCCGTTCATAAAGGTAGTCGGGGTTTTGGTGATGCCGACGTACTTTATTCCCACTGTACGGAACCCGATCTCCTCAGCCACTTCATCCCGCAAGGGCGGGACAACGATACCCCTTCCCGATTGATGCCGCTCTTCTGCCGCAGGCTGTCCATCGAATAGTGCCTTCCGTGGTGTTTGGCGATCATCCGGAGACATGTGGGGCCGCAGTCCATTTGGTCGTATTGGCGGTAGAAGGGAAAGGTTTTCATTCTTGGAACGCAACTTTACACATCTTCAAACTCTATCCGGTATCGAACAATCTGTTGCAGGCCGGTCTCTTTGTCGGTTTGGCGGGTATATATGTAACTGTTTTTTACGACCTCTATCGGCTTATTCCGAGGCCATTCAAATTTAGTAATCACTTCGCCTGTGTTTTCAAGCACCCACCATGCGTATATATCGAAATCTTCTACGATGGTGGAAATCCAAATATTCTTTTCATCATCCACAATAAAATCATTTAAAGCTGGCCATGTTTCTTCTTCATATTCTGCATTTCGAATCGCATTTAATGCTTCAGTATCTTCATAAGATCTGGCAATGTCATCAAATTTTAACTTAACATTCTTATACGGGTAGTATAAAGAATATTTATAATTCCCTGATGAGTCATGTACTTGAATCAATAACTCTTCTGACCATGCTTTAAATATGTAATCGTCATTTGACATCGCAATCAACGACTTTCTATAAAAAGGAAGCACAACAACCATTCCCATAACTGGTATTTGATATCTATATCTAACATCCTTTTCCACGAAAACTCTCTCAGATTTTATTCTGCCTTTAGAATCAACGAAATAAAATTCATTGATTTCATTAAGAAATTGATCTCTGGGGTTTGAAAAACTCATTAACATTGACCCGTCACTTCTTACAAAAAAAAGATTTAGAGTTTTGCTTTGTAAATTTAAAGAATGATTACTTACATGATTAAACATTATTGTACGTTCGAATTTAAGTGAATTAAGAGAAAAAACGTGAATCCTTTTCTGGTACCAATCATGAACATAAATACTGTTATTGTTTATCTGCATAGATGATATATAATTAAATTCACCTGGTCCAAATCCATCTCGTCCCAAGCTTGTTAAATAACTACCGTTTTTATTAAATACATGAACTACTTTTTGACTTAAATCGGCAACATACACCCTCCCTATATCATCAATCACAACACTACCCAAACTACCAATAATGTGATTATTCAGATCAATAAACACTTGGTCTTTAATAAAAGAAATTGATCTATGTTGATGATCACTTTTTATCACATTTACATTTTCCATCTCTTCAACATGTTGGGGAAGTTTTAAATCAGGATCCTGTGTACAGGAGGCAAACAAAAGTAAGATTATTACCAAATGCGCTTTAACAAAACAGGCTTTATGAATAGGTATGGTTATCACCGGTACACGGTGTATCCAATTTCGACCTTTAATCGTAAAATTATATTGATACTTCACTGGCGCACACTTCCTTTTAATATGGACATTCCAATTAATCTTTAGCTCCCTTCGAAAAGCAACACCTTTGGTTTTTTCAAGTGTGTTGTTGTACTGATCATTTTCGAAGCCAATTTGTTTAAGTTGATTGATTGAACAATCTGCTTGATCAGATTTGATGCCTAATAGATCTAAGGTTCAGAATTGAATTCGTTTGTAAATAAAATATCAACTTTATACAAATTACTATCTATAGTATAGAAATTTTCAGTTTGCAAAAACTTTAAATAATAATCTTGTTAACTACCCAGCTGAAAAATCTCAGCATTTAAAATCAAATTGTTATCGACATTATGTAATATTCAATTTATATAAACGACCAAGAATTAAAGCTCTTGGTCGTTTACTTTTTTAAAATACCTATCGTATTTAATCAACACCTATATCATCATCAAATACAACCTTTACAGCTTCCTCTCTCTCCTTTTCCCGCACAAGTACCACAAGCATCACCACATGTTACTGGCCATTGATTAGGTGGACATGATTTATCACAACTACAATCAGGTTCGATTGAGCCAGCCATTATATATTTCATCTCATTTCTATTTAATATTTGCATCGTTTTATCCTCATTTAATTAAATCCCGTTTTGCCATTTAGCAGGGTACGGGCAATGAATTTACCCCTGTTTGATCACTCAAACACTCATTCACTTCTCTGATATTTTTGCACTACTTAAGTTCGTTTTCATTGTATTCATACCTTTCTGATTACCAAACGCATCTTCCAACCCCGGAATCAACGAAAACAGATCCTTGACCCGGTAGGCTACAGGCAATTCATACCCATTCATAAAGGTAGTCGGGGTTTTGGTGATGCCGGCCTGCTTGATCCAGCTGTAATGAACCCGTGAATACTCCTCTGCCTCTTTATCTGATACGGCTCCATTTACAGGGTGTGAATCTGCGAATTTCTCTGGATCCATCACCTCATACCAACCATCAATCAAGTTTTGCCCAACTACCTGGCCATTGCTACGCTCTCGCAACTTCTGCAGCCAGTTTTTCAAGAGCAGGCTACTGGTTTCCCCGTCATCCCCGCTTTTCAGGAATCGAAGGGAAAGGTTTATCCGGCCGGGGTAGATGCTGAGCAGCTCCCTCGCCTGCTCCAGCTCATTTTTGCACGGCCCGCAGTAGAGGTTTACCGCCATGGTGAGCTTGACCGGGGCATCCGGGCTGCCGATCAGAAAGTCATCTTTAAATAATGATGTGTCCACCTGCCGTTGCCTGAATAGCAGACTGGTGAATACTTCCGGTGAGTTTTTCAACCTTGCAGCAGCAATCTCGTTTTGTACAGCACTGTTTTTGTGCTGAACGGTTTGTTTCAAAAGAAGAAGAGAGGAGCCCGTCAATCCGAACAGAAGAAGCGTAATGAATGCTTCTGGAAGAGTTAATGCCATCGGATTCAACAAACCGGAGTAAAAGAGATACCCAAAGATGGATGCCTGAACGGTCAGTATCCCGCTCACCACCAGGCAGAGGCGGCACCACTCTTTAATTTTAAAGGCTTGCAGCCAGAGTGAGTAGCCGATTATGGGGACGGCAAGAATACTCATCCATCCCAAAACCGAGAGGAGGACGCTGCCCGACCAGAACGGCACAAATAATCCTATAGCTACAAGCTGAGCAACAAAATAACCCAGCGTTAAGTCTGAAAATGTGATAAACCCGAACAGTTTTCCTTCCTCAGACCGCAGCACTTTCCCGCAGCCCGCACCGGTTCCGGAGTTACAGAAGCTCTCTACGGCTTGGTAGGTGATGCCCAGGTCTTTGGCAAACAGAATGTAGCCTGTACCCACACCGACCATTGCCGTTATGAGTAACAGAAGCTGAAGCCAGGAAAAGGACAGAAGCAGCGGAATCGTTACCATCCCAACCGCTGCAATGAGCAACATGGAAGTAAACATTTTGAATCGCTTCTCTTCTCCGAGCGCTTTTGCGTTCCCTTTATCGGCAATCTCTGTGGTAGGCTCTGCTTTGATCAGCACACCGCTCCAATGGTTCAGTTTCTCCCCGGAGTCTTCCAGATCGCTTGCATTATAAACCGGCAGCAGCGATCCGCCCGCCGTATCGAGGTGTAGCAGAATCGGGAGGGGCAAATCATTGAGATTTTCTTTGTTGGATCTTGCCACAGTGTGGGAGATACCGAGCTGCTGCAGGGTGTCGGCCACCGCCAGAATGGATGGATAGTCCGAATGAGAGGCGATCCGCTTTTTACAATAGCGATCGGATACCGGAATATGTAAATATCGTAGATAAGAGGTAACAGCCTGTTCCATATCAGCGCAACGTACGGGTTAATCATTGTTCTTATTTATCATCTCGCTTAAACGATAATAAAAAATGAAATAAGATTATCCCCCATTATTTTGTGGGATAAAGTTTGATCTTTTTTTGTTATTATGACGGGCTATAAGTTTTTATGTCGGCTACAAACCCACCGTTTTACCACTCCCCTGCCGTTCAGACCAAGCTTTTTACCAATTCGGGTAATATGGTTTTCTACTGTTCCCTCTGCTAAGTAAAGCTCTGCAGCAATCTGCCGGTTCGTTTTACCCTGACCCAGTTTAGTAAGTACACTACATTCTCTGGCACTTAAAATACGATAAGCTTCTATTAACGAGGGACCGTTGGTTGGTTGGTTGACTGGCTTGACTCATGTTGATACTCACTCCTATTGTTCTCTTTCTCCATAGTAAATAGCTATTTAGCGCACCTTTTTACACAAGAGTAAGAAAGAAGTGGTTTGTTACAAAAAAAGTAAAAACAGGGCTTTCAGCCTACCGTATTGAAGCCGATCTCCTCGACTGCTTCATCCCGCAAAGGCGGGACAGTGACACCCCTTCCCAGTTAATGCCGCTCTTTTGCCGCAGGCTGTCCATTGAATAGTGCCTCCCGTGATGTTTGGCGATCATCCGCCAGCTGTTGGACAAGTTCCGCAGGCAGGCCTGCCCTCCACAGTCAATACGACGGAGGGTGGGGCCGCAGTACATTTGATCGTGTTGACGGTAGAGAGGGAATTTCTTCATACAGCCATTTTACATTTCTTGAAACTCAACCCAATACCGCACAACCTGTTGGAGGCCGTTTTCCTCATCTGTTTGGCGTGTATACATGTAGCCGTTCTTCACCAGTTCAATCGGTTCATTCCGAGGCCAATAGAATCGGGTGATAAGCTCACCGCTTTCTTCAAGTACCCACCATTCGTAAATACCCATATCCTCAACTGTTGTAGCGATCCAAAGTCTGTTTTCATCATCAATTATCATGTCGTTTAAAACCGGAAAATGTTCAGGTAAATCTATTAAATGCATCTTACTGATATGTGATTCATGTACTTTGGCTTCAACAGCTGTTTCTTTTGATAAAGATATTTTCTCAAGAGGGTAATAAAAGGCACTTTGATAATCACCGTTCGGACTATACTTTTTAACCAAAAAATCTTCTGATTGGGCTAAAAAAATTTGATTCTGACTCGAAAAACCATGTAATACATGACCAAAAAAATCTTTAAGGTTTCTAACCAGAAGGAGATTTGTACGTTTTTCACTTGTGAATTCAAGTATTTTATCTGATATATTTCCGTCATAATCCAATACATAGTAAAGACTTGTTACATCTACATTTTGATATTTTTGCAAATCTTTAGTAGGGTGACTCACAAATTCTGCAATATAGGTACCACCCCCCGTAACAAATAAATTTCTTATAAGGGGAAATGTCTTAGTTAATTCATGATAGTTGCTTCTGTTTTGACCCAGTGATATTGTTTTTTCGATTACCATGTTGTTAAGTGCAAATATATTTAGTCTACTTGGACCAGGATCAAAAGCATACAAACGATTCCCATGGATCTGTAAATTTTTGATATAACTGCTAAATTCTCCCGGCCCCCTTCCGTACTTTCCAACCTGATTTATATATTGGCCATCAGGCGCAAAAGAGTAGATAACCTTTTTTCCTATATCCGCAATATAAACCCGCCCCAAGCTATCCACTGCGACCTCTCCCATTCTACCAATCAAGACCTCGCCAGATTCACTATACACAGCATCTTTTTGAAGGGAAATAGTTTTTTTGGATTTCACATGCGCCGAATAGACTGTAAGGTTTTCTAATTCCTGTAACTTTTGGGGAATTGGCTCAATCTGCTGAGAGGAACATCCCTTAGTAATCAAAATTAATATCAGAAAAACTGATTTTCTCACGGTAACCTCAATTAAAGTGTATAACCCTCATCCAAAAACGGGTGAGGGTTATTTGCACCACATTTATTTATTATTTAGTTCACCTCTGGAAACTGAGCACAGCCACCACACTCTTCACCATGAGTATCTTCAATAGCAACGCAACCATCAAGACATAGTACTAAACTTTCGTTATCGCAATAATGTTGACTCCCCCCAATCATACAATAAACATTACCACCATCACTGCCTGCTATGATTTTCTTCATTTCCGATCGGCCTAATATCTGGCCTGCTTTAAATAATACACTCATTGTTTTCACCTTTTGTTTTTGCTGTGATATTAACCTGTTTTATCCTGACACTTGCCGGAATATGGGGAAGGTTATTCACCCCTTTTGTCTGTTTAAACATGAAATCAGACAAACCTTTCAATTATTTTTTCTCAATATCTGTTTTCAATGTAAAATTGAAGCGGTTTTTTCTTTCAGGGCACCTGCCTTAACCTCAATTAAAGTGCATAACCCTCATCCCAAAAACAGGTGAGGGTTATTCACCACATTTATTTATTATTTAGTTCACCTCTGGAAACTGAGCACAACCACCACACTCATCACCAAACGCATCTTCTTGGGCAACACAAGCATCAAGGCATTGTTCTAAATCTGCTGGAAAGCAATGAAATTGTTCTCCCCCACTCATACAATAAACATTACCACCATCACTGCCTGCCATGATCTTCTTCATTTCCGAACGGCCTAATATCTGGCCTGCTTTAAATAATTCACTCATTGTTTTCACCTTTTGTTTTTGCTATGATATTAACCTGTTTTGCCATTTGGCGAGGTACAGGCCATGATTTCACCCCTGTTTGATCACTCAAACATTCATTCGCTTCTCTGATATTTTCACACTTCCTGTAATTCCTTTCATTGTATTCAACCCATTCTGGCTCCCAAAAGCATCTGCCAATCCCGGAATCAATGCAGCCAGATCCTTCACCCGGTAGGCCGCCGGCAGTTCATACCCGTTCATAAAGGTAGTCGGGGTTTTGGTGATGCCGGCCTGCTTGATCCAGCTGTAATGAGCCCGTGAATACTCCTCTGCTTCTTTATCTGATACGGCTCCATTTACAGGGTGTGAATCCACAAATTTCTCTACATTCATATCCTCATACCACGTATCGACCAACCTCTGCCCGTCCGGCAACCCGTTGTTTCGTTGCTTTAATAAGCCCAGCCAGGTTTTTAACAGCAAACCACTGGTTTCTCCTTTATCCCCGCTTATCAAAAACCGCAAGGAGAGACTGACCTCATCGGGATAGATGCTCAGCAGCTCTTTCGCCTGTTCCATATCAGCGCAACGTACGGGTTAATCATTGTTCTTATTTATCATCACGCTTACACATTAATAAAAAATAAATTAAGATTATCCCCCATTATTTTGTGGGATAAAGTTTGATCTTTTTTTGTTATTATGGTTGGCTATTAACTTTTTCGTCGGCTCCTCACCCACCGTTTTACCACCCCCCTGCCGTTCAGACCAAGCTTTTTGCCAATTCGTGTAATATGGTTTTCTACTGTTCCCTCTGCTAAGTAAAGCTCTGCAGCAATCTGCCGGTTCGATTTGCCCTGACCCAGTTTAGTAAGTACACTACATTCTCTGGCACTTAAAATACGATAAGCTTCTATTAACGAGGGACCATTGGTTGGTTGGTTGGTTGGTTTGCTTGGCTTGGCTCATGTTGATACTCACTCCTATTGTTCTCTTTCTCCATAGTAAATAGCTATTTAGCGTACCTTTTTACACAAGAGTAAGAATGAAGTGGTTTGTTACAAAAAAAGTAAAAACAGGGCTTTCAGGATTTTACAGTACTGAATAAAACAAATAATACAATCTGCAATAAGCCATTCTTCGTAATGAGTAAGTGAAGTTTTGTTAAGTACGATAATCGAATGCAGAAATTCCTTTCTACTTAATTCAGAGTAAACGTTCACATCACTTATGATGGAAATCGCTCATTTTTTTAACTCAATGGAAAGTATGTCTCGCTCTCCCGTATCTGTTATAAAATCAATACCATATACAGTTTGGCCACAGACAGACATCCGGTCAAGACCGTGCGGTATTTTGAAAAAAATTACATCTTCGGTTTTTTCGTCAATATATAGAGAAAGACCATATTCAAATGACGGGAAAAATATTGGAAGTAAAAGAACATTGTCCTTTGCATATATCTCCCAAAAAATTGGCAGATGCTCACTTTCCTCCAATACTGCCCAATATTGATCCTTATCAACTTCATGGTTTAAACTACCGTACTCTTCCTTTATGAATGTTGCTAATTCTCCGTCAGTATTTTCTCTCTTGCCGAGCTCTAAATCGATGTGTTTCAATTGACCGGATTGCAGGTTATAAGCTGTAATGTTTGATTGATGTGACCTTATAAAATAGAACCAGCCCTTGCTGAATGACCAATAACTTCTTTTAGCAAAAATATTTTCCAAATACATCGTAAACTCTGGAAATTCGTACTTCGGACGCTCATTGCCCGGAATCTCTAATAACCTTTCTACAATCTGAAAATTATCATCCAGCCGATACAAAAAATATTCATTATCCGGCTCAAAATAACTTTCAAACTTTGAAAACACTCCAAACCTATCGTCTCCATCTACAAAAATTGACTGCAAATGATAATCAGGCGGGTATTTAAATGGAGTAGAGTTAACAAAAACCAATTCGTCATTATCAATAATAAATTCAGAAATTCTAAATAAATCCCCATCTATAATATACAACCGATCATCCGGTCCAATATAGGGGTTGATTAAGCTTCTGAATTCACCAGGCCCGTCTCCTTCACCACCGGCTTCACTCATCACATCACCATTTGGTTTCACAAGTTTGATTGTTTTATCGGCGTTGTCAACAATAATCAAATCACATTGACTGGTCGTAATAAGCCAGTTTGCGTTCAAGATTTGATCTGAATGATCTAATGCTTTGACATCAACTCCAATCTCAGAATATTTTTCCTTGAGATTTTCAATCAACTGATCCTGATAATCTGCACCTTGTCCTGACTTTTTACAGCAAGTGACTGTGAAGAAGCACAGAAGGGCTATGGTAGTATGCTTTAAAGATTTCAAACTTTTGATTATTAAATAGATAAGTAACTCCAAAAATTGAAGCTATTGTTTATTTGGGCTTCTTTAATTTTAATAGGCTCCCTGTTCTAATATTAAAACAGGAAACCTCTCATGATATACTAACAAACGGTTCCCATACACTGTG
>Ga0102926_1001859_pt1 | contig 12327 bp, 13 predicted proteins | sample SalPonR1_A_D2_MG_FD_78173 | JGI IMG/M metagenome (GOLD analysis project Ga0102926, IMG submission 78173) | Salt pond soil microbial communities from South San Francisco under conditions of wetland restoration - Salt Pond MetaG R1_A_D2_MG | ecosystem: Environmental > Aquatic > Marine > Intertidal...
CTGTTCGGTTTCAGGTGTCAGCACACCCAGATTTTGCTCTGTCAGGGCACCGCCCGGATACCGCAAGGTTTCCAAACCAAGCACCTGAACGGCCTCATCAAACGTGCCATCCTCGCCAAGTGAGTCCTTTGTGGCGAGGAAATTCCCGCCGAAATGGGCGTCGATATACGTGTTTTGTGAAACAGTTTTGGGTGACAGATCAAAAGTCATCTTCGCGTCCTTCCTAACATAAGGTGCGACACAACAGACCACTTGTTAATAAATCAGAACACTCATTAATCAGTTTCAACACAACGGTAGCATGAGTCGGCTTTTGATGGCAAATCGGGCGCAGGCATGAAAAAAACATATTTTTCATGATGTTAGATGTTAAGGTCGGACGGGCGCCCGTCGCCGCACCGCACTCTGCGGTCGGCAAAATCCCTTGTATGATCTCGCTCGGGAATTAACCGGATAAGGCACCTGCGTTTAGCCGCACAGGCGTTCAGCGCGGTCCCCGTAAGCTCTGTAGGCTTTCCAAAACCGTTCATCGGCTGCACGGTCCGACTGACGGATTTCCTGCGCGCTGTGGGGGTCTTTGTAAAAACCCACGGCGCGGCGTTGTTCCGAGCGGCTGAGCGTTTGATCGGCGGCGGCCTGAATACAGCCGCACAATGCCCGCGACCGCGCCCGCCGATCCGAGGCCATGCAGGCGTTGCTGATCGGCCCCGAGGCGATCGGCATGGCACCGGCTGGTAGGCGATCCCCACGAAACCGGTCGCCGCCGCCGCACCCTGCCAACAGAACCACAAAACTCAAGAAAAGCGCCAGTTTCATCTCATTTGCCCCATATATCCGGTGCCGGTCGGATATCCTTCCAAGCTGCGCAACACCGGCTGTTTGATTGCCCAAATCAATACTTGCCCCATCGGTCGGAATTTTTCAATTCACAACCTGCGTCTGACCTGCAAGGGTTGTGGGATCGAACCCAACCGGAGCCACTATGGAATTCAGCCTGTCCAGCCTGTTGTTCATTGTTTTTATCGTTGTGATCTTGCAACCGGTTTTGGCCGGGCGGGTGTTCGCGTTTCGGCGCGAACAGGCCATCCGTGGCATTGAACGCAGGCGTAAAAGCCGGGTCATCACGATGATCCACCGACAGGAAAAACGAAATTTGTTCGGCGTGAATGTCTCGCGGATGATCGACTTGGAAGATGCGCAATCCATTATTTCAGCGATCAAGGCCACACCGGATGACACGCCGATTGATCTGGTGCTGCATACCCCTGGCGGGCTGGTGCTCGCCGCGATGCAAATCGCCCGCGCCGTTGAGGCGCACCCCGCCAAAGTGACTGTTTTCGTTCCGATCTATGCGATGTCTGGCGGCACCCTGATTGCCTTGGCCGCAGATGAGATTGTGATGGGCGAGTTTTCGATGCTGGGGCCGATTGACCCGCAGATCATGGGCGTTTCCGCGGCCTCGATCATCGCGGCGCGCGATGCCAAGCCGGTTGAGCATGTGTCAGATGTCGCCATGGTGCTGGCAGATGTCAGCGACAAGGCCATTCGGCAGGTGACACGTGGTGCTGTTGAAATCATGACCCCACGGATGGAGCGCGGCCAAGCCGAGGATCTTGCCCATAAACTGGCCTCGGGGACATGGACACATGATTACGCGCTGACCCCGACCGAAGCACATGATTTGGGGTTGGAGGTCACGGTGGGCATGCCGTCTGAAATTTTGGACCTGATGAAACTTTACCCCGCGCCAGTCAAGCAAAGCGCGGTCGAGTTCCTGCCGTTCGATCCGCCGGGCCGCAAGATGAATTAGATCACAAGGGCCTTGCACCCGCTGGCGCAGGCGCACGGGCAAACACTCCGCAAGGATGCGCTTGACCGTCCCGGCGGCATGACGTATCCCGACGCGCAGTGAGCGGGCGTTGTGTAATGGTAAGACCCTTGCCTTCCAAGCAAGAGATGCGGGTTCGATTCCCGCCGCCCGCTCCAAACTGAAATTCAACTTTATAGCTATTCCCGACGGCCCTGCGGCCAATCTGCGCACTTGACCCCGCGGGCTTGCGCGGCCAAGAACCGTGGCGAACAGGCCGAAGGATGATAAACATGGTGCGCAGAGCCTCGAACGGCGCGGACATGATCGAACGCGACAAGTCAAAAGAGTTGGGGGCGCTGGCCGAACTGTGGCCGTTCCTGCGGCCTTACCGAATGCTGATGGGTGCGGCTGTGCTGGCCTTGGTTCTGACGGCGATGGTCTCGCTGGTCCTGCCGATGGCCGTGCGCCGGGTCGTTGATAATTTCGGCACCGAGGATGGTGCGGTGCTGAACCAGTATTTTCTGGCGGCGCTCGGTATTGCCGGGCTTTTGGCGATCGGCACCGGGTTGCGCTATGCGCTGGTGACGCGGCTGGGCGAACGGGTTGTCGCCGATATCCGCAAGGCAGTTTTTGACCGTGTGATCAGCATGAGCCCGGCGTTTTTCGAAAATATCATGACCGGCGAAGTTCTCAGCCGGATCACCACCGACACGACGCTGATTTTGTCGGTCATCGGGTCTTCGGTATCGATCGCCCTGCGCAATATTCTGATTTTTGCGGGGGGGCTGGGTTTGATGCTGATTACCTCGGCCAAGTTGACCGGCATGGTTTTGTTGCTGGTACCACTGGTGATCGTGCCGATTTTGACTTTGGGGCGGAAACTGCGCAAGCTAAGCCGGGAAAATCAGGATTGGATTGCTGATAGTTCAGGCAATGCATCTGAAGCGCTGCAAGCGGTGCAGACGGTGCAGGCCTTCACCCACGAACCGGCCAGCCGCGCCACCTTTGCGGGCGTGACGGAAAAAAGCTTTGATGCCGCCCGCCGCCGGATCACCACCCGCGCGGCGATGACGGTGATCGTGATTTTTCTGGTGTTTACCGGCATCGTTGGCGTGTTGTGGATCGGGGCCAATGATGTGCGCGCAGGGACTATGACCGCAGGCACGTTGGTGCAGTTCGTGATCTACTCGGTCATGGTGGCGGGCGCTGTGGCGGCCCTGTCGGAAATCTATGGGGAATTACAGCGTGCCGCCGGCGCGACCGAGCGCCTGGTTGAATTGCTGCGTGTCCAAGACAAGGTCCAAGATCCGGCCAGCCCCGTGGCACTGTCGCGCCCGGTACGCGGTGAAATTGTGTTTGATAAAGTGCAATTCGCCTATCCGGCGCGGCCTGGCACCCCGGCGCTTGATCAGTTCAGCCTGACGGTGGCGCCCGGTGAAACCGTGGCGTTAGTTGGCCCCTCGGGGGCAGGCAAGACCAGTGTGATCCAGATGATTCAGCGATTCTATGACCCCAATGCCGGGCAAATCATGCTGGACGGAGTTGCGCTCGGCGACATGGCGCGTGACGATTTCCGGCGTGACGTTGCGCTGGTGCCGCAAGACCCGATGATTTTTGCCGCGTCTGCGCGGGAAAATATCCGGTTTGGCCGGTTGGATGCCTCGGATGCCGAGGTGGAAGAGGCCGCGCGCGCCGCGGCGGCGCATGAGTTTATCACCGCGTTGCCCGAAGGTTATGACACCTATGTTGGCGAACGGGGCGTGATGCTGTCGGGTGGCCAAAAGCAGCGTATCGCGATTGCCCGCGCGATTTTGCGTGACTCGCCCGTTTTGCTGTTGGACGAGGCGACCAGTGCACTGGATGCCGAAAGCGAACGCGCGGTCCAGACCGCCGTGGAAAAGATGGCGCGCACCCGAACCACGATCATCGTGGCGCACCGTCTGGCAACGGTGAAAAAGGCTGATCGCATCATCGTGATGGAGGCCGGGCGCATCGTGGCGCAGGGCACGCATGATGCGCTGGTGGCCGAAGGCGGGCTATATGCCCGGCTTGCGCGTTTGCAATTCACCGATGGTGAGGCGGCCTGAGCCTGTTTCCCCCTAGATTTGACGGGTGCGGCGGTAATGATAGGCGCATCAATCAATGCCATGGGAGAGTGAAATGGGTTTGTGGAGCTTTATGAAGGATACCGGCAAGTCGCTGTTTGGCGGCGATGAGCCGAGCGCCGAGAAAGTGCAACAGGAAGTCAACGATTTGGGGCTGGATGCCGAAGGTCTGGACATCACCGTAGAAGGTGACGTGGTCAAGGTATCAGGCGCCGCAGCCAGCCAAGAGGCCAAGGAAAAGATCATCATGGCGGTGGGCAATCTGGAGGGTATCGCCGCGGTTGAAGACAATGCAGGCGGCGCCGACCCGGTGTTTCATGAGGTTCAGCCGGGCGATACCCTTTGGGCGATTGCTGAGAAGACACTGGGCAACGGGGCGCATTACGAAAAGGTTTTCGAGGCCAACCGCCCGATGCTCAGCCATCCGGACAAGATTTATCCCGGTCAAAATTTGCGCATCCCGCAAGAGGGCACGATGGCCTGATTTGTCGGGCTATCTGTGCGATATGGCCTCGCCCCGCCGTGGGCGGGGCTTTTTTGTGGGGCGTTTACAGGATGGGCCTTGCGCGGTAGCAGTCGGATAGAAAGTCAAGGGGATGCTTTAGATGAAAATCGCAACCGCCGCCTATCCTTTGGACCCGGTGACAGATTGGCAGGCCTATGCCGACAAGCTGCGCGCTTGGGTGACCGATGCGGCAGGGCAGGGGTCTGATCTGTTGCTGTTCCCGGAATATGGCGCGATGGAACTGGCCATGCTGGACGGGCCTGAGGCGGCAGGCGATCTGGAACGCGCTTTGCACGCGGTCGCGCGCTGGGTGCCGCAAGCCGACGCGCTGCATTCGGATTTGGCCGCTGAATTTGGTGTGCATATCTGCGCGGCGTCGGCCCCTGTCTTTGATGAGGCAGTTGCTGCACGTCCCGTGAACCGCGCGCGCCTGTTCACGCCGCAGGGCGGCTGCGGTGTGCAGGACAAACAGATCATGACACGGTTCGAGCGCGAAGATTGGGATGTCGTGCCCGGCAGACCGCTGACCTTGTTTGATACCACGCTGGGCAAAATCGGCATTCTGATCTGTTATGACGCCGAATTCCCGCTTTTGGGGCGCGCCTTGGCCGAGGCGGATGTGCTTCTTGTCCCGTCGGCGACCGAGGCTTTGGCAGGCTATTGGCGTGTGCGGATCGGGGCGATGGCGCGGGCGCTGGAAAATCAATGCGTTGTCGCCATGGCCTCGAATGTGGGGGATGCCGCATGGTGCCCGGCGGTGGACGAAAACACTGGCATGGGCGGAGTGTTTGGCCCGCCTGATCGGGGCTTTCCAGCCACGGGTGTGATGGCTGAAGGGCGTCTCAATGTGCCCGGCTGGACCTATGCGCAGGCAGATTTACAACAGGTGGAACAGGTGCGCGCCGATGGGGTCGTGTTGAACCATCGCCACTGGGATGAGCAGCCCGCCCGCGTCGAGAAAGTCACAACCACTCGGCTGCGGTGATTATACGCTTGAAAAATACGGCGAATAGCCCCATTTAAGGCCCGGTCCGCAGACTGGCGGATCGTGCAATGAAGGAGAGACCATGGCCAAGGAAGATACGCTCGAATTTCCCGGTGTCGTGAAGGAACTCCTGCCGAATGCGACGTTTCGGGTCGAGCTTGAAAACGGCCATGAAATCATCGCGCACACGGCAGGCAAGATGCGCAAAAACCGCATCCGCGTTCTGGCAGGCGACAAAGTTCAGGTGGAAATGACCCCCTACGATCTGACCAAGGGTCGGATCAACTACCGCTTCAAGTAAAATTGACGCGCTCGCAAGAGTATGTGCAAGCGTTCAGAGCGGCCTCGAAAGAGGCCGTTGAATTTTTGCATGATGCGGCGAATCGAATGAACGATCCGCATGCATTGGGCCTACAGCTTGTATCGCGCGCCCGGCAGTTGCAAAGCGACGCGGTGGCGACATGAAACTCATCCTTGGATCGGGCAGCCCCCGCCGCCGCGAGTTGCTGGCGCAAATCGGGGTGGTTGCGGATGATATCCGCCCACCCGACATTGACGAAAGCCCCCTGAAAACCGAATTGCCGCGCCCCTATTGTGCCCGCATGGCGCGTGAAAAGGCTTTGGCCGTCACGGCCGAACCGGATGATATCGTATTGTCGGCTGATACCACCGTGGCCCTTGGCCGCCGCATCATGGGCAAGCCCGCCGATGTGGGCGAGGCGGCACAGTTTTTGCTGGCCATGTCGGGCCGCCGTCACACCGTGATTACAGCCGTGGCGGTGCGCCGTGATGGGCAGATGTGGGAACGCGACGTTGTCACCACCGTCAAGATGAAGCGCCTGTCAGATGAAGATTTGAACGCTTATTTGGCCACCGGCGATTGGCAGGGCAAGGCGGGGGGCTATGGCATTCAAGGACCAGCTGGTGTGCTGATCCCGTGGATACAGGGCTCGTTCACCGCTGTTGTCGGGCTGCCATTGAGCGAAACCGCCGGATTGCTGAAGGCGGCGGGATATCCGTTAAATCGGGGGGATGTATGAAGGGACGTTTGATTGCACTGGATCATCTGGGCGGGGCTGAGGCGGCTGCGTTGATGGTCGATGGTCGTCTGGAAGATCTGTTTCTGGACAGTGACGCGCCGCGCCCCGGTGCCATCTATCGCGGAATTGCCGACCGGCCGGTCAAGGGGCAGGGCGGCATGTTCCTGCGCACCCCTGACGGTGCCGCGTTTCTGCGGCAGGTCAAGGGGCTCAGCCCCGGCCAACCGATCTTGGTTCAGGTCACGGGATACCCCGAACCGGGCAAGGCCTTGCCGGTCACGGCCAAGGTGCTGTTCAAAAGCCGTTATGCCATTGTTACGCCCGACGCGCCGGGATTGAACGTGTCGCGCAGCATCCGCGATGACGACCGCCGGGATGAGCTGTTGGCCATTGCCCATGCTGAAATGGACGGGGCCGAGATGGGGCTGATCCTGCGCTCGTCCTGCGAGCAGGCCAACGACGATGACATTGCCGAGGACATTCGCGCCATGCACGATCTGGCGCAGGCCGTGACAGCGGATGCCGATGGCAGCGACCCGGAGAAACTGACCGAAGGCGACGGCCCCCATGCGCTGGCGTGGCGTGAATGGACGGCTCCGGCACAGGTGGACACGTCCGAGGGGTCTTTTGCCGATCATGGCGTGCTGGATCAGGTTGAGGCGCTGGACAGCCCGGATGTGCCCTTGGGCAGCGGCGCGTCAATCAGTGTCGAGCCGACCCGCGCCTTGGTCGCGGTGGATGTGAATACCGGCGGCGATACCTCGCCCGCGGCAGGGATGAAGGCCAATCTGGCCGCGGCCAAGGATTTGCCACGCCAGTTGCGGCTGCGGGGGCTGGGTGGCCAGATTGTCATGGATCTTGCGCCGATGGCGAAAAAAGACCGCCGCCAGTTTGAAACCAGCCTGCGCGCTGCGTTTCGGGCCGATATCGTCGAGACGACCCTTGTCGGCTGGACCCCGCTGGGCCATTTTGAGTTGCAGCGCAAACGTGACCGCATGGCCCTTAGTGAGGTGATGAAATGAGCTGCCCGATTTGTGAAAAAAAGACCGATCCCAAGTTTCGGCCCTTTTGCTCCAAACGCTGCGCAGACATCGATTTGGGCAAGTGGCTGGATGGTGATTATGCCGTGCCCTCGCGCGACCCCGAAGATATCGAGCGCGCCTTGGACGAGGCCGAGCGTCAGCGCGCCAAACCGCATTGAAAAAATTGAACGATCCCTCTGGACACCCCGCGCGCGCTCGCCTAAGACACCCGCACCCGAACGCAACCGCGTTCCCCGTGCCCGGGTAGCTCAGGGGTAGAGCAGTGGATTGAAAATCCTCGTGTCGGTGGTTCGATTCCGCCCCCGGGCACCATTTAAACCAGCAAAATCAGTTACTTGGACATCGAACATTTTTACGAAATGTGTTGCACACTCATCGCACAGTTTTGTCGCGTGTTTGAGCTGTGCAGCTGGGTGATTTGCTGTGTTGAACACAGTGTTTGCGGTTACTGTGTTGAACACAGTGTTTGAACACAGTTTTTGAAAACAATCTTGTGACACAGTGGCGTGGAGCGCGTTGAACACACACTATTTAGCAACTGTTTCTCAAACATGATTTTTTTAACCAATGGTTGGCAGCAGCCTATGATCTGTACCAACTGGATGTGACGCTATCACAAACGGTTAAATTGCGAGCAGGACCAACTTATCCCTCGATCAGGCCATCCTTGCGCAAAAGCGCACAGCTTGCCCAGGTATCTGGGATACAGGCCTGTGCACTCTCTCGGGCGGCTGTGCAAAGGCAATGCATTCATTCGGAAAGCGGGATCCGCACTTCAGCGGACATACCCGGCAGCAGCCTTTGGCCCGCCATGTCATCGCTATCAAGCAACAACTGCACGGCAAACCGCGCATCGTCGGGCAAAAGGGGTGATATCGGCTCACCGGGCAGAGTGCTTGCCTTGCCATCGCGGGAGACCAGTATCCGGTGCACCGTGCCGTCTAGAGGTGCGTCGCCGATCGCACTGATGCGCACCTTTGCGCGATCCCCCTGCGCAATATGCGAGAGATCGTCCTCGGAAATCCAAGCCCGAATCCAAATTTGATCGGTGCGCCAGATGTCGAGTATCGGATCACCTTCAACCACAGAATCCCCCAACCGGGCGGGCAGGGCGACAACCACACCGCTTTCAAAGGCGCGAATTCGGCTGTAGGCGACACGCGCCTTTAAACGCTCCAGATTGGCCTCGGCCTCGGCGATCTGCTTGTGCATGATATCACGATCCGCGGCGCGCAGGGCCGCGCGCTCAAGCCGGGTGCGGGCCGTGCCCACTTCCGCACGGGTGACCTCAAGTTCCGCTTGGCGACGCTCGGCCAATGCGCGCGCGGCCTGTGCCGCTTGGCGCGCTGTTTCCAAATCGGCGTCTGGCGCGATCCCTTTTGTTGCCAGTTCTTCCACGCGTTCCAATTCGCTTTGCCGAAGATCTTTTTCCGCGTGCGCTGCATTGAGCCGGGCCTCGCTGGCCTCAACCTCGCTTAAGGCCCGCTCCAAGGCCGCTTCGGCCTGTTGCGTCGCGATCCGGTCAGCCAGCTCTGCGCGGTCCAACTCCAAGCGGCGCTGCTGAATGTCCTGTGTCGCAGCCTCGACCTGTGCTTTGAGGGCATCATTTTGAAGCGTGGCCAGAATATCGCCTGCCTCGACGCGATCCCCCAGTTCCACGTGCATGTCCGAAATCCGGCCATCCAATTGTGCACCGACCGAACTGACGGCCCCATGCACATGCGCCTCGTCAAGCGTGATCTCATCTGACAGAGCGGGTATTGTGCCGTTGCGCACCCAAAGTAAGGCGATGATGACCAACAGAATGGCAAGCAAGGCAATGATCAGTTTGGAAATTGAAAATCCGATTCCCCCATCGCTGCTGCTCTTGCCTGTGTCACTGTCTTGGCGGTTCCCCTCTGTCTTGGATTGTGTGGTCAAGTTGCGTCACGTCCTTTGTCGCCAACCTGGAACCGTGTCCGGTGAAGAGGGTCAGGTGGTGTCGCCATCAACACGCCCCCGGTCAGCAGCACCCCCAGAAGCGGTAAGGCGATGAGCGGGCGTTGATGGGTCAATGCTTCCACTAGTAAAAGCGTCCCGGCAAGCGAAAAACCAACGCTTAGCGCCGTGCCAAGCAGGGTGCGTGGCAGGCCCGCAACGTCAATGTCGCTACTTAGTAGGCCGGTCAGCAGAACACCCAGCACGGCCAAGGATGGGGTGACAACCGACACGGTGTCACCATTGAAATACAGTTCCGATATACGAATAAGCGTCCAATTTGTGCAGGCCCCGACAAGCAGATGCGCGGCAAACCGGCGGCGACCAAAAAGAATGGTCACCCGAGGCAGGAGGTATTTTACGATGCCAAGCGTCACAAAAGCCGCCAAGCCAAAGCGTGCCAGCTCGGTAGGTTGCAGCGCCAAAAGCGCCAGATATGCGCCCCCTAGAAACCCACCGCAGCGCAGGTCATGCTGCCGCACGAGGCCAAGCCACGCGATCAAGCTGATCAGGATCAAAATGGGCATATAGGGCAGCGCGACCGTGATCGTATCCGCAACAGGGCTGGTTCGTAGTCGCCCAGTCTCGGGCAAAACCATCAACACCGCGACAAGCGCCGTTGCCACGACAAGACTTGTTAACGATACGCTACCGATCGTTCGGGCGATGCCATGGCGGGCAAAATCATGCGCCACAAGGCCGGGGATGATATAGCCGATCCCGCGTAACAACTGTGCACTGGGGTCGATCCCGGCATAACTGACAAACAGCAGGTCCAACAGGAAATGAAGCAAGGCCGAGACAAGGCAACAGGCTGAACTGTGCCGCTGTGGGAAGCAAAATACGCCGCGCCAATCCGCGATGCACGATTGCGTGGGTGGCAAGGGCCACCATGAACACCCCGGGCAAGATAAGCGGATCGAACAACGCGAAAGCCAGATATCCAGGGGCCGCGATGCCGCCAGTGGTCAGTTGAAACCGCTCATAGAACAGGATCGACACAACGATGCCCAGAACGAAGGCGAAGCGGATAAGTTCCGGGTGATAATATTGCGCTGTCATGCGACGGACCTTCGCGCAGCTGCACTTGGTGCCCATTCGGTTTGCGTTTTTTCCAGCGCGCGTCTCAGGCGGCTTGCGTCCTCGGTGTGAATATTCGCCAATCCAACGATCACCAAGGGGTCCGTAGCCGTCGCATTTGCCAAGGTGGCGATATCCTGCGGCGTTGCCGCTTGAGGGATTTGCGGCGTTTCGATGCGTGTTTCGGGATTGCGGTTGACGATCTCGCGCGACAAGTTGCCAACCGTTTCGCCCACAACAAGGATTTTCGCGGCATCCGCGTTATCCGCCGCCATTTCCGCGAACTGTACACTGCGAAACTGTCGGTCTTCGCGGTTGTTTATCAAGAATACCACTTCGCCATCGTCGCCGATCCAGTCAATGATCATCCGGATATTCATCCCGGCGCTTTGCACGTCATTGACGCCGAACAGGTCAATCCAGATCAATCTGCCTCCGTCTAGCTCATGGCGGTGGATCTTCGATGCCCCGGGGTCGGGGCGGGCCTGCCGGATACCGTCAAGGGCCACCTCACGCGGCACCCCGTGGCGATCGGCGATTGCCAGGGCCAGCGCAATATTTTCTGGGAAATCAAGCGGGCTGAAGCCCTGCATCTCTTCATGCGTGATTTCATCCCCGCTGACCGGAACAAGCCAGCCGCCTTGCGCCTTGGCCGCGCGGTCCAAGATGGCCAGAAGATCGGGATCATCCTCTGCAGTGTAAAGTGGTGCATTGGCAGGCGCGGTTGCGCAAAGAGAAACGGCGATTTCAGGCAGTGTCGCGCCCAATTGTTCAACGTGGTCTTGCCGAATATTCGCGATGATACCGTCCGTGGCACGTATCATCCGCCGCTCTGACATCTCCTGATATTCCGGCCGAAGTGCCATACACTCAAAGACGACGGCCCCTGGATTGTTATGTCTGGCACGCCGAAGAACGCTTATCTGCTCCAAGATCGTGGGCGCGCCACGCCGTATGATAGGCTCTTCCGAGCCGTCGGGATAGATGATGCGCGTGTCGCTGCCGGTTGTCTTTGCCAGCGTTTCAATCCCATGCGCGCGCAAAGCCCCGGCGATATACCGCACTATCGTTGATTTGCCGCGTATGCCATTCACGTGGACTCTTATCGGAATGCGACGCAATTGTCTTTCATGCGCCGATGTTTGCCAGATCCAGAATAAAATGACTGATGCCACGGCACCACTCGCGACAATCAGCAGACCCCAATCTTGCAAAAAATCCGGTTCGATGCTTCTCGCTGGCCTTTCGTTAAGCGTTCATCTTGAGATCGCTGGCGCGTTCTGCCCGGCGTCACGTTTCTGCCGATGCCTCTACAGCGTCGGATGCCTCCGGCGTTGTCGCAAGCGTCGCACCGTCGGGCCAGAGGGTCAAGTGGCGTGCAAGCGAAGTGGTCCCAGTCTTTCGGACAGGTTTGCAGCGTTTCCAGGGTGTATCGGGTTTGGGTTTCATGCTGCGTGTCGCTTGGTCCAAGCTGTTCCAATATGCGTCGTCGGGCTTCTGCGGATCAAGCGCGGAATGGGGCCGCCTCGTGTTGTAGAATGTCATTCAGTTTTTGATGACATTCTGGGCCTGGAAGCCGTCGCTGATTTCTTCGAGATAGATCGCCCCTGCTTCAGTGATCGCCACAGCCGTTCAATGAAGATGTTGTCCAAGTATCTGCCGCGACCATCCATCGAGATGCGCACTCCGGCTTCGGTCAGCGCCGTGATCCAGGCCGATCCGGTGAACTGGCTGCCTTGGTCCGTATTCATGATCTCGGGTGGGCCGTGTTTGGCAATGGCC
>Ga0102926_1001864_pt1 | contig 12309 bp, 9 predicted proteins | sample SalPonR1_A_D2_MG_FD_78173 | JGI IMG/M metagenome (GOLD analysis project Ga0102926, IMG submission 78173) | Salt pond soil microbial communities from South San Francisco under conditions of wetland restoration - Salt Pond MetaG R1_A_D2_MG | ecosystem: Environmental > Aquatic > Marine > Intertidal...
AAGGGTCGACTTCCCGCAGCCGCTGGGGCCGATGAAGGCCGTTACGCGATTGTGTGCGATCTTCAGGTTGACGCCCTTAAGCGCCTGATCGTTGCCGTAATAGAGGTCCAGGTCGCGCACCTCGATGCTGATCTTCTCGCGCGCGATCTCCAGCGGCTGGCGGTCGTCGTCGAAGATCCCGGAAGAAACAGTCGGGGCGGGCGTGGCTTGATCGTTCATGACAACATTTTCCATATCGGTGTGGCCTCAATCGCCTTCGGCGCGATATTTTTCGCGCAGACGATTGCGGATCGCAATTGCAGAAAGATTCAGAATGAGGATCAACAGCACCAGCGTCAGCGCCGTAGCGTATACCAGCGGTCTGGCCGCTTCAACGTTGGGACTCTGGAAGCCTACGTCATAAATGTGGAAGCCAAGGTGCATGATCTTGCGCTCCAGGTGCACGTAGGGAAACTCGCCGTCCACCGGCAGGCTGGGTGCCAGCTTCACGACACCTACCAGCATCAGCGGCGCGACTTCTCCGGCCGCGCGGGCCACAGCCAGGATCAGCCCGGTCATCATGGCCGGCGCCGACAGCGGCACCACCACCTTCCACAAGGTTTCCCACTTGGTCGCGCCCAGCGCCAGCGAACCTTCCCGAATCGTTCGGGGAATTCGCGCCAGGCCTTCCTCGGTGGAAACGATCACCACAGGCAGCGTCAGAAGCGCCAGCGTCAACGAGGCCCAGAACAGGCCGGGCGTGCCGAAGGTGGGCGCCGGCAAGCGCTCGGGGTAGAACAAATCATCGATGGTGCCTCCGAGCAGGTAGACGAAGAAGCCCAGGCCGAACACGCCGAAGACTATCGAGGGCACCCCGGCAAGGTTGTATACCGAAACCCGGATCAGCTTCAGGATCACCCCCTGACGCGCGTATTCGCGCAGGTAGATTGCGGCCAGCACGCCGAACGGGGTGACCAGCACCGACATGATCAGCACCATGGTCACGGTGCCGAAAATGGCCGGGAAGATGCCGCCCTCGGTGTTGGCCTCGCGCGGATAGCCTGACAGGAAATCGCCGATTCGATGGCCGTAGAAACCGATCTTTCCGAACAGCCCCATCGCGTTGTTGCGCGAAGCCATCACGATATTGTTGAGCTGAATGCGCACTTCGCGACCCGATGCGGTCTCGGCGATCAGTACGTCGCGCTCGCTCTGATCCATCAGCTCGCGCCGCTCGGCCTGTATGTCCTCGAACCTGCGATCCAACTCGGCCTGGCGAGCAGCGAAATCGGCTTCGGCCGCGGCCAGCTCTGCGCCCGAGATGCCCTGCAGCTCGAGGGCTTTGCGCTCCAGCCGCAGTTTCTCCATCGCGGAATTGATGCGCCCGATCTCGACCCGCTCCAGCGTCTGGATGCGCTGGTGCAGCTCGTTGGCGCGATCGATGGCCTGCTGCATCTCCGACCATAGCCCCTCGCCGCGTACCGCGATCTCGCCGGCGCGCTCCAGCGCCACGGCAAAACCATAGAAGTTGCCCCATTCGCGCCGCTCGATCCGAAGCGCATCGTCCGGGTAGCGCAATTCGCCCAGCGCCGAATCGAGGTACCAGACGAAGTCGCGGCCGGTCAGGTCGCGATTGCCCACTTTGATCAGATGACGCGTGACCAGCGTCTGGTCCGCCGGTATGTCCTGCCCGGATTCGCGAACGCGCTGCGCCGGCAATGTTTCCGAGCGCACCATGATGCCCAGGATGGAATCGCTTTCGCCCTCGGCCGTGGTCACGCTGGTGGCCATTATGGGTGCCGGCCAGAAATGACCGAATCCGCGCACCGCGATCAGCATAAGAAGCCCGACGACCATGATCAGCGAGATCGCCAGACCGCCGCCGATCATCCAGATCCACGGATCGCCCGATTTGAACCACTGGCGCATTGAAGTTCGATTGCTCATAAGCTGCTGTACCGCTCGCGCAGGCGCTGGCGAACCACTTCGGCGATGGTGTTGACCAGGAAGGTGATTGCGAACAACACCAGACCGGCCAAAAAGAGAATGCGGAAATGCGTGGAATTGACCGCGGTCTCGGGCAATTCCACTGCGATATTGGCCGAAAGCGTGCGCATCCCCTCGAAAATGTTGAAGTTCACCACTGGACTGTTGCCGGTGGCCATCAGCACGATCATGGTTTCGCCCACGGCGCGACCGAAGCCGATCATCACGGCCGAGAAAATGCCCGGGCTGGCGGTCAGCAGCACCACGCGCGTGACTGTCTGCCAGGAGGTCGCGCCCAGCGCCAGCGAACCCTGGGTGAGGTGCCGCGGCACGGTGAATACCGCGTCCTCTGCAATCGAGAAGATCGTCGGAATCACCGCAAAACCCATCGCGATGCCCACGACCAGGGCATTGCGCTGATCGTAGGTGATGCCGATGTCGGTAAACCATTGACGCATCGAGCCTTCAAATAACCAGATCTCGATCAACGGCGATAACGATACCAGTGCCCAGACCACCAGCGCGATCACCGGCAGCAGGGCAATGGCTTCCCAGCCCGGCGGCACCGACGCGCGCACCGATTGCGGCAGGCGGCTGAATGCCCACGCGATGGCAAGGAACGAAAGCGGCAGTCCGATCAGCACCGTGAACACGGCCGGAATGTGGTTTTCCAGGAACGGCGCCAGCCACAGACCTGCCAGGAACCCGAGGATGACGGTCGGCAGCGCCTCCATCACCTCGATGGTGGGCTTGACGTAGCCTCGCAGCTTCGGCGCCATGAAATAGGCGGTGTAAATGGCGCCGGCGATCGCCAGCGGCATGGCGAATAGCATCGCGAACAGCGCCGCCTTCAGCGTTCCGACCGTCAGGGGAATCATCGAGTACTTGGGCTCGAAACTGTCGGCGCCGCTGGACGCCTGCCAGACGTAATCAGGATCCTGGCGTCCCTCGTACCAGACCTTTCCCCAAAGCGCCTTCAGAGACACCTCGGGATGCTGGTTCCAGACATCGAACCGCAGAATGCGGCCCGAGTCGTCTTCGGCGATTACCACGTCGTCGACCGGCGAAATGCCGACCGATCGAAGCGGCGTATCGCTGACCTGCTCCAGGTACAGCGTGCGCGCCGACGTGCCGTAGTGCAGCCCCAGGCCGCCGGCGTCGTCGACCACGGCGAAGCCCTTGCGCGTGTACTCGGGCTGAATCCGCGTAATGGCCCCGGGATGGCGGTCGAAGTCGCGCACGCGGGTCAACCTGAAAATGTTGTCGCCGGCCGCGGCCCGCTCGTCGCGCACCAGGAACCACTGGCTCAGGTTGCCGTGAGATGTGCCGACGATCATCGAGAATGTTCCGTTCAACATCTTGAGTTCGGTGACCCGCTCGCCTTCTTCGACTGCGCCGGCCTGGTCACGCAGCACCGCGGATGCGGGGTCTGAAATGTCCCAGTACAACAGCGTGCCGGCATCATCAACGCCGATCAGCGACCATAGATTGGCCGTGAGCTGGAGTTCCCTGACTTCTCCCGGCGGTTGCGGCAGCACCCAGCCGCGCCGCTCGATTTCGGTTTCGCCGGTCAGGAAAGATGTGGTCGTACGGAAGCGAACGAAAACCAGCCGGCCGTCCGCCGTGCGTGCGGCCATGCCGGTATCGCCGTCACGGGTCTTCTGCACGGCCAGAGCTTCGAGTGGCTGTCCCTGGTCGTCCACCCGCACCGGCGCGCGGCCAAGCGGAAATGCCGGCGCGGGTACCACGCTGCGCTCGCCGTCGCTGAATTCCAGCCGGGTTTCGTGATCGACCACAATTGCGGTGCCATCCGACAGGCCGTAAGCGACACGCCGACTGCGCGGCTCGCCGATAGCGATCGAATCAACGGTCACCCCCTCCGGCACATCCAGACGAAGCTCTTCGACGAGGCCACCGTCTTCGAGCGTGAAATAAGTCAGTCGGCCGTCACTGGAATGACGCATGGCCAGCGTGTCGTAGCGTTCCAGGGCCAGCAGCGAGCGCTCACTGCCGGCATAACCGGGAGCCTGGAACTGGCCGGCCTGCTCGACCGAGGCGCCGCGCAGCAGGGGGGCGACCTCGCTGAACAGGTAGACGAAAATCAGCGCCAGCGCCACGACCACGCCGCCGCCGCCGGCGCGCACCATCCACTTGGCCGCCGAATCGGCCAGGTAGCGCCTCCGGCGCCGACGCGCCATCGCGTCGGCACTGGGCAGATAGCTTTGTTGCCCGGACGGCAGCCCGACCTTTTCTGCGGCAATCATCGGTTACTTTCCATCGATTCCAGATACGGGCTCATCTTCCGGGCAGTTTTGCGGGGCGCCTATATCCCGAGCTGATCGCGCATGCGCTGCGCCACGGGCGCGGGCAACGGAATATACCCGTCGCGCACGACCACTTCCTGGCCCTGCTTCGAGAGTACCAGCCTGAAGAATTCACGCTCCAGCGGCGCGAGCGGCTGGTTGGGCTGCTTGTTGACGTACACATAAAGCAGCCTGGCGAGCGGATACGCACCGCTGGACGCGGTCTCGCCGGTCGGCGCGATGCACTCGCCGTTCTGCTCGCGCGACAGTGCAAGCGTCTTGATGCCCGACGTCAGGTAGCCGATGCCCGAGTAGCCGATGCCGTTCAACGACTCACTCACGCCCTGAACCACCGAGGCCGACCCCGGCTGCTCGTTGATGCCCGGCTTGAAATCGCCGCCGCAAAGTGCGTTGTCCTTGAAAAAACCGTAGGTGCCCGACACCGCGTTGCGGCTGTAAAGGGTGAAATCACGGTTGTCCCAGGCGCCTTCGAGCCCCAGGTCGCCCCAGCGATCGATGTTTTCAGCTGCGCCGCAGCGGCGGCCGACCGAGAAGATCGCATCGACCTCGGGAATCGAAATGCATTCCAGCGGATTGTCCTTGTTGACCATCACGACCAGCGCGTCGATGGAGGTGCCCACCGGCGTGGGCGGATAACCGTGACGATCCTCGAAGGCCTGCACTTCGCTGGACCGCATCATTCGGCTCATCGGGCCGAAGTTCGCGGTGCCCTCGGTCAGCGCCGGCGGCGCGGTAGATGAACCGGCGCCCTGGATCTGGATCTTGACGTTGGGGTAGAACTTGGCGAATTCTTCGGCCCACAGCGTCATCAGATTGTTGAGCGTATCCGACCCGATAGACGAAAGATTGCCGGAAACGCCGGAGACCGGCTCGTATTCGGGTAGGTTGGGATCGACCTCGGTCTGGGCTGCGACCGGAAGCGCGGTGCCGGCCAGCAGCAAGCCGGCGCAAATGTGCCTGAATTTCATCATGACTGGACTGGACCTTTCGGGTTCGAATGGAAACAGTAGCGGACCCGGGTTACGAATTAATGACGCCGGGACGGCAGCGTTTTAGCGTCTGCGATGATGTGACACAAATGTTACACCGCGATGACGATTTCTGCTTGAAGGCCCTGAATCATGCACCAGCCGACACCGGTCCGAGATTGCGCAATCGGGTGCCGGGAAACACGCAGCAGAATTCACTGCCCTCACCCGGCTCCGAATGTATCCGCAGGCGCGCCTCGTGGCGCTGCAACACGTGCTTGACGATCGCCAGCCCCAGCCCTGTACCGCCCCGCGAGCGGCTGCGCGAAGGATCCACGCGGTAAAACCGCTGCGTGATGAACGGCAGGTGCCTGGCGTCGATGCCTATGCCGTCGTCGGAAACACAGAAGCTGGCGCTGCCGGCCTGGTCACGGCGCCAGTGAATACGAATGCGTCCGCCCGGCTCGGTATACCTGACGGCGTTGAACACCAGGTTGGAGAACGCGCTGTAGAGCTCATTCTCGATGCCGGCCAGCCCAAGCGAATCATCCAGGTCGATCTCGATGGTACGATCCCCGGCCGCTTGTGCCAGCGCTTCGTTACGCACCCGGCGCACGAGTCCGGGTACGCCTACCGGCTGTTCGTCGGGTTCGCCCGGCGCGTCGGTTTCCAGCCGGGAAAGCTCCAGCAGGTCGTTGACCAGGGTGGTCATCCTACCAGTCTGGGCCCGCATTTCGCCCAGCGGCGTCTTCCATACCTCCGGGATTGTCTCGTCGTCGGCCATGTTTTCGAGGTAACCGCCCAGCACCGTCAGCGGCGACCGGAGTTCGTGCGAGGCATTGGCGACGAAATCACGGCGCATGTTTTCCAGGCGCTGAAGCCGGGTGACGTCACGAATCAGCATCAGGTATTGCCCGCGGCCGTAGGGCACCAGGCGAATGGAAAGACGGCCGCCGAGATCCAGCGGCGAATCGACATCCACAGGCCGGCTGAAATCGCCGTCACGCATGAAGCGCTCGAACGCCGGGGCCCGGAGCAGACTGGTGACCGGCTGGCCGATATCGCGATTGCCGGCCAGCCCGAGCAGGCGCACCGCGGCGCTGTTGAACCAGGTGATGCGACGGTCGGCATCCAGCACGATGGTGCCATCCGGCATGGCCGCGGTCGACTCGCGAAACTCACGGATCACGCGCGCCAGCCGCTTCTTGCGCTTGGCGTAGCGCCGTTGCAGTCGGTAATAATGTTCGAACACCTCGCCCCAGACACCCCAGGACTGCGGCGGCTGCGACCGCCGGCCGTCGCGCAGCCACGATTCCAGCCGATGCATCTGGAGGGTGTGCCTGAGCCCCGCGGCCACAAGCGCAAGCGCGATCCACCAGGCCAACGCGCCGCCGAAGATCAGCCACAACAGGCCGGCCAGCGCAATCCAGAACGCCGCCAGCATGAATTCGGCCAGCCAGGCGGTTCGCATCATCCGGCAGTCTCCTCGCCCTGGGGCGAAAAGCGGTAGCCGGCGCCTCGCACGGTCTGGATGAAGCCCTCGCAGCCGAAAGGCGCCAGGCCCTTGCGCAGCCGCAGCACATGGACATCCACGGTGCGTTCCTCGACGTAGACACCGCCGCCCCAGACGTGATCGAGCATCTGCGACCGGCTGTACACGCGGTCCTGGTGGGTCATGAAGAATTTGAGCATGCGGTATTCGGTCGGCCCCAGCTCCACTGGCTGGTCGTCGACCATCACCCGGTGCGAGGCCAGGTTCAAAACCAGCTTTCCGGCGCTGACCTGATCGCTGCCCCCCTCGGGCGCCGCCCGGCGCAGAACGGCCCGAATCCGCGCCATCATTTCGCGCGCCGAGAAAGGCTTCGTGATGTAGTCGTCCACGCCGCTGTCGAGGCCACGCACCTTGTCGTCTTCGGCGCTGCGTGCGGTCAGCATGATGACCGGAATATCTGCGGTCAGTTCCTCGCGCCCGAGACTGCGCGCAAACTCGACGCCGCTGATGTCGGGCAGCATCCAGTCCAGCAGAATCAGATCCGGCATGCGATCGGTTACCTGAATACGGGCCTCCTGGCAGTCTCCGGCTTCGATGACCTCGAAACCGGATCGCCTGAGATTGAAACTGATCATGTCGCGAATGGCGGCATCGTCTTCGACCACCAGGATCGTCTTTTCCATTGGCTTGCTCACGCAGTTTCGGCCCCTGGAATTACAACAATGTCATATGACCAATCCATGACAGTCGGCCGCGGCATGGTCAGGTGGAAGTCTCGTAGGCTGTCTGCATGCGCGAGATTTCGGCGGCCAGCCTTTCACGCAGGAAATCCGGCGACAGCACCTCGGCATCGGCGCCGTAGCGAAGAATGTCCATGACCAATTCACGGCTCGAGCCGAACGGCAGCGCAAGTCTGAGCGAGCCGTCGGTCTCGAATGAGGTCTGCTGCTGCGGATGCCAGTGTTCCTCGGCCGCCCAGCGCGCGGCCTCGGCCGAGAAACGGATTTCCGCAGTGTGCTCGGCCGGCCCGGAAAAAATCCCGTAAGCCTGGTCGAAATGGCCGTGGAGATCTCCGGCATCGATCTGCTCGCTGGCATCCTGCAGCGGCGTGGTCTCGGTGATCCGCTCCACGGCAAAGCTTCGTAGACCTTCGGCCTGATGACACCAGGCATCCAGATACCAGCGGTCGCGGTAAGACGTAAGCCGCTGCGGCGAGATCTCGCGCTCGCTGACCGCGTCGCGTCTTCGCCCGTGGTAGCGGATTCGGACCCGGCGTCCTGCGAACAGCGTGCGCAGTAAGTCTTCAAACAACCTTCCGGGCACGGGCCGGCCCGCGTCGTGCCGGATGTGCACGCGTTCCGGATGCGCCGAGAAATCGATACCCTCGGCGTCGATCAGTTGCGACATGCGCTGCTGGAGCTGGTCGAGTTCGTCCTGCAGCAGACCGGGCTGCACGTTGGTGAGAATCTGGCGCGCGGTCAGCAGCGCCTGCAGCTCTTCCGGGCTTATCCACATTCCAGGCAGCTCGAAATTGCCGGCCAGGCTGCGGTCGTAATAGTAGTGTCGGCTTTCCGGATCCTGCTCCAGCGGAGCGCCCAGCACGTCGCGCAGCTCCGCGATCAGCCGATAGAGGGTCGCCTGGCTGCAGCCGAGCTCTTCCATCAGGTGCTGCCGGGATACCGGGGTGCGCCGCTGGCGCAGGATGTCGTGCAGGTGATAGAGCTTCTCGCGCCGCGACATCGGAGCTCAGCCGGCCTTTTGCCGCCGCCGGCACCTGCCGCAGGTTCCGTAGACCTCCAGCACCTGGCGCGTGGGCGTGAAATCGGCGTCGCGGGCGAGCCGGGCCAGGTCATCGGACAACCGGTTTTCGGCCACTTCCCGCACCGCGCCGCAGTCCTCGCAGATCAGGAACTGGCCGTGGTGCTGGTGCTTGGGATGAAAGCAGCTTACGAAAGCATTGAGCGTTTCGAGCCGGTGAATGAAATGATGCTCCAGCAGAAACTCCAGCGCGCGATACACGGTAGGCGGGGCGGCGTTGGGCTGTTCCGATTTCAACTGGTCGAGCAGGTCGTAGGCCTTGACCGGCCCCTCGGCCTCCAATACCAGCTCCAGCACGCGGCGGCGCGTCGGCGTCAGGCGCAGCTGATCACGCGCGCAGCGTTGCTCGACCTCCTGGATGACGCGACCGGTTTGCATGGCCGACAGTTTACCGCAACGTTGCCGCTGCCCGACGCCTTCGCTGCGCGTCAGTTGCTTGCCGCAGCGCGCGCGGCGATGAACTCCAGCGCCTTGTCGATGCGCGCCAGAGTGCGCTCGCGACCGACCAGCCAAAGGGTCTGATCAATGGACGGCGATTGCCCGTGGCCCATCAGCGCCACGCGCAGCGGCTGGCCAAGCTTGCCCATGCCGATATCCAGCAGCTCCGCCGTGGCATGCACGGCCTGGCCCAGCGCCTCCGGCGTCCAGTCCACGTCAACCAGACGCTCGCGCAACGCCTTCAACGGCTCGGCCGCAACGGGACGCAAATGCTTCTTGGCAGCGCCCGGCTCGAATTCGTCGAAATCGGCGTAGAACGGCCGGCTTTGCTCGACAATTTCGACCAGGGTTTCGCAGCGGTCGGCCTGCACGCGCACCAGGTCGGCCGCCGAAGGCCCCGCTGCCGGGTCGAGCCCGATGCGCCGCAGGTGCCAGTCCAGTTCCGGCGCCACGCGCTCGGCCGACGCGGTTCTCAGGTAATACTGATTGAGCCAGTTCAGCTTCTCGGTATCGAATCGCGAGGCCTTCCGGTTGACATCCTCGATGCGGAAAAGCTCGACCAGGTCCTCGCGACTGAACTGCTCGCGATCGCCGTGCGACCACCCCAGCCGGGCCAGGTAATTGACCATTGCATCGGGCAGGTAGCCAAGCTCGCGCCAGGCCAGCACGCCGACCGCGCCGTGGCGCTTGGACAGCCGCGCACCATCGTCGCCCAAAATCATGGGCACGTGCGCGAATTCCGGGCACTTGGCGCCCAGCGCGCGGTACAGGTTGATCTGGCGCGGCGTATTGTTGATGTGATCGTCGCCGCGGATCACCAGGTTGATGCGCATGTCCAGGTCGTCGACAACCACGGCGAAGTTATAAGTGGGCGAACCGTCGGTGCGCTGGATCACCAGGTCGTCCAGCTCGCGGTTATCGAACTCGATCGGTCCGCGCACGCGATCCCGGAATGCCACGGCGCCGGTGTCGGGGTTGCGGAACCGGATGACCGGTTCGACGCCTTTCGGCGCCTCCTCCAGATGCCGGCAATGGCCGTCGTAGCGCGGTTTCTCGCCACGCGCCATGGCGTCCTCGCGCAGTTTCTCCAGCCGCTCGCGCGAGCAATAACAACGGTAGGCCTTGCCCTCGTCGAGCAGGCGCTCGATCGCGGCCTGGTAGAGCGGCATGCGCTCGCTCTGGTAGAAGGGTCCCTCGTCGGGGTCGAGCGCGAGCCATTCCAAGCCCTCCAGAATCGCCTGCACCGATTCGGGCGTGGAACGCTCGCGGTCCGTATCCTCGATCCGCAGAATGAACTGGCCGCCGCTGGAGCGCGCGGCCAACCAGCAAAACAATGCCGTCCGTGCTCCGCCGATGTGGAGAAAGCCGGTGGGACTGGGGGCGAATCGGGTACGGATCGGGGTGGAATCTGGCATGCTCGGCATCTCCGCCCGCGGTCTCTCGACCGGGCGACCTGAAGGCTGGGAAACAGCGAGAAATTCTAGCAGATCACCGTGGACTTGCCCGACCACGCGAATGATGTATTGAGACCCCAACGTGTTCATAATAGCTTCGCATCTCGAGACCAGGTAACAGCATGGTGCACGGCACGGCTCACGCCGATCAGTGGCATGAAAATCCAGGCAACGTGCACCCGCGCCACCTGCGCGGGCGACCGCAGCTGCGGATTCTGCTGGCGCTTGCAGTCATCCTGATCGCCACATCCGGCCATCACCGCCTGACCGAGCTGGAAAGAATCCACGCACGCGGCAAGCTGGTAATGCTGACCATCAATGGCGCCACCACCTATTACCTCGGCCCCAACGGCGACGCCGGGTTCGAATACGATCTTGCGCAGCGCTTCGCCGATTACGTCGGCGTGCCGCTGGAAGTCCTCAGCCTGCCCTCGGTCGATGCGCTGTTGCCGACCCTGGCACGTCGCCAGGGCGATTTCGTCGCGGCCAATCTGTCACGCACCGCTGAACGACTTCACCAGGTTCGGTTCGGCCCGGTCTACGAATCGGTCAAGCCGGTGGTGGTCTACCGCCGCGGATCGCGCCGACCGCGAGAACTGGAAGATCTCACCGACGGCCGGCTGGCGATCATTGGCGGCACAACCTACGCGACGTTTCTCGAACCGCTACGAGAACGCTACGGTCTCGAATGGGAAACGCGCGACAACGCAAGCATCGAGGATCTGCTCGAAGCCGTCAGCGACGAGGAAATCGAATACACGATCGTCGATTCAAACATTCTGGATCTCAACCGGCGCTACTTTCCGGCCGTGCGGCCGGCGTTCGAGATCGACAACGAGCAATCCCTGGCCTGGGCCGCCCGGCTGGGCGACGACGATACGCTGGTACAGAAGATGCGCGAATTCTTCACCCTCCCCCGCACCGGGATCGCGCTGGCGCGGCTGCGCGAACGCTACTTCAGCCATGTCGAGGGCTACGAGCCGGTCGGCACCTTCACCTTCATGCAGCAGATGCGCCAGCGCCTGCCCGACGTAAGACCGTTGCTGGAGCAGGCCGAAGAAGTCACCGGCCTGGACTGGCGGCTGCTGGCCGCTGTCAGCTACCAGGAATCGCACTGGGACCCATCGGCGGTATCGCGCACCGGCGTGCGCGGCCTGATGATGCTGACCATTCCCACTGCGCGCCAACTCGGCATTGACGACCGCAACGACCCGCAGCAAAGCGCGCTGGGCGGTGCGCGTTATCTTCAATCCATGATCGACCGGCTGCCCGACCGCATCGACCAGCCCGATCGCTTGTGGCTGGCGCTGGCCGCCTACAACATCGGCCTCGGGCATCTCGAAGACGCCCGAATCCTCACCGAAATCCAGGGCGGCAACCCCGACCGCTGGGTGGACGTGCGCGAACGCCTGCCCCTGCTGACCCAGAAGCGCTGGTTCTCGCAGACGAGATTCGGCTACGCGCGCGGCTACGAAGCCGCCAACTACGTCGAAAACATTCGCACGTTCTACGAGATCCTGGTCTGGATGGACGGCCGCGACCATCCGCTGCTGGCGCAGACGAACGCCGCCGATGCCGAAGGCGGCGAACAAGACGCCGCCGAGACCACCAATGCACCCGCGCCGGCCGCAGAAGGCGGTGAGTAAGTCTGCGCAGAGTGGTTAGCTGGAGAGATCCAGCTCCGCCTGCTCACGGGCGCCGGCAGTCGGCTCTTTGCTGTGATTGCTCGTGCGCACGATGACCGCGCGGGCAGGACCGCCGTCATGCAGAAAAATTCCAGTTATCCGTGGTCCGATCTTAAGGAGCGACACTGGCGGCATTGTTCAATCTTTACGACACCTTTCCCACAT
>Ga0102926_1001865_pt1 | contig 12308 bp, 10 predicted proteins | sample SalPonR1_A_D2_MG_FD_78173 | JGI IMG/M metagenome (GOLD analysis project Ga0102926, IMG submission 78173) | Salt pond soil microbial communities from South San Francisco under conditions of wetland restoration - Salt Pond MetaG R1_A_D2_MG | ecosystem: Environmental > Aquatic > Marine > Intertidal...
ATGTTCGTTGCCATCAGGTCCGATCGCGGAGGGACCGGATCACGCCCAAGCAGATCCTCGACTGTGACGTCGCGCAGTTCACTGACCCTTGCACGCACCGAGACAAGGTCGGCCATACCCGGAATCGTCTGAAAACGCACCGGCAGCATATCGAGCCGATCCACGATTTTCTTGCGTTGGGCGCGTATCGCGCTTGGCGTCGCCAAAAGCACCAGTTCAATTCCACGCAATCTAACCAGTGACTCCATTGCCTCCGGCCCATGGACCCGAAGACCACCAACGTCGTTGCCCTGTAGCTCGACCGCGTCGTCCACGAAGGCGATGGGATTGCATTCGTCGCTCTGTTGCAGGGAACTCAGAAGCTGACGCCCCGAAGCGCCGGCGCCGTAGATAAGCACCTTCGCCCGCGAGTGACGTCCGTTGCGTCCGAAAATCCGCCGCATTGCCATACGTACGCCACCCAGCAGGCACATGGCGAGCAACCCGTAGATCACTGGCACCGAGCGCGGAATGGGAAAGTCGAAAAGCTGGGAAACACCCAAGAGAGTCAGCGCCGAGATGAATACGCCGAGAAGGATGATCTGCATCGCGCGCACGGTGATGTACCGGATCACGGCACGGTAGAATCCCAGGCGCATAAAAATCAGCAGGCTGATCGGAAGGGTGATTCCAAAGGCCACCCACACCCCCGCTTGTGCGAGCGGAGCCACGCTTTCAAGCCTGAGCACCATCGCCGCGGCAAAACTGACAAGAACAATGAATGCATCGGCAAGCAATTGCACGATACGCTTACTGCGCCGCTCCATTTGCAAAAGTTTGATGGTGAATCTTTCAAACATGGAAAACCGTGGCCTTTTTAGGTTGACCCAATGTCTCACCGTCTGGCTCACCTAAAACGCGGGAACCGGAAAAAACGGGTGTCGCTGATTGCGAACTGCGAATTACTTTCTGGCCAGTACCTAAGGCAAACATGTGAAATGCGAAAACCATACAAAAAAGCCTTCGGATCATATACCAAAGTTGACCAATATTATCCTTTTTTTGAGGCTATTTATCAAGTCAGGGTTTCCAGACCCAACAGGAAAGAGCGCAAACAAGCCGTAGGCGCTGAAGAGAGCTAGCGCCGTTGACCCCTACAACGTTTACATTGGGGGCCAAGCCAGCATCTCCTCAGTCTTGGCATTGAGCAAATCAACCGCCTTCGCATGACTTGAAACGCCACTCTATCGACTGCGACTTTTTGATTACCTGAGGCGAGCACAGAGGCTGCGGCATTGCTCACCGCACTGCGATTCGGGGTTTCAATGCGATGTCGCCGGGCCGGTCACATCGGGTGATACCAACCGGCCCAAGGTTCTGAACCGGTCCCTTCGGACCGGATCACAGTTTCAGCCCGCAACTTTCGAACGCCTCACGTGTGCGGTTCTTTTCTTCATCGGTCAGTTGTAGAAGCGGCGGACGCACGGTGCCACCCACCTGCCCCAAAAGCTCCTGCCAGTATTTGCCATGTGCCTGCGGCTTGCCACCCGGCTTGGTGGTCCTGATCGCGTCGCGCACCGGATCAAGGCTGTCGCGGACACGGCGTGCCTCGTCGAACTTTCCCTCGAAGGCCAGACGAGTATATTCATTCATCCGCTGATCGTTCCTGGTCTGAATCTGATAAGGCGGCGACGAGCAGAGGTAGAGTTTCCAACCCAACTCCTCGATATTGTCGAGCCATTCGGCTTCGGAAGCGGTTGAAACCTGTATCTTGTCCCCAACCATATGGGTGAGCCGCACATACATTTCGCGCGGAACCGAGTATTTGATCGCCACGATATTGGGCAGTTCGGCCACCCGCGCGCAAAGCTCGGGACTCATGAGATAGCCGCTGTCAGGATGGCTCCACATCGCAATACCAATGTCCACGGCATCACAGATAGCCTTGTAATAGTTATAAACCGTCTCGTCCTGATCCGTCACGAAATGCAGCATTGGCGCGTGGACAACGATATAATCCGCGCCGCAATCCTGTGCATGTCGCGCCAAGTCGAGCACGGTGTCGAAATTCTGATCCGAAGCGGACATGATCGTTCCCGCCCTGCCGTCGCATTCTTCGACCGCGATTTCGAAATTGCGCTTCCGTTCTTCCACCGACATGGAAAAGAACTCGCCCTGCTTGCCTGCGATAAAGAGGCCCTGAATGTCGAGATCATCCACCCAGTGCCGGATATTATGGCGCAGCCCCTCCTCGTCAAAGGCTCCATCTTCGCGAAACGGGTTGAGCGCCGCGGCCCAAATGCCGCGCATGTGCTCACGCGCGTAATCCTTGGCGTCGAGTTTCGAGTAATTCATGGTTCGTCCTTTCCCTCGGCCGCGATGATCGCCTGCCAGAGCTTCCCCGGTGTCAGCGGCATGTCAATGTCGGTAATTCCGAGCGGCGTCAGCGCGTCGATTGCGGCATTCAAAATCGCGGCTGGGGCACCGATGGTGCCCGCCTCTCCCACCCCTTTCGCGCCAAGGCTGTTGAGCGGGCTTGGCGTCTCGATCTTGTCGATGACAAGTGGCGGCATATCATCCGCACGCGGCATGGCGTAATCCATGAAAGACCCGGTCAGAAGCTGTCCATCCTCATCGTAGGCCACCTGCTCCATCATCGCTTCGCCAAGCCCCTGCGCGAAACCACCAAGGATTTGCCCCCGCACTTGCGCGGCATTGATGACCCGGCCCGCATCATCGACACACACCGCCCGCCCGATGACAAGCTGACCGGTGTCACGATCAATTTCGATCTCGACCATATAACAGCCATAACCCCATGCCTGCCCTTTAGTCTCATAGCGCGTCTCGACGACAAGAGGGAGCGCCTCGCCCGCCTGTTTGCGCGCCCGGAGCGCACTACACGCCTCATGCACAGCGCTGCCGCCGATGGCGGTTGAACGGCTGGCGACGGCGCCGATACCTTCGGGACAGGTGGCGGTGTCGCCATATCGCACATCGACCGCCTCAAGCGGCACCTCCAGCTCCGCCGCCGCGATCTGTGCCAGCGTCACGTCGCGCGCCTGTCCTTGGCTTGAACTTCCGCTGGCCACTTCGACATGGTTTTCGTCATGCCAAGTCACGCGCGCGCTTTCCCAGCCCTCGCCGGACGGCTCGACGTAAAAGGCGATCCCGACACCTGACAACTGGCCCTCGGACCGCGCGGCATCCCGGCGGACCAACGCTTGGTCATAGTCCGCAACGGCACACAGCCGATCAAGCGCCCCGGCATAGTCACCGGAATCCAGAAGATTGCCGGTGGCGGTCTCATGCGGCAGCTCGCCCGGCGGCAAAAGGTTCCGCTTGCGAATTTCAACGGGGTCAAGACCCGTCGCCCGTGCCGCCTTGTCCACAAGCCGCTCCATCAGGCAATTCGCCTCGGGGCGGCCCGCACCGCGATAGATGCCAACCGGTCCGAGATTGCAGGCCATGGCACGCGTTTCCAGCGCAACAGCCACCACTTTATAGGCTCCGGGCAAGACCCGTGCTGCGTTCCAAGCGGGCACTAACGCGCTATTCGGAAGCCATCGTCCCACCGGGGCCTCGACACTGGCCTCAAGCGCCGTGAAGCGTCCATCTTCGGTTACCGAAAGTCGCCCCTGACATCGGGCTCCGCGGCCTTGGGTGGCCGATAGAAATTCATCTGAACGGGTGGCCGTCCACTTGACTGACCTGCGATGGCGAAGCGCCGCCCACACCGCGAACACTTCCTCGGGGTAAAGCGACGCCTTCATACCGAACGCGCCGCCCGTATCTGGCGCGATTACATGCAACCGCGCTTCCTCCACTTCGAGGATACGCGCAAGCTGAGTGCGCGCCCGGTGCGGCGTCTGACTCGAGGTCCAGATGGTCACACCCTCGCTCTCGGGATCATATCGCACCGCGATCGCTCGGGGCTCCATTGGTGTTGGGGCAAGCCGGGCGTGCTGCACACAGGTCTCAACGATCACATCGGCAGCCGCAAATCGCGCGGCCACGTCCCCGGCGGTCCAGCTTTGCGCCGCCACCTCCTCGGGCGGAGGCGTCGTGGCCTCGGCGACATCCAGCCATATCGCCTCGGCGGCATCCTGCGCTGCATGTCGCGTGTCGGCCAGCACGGCGGCGACGGGCTGTCCCACCGCCTGAATCACATCCGAAGCCAGCACCGGATAAGGCGTTTCACATACAAGCGGAATCACTTCGTTGACCGCAAGCCGACCGAGCCCCGCGACATCGGCACCGGTATGCACCGCCACGACGCGCGGCATATCCTGAGCATCGCCGGTCTCGATCGCTTCAATGCGGCCCGCCGCCATGTCGGCGCGTAGAAAGCTCAAGTGCAATGGATTTTCAAGCGGAACATCACCAGCATACATGCCATGCCCGGCGACAAGAGCACCTGAGCGGCGGCTGGGTAGTGGCTGCCCTAGAGGAGAGGAAATAGACGATCGCATGTTGCCCGCGCGGATGGTGATGCCGTTTCGTCATTTGATCACGGGCCGCACATGAGCGCATAATCGAAAGTCGGCAACCGGATATAACCGAAATGGATAGCCAGAGCCACTGCTACGAAGTAAACCTGCCTCATGTCACTTAACCGGAACTTTCCCTTGAAGATCGCCCTCATCGGAGACGGTGCGATTTCCCGCTATGTTCAAGCGGGCATCGCGGCGCATCCGGTCGAAATCGTGGCCCTGATCATGCGCCCCGGGCGCACAGGCTCGATCCGCTGCGCGCCCTGCGTCACTTGCATCTCGGACCTGCCGTCCGATACCGGCCTTGTCGTAGATTGCGCCGGTCATGCCGGGCTTCGCGATCATGGCCCCCCGGCTCTTGCACGGGGTATCGATGTTATCACCGTGTCGCTTGGGGCATTGGCAGACGAATCCCTGTATGCGGCGCTCTCCCAGGCTGCGAGTGAGGGGCATGCGCGCTTGCGACTCGCCAGCGGCGCCATCGGTGCGCTGGATGCCCTGCGCGCGGCGCGGACAGGCGGGCTTGACCATGTGCGCTATGTGGGGCGCAAGCCGCCTGCGGGATGGCGCGGCTCTCCCGCCGAAGATGTGCTCGACCTCGGTTCGCTGACCGCAGCGGCCACACATTTTTCCGGTAGTGCGGGGGCGGCTGCGACACAGTATCCCAAGAACGCAAACGTGGCCGCCGCTGTCGCGCTGGCCTCGCTCGGGTTCGAGGACACGCAGGTGGACCTGATCGCCGACCCGTCCATTACCAAAAATGTCCACGAGATCGAGGCGGCGGGCGCCTTCGGCGAAATGCGTTTCTCCATTGCAGGCAAGGCTCTGCCTGACAATCCGCGCAGTTCGGCACTTGCAGCTATGAGCACCCTCGCGGCGATACTGGATCAGCGCACGACAATAGGGTTCTGATAGGATGCCCGCCCGTCACAGCCGCATCGTCGAGCGCGCGCTGACCCGGCTCAAGCTCAGGCAGTTGCGCCTTCTGGTGGCCGTCGGGCGCACCGGCAACATTCAGGCCGCGGCCCGTGAACTCAACGTGAGCCAACCTGCGGCGACCAAAATGATCAAGGATCTCGAACTCGATTTTGAGGTGCGCCTGTTCGACCGGACGAACCGGGGCGTGGTTCCCACGATTTACGGCGAGGCGCTGATCCGTCACGGCAAGCTGATCTTCGCCCAGATTTCAAATGCGGCGCAAGAACTCGACGATCTGACCGAAGGCACCAGCGGACGGGTCGTCGTTGGCACACTTCTCGCGGCCTCGTCGCATTTGCTGCCGATGGCCATTGCGCGGGTTCTGGCCAAGCGACCAAATGTCATGATCAAGGTGGTCGAGGGGACGAACGAAGTCTTGATGCCAGCCCTTCGAGCAGGCGAAATTGATCTTGTCGTGGGGCGCCTGCCCGCCCATCGCCACAGGCAGGAGCTTGATCAGATCGCGCTTTACGAAGAGGAAATCACGCTTCTGGTCGGGTCCACCCACCCGCTTGCCAATGCGGCTGAACTGACCTTCGATGATATGCGGGATTTCGGTTGGATTCTGCCGCCGGTCGAAACCACACTGCGCCGGCAGGTCGACCGGTATTTCCTAGATGAGGAGCAATATCACCCTCCGGTCACTGTTGAATCCGTTTCCTATCTCACCAATCGTGCGCTTTTGGCAGAAGGGTCACTGATCGGGCTCATGCCAGCTCATGTGCCGGCGCGTGACGTAGCGCAGGGTTTGCTCTGCCGGCTTCCCTTTCAGCTCCCTTTCGGCGCGGGACCAGTCGGTGTTTCCTATCGCGGCAAAGAGCGCCTCTCGCCAGCCGGCCTCGTGCTTTTGGATGCGCTGAGAGAGGTGGCCGGGTCGCTTTAGGGCACCCACTTCAGATCAGGGCGAGCGACAGGCTGGGAAAGTAGCTTAGCATCACCAAAACCACAGCCACCGCGATGAGGAACGGCCAGAGCGACCGAAGGATGCGCCCCGCCGAGGTATCGCCCATCGACGCCGCAATATAGAGACCGATCCCCACCGGTGGCGTCAAAAGACCCAGAACGAGGTTGAGGCAGATCACCACTCCGAACTGAAACGGGCTGATGTCATAGGAATTCATCGCAATGGGCAACAAGATTGGCGTGATCAGGATCACAGCCGCGATTCCGTCGATCAACATCCCGACGAAAAGCAAAATGAGGTTCACGATCAGCAGGAACAGAAAAGGATTGTCGGTGATGGCCGTGATCAGAGCGGCCAATTTCTGAGGCAAGGCCTCATAGATCACGACCCAGCCAAAAACGCTGGCTGCCGCGATCATGAAAATAATCATCGACGCGTTGATCGCCGTGCGTTGAAAAATGCTGAACAGGCTTTTGGGATCAAGTTCACGATAAACGAGCCAGCCCACCAGAAACGCGATGAGCGAGGCGACAGCAGCCGATTCCGTCGGGGTGGCGATCCCGAACAGAATGCCACCGATGATCGCCAATGGAATCAACGCAGCCGGCAAACACCGCAGAAGCGCCATACCTGCCTCGGTGGGCCGCATCCATGTTCCGCGCGGAAAATCCTGTTTGAGCCCTATAAGAGTGATCACCGTTGCGAACATCACCACGAGGATGAGGCCCGGAACGATGCCGGCAAGGAACATGTCTCCGATCGGCACCTGCGCCAGCACACCGTAGATGACAAAGATCATCGAGGGCGGGATCACCGGCGCCAGAAGCCCGCCTGCCGCTGTGCTCGCCGCCGCGAAACCGCGGTCATATCCTTCTTTCTCCATCGTGGGCACCATGGCGCGCGACATCACGGCAATCTGTGCGGGAGCCGACCCGATGATAGCCGCCATGAACATGTTGGCCAGAAGATTGATATAGGCCAGCCCACCCCGGAAGCCGCCAACAAAGACACGCGCCGCATCAATGAGGCGTTTGGTCATGCCCCCTTCGTTCATCAGCTCACCGGTCAGCATGAAAAGCGGGATTGCCAGTAGGCCGTAATTTTCGATCCCCGCGAACATCTTCTGCGCGAAACTGTCATAGAGCACGACATTGTCGCTTTCCCAGATGTACCAGATGGATGTCATCGCCAGAACGATGGCAACAGGCACTGCGATGAGAAGCTTGAAGGCGAAAATGAAGGGCGTCATGGGGTTTCGGGCGCCTCGCGCTCGGATGAGAAATCCAGTAGATGCGCCAAGCTGTGCAAGGTCGCCCCAAGCGCAAACAGCCACATGACCAACCACACAAGGTATTTCGGAATCCGTAGAGTGAGCGTTGGTTCCGCATAGATGAAATTGAAGGTTTCTGCCTGAAACGCGCTCACATCAAACCCTGCCCGCACAAGGCCGAGCGGCGCGAACCAGCGCCAGCAGAACCAGAGAAGGAACAGGGCAAAGGCGAATATGATCAGATCCACAAGCTTGGCCGCGCCCCACTTGAGTGCAGGCGGAAGCACGTCGGTCAGGATCGTGATAGCCACCGCGTTGCCATAATGGATCGCGGCGGATGCGCCCAGAAAGGTCATCCAGACCATCGTGTAGATCGCCAGCTCATCCACCCAGTAGAGAGCAGCCCCCCAGGACCGCGTGACCACATTGAGAAGAATAAGAAGCGTCACGCCAAGCGCGAGGCACGCAGCCACCGCCAGTTCAATCCTGGCCCAGCCCGCCGATATGCGTTTCAGCATGCGTCCTCCCCGAATGCGAACCGGGGCGCGCGCTTGACCGCACGCGCCCCGATGTCGGTCATGCCCCTTTAGGTGTTACTTCGTTTCTTCGGCGGCTGCGCGCAGATCGTCAAGGGCAGATGACTTCTCGGACCATGTGGCGTTCCATTCGGAAATGGCGTCGCCAAAGAAATCGGCTCCCACCACAACATAGTTCGTGCCGGTCTCTTCCACCTGCTTGAGCCACGCCTCATCCTTCTCGACATAGCTGTCGATGCTGCTGTCCACATGCTTGGCCATCAGTTCGGCCACCATGGCGCGATCGTCGTCTGACATGCCCTTCCAGACCTTTGCCGACACAAGGCCGACCATCGGGAACATCATGTGGTTCGATTGCACAACCGTGTCGGCATGCTCGTAGTATTTCAGCTTCCAGATCAGCTCGGCGTCCATGTCGATCGCATCCACCTGACCATTGGCCAACGCGTCATAGACCGCCGGAAGCGGCATCGGAGTGGGCGCCGCACCCAGCGCGTTATAGAAATCAAGGATCGGGTCGAATGGCGTGATCCTGAGTTTCTTGCCCTGAAGGTCTTCGGCGGTGGCGACCGGATCGCGGCTCACGATCTGGCGCAGACCGGCCATTCCATAGCCCACGCCAACGACACCCACCTTGCCCGGCAGATCGTCAAGCAACCCACGCGCTGTATCAGTGCGCAGGATGCGACCCGCGTGGGCGATATCTTCGGCAAGGTAAGGCGCATAGAACGCTCCAAGATCGGGCGCACGGTTCGAGACCTCGGCGACGGTCATGAACGCCATGTCAAGCGCGCCTGTCTGCAACTGCTGAAGCATCTCGGCCTCATTGCCGAGCTGTCTTGCTGGAAAAACGGTGACTTCGTGTGCGCCGTCGCTCTTTTCGGAGAGTTCGGCGCCAAACGCCTCGGCGGCCTTGGTCCAGATATGCGGCGGAGGCGTGATCAGGCCAAGGCGAAACTCCTTGGCCACGGTCGCGGTGGTCCCTCCACCGATCACCATCATTGTCGCGGCGGCGCCCATCAGGCTCTTGATATACATATTCATTCGTGGCTCCCTGTTATTCGATTGTCGTTTATTCGTGTCCCGCCGTCACAGTTTGACCCAGCCCTCCGGCGGCTCCTTGCCGGGGTGGACGGTCTGACAGTTGGGGCAGGTCCGGTCCTCTTCGGATGCATAGAATTTCTGATAGACCGGCGGCAAATCGTCAACGATGGACTTGAGCTGCATTTCGGCGCGATGAACCCGCTCTCCGCATTCGAAGCAATACCATTCTATCGCGTCAAGCTGTCCCTGTTGCCGTTTCGGCTCGATCACCAGACCGATCGACCCTTCCTGCGGGCGCTGTGGCGAATGACGCACATGCGGCGGCAGGAGAAAGATGTCACCCTCCCGTATGGGCACATCGTAAAACTCCTCACCGTCATAAAGCTTCAAAAGCATATCACCCTTGAGCTGATAGAAGAACTCCTCGACCGGATCGTCATGATAATCCGTGCGCTTGTTGGGGCCTCCCACCACCGTCACCATCATGTCGGCGTCTTCCCAAATCTGCTGATTTCCCACGGGTGGCTTGAGCAAATGCTTATGCTCGTCGATCCATGTCTGGAAATTGAATGCGCTCAAACGTGCCATTGCGATCCTCCCTCGGGTCTGAATTCGCGGTGCAGCGGCCCGCGCGCCGCATTACCTCCGGCCCTCGCATCATTTCACCCCTTTTATCGGGTCGGAGCAAGAACCGCTGGCCACCGCACCTGAAAATTCTGAAAGCCCCGCGGTATAACCTCAATCGCCGATCCAGAAATCTGTTATCCTTTTTGGTTATGACAGAATGGTGTGCCAACCGCGATATTTCGCGCAACACCTCTCTTGCGCCGCCCACGATCCCGTTATAAACGCAGGCCCGACGCCGGTGTAGCTCAGCTGGTAGAGCACGTCATTCGTAATGATGGGGTCGTAGGTTCGAGTCCTATCACCGGCACCAATAAAAAAGAGTTCACATTTATATTCAATTACTTAAGGGTAAAGTCCTTCGCTTATGCCATCCTATAGGCCACTTGCAACTGTTTGACGCAATTTGCAGCACGATAGCGCACCCGGTGCGGTGAGCCGCCCTAGCATACAGATCCTATCCGGGACTGTTGTGTGCGCCGCGAGAAGACCGGGGCCGTGAAGTCTTTCAACCTGGTTAATCAGACCATAAGTTAAGCGCTCTGAGAGATAGCGAACGGCCCTTTGCAGTCGTTTCTGTTTCTAGCAGCGAATGCCTGCTCTGATCTCGGCGGGCATTTGTGGTGGCGGAAGCGAGCTGACGCCTGAATCGTCCAATCTTGGACGCAACACACGGTGTGCCTCCTAAAGCGTCGGCGGTCTACCATCAGTGAGCAGTTAGCTACCAATCTCGGCAAACCTTGATATTGACAACTCGAGCCATCAACACGCAAGGTTTCCGTCATGTCAGTTGCTGGATACCGCATGGCCATTTTGGCCGGATGTCTCTTGGTCGCCTTTGTTATGACTCTCGCAACAACGACTGTGCCTGCGTCCGCGCATCCACGTGGGATGCATGATGTTGCAGCGGTGTCTGAGACCCATGCCACGGGTGAAGACATTCAAGCGGTCGAGATCTGTTGTCACAAGGCGGGCACCTGTGTCGTGCAATTCCTGCAGTTCAGCCCAGACAAAGTGCCGCTGGACGGTCCTCACACCACGTTGCGGCGCGGCTTTGCCGTGGAGCGGCATGCTTCCATTTCTTCGGCGACCGATCCACCTCCACCGCGCTCCTGACCGATGGACAACTGCCCTGCGGGGTGAACTCTATCGGATCAAGGGAGATCAGAAATGAAATTTGGAAAACTGGTACTGGGCGGGGCCGCCATCATGGGCCTTTCCGCCGCGGCATTCGCGCATTCGGGGGCCACCGGCGCGGTCAAGGAGCGTATGGACGCACTGAAATCCATGGGAAAGGCCATCAAGCGTATCAAGCCGATGATGTCGGGCGAGACCGACTACGACGAAGCCGCAGTGCGCGAGGCTGCACGAGTAATCGCCACCGAGGCGGGCGAGGCCATGACCGGAAAATTCCCGGAGGGCTCGACCGACCATCCCTCGGAAACCCTGCCACGTACTTGGGAGGAATGGGATCGCTTCACCGCGCTCGCAGATCAGCTCGAAACAGCGGCAGAGGGACTTGCCATGGCGGCGGACAATGGCCTGCACGGTGACGGGCACATGATGGGTGGCCAGTCCGGGATGATGGGCAGTAACATGATGGGGGATAGCTCCGGCATGATGGGGGGCGGGATGATGATGGGCGACGGCGTAAGCGCCGAGCATATCGGTCAGATGCCCGCCGACGGGGCCTTCATGATGGTCACACAGACCTGCTCGGCCTGTCATGACCGGTACCGGCTGGACGACGACTGATCATGCGTCGCAGTTTGCGTATCCTTTTCAGCCTCGCTGTGCTGGTGGGTCTGGGCAACGCGTCGCTGGCCGTCTGGCCCATCGGCGAAGCGCCCGACCTGACCGAACGTAACGGTGATGCCCGGCGTGGCGCCTACCTGGCCCGCGCCGGAGGCTGCATTGCCTGCCATTCCGACCCCGGCTCCGGCCACCCCGCCCTGACCGGCGGGGCGCCCATCGAAACAGGCTTTGGCCGGTTTGTGCCGCCCAACATCACCCCGCATTATACGTCGGGTATCGGCGGGTGGACGATCAACGACTTTGCCCGAGCAGTGCGACAGGGCGTGGCGCCTGACGGCACACCTTATTACCCGGCTTTTCCCTATGCCTTCTACGGAGATCTGAGCGATCAGGATGTCGCCGATCTGTGGGCGGCATTTCAGGGCGTGCCAGCGCAGGAGTCGGCGGCGGGCGAGAATGACCTGACCTTTCCCTTCAACCTGCGCTTCGGGCTGAAGCTCTGGCGCGCGGGCTTTCACAACGGCCCGCCTACCAAGCCGTTGGCGGATCAATCGGAGACATGGAACCGCGGGCGGTGGCTGGTCAACGGGCTGGCACATTGCGGTGCCTGCCATACCGATCGCAATCTCGCCGGTGGTCGCCGTCCCGGCCAATACCTCGCCGGAAGCGACGATCTACCGGGCGGCGGCAAGGCCCCGCCAATCCGTCCGGACGATCTGCGCAAG
>Ga0102926_1001867_pt1 | contig 12306 bp, 12 predicted proteins | sample SalPonR1_A_D2_MG_FD_78173 | JGI IMG/M metagenome (GOLD analysis project Ga0102926, IMG submission 78173) | Salt pond soil microbial communities from South San Francisco under conditions of wetland restoration - Salt Pond MetaG R1_A_D2_MG | ecosystem: Environmental > Aquatic > Marine > Intertidal...
CGCAAAGTAGGGCAAACTGCTCGTTTGTGAGTTGAACAGCGGAGCGTTCCAGTGGCCCTTCAGCCTGATAACTACGTGCTTAGTTGGTCTGTCAGCGTTCAGGGCAAGGCGCGGCTCGCAGGGGATGGCCTTAGCCCTTTACAAGAGTCGGAACGCAGCCATGGACGCTGACAGGCCAACCCTTCGGGCGCTCCTGTGGCGCTCCGCTGCGGCGTTCCCGCGCTTGCCAAGGGCTACGGCCATTGCCTGCGCACGGCGCCTTGCCGCGAAGCGCCACAGGAACGCTGAATCCGTGATTATCAGGTTGAAGGGCCACTAAATGCGGATTCTCGTCCTGCACGGCCCCAACCTGAACCTGCTCGGGCGACGCGAGCCCGGCGTCTACGGCAAAGAAACCCTGGCGAGCATAGAGGCGCGACTTCGCACCGAGGCGGAAGCACGGCATTGCACCCTGGAGTTCTTCCAGGCCAACGCCGAACATGCCATTGTCGAGCGCATCCACGAAGCCATGGACGATGCCACTGACGGGATCCTGATCAACCCGGCGGCCTTCACCCACACCTCTGTGGCCATTCGGGACGCGCTGGCAGCGACCGGCCTGCCGTTCGTGGAAGTCCACCTTTCCAACCCCGATGCGCGCGAGCCTTTCCGTCGCACGTCGATGCTGGCCGACCTGGCCGCGGGAAGGGTTGCGGGCTTCGGCGGAGATTCATACATTCTGGGCTTGTCGGGGCTGTTCAGCCTGATAGGCCCGGTTGCTTCGGAGTAGAGAATGGACCTGAGAAAAATAAAAAAGCTGATCGAGCTGCTCGAGGAATCGGACCTTTCGGAACTCGAGATTCATGAAGGAGAGGAGTCCGTGCGACTGACCCGGGCCGGCACCGGCGCACCGATCATGGCCGCGCCGGCGGCGCCCGAGCCGGCCGCGCCGGCAGCGGCCGCCGAGGCCGATTCGGAATCGTCCGGCGATGAACTGCCCGACGGCGAGATCATACGGTCACCCATGGTCGGGACATTCTACGATGCGCCGAATCCGGATTCCGACCCGTTCGTCGCCGAAGGGCAGCGCGTATCCAAGGGTGAAACCCTGTGTCTGATCGAGGCGATGAAAATGTTCAACCAGATCGAATCCGAGTACGACGGAACCGTTGCCGCGATACTCGTCGAGTCCGGCCAGCCGGTCGAGTTCGATCAACCGCTGTTCGTGATCCGGCCCTGATATGGCTTCGTTCAAGAAGATCGTGATCGCCAATCGCGGGGAGATCGCGCTGCGAATCCTGCGCGCCTGCCAGACCATGGGCATTCGCACCGTGGCCGTGCATTCAACGGTAGATCGTAATCTCAAGCACGTCGGCATGGCCGACGAATCGGTGTGTATCGGGCCGGCACCGGCCAGCGAAAGCTACCTGAACGTTCCGGCGATCATCGCCGCGATGGAACTGACCGACGCCGAGGCGGTGCACCCGGGCTACGGTTTCCTGGCCGAGAATGCCGATTTTGCCGAGCGCATCGAGGAATCCGGCTTCACCTTCATCGGACCGCGCGCCGAGACCATCCACCTGATGGGCGACAAGGTATCGGCCATCAACGCGATGCGCCAGGCCGGCGTTCCGTGCGTGCCGGGTTCGAACGGCCCTCTGGATACCGATGAGCGGCGTACCAGGCGGATGGCCGATGAAATCGGTTACCCGGTGCTTATCAAGGCGGCCGCCGGCGGCGGCGGGCGCGGGATGCGCGTGGTGCATAATCCGTTCGACCTGATCAAGTCGATCCAGCTCACCAGGGAAGAAGCGCGTTCCGGATTCGGCGACTCGACGGTCTACATGGAAAAGTACCTGCAGAATCCTCGCCACGTCGAGGTCCAGGTCATGGCGGATGCCCACGGCAACGCCGTCCATCTCGGCGAGCGCGACTGCTCCATGCAGCGGCGCCACCAGAAAGTCATCGAGGAAGCCCCGGCCCCTGGCATCACGGCGGAACAGCGCGAGAAGATCGGCCGAATCTGCACCGAGGCGTGCAAGCGGATCGGCTACCTGGGGGCAGGCACGTTCGAATTCCTGTTCGAGGACGGCGAGTTCTTCTTCATCGAGATGAACACGCGCATTCAGGTCGAGCATCCGGTCACCGAGATGATTACCGGCGTGGACCTCATCCAGGCTCAGATCACGGTCGCCGCCGGCGAACCGCTACCTTTCGGACAGGAGGACATCACGATCCGGGGCCACGCCGTGGAATGCCGGATCAATGCCGAGGATCCGGAGACGTTCATTCCCCAGCCAGGCACCATCGAGGCATTCCACGCACCGGGCGGGCCGGGCGTGCGCGTCGATTCGCATATTTACGACAGCTACACCATACCGCCCAATTACGACTCGATGATCGGCAAGCTGATCTGCCATGGAGAGACGCGCGAGCATGCCACGGCACGAATGCGCGTGGCGCTCAGCGAGCTCGTGCTTACCGGAATCAAGACCAACATCCCGCTGCACCTGCGGCTGCTCGAAGATTCAGGCTTCAAAGAGGGCGGCACCAACATCCACTACCTGGAAAAACTGCTGGCTCGCTGAACCTGCGACGAAGAGCCGGCGATCGAGACGGTTCGAGCGCCGGTTTCTTGCCTCAGACGATCAAAGGCTGAACGGGCTTCCGCCACCGCCGCCTGGGAAGCCGCCTCCGCCCTGAGGCCCTTCCTGGCCGGGCACCATGATGGAGTTCTGCTGCTCGCGCTGCATGCGCTTGAGTTCCTCGACGGTCTCGGTCAGCGCCTGCTGCGCCCCTTCGGCAAAACCTTCGGCGGCTTCGGCCAGGCTCGAGCCTTCCAGTTCGAAGTTCAACGGCAGGTTGCCGGCCGGCGTCATCGCCGTGGCTTCGCCGATATAGAAGACTTCACGGTCGTTGTCCGGGTTGCCATCGCCGTCGACCGGGGTCATGCGCCGGATCGAGCCGGAGCGTTGATCGGTGAAGACCTCCACCCGGTAGAGATTGTCGGTGTCGAACTTGAGCTGCTGGTCTGCTTGTTCATTCATGTCTGGACTCGCGGTTTGATGATTACAGCTATTTCAGGTTGGGCACAGTCACGGCTAATGCAAGGCAATGGCGCCTGCAGTTGGTCCGGACTTGTCCGGACGAGCGTCTGGACCACTTCGCAGCCTGGCTGGACCGGCGCCGCAACCAGTGTTGCAACTATCGGCACGACCGGGCTTATCGCCATGATTATGGCAATCGTGTCAAACTCCCCGGCTCCTGAACCGTCGCCGGGCCGAGCTCATGACTAAGAGAATTCGCTTCACGCCCTCGCCGGAACAGGTCGAGGCCGCCGAGGAAACGCTCTGGGCACTGGGCGCCCAGTCGGTCACCCTGTTGGACGCCGGCGATCAGCCGCTGCTCGAGCCCGGCCCCGGCGAAACCCCGCTGTGGCCTGAATCGACGCTAGAGGCCTTGCTGCCCGACGACTTGCCCGAGCAGGACGTGCTCATCGCGCTTTCGGCCGGGCAGGTCATCTCTTCCCCCGCCGATGTGCACTTCGATGAGCTGGCTGACCGGGACTGGGAACGGGCGTGGATGGACCGTTTCCAGCCGATGCGTTTCGGCGACTCCATCTGGATCTGCCCTTCGCATACCGAACCGAACGCCGATTGGCCCGTGGTCGTGAGATTGGATCCAGGCCTGGCGTTCGGCACCGGCACGCACCCGACCACGGCGCTGTGCCTGGAGTGGATGGACGCAGTCGAATTTACCGGCAAAACAGTGACCGATTACGGTTGCGGCTCGGGCGTGCTCGCCGTGGCGGCGGCGCTGAAGGGCGCGACGACGGTATTTGCAGTCGACCACGACCCTCAGGCGCTGACCGCGACGCACGACAATGCTCTGCGCAACGGCGTGTCCGAGCGTATCGAAACGGCGCTTCCGGGGGAAGCCGGAGACGTTCGCGCCGACGTGGTGCTGGCCAACATCCTCGCCGGTCCGCTGGTCGAGCTCGCCGAACGGATTGCCGACCTGGTCCGACCGGGCGGCGCGCTGGTGCTGTCGGGCATCCTGGACGAACAGGCCGACGACGTCGAGCGCGCCTACAAACCGCTGATCGGCAAGGCCCGCCGAATCAGTCGGGAAGGGTGGATTCGGCTGGACTTTCAGCGTTGACCGGCAAGGACAACCAAGTCAAGGGCTTGCTCGCGCAGAGACGCGGAGACGCGGAGCCGTGCAAAATCAAAGACGCAAGACAGCTCTCGCGAAGTGTTTCCGGGCGGCAGTCGAGTGGTTACGCCGTGTTGTCCGGGATTACCGCCACGGCGTCCTGGCCGACCCAGAACGCGCCGGGCCGGTAGAGCGCCGGTTCGACGCCCAGCGCCTCGCGCACCTGGTCGACGACCAGCTGCCGGGTGGTCAGTGTTGTGCCGTACTTTTCCGGATCCAGCGAAGGCGATTCGCTGTGTGGCAGGAAACAGTAGCCCTCCTCGTTGAGCGTCACGCCCAGCTCCTCTCGCGCCAGCTCTTCGCTGTGCACGCTGAACAGCAGCACGCCACCGGGTGCCAGGGCACTGCCGAGCGCGCGCAGCCAGGCGTTCCAGGCCGGCACCGGGAGATGCGTGAACAGCGACAGTACGAAAATTACATCGTAGTGCTCGGGAAACCGGATTTCTTCCGGTTCGAATGATGATTCAAACGCCTTGACGCCGAACTGCTCGCGCGCAAAGTCGACAGACCCCGGCAGCACGTCCGAGCAGGTCACCCGTCCCGGGAGGGCGCGCGCGAGGTGGCGCGTGAAGCGGCCGAAACCGCTGGCGAATTCCAGCAGATTCGAGACCTTCATCAGCGGCCGGTCGATCTGTTCCAGCAGCTGCATGGTTTCAGACATCGTCCGCCAGCCGTCCGAGAGATAGTCCCGAACGGGATTCCGGCTATAAAGCTCGTCACGATCGATGAACTTGTAGATATCGTCATCCGGATGAATTGTGCAGTTCACCCGCATCCACGCGCCGTAACGCCTGGGGTCCTCCAGCCGCTCCAGCGCGTTGTGCGCGACAAGGTTACCCGGATCGCGCTGCAGAGCATCGAAATACAGCCGGCCTGCCGCCTCGCGGTCAGATCTTTCCAGTTGACTGGCACTAGCGAGCAATTCCGTTATGGACGGGCCATTTTCTGCGGGGTTCTGGACTGGCTGCATGATCGGTGGTGGTAGCTTGTTCGGCGCCGGCATTGCGCCAGCTGAACGGGGCGGCAATGGTATCATGCGCCACCCCAGACGGCTCCGCCTTTACGATGGCGCACGACATTTCTCCCGAACTGGCCCACGAGGCCCGGCGCCAGTTGCAGCATCCGGAGCTGGCCAGAACGCTGCATGAACAGCTGGGCGTCACCGACTCACCCCATCCGGTGGTCGGCACCCGAATCCATCCTTCATGCCAGATGCTGGCGCATTCGCTTCGCGCACACCAGGATGCGAGCATGGCGGTGAGCCAGTATTTCGGCATCGCGCTGCAGCAATATCACACCGCAGCAGAAGTCATACGTCGCCTGGAGCATTCGTGTCCGGCGCCCCGGATTCTGGACTTCGCCTGTGGCTACGGTCGACTGTTGAACCTGCTGATTCACAATGTGCCGCCCGAGCGCATCTGGGCCAGCGAGATCCAGTCCGACGCGGTATCGTTCGCGGCCGAAAACTTCGGTGTGCACGCCCTGCAGTCGAGCGAGCGTCCGGAAGATTTCGGTCCCGGCGAGCGATTCGATCTGATCTGGGTCGCCTCCCTGTTTTCCCACCTGCCGCCGGGGCTTTTCCAGCGCTGGTTGAAACGCCTCGCAGAGCTGCTTTCGCCTCAGGGCATCATGTTGTTCACCGTACACGACCAGGCGCTGCTGCCTACGGACATGGAGATGCCGGAGGCAGGCATTCTGTACATCGAAGGCAGCGAGAACGCAGACCTGGGCACCGACATCTACGGCACGACCTTCGTGACCGAGGATTACGTGCGCACAGCCATAGCCGACATGCTGGGTACCGGCCATTCGTACATGCGACTGCCGCGGCTGATCAACTATGAACAGGACGCCTACGTCATCGGCGGCTCGCCGGAACGCGACCTGGCCGTGTTCGCCGATGTGCCGCGCGGTTTGCGCGGCTGGCTTGACGAGCGCCGCATCGAGCAGGACGGCACGCTGCACCTGGCCGGCTGGGCGGCTTCCATGAACGACGACGCGCCGGTCGGGGTCGAAATCTCGCTGGACGACCAGCCACAACCCTGTACCAGCGGCGAGGCGCGCCCGCGGGTGGCCGAAGTACTGGGAAAGCCGGGCTTGAGTCACTGCGGATGGTCGGCGTCGGTCCCGCTGCCGCGAGATCGGAGCGAGACCTATCTGAGAATCATCGCGCGCGACGATCGCGGCCAGCGCACGCTCATACACGCCGGCGCGCTGGATATCCCGGCGTCAGCGAATTAAGGCACCTCTGAACAAGCCTGCGCGGAGAGCGTTTCAGACTTGTTCAGAGGTGCCTTGACCGGGCGCAGACAGAAAAAGGCCCGAAGAAACCGCTCGCCGAACCCGCTCAGGCTTTCTTCGACTTCTCGAAGCGCTCGATGGACGACATGATTTCACCGCGCGCATCGTCGGGGCCGTGCCAACCGAGGACCTCGACCCACTTGCCGATTTCCAGGTCCTTGTAGTGGGCAAAGAAATGCCGGATCTGGCGACGACTGAATGTGGCCAGGTCCTGGACGTCGCGAATGTCTTCGTGCAACGGGCTGATTTCCTCGACCGGCAGCGCGGCTATCTTGCTGTCGCGGCCGGCCTCGTCGGTCATTTCCAGGTAGCCGATAGGGCGGCAGCGGATGACCGAACCGGGCATCAGGCCCGGGCGGATCAACACCATTACGTCCAGTGGATCGCCATCTTCGGCCAACGTGTTGGGTATGAACCCGTAATTGCACGGATAGCGCATGGAAGTCGCGAGAAGACGATTGACCATGATCGCGCCGGTGGCCTTGTCCACCTCGTACTTGATCGGCTGCCCGTCGGTGGGTATCTCGATGACTACGTTGAAGTCGTCGGGCGGATTCTCGCCGGGGCTGATCTGGTTGAAGTCCATGATTGACCGAACGTGTGAAGTGATGGCAGTCATTATAGCCGTGCCCGGCTTGCGGCGAGCCGGGTTTGGATCCGAACAACGGCTACGCGCGGCAGAATCCAGAAAAGCGGAAATAATGGAAAGGCATGCCGGCGCCGCCAATCGCGCGCTCCGCGTAGACTTGTCCAGAGGTTCCCGGGTATTTCGGATACGCTCATCTCCTTCAAAAGCGGGTCACGAACATGAAGACACTGATCGAAGAGACCGCCGGCAAATCGCGTTCTGCTCGCCCGGCCGCGTCTTCAAGCGCCGCAGGCCTGATGACCGCGGTCTTGCTGGCGCTTGCGTTCGTGCTGCCCGCCCATGCCGTTGTGTGGCCGCTTGCCGAAGAGCAACAGGTGGTCGGCGAATTGATCACCGACCGCCTGCGCGGCGAAGATACGCTGGTCGACATGGCGCGCATGCACAACATAGGCCATCTCGAGATCAGAGCGGCCAACCCGGAGCTCGACCCCTGGCTTCCCCGACCGGGAGCGGATGTGCTCATCCCGCAGTTGCATGTACTGCCCGATGCGCCGCGCCAGGGCATCGTGGTCAACCTCGCAGAGCGCCGGCTCTACTACTTTGCCGAAACCTGGCCCGACCGCGACGGCGCCGTGGTGAGCACGCATCCGGTCGGGGTCGGGCTGCTGGAGCGCGCAACCCCGGTCACGCAGGCCCAGGTGACGGCGAAAGTGGACAACCCGGCCTGGTACCCGAACGAAAACACGCGAGACTGGTACCGGCGCGAGAAGAACGAGATTCTGCCGCCCGTGGTTCCGGCCGGGCCGGAAAATCCGTTAGGGCAGCATGCGCTGATCCTGGATGCCGATGGATTGCTGATCCACGGTACCCACCGTCCGGCCGGCGTGGGCATGCGGGTCAGCCAGGGCTGTATTCGTCTCTACCCGGAAAGCATCGCTAACCTGATCGGTCAGGTGCCGGTGGGCAGCCCGGTGAGAATCATCGATCAGCCCGCGCGCTCCGGTTGGCGGGGAAAGGCGCTGTACCTTGAAGTCGACCCGGCCGGTGACGAACCGGAAACCCGGCACGACGAGATGGTCTGGCGCGAATTGCGCGCGCAGCTGGAAAAGCGTGCGGCCGGTCGCGCCGAAGTGGACTGGGACATGGCGCGGACCGCATTCGACAAAGCCGACGGCGTGCCCGTAATCGTGGCCGTTGCACGCTGAGCGCGCGCAACAGAAGCCTGCCTGCCGTCGTGTCTCGGCAGGGTTTCGAGGTTTGAGCCGTCGTCGGCCAAAAAAGCCGCTGGGCCCCGGATCAAGTCCGGGGCGACCTGAAATGAGCTTCCGGGGGGCTGTCGTCCCGGACTTGATCTTCCCAGATCAGTCCTCTCGCAACATACAAGTGGCTTTATGCTCTGATTTGCGATCGACTGGAGCCTGGTCTTGAGCCGCGAGGCCGGTCAAGAAATGAAAACGCCGGGCGAGCCCGGCGTTTTCGATGGCACGCTTGCTGTGCCCGGCATTATTTGACCGATATTACTTGCGCTGCATTTCCTGCAAAGCGCGGTCGAGCTTGCGCTCGAGATCGGTGCAGCAGTTCTGCGATGCGTCTGCGGCAGACTGGGCGGCTCGCGCTGCAGCCATGGCTTCTTCGATCATGCTGCGGGCATTTGCAACCTGCGTCTGAGCCTGTTCGGCCATGCGCTTGGCATCAGCCGCTTCGGCGCGGACTTCTTCCAGCTGCGAGTTAGTGGCACAACCGGCCGCCAGGGCGAGCGCACACCCGGCAACGAGGCTCTTGAGAACAATTTTGGAATTGCGGACGTTCATCGATGTCTCCAGTTCACGTTTGGGAATTCTTTAGGGCCGAAACTTCAGGTCACGACCTCCAACGCATATGATGAACCAACCTTCAATACGTTACAAGCGCAATTACCCGTGATGTCGGTCACAAAAAGCAGGCGGCGAATATTTTTTGCCATCCGCCGAAACTTTTTGAAACATCCGCTGGTCATAACCTATGCCCTGCGCAGGGCACGGGTTCGCTTTCCTCCCTGAGCGGACCCAACCAGGATTCGGTAACGTCCCCAAACCGGATCCAAACCTGAGGCCCCGGGTTCCTCCCTCTCCCGGGGCCTTTTTTATGCCCGGCGTTTTTGCCGGGGCGTCTACTGCGGCGGCCCCAGGCAGCGATAAATTCAAAAACCTCAAGGGCCCTGTCGGGCCAGCCTGTGCGGCCCGCGGCCGCGTAAATTTGATTTGCGCGTACACGCACGCGCAAGCGGGTCGCGCGTCCTCGACGTAGCTATGGCTACGCCTGCGGCGGGCTCGGTCGCGGAAATCCACAGCTACACTACCTGGAACCCCCTCGCGACAACGCCCCGGCAGAAACGCCGGGCTTGCCCGCCACTCGATTGGGCTGCTCTGTCAGAAGGTTTTTCGGTCGGATGCCTGCGAATTGCGGCGCTTTTCGTAGGAGGTGTCTCCGGCGCCGACCGGCCAAGGTTTCGTCTCGGATTTATCGCGGCCGGGAGACCGCTCCTACACGGCCAGCCGGTCTGGGAAGCCAACACATCAGGACCGCGCGCCCGCCAGACGTCGACTGGATCGCACACAGTTCGATCAGCGGGAGAAATCGATCCAGAGCGTAGCGAGCGCGTCGTGGGGGGTGGCGCGCGGAGCGCAGAAACCGCAGTGTGCAGATTGGCACATGAGGATTACGAGCACCGCCCGACGCCCGCCGCAGCGGGCGCAGTAGCCCTGAATCGATTTTTCAGAGAACCTTCGGAGAACGTAGCGAGCGGCCGGCTGGCCGTGGCCGCTGGAGCGCAGCACCCGCAGTGCACATTCACGTGCATGAGGATTGCGAGCACCACCGGACGCCGTCAGCCGGCCGCGCAGTAGTTCTCCGAAGGTTTTCTACGAGTGGTGGGGGCGGGCTAGATACGCCTTGCTTTGCATCTCCACCAACCGCGAAACCGTCCGCTCGAACTGTCCGGCCAGGCGTTTGCCGGTGTAGACACGATCAATCGGCGCCTCGGCCGAGGCAATCAGTTTGACCGCACGGTCGTAGCATTCGTCCACCAGGTGAACAAACCTGCGCGCGGCATTGTTGTGATCATCATCCATGGCCGGAATGTTGCTGACAATCAGGGTGGAGAAGCGATAGGTCAATTCGATATAGTCGGATGCCGAGCGAGGCCCGTCGCAGAGCTGCGAGAAATCCGCCCATAAGAGCGAACCGGAGCGCCTGCGGATCGGCAGTTCGCGACCGCGCACCACAAGATGCCCTTCGATCACGGGCTGGTCCGGACTCAGCGCGTCGAATTCCTCACCCAGCAGCCGGTCGTTCTCCTCGTTGGCCGGGGTGTACCAGGTGGGATGCCGCTCGAGCTCGCGCAGCCGGAAGTCCTCGGCCGCATCCAGCTCGATTACCCTGCAATGGCGCTTGATGTTCTCGATTGCCGGAACAAAGCGCTGGCGCTGCAGCCCATCCGCGTAAAGCTTGTCGGGCGACTGGTTGCTGGTGGCCACCAGCGTAAGACCGCGCTGGAACCACTGGGCCGAAAGTTCGCCCAGCAGCATCGCGTCGGCAATATCCTCGACGTGGAATTCGTCGAAGCACAACACCCGTGCCCGTTTTCGCAGTTCGGCCGCGATTTCGGACAGGGGGCTGCTGCGATTGCGGAGCTGATTGAGCCTGGCGTGGATGTCATCCATGAATCGATGAAAATGCGCGCGCTCGACGGCTACGTCGGCGGCCTGCAGCGACTGCACGAAAAGATCCATCAGCAGCGTCTTGCCGCGGCCGACGCCGCCGTGAATGTAAACCCCGTGCACCGCCTGCGGACGCCGGAACCAGCCGCCTGAATGCTTAAGCAAGGAATCGTGGCAGAGCTGCAACGCCCGGGCCACATGAACCTGGCGGTCGTCGAATTTCAGCTTGCCGGCGTCGACCAGCGCCCGATAACGTTTTGCCGGGCCATCGGTAGCAGTGCCGACAGGCTGGGAACTGCCACTTTCACTCATTCCGCGCGCTTCGAATAATCTTCATGAGAGCCATTATCCATGGCGGATGGACGGAAATCGCTCAAAAACGTAGCGAGCGGGTGGCTGACGGTGGCCGCCCGCGCAGTCGTTTTTTCAGTGGTTCGCCCGGAGCATTCATGGCCCGAACGTCGCGAGGCGGATCCAGGTCCTGCAGCCGGGCCATTTCGCGACCGAGCGCGCCGGAGGCGTACTTGCCAGTACGGTGAGGATGCGCGACCAAGCGAAACGGCGCGGATGCGGGGCCTGGGGCCGTCGCAGTAGGTTGGGCCATGACTGATCCGGGCTCAGGGCAGATTATGCTGCACCGCATTCTTGATCAACCCGCGCAAATCCATCAAACGCCGATGGAAGAAATGGCCGCTGCCCTCCATTACGACCAGATCCGGCTTCTTGTCGAGCTTGTCCACCCATTCGTACACCGCCTTGGGCGAAACCACTTCGTCTTCGTCGCCTTGTACAACCAGCCAGGGACAATTCGGCGGCACCAGGTCGGCGAAGCCGTAGCGCTCGACCGGCGGGGCGATAGTGATCAGCATCCGGACCGGCAGGTCCTGCGCCGCGCGCAGCGTAATCCAGGCGCCGAAGGAGAAGCCGCCCAGCCAGAGATCGTCGTCGGGACGCGTGGCGCGCACCCATTCGATCACTGCCAGCAGGTCGTCGAGCTCGCCGTTGCCGTCGTCGAAGCTGCCTTCGCTTTCGCCGGTCCCGCGGAAGTTGAATCGCACCGTGGCCAGACCGGATTCGCGCAGCGCGCGTTCCATGATGGTGACCACCTTGTTGCGCATGGTGCCGCCGTGCTGTGGATGCGGGTGGCACAGCACCGCAGTCGCCGCGCGCGCCACGTCCTGCTTGGGCACGTCCGCCATGCATTCCAGGTGCCCGGCCGGACCGCTTAACAGGAAGTCTGTCTGCTCGGTCGGGAACGCTTCGGGATCGATCGGCTTTTGCTCGCTCATTTTTGACGATTCAAGCAATTGAGGACGGGCATGATAACCCAACCGGGCGGCCCGCAAATCCTGCTACTGTCGGCACTCGAGATATCCTGGGAGATTGCTTGAACCACCTTGCCCACGTCGTGCTTGCCGGCCCCGACCCGGACGACCGTCTGGGCGCGTTCCTCGGTGATCACGTCAAGGGTATGGAGGCCGTCGAGGCGCTGCCGCCCGGCCTGGCGCGTGGGGTTCGCCTGCA
>Ga0102926_1001872_pt1 | contig 12298 bp, 12 predicted proteins | sample SalPonR1_A_D2_MG_FD_78173 | JGI IMG/M metagenome (GOLD analysis project Ga0102926, IMG submission 78173) | Salt pond soil microbial communities from South San Francisco under conditions of wetland restoration - Salt Pond MetaG R1_A_D2_MG | ecosystem: Environmental > Aquatic > Marine > Intertidal...
ATAAAGTTTTCTCAGAAAATGAGAAAAAATATATTGACCTATGGGGAGAATATGGCTTCTATATATTATGGACAAGAAGAGAAGCGCTGATTAAGACATTAGGTCTTACGGTTTTTAATAAAATGCCAGACTTGGTAGATACGAAGCACGATTTAATTGATTGTATCAATATCAATGGCAACACTTATTATTTTAAAGATATAGAAATTTCAGATGAAGTTTTTTGTTCTATATGTACTGAAAAAGCAGATATAGAATTGGAAATTGAAATGATTAATTAGGAGGTCAAGATGAAGTTAACAGTACTATTAGATAACAAGACAGAAGTGCCAGACGTTAATGCCGAATGGGGATTATCAGTATTAATTGAACATCATGGTATGAAAGTAATATATGACCTAGGGGCAAGTGATATGGTAGTAGATAATGCTGCTGTAATGGGGATAGACTTAGAAGAAATAGATGCAGTTGCCATAAGCCATGGTCATTATGACCATACTGGTGGTATTCCGGCATTTTGTCAAGTAAATGATAAGGCTAAAATATATATACATAAAAATGCTTTTTCAGTTTTCCATGGCATGGAAAATGGAGAAATAGATGACTATAACTGCGGAGTATTGCTTCCAAAATACGAGATTGAAAGACTTAGTGATAGATTTGCCATCACTGACGGAGCTGTTAAATTAAGTGAAGATATAATCATATCGGGAACTATCCCTGATGTTGAGGGTATTTCTCCCACAGAACCTTTCTATATAGAAAAAGAAGATGGAGAAATGGTTTTGGATGATTTAAGCCATGAACAGTTCTTGGTAGTTAGAAATGGTGATAAGGGCTTATTTATATTTGATGGATGTAGCCACAAGGGAATTCTTCCTGCTATTAAATATGCTCAAGAATTATTCCCTGGCGAAAAAATACAAGGTATATTTGCAGGTCTTCACATGTACCCAGCATCTGATGATGAAATAACGGGGTCAATTAAGCATATAGACTCCTATGAACCAGAAGTTGTAATGCCAGTTCATTGCACAGGAATAAAGGCCATATTAATGTTTAAAGAATATTTTAAAGACAAGTGCATAATAGCATCTGCTGGAGAAGTTTATGAATTCTAAAGCAAATGCATATGAATGTGCTAGCAAGTATTTATCCACGAGAATACGGACAGAAGCTGAGGTAAGAAAGAAACTTCTGGAAAAGGGATATAAAGAAAACGAAATAGAAAATGCAATTGATGAGTTGAAAATGCTTAGGTACATAGATGATTATCAATATAGTCTTAGTTTTATTGAGTATTCAATAGGCAAAAGTAGGGGTGCGATTAGAATTAAAACCGAACTTATCGAAAAGGGCGTAACTGAACAGATAGTTGATGAAACGTTGGATGAGTATAAGGAAGAAAACCCATATGACGAATTTGACTTAGCGATAGAGTATGCCGAATCCATATGCACTGATTGCCGCATGATTGATGAAAAATTGGTTTCTAAAATCAGTAGAAGTCTTAATAACAGAGGCTTTAATACTGACACCATATACAAAGTTGTAGGGGAAATATACAAGTGGAAAAATACGAAAGAACTGAATTAGTAATTGGCAAAAAGAAACTATCAAAATTAAATGATAGTAATGTTTTAATTGTTGGATTAGGCGGTGTTGGGTCCTTTGTGGCAGAGGCGATAGCTAGAGGCGGAATTGGTAATATTACTGTTATGGATGGTGATGTTATTGATATTACAAATATCAATAGACAGTTAATTGCATATTCAAATAATGTGGGGATTAGTAAAGCAATAGCTATGGAAAAAAGAATAAAAGATATAAACCCTAGTATCAAGGTAAATGCTTTAAATGAGTTTTATAATAAAGATTCGAAAATAAATTTAATGGAATTTGACTATGTTGTAGATGCAATAGACTCAATAGACGATAAACTTAATTTAATTGAGGTTTGTAGTGAGGATGAAATAAAAATCATATCATCCATGGGAGCTGCAGGTAAAATTAGAAATGACGGGTTTGAGATCGCAGATATTAGCGAAACAAGTGTATGCCCATTGGCCAAGAAAATAAGGAAAGAATTAAAAAGTAGGGGAATTGAACACTTAAAAGTTGTCTATTCCAAGGAAAAGACTATCATCAATGAGGGTAGACTTGGCTCGATGAGTTATGTCCCGGGCGTTTTGGGGTTAATAATGGCAGGAGAAGTAATAAGAGAATTAGGAGGAATATAAATTGCTAAAAGAAGATGTTATTAGTGTTGTGGAAAAATACTATAAATCAATTATTCATGATTTTTCAGTTGTTAATGCTGCTGCAATGGCGAAGTCTAGTAAATTAACTTTTAAAAGGAAAAATTTTACTGAAGACATTGAAAATTTTGAATACATAAAAAACAAATTATCTGATTTTTCAAAGGTCTTGGACATATTAGAGACAGAAGATAAGGATGATGAAGATTCAATAAAGACTAAAGATTTATTAAATAAAAATATGTTAGCATTAGATGATGTTTTGGAAAATAGTATTGATTATTTTGATTGCATGGATAGAATAAGACGTAAAGAAGAAGTTAGCATCAAAGAAAACAAGGCTAAACTTCAAAAGTTGAAATCGGTTATGAATGATTTTAGAATTTCATTAGGGGAGCTAGACCAAAGTTATCAAGTTCTAGTTCCGAATGAGGATTTGGAGGAGTAAGATGAAAATAATAATAACTGGTGGTCCGACTAACGAGCATATAGATGAAATAATGAAGATTACTAATATGTCAACTGGTGGGATGGCTGTATCCTTAGGAAGACTTTTTTATGATGCAGGATACGATGTTGTGCTAATACTTAACAATTCTGTTAGGGCTATGAAAGATAGTAATTTAAAAATTGTAAGAGTTGAAACTGCTGATGAAATGTTAAAAGCAATCGAGCACGAGGCTGAAAGTGATAATGTGGATGCATTCATTCATGCATCTGCCGTTGGGGATTATAAAGCCGAATTTTCATTTTTAATGGAAGACATAGCGGATGAAATATTTACTAACATAAAGAATTTTGATTCGGTTGATGATGTTCTGAAGGTTCTTAAAAATCCAAAATGCAAATTGGATGATAGTTCAAAGATAAGTAGTTATCAAGGGAATCTTACTGTGAAACTTACTATGACCCCTAAGATAATTGAAAAATTAAGATTTTGGTATCCTAATTCAATATTAGTTGGTTGTAAGCTTTTAGATAACGTTAGCAAAGGTGAGCTTTTTGACACAGCAACTGCCCTTTGCAATAAAAATGATATGGACTATATTTTAGCTAATGATTTGAAAGACTTAAAAAATGGACATGGCGAAAGATATTTGATTAATAAAGAAGGATTTACAGAAATGGTATTGTCTGATTACGACGCGATATATCAGTTGATTAATGATAAGCTAAAACATAGAGGTAAATAATGGAATATATATTATTAAGTATTGTAATAGTATTGCTTTTTTTAGCAATACTTTTACTTTTTAAAATTAATGGTTTGGAAAAGAAGATTACTGATTCAAATAACGTTAATAATTCAAAAGTTGATTCATATTTCAAAAATTATGGTAATTTGGTTGCTGATAATCAAAGGAATATGGCGGATTTGCAAGATAGGAGATTATCGGAGCTTAACACCAGTTTCAACAAGATGAGAATTGAAAATGAACAAAAATTAACTTATCTTACTAGTGAAAATAATAGACAATTGGAAAATATACGTAAAAATGTGGATGAAAAACTACAAAAAACATTAGATGAAAGATTGTCTCAATCGTTTAAACTAGTTAACGAAAGGTTGGAACAAGTATATAAGGGACTTGGAGAAATGCAGACAATTGCAACAAATGTAGGTGACTTAAAAAAGGTACTCTCCAATGTTAAGACAAGGGGTATTCTTGGAGAAGTTCAATTGGGAGCTATACTTGAGCAAATGTTATCAAAGGAACAATATGCAGTAAATGTAGCCACTAAAGAGGGAAGTAGAGATAGAGTTGAATTTGCTATCAAACTACCTGGTGATGAAAAAACCCCTGTTTATTTGCCAATAGACGCGAAATTTCCAGGAGATTCATATTCCAAACTTGTTGATGCATATGAAATAGGCGATCAGGAAATGATAAATGCGGCTGCCAAAGCTTTAGATATAGTAATTAAAAATGAAGCAAAAGGTATAAAAGATAAATATATTGACCCACCTAATACTACAGACTTTGGTATAATGTTTTTGCCCTTTGAGGGTCTTTATGCAGAAGTTGTGAGAAGAGGTTTGCTCGATGAACTTCAAAGAAAATATAAAATTACTGTAGCGGGACCGACCACTATGGCTGCATTGCTAAATAGTTTTCAGATGGGGTTCAACACCCTTGCGATACAAAAGCGTTCCAGTGAAGTTTGGGAAATTTTGGGTGCTGTAAAAACGGAATTTAATACTTTTGAACAGGTTCTTACGAAGGCACAAGACAGAATCAATCAAGCTAATACTGAATTGGATAGACTGATTGGAACTAGGACTAGAAAGATTCAGAAGAAGCTTAATGAGGTAACTTCTTTAGAAGAGAATAATACAAATAAATTGTTGGATGAATAAGGAGTGATATGAAGATATTTGCAATAGGAGATTTACACTTATCTTTAGACCCGACGGTGAATAAGCCTATGGATGTCTTTGGTGCAGGCTGGGAAAATCACCATGAAAGACTTAAATATAACTGGTTGAAAACGGTTAATAATGATGATTTAGTTATTATTCCTGGGGATGTTTCTTGGGGGTTAAGATTAAATGAAGCCATGACTGACCTCAATTGGATAAATGAGTTGCCTGGGAAGAAAGTTATTTTTAAGGGTAACCATGATTTGTGGTGGAACAGTATAAATAAACTTAATAGCCTGTTTGATGATATTTCCTTTATTCAAAATAAGTGTTATTACTTGGATGAGGAAGATATTGCCATATGTGGTACAAGGGGATGGATAAGTCCAGGAGTAGAAGGATTTGATGCTCATGATGAAAAGATATATAGAAGGGAATTAATGAGACTTAAATTTAGCCTCGATGACGCACAAGAACTAGGAGCAAAAAAAATAATTGTGGCACTTCACTATCCGCCTTCTTATGATAAGAGTAAGGACTCTTTATTAATTGATTTAATTAAAGAGTATAATGTTGAATATTTAATATATGGCCATTTACATGGTTTGTATGTTTACCCTAAAGGATTAAAGGGTAATCATGATGATATAGAATATAGGTTGGTTTCACTAGATTATTTAAATGCGAAACCATTACTAATATATAATTCTAAAGGAGGGTTTAATCATGAAAGTTACTCTTATAGTATTAGATAGCTTAGGTATTGGTGAGATGCCAGATTCCAAAGAATATGGGGATGCTGGTGCTAATACATTAAAGCATATTACTGAAAATTATAGGGTTTTAAAAATTCCCAATATGATGAAATTGGGATATGGAAATATTAAAGGTGCCGCAAATGGAGAATATGTAATTGAGCATCCTATAGGGGTGTATGGAAGAGTAGGAGAATCATCGAAGGGCAAAGACACAATAACTGGACATTGGGAAATTGCTGGTATAATAACTGAAACGCCTTTTAAAACATACCCGGATGGATTTCCGAGGAAGTTTTTGGACAAATATGAAAATGCTATAGGTGTAGAAACAATTGGCAATTATGCTGCCTCTGGTACTGAAATTATTGAAGTTTTAGGACCTAAACATGAAAAAACAGGTAAGCCTATAGTATACACTTCTGCGGATAGTGTTTTTCAAATTGCAGCTAATACTGATGTGATTCCCCTTGAGAGGCTTTATGAGATGTGCCAAATAGCGAGGGACATGCTTGTGGGTGAATTTGCATGTGGCAGAGTTATAGCTAGGCCATACGTTATTGAAAATGGTAAGAGGGTAAGAACATCTGATAGACATGATTATTCAGTAACTCCTCCAGAAGATACAGTGCTTGACAAAATCAGTGCAGCTGGAAAGACTGTGTATGCTATAGGAAAGATAAGTGATATTTTTAATGGCAAGGGAATAACTAAATCAGTGCATACTACATCGAATATGGATGGTATTAATAAAACTATAGTAGCAATGAAAGAAGATTTTGATGGATTCATATTTACTAACCTAGTTGAATTTGATTCCAAGTTTGGACACAGAAGAGATCCAGTGGGTTATGGTGAGGCCATAGAAGAATTTGATAAGAGGTTACCGGAAATCATTGATGCATTAGATGAAAATGATACACTAATACTAACTGCAGACCATGGAAATGATCCTATAGCACACGGTACTGATCATACAAGGGAATATATTCCTATAGTGATTTATTCAAAAAAAATGAATAAATCAATTGATTTGGGGACAAGAAAATCCTTTACTGATATTGGCGCTACTATAGCGGATCTATTAGATACAGAAATGACAAATAACGGAAGTAGTTTTAAAGGAAAACTTTTCTAGATTAGGAGATGACCTAATGAATATGAATGATTTAATTTTAAAAAAAAGAGAAGGCGGAAAGCTTAATAAGGGTGAAATAGAATATTTTATAAATGGATATGTAAAGGGAGATATTCCTGACTATCAGGCATCTGCTTTTCTTATGGCAATATTTTTCAAAGGTATGGATAAAGAAGAAACATATCTATTAACAAATGCTATGAGGTATAGCGGTGATACAATTGACTTATCATCAATAAAGGGTATCAAGGTTGATAAGCATTCAACTGGAGGTGTTGGGGATAAAACAACGCTGATAGTTGCTCCCCTTGCAGCTGCCGTTGGAGTACCAATAGCAAAGATGAGCGGTAGAGGTTTAGGTTTTACTGGTGGAACAGTGGATAAACTTGAATCAATAAAAGGGTTCAGAACTTCCCTTGAGCCTGAAGCGTTTTTAAAGCAAGTTAATGAAATTGGTATTTCGGTAATTGGTCAAACTGCCCATATAACTCCTGCTGATAAAAAATTATATGCTTTAAGAGATGTAACATCAACAGTGGACAATTTTAGCTTAATAGCTTCTAGTATCATGAGTAAGAAGTTAGCAGCTGGCTCTGATGCAATAGTTTTAGACGTAAAATGTGGAAATGGAGCATTTGTGGAAAACATAGAAGACGCTGAAACCTTGGGAGAAATAATGACAAAGATTGGTTCTTCTGCAGGTAGAAATACTGTTGCAGTTATAACTGATATGAGTCAGCCTTTGGGAAAAGCTGTTGGAAATAGCCTTGAAGTAATAGAGGCCATAGAGACGCTAAAAGGGAATGGACCTTCAGATATTACTGAGCTTTCATTAGTGCTTGCTGGTATTATGATTAATATGGGTGGCAAAGCAGACTCCAAAGAAGAAGGTAAAAAGCTTGCAAAAGAAGTTTTAGAATCTGGAAAAGCTTTGAGAAAATTGAAATTGATGATAGAAGCGCAAGGAGGAAAAGGTGAAGTTATAGATGACTACGGCCTATTACCTACTAGCAAACATCAAATAAATCTATTGGCTAAAAAAAGCGGATATGTTAACTCAATTGAAGCAAGAAAAATTGGTTTAGCCTCTCAGCATACAGGGGCAGGAAGGTCTACAAAAGAAGAAAACATAGATTTATCTGCGGGTATTCAATTGAATAAAAAGGTTGGGGATAAAATTTCAAAAGGTGACACTTTAGCAACTTTGCATGGTGATAATGAAATAAAATTAATAAATGCATTAAAAGAAGCTGAAAAAGCATTTTATATAAAAGAAACAAAAGTTGAGACACCAGAATTAATTAAAAAAATAATAGGGATGACAGATGAATAAAAATTTAAGAGTAGTTTTAATAGTAATGCTTATTTTAGCCATTGGATTAGGATATATACTATTTGCTGATGAAATATTTAATAAGGGGAAAGCAGGCTTTATTAAGGCTTCTAGTCCCACAGTAATTGCTTATACCGAAGAAGGCAAAACTAGTGAAATAACAAGAGGTGAAGGTGTTATTTATTTTGATGGTATAAATAAAGATATAGATGATAAAAAATTAATAAAAATAAAATACTCAGAAGAAGAATTTTATATTGAGAAAGATAACATAACAGTTTCTTTGGATGATATAGTTTCTGAAGAGATAGTATATGTGAGAACGCCTCTTTCGATAGTTGATGTCGATGATAGTATAATAGGCTTTGGTGATAAAGGTGATGAATTAAATGTTGTTGGATATGATGAATTACTTAAAAATGGAGAAGTCAATAATTATAAAGTGAAAGTTGGTGAAGCAGAAGGTTATGTTAATGGCGAATATGTTTTAACAAGCCAAGAAGAAAGCCTTTTGAAATATATGCCTGAAGTGTATGAAGAAATGCATCTAAAAGCAGAGGATAAGTACGGTGGTGGGAATGCCATGACCCTTGACTATTATCCAAATGAAAAACCTTCTTTTGAAGGTAATGTTATGCCCGAGGATTGCTATTCATTGTATTTAACTAGTGACTATATTAATCCGAAATCAGTAAAACCCTTTATTGATTTTGCAGAGGATACTAAAATTAATACATTTGTAGTTGATATAAAAGATAATTTTGTTATCGGATATCCAGCTAAAGCCATGAAGCAATACTCGATTTCTGCGTATGAGGTCGCTAATAATTCTTATGAAGAATATAAAGAGGCGGTAAAAATGCTTAAAGATGCTGGTTTTTATGTTGTAGGAAGAATTACAGTATTTAAGGATGATTTATATGCCATGGAGCATCCGGAAAACTGTATTGCTGATATAGATACAGGGGATCCAATTAAATATCAGGGATCTTATTGGCCTTCTCCTTTTTCTAGGGAAGTATGGGAATATAACGTGGCATTAGCTAAAGAATCAGTATTAGAGATAGGTTATAATGAAATCAATTTTGATTATTGTCGTTTTCCTAGTAGAATATCGAATATAGAAAGCACGTTGGATATGCATAACACTTATGATGAGGATAAGGTGCAAGCAATTCAAAGGTTCTTGCTTTATGCAAAAGATGCTATGCATAAAATAAATTCATATATTTCTGTTGATGTGTTTGGGGAGACTTCCAATGGGACTTACACTACTTCTTACGGACAGTATTGGCCAGCCATGAGTAATGTTGTTGATGTGATATCTGGAATGCCATATCCCGACCATTTTGGAGCAGGCAGCTATGGACTTTCTAAACCCTGGAATGAGCCATATGCTTTAATATATAATTGGGGGTTGTCAGCAAAAGAAAGGCAAAAAGAATGCCCTACACCTGGAAAGGTTAGGACATGGATACAAGCATATAACGTTTTGGATTGGGTTGATCCTTATGGCATAAACTATAATGCAGACGAATTAGAGGCAGAGATAAGAGGACTTTATGATGCGGGAATTGGTGATGGCTACATAACTTGGATAGGAGGGCCTTACCTTTCTAAATATGAGCTGCAAAAAGGTGCTTTCCTAATTGACTATGAAAGTGAGTAAATATGAAGTATTCATTTATTGTTAATCCTAAGGCGGGTCAAGGTAAAGGAAATGATAATCTTATAGAAAAAATTAAAATGACTGCTAAGGAAATGGGAAAAGAAATTTCGGTGCATGTGACCGCTGGAGTTGGTGATGCAACGGTAATTGCCAATAAGCTATGTGAAGAAAATGAAGATACAAGAATTATTGTCTGTGGTGGTGATGGTACTTTTAATGAGGTTGTTAATGGTTGCGTTGACTATGACGTTCCAATAGGGATTATTCCTGTGGGAACGGGGAATGACTTTATCAGAAATTTTGGTGTTGTGGAGGATTTTTTAAATATTGAAAACCAATTTAACTATGAACCGACCAAATTAGACGTTATTAAATATTCATATGACAACAATGTTGGATACTGCACAAATGTTATAAATATTGGGTTTGATGGTAATGTTGCAATATTGGCGGGCAAGTTAAAAACCATACCTTTAATTGCGGGTTCATTTGCATATTTAAGTTCAATAATCTTTAATCTTATCACAAAAAAAGGTCAGAATTTAATGGTATATTCTAATGAGGAAAAAATACACGAAGGCCCTCTTCTATTGTGTTCTGTCGGCAACGGTAAGTACTGTGGTGGTGGAATATGTAATAGTCCTAGGGCTGATTTAAGAGATGGGCTTATGGATTTAGAAATAGTTGACAATGTGAGTAGAAGAATATTTTTAAAGCTTTTACCAAGCTATATCAAGGGTAAGATTCTAGACATGCCTGAAATAGGTGATAAGATAAGGTTTAAACAGACTAGTAAAATAACTATTAAACCTAAAGCTAGAGAAATGGAATACTGTATAGATGGCGAACCTATTAAGACGGGGGAATTAGTATTAGAAGCAATTTCAAATAAACTTAATTTTTTAGTAAAAAGTTGTTGACTTTCACAAAATGCTGTGTTAAAATTCATTAAAACAACAAAATAATTAAACTGTTGAGAAGGATATAACGTCTTAAGCGCATGTACAGAGAATTGGGGATGATGAGAACCCAGTCATAAGCGGTCTGGCAAATGGACCTTCGAGGGCTATTGGGAACGCAGCGATGCAAGTATAAATAGACGGTTGTGCCCGTTACAGCACAGACATGTGATAGCATGTTGATGAGCGGGATGTTATAGTGCATCCAAGCAAGGTGGTACCGCAGGAGTATATGCTCTTGTCCCTGCAAATATTGTAGGAACAAGAGCTTTTTTGATTGTTAAGTCTCTGTTCCAAGATAACTATTTTATAGAGAGAGGTATTAATTATGAAAAAGATTCCGTACAAGTTACTGCTTGATGAAAGTGAAATGCCAAAAAACTTTTTAAACATGAAGGCATTTATGAAAAATAAGCCAGAACCAATGTTAAATCCAGGGACACTAAAGCCCATGAAAGCAGAAGAGTTGGAAATGGTTTTTCCAAAAGAATGCGTTGCTCAAGAATTAAATGATACTGATAAATATATTGAGATACCTGATGGTGTTCAGGAATTCTATAAAATGTATAGACCATCTAATTTATATAGAGCATATAGATTAGAGGAAGCGTTGGGAACTCCAGCTAAGATTTATTACAAATTTGAAGGAACTAATACATCAGGAAGTCATAAGCTAAATTCTGCCATTGCACAAGCATATTATGCGAAAAAGCAAGGTTTAACTCATCTTACTACAGAGACTGGAGCAGGACAATGGGGGACAGCTCTTTCTATGGCTTGTTCTTATTTAAATATTGACTTGTTAGTATATATGGTTAAATGCAGTGCTATGCAAAAACCTTACAGAAAAATTGTTATGGAAACTTATGGTAAGCAGGTTCATCCTTCTCCATCTAACACAACTAATGTTGGCAGAGGAATCCTTGAGAAGGAACCTGAAAATACTGGTAGCTTAGGTACTGCTATATCAGAAGCTGTTGAAGTGTCAACTACTACAGAAAATTGTAGATATGCTTTGGGTTCGGTATTAGATCAAGTTTTACTTCACCAATCAATAATTGGTCAAGAAGTAAAAACTGCCTTAGGAAAATATGACATCGAACCAGATATGATGATCGGATGCGTAGGAGGTGGATCAAGTTTCGGAGGATTTATTGCACCTTACATGGCTGACAAACTTGAAGGCAAAAAGGCTCCTAAATTTATAGCAGTAGAACCAGAGTCATGTCCTACTATGACAAGGGGTAAATATACTTATGATTTCTGCGACGTAGGAAAAGTAACTCCATTGGCAAAAATGTACACTTTAGGCTCAGGATTTATTCCATCCCCTGATCACGCAGGGGGTCTTAGATATCATGGCATGAGTCCAATATTGTCTAAATTATATAACGATGGCAATCTTGATGAGGTCAGATCTGTTAAACAGAGTCAGGTATTTGCAGCGGCCAAGGAGTTTTGCAAAACAGAGGGAATATTGCCTGCTCCTGAATCTGCTCATGGAATACTCATAGCCATGGAAGAAGCAAAAAAGTGCAAAGAAACAGGGGAAGATAAAAATATCATATTTTGTCTAACAGGAACTGGATATTTTGATATGGCAGCATACAAAGCATATAACGAAGGAATGATGATTGATAACATTCCATCGGATGAAGATTTAAAAAAAGGGTTTGAATATATACCAACACTTGAAGAAATTGGTTCTTTGTCAAATGGTGTTGGTGAAGAAAAAAAGAACTAGTTTCATAAACCAGGTAGCGAATTATGCTACCTGGTATTTTGTTATTGGTTTAATTAGATTCCTTGATATTAATATTCTAT
>Ga0102926_1001875_pt1 | contig 12286 bp, 10 predicted proteins | sample SalPonR1_A_D2_MG_FD_78173 | JGI IMG/M metagenome (GOLD analysis project Ga0102926, IMG submission 78173) | Salt pond soil microbial communities from South San Francisco under conditions of wetland restoration - Salt Pond MetaG R1_A_D2_MG | ecosystem: Environmental > Aquatic > Marine > Intertidal...
AAAGTTACTCCAAAAAAAACAGCAAAGAAAACAACAAAAAAATCAACAAGCAAGAAAAAAGACCTTGCTGAAAATAAAGAAGAAGCAAAAGATGGCTTTGTTGAAGAAAAAACTGTTGTAAAAAAAGATTCAACTGATGAAAATAAAAAAAATAATGAAGAAAAAACTGTTGTAAAAAAAGATTCAACTGATGAAAATAAAAAAAACAATAAAGCAGTTGAAGAAAAAAACAATCATAAAGAATCTTATCAAGCAAACAATAATAGAAGAAATAATAATAACAACAACAATAGAAACAATAATAATCGAAATAACAATAACAATAATAATAATAATAGAAGAAATAATAATAATAGAAACAACAATAAGAATAATAAAAAATATCATGAAGAAAGAATTGAGGAAGTTAATTTAGAAACAAATCCTACTGCTGAAAAATTATTAATTAATGATTTATATTATATGAGTTTTGATATTTTAAGAGAAAAAGGTGTCGAACTTGGTTTAAACAGAGAAAATATATATGACTATAAACGTCAAGAAATTATTACTGAAATCTTGAGATCCCATTGCCAAAAAAAAGGTGCTTTAGTTGTAGAGGGAACTCTTGAAGTCCTTCCTGATGGTTATGGATTTTTACGTAGTAGTAGCAATAGTTATATCTCAGGACCAGAAGATATATATATATCAGCAAATTTGGTTCGTCATAATTCATTGAAAACTGGTGATTTAGTTTATGGACAAGTTAAAACACCTAGAGATAGTGAAAGATTTTATGGATTGCATAGAGTTTTAAAAATAAATAATGATGAATTAATTAAAGCTAAAAAAAGGCTTCCTTTTGATAGCTTAGTACCTAGATTCCCTGATGAGAGAATGCGATTAGAGAATTCAAGTGAAGATATTTCAACTAGATTAATTGATATGTTTTGTCCAATAGGTAAAGGACAACGTTCTTTAATTGTTGCTCCTCCAAGAACTGGAAAAACTGTATTAATGCAAAAAATAGCAAATGCTATTAGTGAAAATCATCCTGAAATTGAATTAATTGTTTTATTAGTTGATGAAAGACCTGAAGAAGTAACAGATATGCGTGATCACGTTAAAGGTGAAGTTATAGCCTCTACTTTTGATGAACAAGCTACAAGGCATGTGCAAGTTGCTGAAATGGCAATTGAAAAAGCAAAGCGTATGGTTGAAGTAGATAAAGATGTTGTAATTTTATTAGATTCTATTACACGTTTAGCTCGTGCCTATAACCAAACTGTTCCAGCTAGTGGAAAAATTTTAAGTGGTGGTGTTGATTCAAATGCATTGCATAAGCCAAAAAGATTTTTTGGTGCTGCTAGAAATATGGAAGGTGGTGGAAGTTTAACAATTGTTGCAACAGCTTTAATAGGAACAGGTTCTAGAATGGATGAAGTAATTTTTGAAGAATTTAAAGGCACTGGTAATAATGAAATTGTTTTAGATCGAAGATTGTCAGATAGAAGAATATTCCCTGCTATTAATTTGAAGAAATCTGGTACAAGAAGAGATGATTTATTGATACCAAATGATGAAGCTTCACGCATTTGGATAATAAGAAATGCAATAAATGATATGGATGAGGTGGATCAGACCCCTTTCCTTATTGACAAAATGAAAAAAGCAAAGAATAATGAAGCGTTCTTTAAATCTATAAACACTACTATTGCAAAATAGAAATTTGAAATTTGTTTGCTGTCAAGAGTTTTTCGTATCAGCAAATATAAGATATATATGGAGGCATCTTATGAAAGATAAAATTCATCCTAAATATGAATTAAAAGAAATTCATTGTTCTTGTGGAAATGTTTTTAAAACAAAAACAACTGCAAAAAACCTAGAAGTAGAAATTTGTTCTGCTTGTCACCCTTTCTACACAGGTAATCAAAAACTTGTTGATACAACTGGTCGTGTAGAACGCTTTAAGAAAAGATATGGTATGTCAAAATAAATACCATTCAGCCACTGAGTTTAATCTCAGTGGTTTTTATTTGTCTTAAAAATTGATATAAAAGTTTATTAAAGGTTTGAAATAATAATCAAATTATAAAATTAAAAATTAATTTTGAAAACAAATTTATATAATATAATAGTTGTAGATAATATAATAAAACAAAATAATGCATTTGTTTTGATTTGTATGGCTAATTTTGACTATTTTTTTTTGTTGCAATATAGCATTAGATAGCTTAAACTAGAACAAAAGGGCCTTTTATGAATAATATCATTGCTAAACATAAACAATATTTTGAGAAAAAAGAACCTCAAGTTATAGCAAAAGCTCCAATAGTTTGTACTTTATTTGGTGCCTTTGCTGATTCTTGTCAGGGTTTTTCTTTGTTGTGTTGTGGTATTAATTCTGTAAAAATTGCTATATCAAAAAGAAAAGATAATTTAATTAAAGTTCATAAAGCTGATGGAAGCGATAGGAAGCGCTTTGCAATTAATGCTTTAAGATTTAGAAAAGAAGATAGATGGGCAAATTATGTAAAAGCTGTAATAGCTGTTTTGATTAAAGAAGGGCATTCTTTAGTAGGAATGGATATTACTCTAGATGGTGATGGGTTGAATAGTGATAACACATCATTAAGTACTAGTTTAGCTATTGCAACTTGCTTAGCACTTAATAGCTTGTTTGACTTAAAATTAATTCAACAAGATTTTGTAAGAGTTGTTCATCAGGCAAATACTTCTTTTAACAATGAAACTTGTAGAATTAGTGATTTAATGACATTGTTAAATGGGAAAGAAAATGAAGTAGTATTCTTTGATCATCAGCATAGTACTTATCAATTTGTGAATTATCCATTTATAAAGAATAAATCGAATTTTTATTCAATAGTTGTGGATAGTAAAATTCCATCTCAAGCAATGCGTGAAGAGAATGTTTATGCTCATAAATTAACTCAAGTTGCTTTAGATAATTTATATTTACTTTATAAAGATACACCACGAAGAGAAATTCCAGAGAAAGATGTAGCATCAAGAATTATACCGATTGAAGAAAAATATAGAAATGTAAGTGTTTTTGTTTTAAGAGAGTCTAGATTTTCTCAAGAAGCTAAAAATATGCTTGAACAAAATCAGGCTGTACTATATGGTAGGGTTATGAACAGATCAGAGGTTGACTTGAGGGATAAACTCGAGATAACCTGTCCGGAAATTGATTGGTTGGTTAAAAGAGCAACAGAGATTGATGGATGTAAGGGAGCTCATCTTGTTTTTGATGGCAATAGTGGCTCAATTATGTTATTAATTAATGAAAACTTTATTAACCATTATCAAGAAAAGATGGAGGAATATGGACATATTTTTGGTTTTGAACCTACTTGGACAGAATTTGCACCAACTAATAAAGCTGAGATAATGTTCAAACAATAATAAATGAGAATATTGCTAACAAATGATGATGGCTTTAATAGTGAAGGTATTATAATATTAGAAGAGGTATTAAAATCTTATGGACATAAGATTAGTGTTTGTGCGCCTTCTAATCAAAGAAGTGCTTCTTCTCATGCTGTTAGTTTAACAAAGTCTATTCATATGTATTCTTATTTAAAAGATCATTATCATTGTTCAGGAACTCCAGCTGATTGTTTGTTGTATGGTTTTCGAAGTGGTTTATTTGATATTAATGAATTTGATTTAGTTATTAGTGGTATTAATCACGGATTAAATGTTTCAAGTGATATTTTATATTCAGGCACAGTAAGTGCAGCAAAAGAAGCTGTTATGATTGGCTTAAAAGCAATGGCCATATCTTTAGAATCTCCTAGTAATATTAATGAAGCTTATAATTTTAAAAAGGCTGCAATATTTTTAGCAAATCATTTAGATGATTTTTATCCATTATGTACTAAAAATACTATTGTTAATGTAAATGTGCCTCATAATAATGTTGAAAATAAATGGAAATCAGGAAGTATTGGGGTTTTAGATTATAAAGATGCTGCAGAAATTAGAAAAGGTGCATTAAAAGAATTTAAAAATCTTGAATATGAAAAAATTACATTAGGGTTAAATCCATTAGTCGATAGACCTAGTTTAGTTGATTTAACTTATTCAGAAATAACAGATTATGAATTAATAAATAATAATATAATATCTATATCCGTTTTAGATGTTTTGCCTAGACTTTCTAGTTTGCAAATTAAACTTCAAGAATTAGAAGGGAGGTCTTAATGAAAAATTGGGAATCCCGTTGTAAGCGTTGTGGTTTATGTTGTCATGAAAAAGTAATAGTAGATAATTCTTTATATATTGATTTAGATTCATATTGTGAACATTATGATCCTAAAACTAAAACATGCAAAATATATGCAAAAAGATTTATTGATAGTGTTAGATGTGAAAAAATAACTTTAAAAAAAGCAATGTTTGCTTCATATTTACCTCCTACTTGCGGTTATGTTGAATGGGCAAAGTTAAAACATATTAGATTTTCTTCAATTAGGATGCTAAGACTCATTCATAGTAAGCAACCTCCTAGTGATGATGATGCAGAAAATGAAATTTATCAATATTTTGTTTGATAAAGAATTATAATTTCAAATTTGATTTTATAAAAAATTTTTGTATATTTTAACTAGAGGATAATAATATGGATAGCAAATTTGTTTATCTAGATAATAATGCTACTACTCAGGTTGCTCCTGAAGTTTGGCAGATTATGAGTGAATCTCAACAGTTATTTGGAAATGCTTCAAGCATGCATGGCTTTGGTAGAGCTTCAGCAATGGCAATTTCTAAAGCTAGAGGTCAGGTTGCATCAATAATAGATGCAAAAAGAGAAGAAATATATTTCACAAGTGGTGCTACAGAATCAAATAATATCGTTTTTAATATAGCTACTAATATAATTGATAAAAATAATGGAAAAGGTAGAATACTAACCTCAACAATAGAACATCCTTCTATTATTGAGAGTGTAAAATATCTAAAAACAAAAGGTTATAAAATAGACTTAATCGATGTAGATTCTACAAATCGATTAGATATTGATGATTTTAAAAGAAAAATAGATAATGATGTAGTTCTCGTAAGTGTTATGAGTGCTAATAATGAAACCGGTACGGTTCAACCAATTGAAGAAATATCTAAAATAGCTCATGAATACGGAGCGTTATTTCATACAGACGCAACTCAATCAATTGGGAAAATAGATATTTCTATGGAAAAAATGAAAATTGATTATTTAAGTTTATCGGCTCATAAATTTTATGGACCAAAAGGTATTGGAGCCTTAGCTGCTAAAAAAGGTGTCCCATTAAATAATCTTTTTCATGGAGGACATCAAGAGCAAGGCTTTAGACCAGGAACATATAATAATTTTTCTATAATTGGATTAGGGAAAGCTAGTGAGTTAGCTGAAAAAGATTTATTAAAAGAAAGAGATCTTTTGTGGAAAATGAGAGAAGCTTTAAGAATAGGAATATTAGAAAAAATTGATGACGTTGTTGTTAATGGAAATCAAAAATATTGTTTGCCTGGGACTTTAAATGTATCTTTCCCTAGAGCTGAAGGTGAGTCAATATTATTATATTTAGACATGGAAGGAATTGCTGTTTCAACAGGTTCAGCTTGTGCAACAGGAAGTTTAGAGCCTTCTTATGTATTATTAGCTGGTGGCTTAGATATTGAAATAGCACATGGATCAATAAGATTTAGTTTTGGTCGATTTAATACTATGGAAGATGTAGATTATGTATTAGAAAAATTGCCACCAATTATTTCGAGAATTAGGGAGATGAGTACAAGATGAGTAGTTTTTTAGAACAATGGGTATATACAGATACAGTTAAAGATCATTTCATGAATCCAAAAAACATTTGGAAGAAAGATGAAAATTTTAATCCTGATGGAGTTGGTGAAGTGGGCTCAATGGCTTGTGGAGACCAAATGAAAATTGGTATTAAAGTTGAAAATGACAAAATTATTGATATTAGATGGTTAACATATGGTTGTGCTTCTGCAATAGCAAGTACTTCAGCTATGAGTGAATTAGTTAAAGGAATGGACTTAGAATCTGCATACAATGTTACTCCTAAAATGATTACAGATGAATTAGGTGGATTGCCTGAACATAAATTTCATTGTTCTGTTTTAGGTGATAAAGCTTTAAGAGCTGCTATTGATGATTATTTAGAAAAAAATAATCTTATAAATAATTATAAACATAAAGTAGCAAAAGTTGTTTGTGATTGTAATAATGTAACAGACCAAACTATTGAGGAGCTTGTTAAAACAGATAAAGCAAAAACATTAGATGAACTACAAAAGATAACTAATTATGGTACTAAATGTGGTAAGTGTAAGGATAATGTTAAAGAGCTTTTTGAAGAGTTTAAACATATTTATGGTAAATAAATTAATAAAAAAAATGCTAGGTATAAAGCCTAGCATTTTTTTATTTTACATCAAATTCACTACCACCAATAAATTCTCTAATTAAAGAGTCTTTAGGAACCATGTTATCTGAAATAGGATGAACTCTAGATAAGAAAGCTAATAATCTTCTAGCAATTGAAAATGCAATAGAAGAAGATGGTTCAACAGTTTTTAAAAGAGGTTCAACAAAAGGTTTTATGGCACCTAATTCATATTCTAATGCAGAATTAAGCATAGTATCTGCATTATTTTGATATGGGAATATATGTTTATTTTCTCCTGCTTGAACACTGTCCCACATACTTAAAGTTTTAGTAGCACTGATTCCTCTTGTCATATTGTCTCGAGTTATTCTTCTTAATATTCTATTATCAGTTGTACTAATTCTATTATGATCATCAAGGTTAAGTTGGGTTAAAGCTGAAATATATATTTTATATATAGATTTATTATCGATATTTGGGAGTAATTTAGGATTTAATCCATGAATTCCTTCAATTAAAAAGATTGTATCTTTTTTTAATTTTACTGTGTTACCAAAATATTCTCTTTTATTCTTTTTAAAATTGAAAGTAGGTAATTCAATTTCTTTATTATTAAATAAATCCTTTACATTTTGTTGAAATAGATTAGTATCTAAAGCTTCTAAACATTCAAAATCTAATTTACCCTTTTCATCTAATGGAATATCCTTTTTTAAATGGTAATAATTATCAAGAGATATTAAAATCGGTTCTTTCCCTAACAATTTTAATTGTATTCCTAATTTGTGAGTAAATGTTGTTTTTCCTGATGATGAAGGCCCTGCAATAAATACAATTTTTGCATTTTTTTTCTCACATATAGAATCAGCAATATTAGCAATTTTTTTATGTAATAAAGTTTCAGCTAATCTAATATATTCTTCAATATTATTGTTAATACAATTCATATTTAATTTTCCAAGTGATTGGAATTGTAATCTTTCATTCCATTTCTTGTATTCGATAAAAACTTTGTATAATAATGGGTTGTCTTTAAAGTTTTGAAGGACAGTGAAATCACTTGATCTAGGATATCTTAGTAACATTCCAAAGTTATCATATTTTTTTAATTCCCATAGACTTAATAGTTTTGATTTATTAACTAAAGGTTCATAACTTTTATCCATATAGCCATTAATATCATAAATTTCTATTGTTGGCTCATGTTGGTATTTAATTAAATCTACAGTTTCAAGAGCTCCTCTATTTGAAAAGTATGATAAACCTTCATTATATGAAATTCTTTTATAATTTATTGATAAATTATCATTAACAATTTCTTTCATAGTTTTTTCTAATAAAAAAACTTCATTTTCTGATAGTTTTTTTGAATCAGAATAATGAAAATAATATCCATCTCCTAAGCTATGACCTATCATTAATTGTCTATTTGGAAATATTAACCAAGAAGCATAACACAATAAAAAACAAATACTGTGTCTATAAACTCTTTTCCCTAAATCAGAAAATAATTTTATTGGGGTTATCGATGCATCATAGGTTAGTGTGTATGATAAAGGTAATAATTCAAAATTAACTTGGGCGGCAACAATTGGATTTTTATTATAGTCTTTTTCAGTTTCTATATTGAGTTTATTCAATATTTCTTCGACACTAATTCCACAAGGAACTTCAATAGTTGTATTATTATGTTTAATTTTTATTATTTTATTCATATTATATATATTATAACGGATTAAGTATAAGTCAAAGAGAATCTAGATAAATTATTTTATTGCTGGATAATATTGCGATAATTTAAAAAAAAGGTATAATAAATATATTGATGGAAAAGAAAAATGACAAAGGATATCCTTATAGAGATAGGAAAATCTTATTAATAGATTTATCAAATGATGAATATAGATTCATTCAATTATCTCAAGATATATGTAAAAATTATCATGGAGGAAGAGCTTTAGCTTATAAGCTTTGGGATGATTATGCTGATTTAACATCAATAAATAAAGAATGTTTGTATGTTGGAGCTCCTATAATTATTTCTTTAGGGGCTAGTTCAGATTTAGAAAATGAGAATATTATTGGTTCAACAATACTAACATATTCATTATCATTAAATTCAATTGTATCGTCTAATTTTAATTCAATAAAATTTGTTAAATCGTTAGCGGCATTAGATATAAGTGCAATAGTAATTAAAGGTAGAGCTCGACGTTTATCAAAAATTGAAATATTTAATAATATTATTAACATAGAGTTATGTGAAAATTTACATAATATAAATACTTTTGAAATATCTCAAGAGTTTGATAATGCGTCAAGCTTAATTTCTATTGGGAAATCAGGAGAATCTAGATTAGATTATTCCTCGATAAATATTGATAACATTAATGTTGGTAGATTTGGATTTGGAGCTTCTTTTGGTGAAAAGAATATTAAGTTAGTAGCTTTTTTTGTAAAAAATAGTAATTATAGAAATTCCTATTATGAAAAAGAATATAAAGAAGTTTCAAGTTTTTTTAATGAAAAATCTGATGTAAATTATTTGGAATACGCAAATAAATTTGGTTGGGCTGCTATTGAAGGCTTTAAGTATAGATATGATCCAAGGTTATGGGGCCTTGGAGGTGAGCTTGTAAAAGATTGCAAAAATGATTGGTTGATAAATTTAGCTTTAGGTGCAAATTTAGGAATTTATGATTGTAAAAAAACACAAATGATACAAAAATATTGTTTAGATTATGCACTTGATCCATTTTCATTTAGTGTTTATTTGTTGTGGTTGTTTAATGCAGATGAAGAAAATATTATAGATCTTAAAGTTGATAAAAATTTACCTAAATTTGAAAAAATCTTATATATTATTGAATTTTTGTGTGATAATAAGTCCTCGTTTTCTGAAATAAATGAAAATGTAAGTAAACTTGGAGAAAAATTTAATCATAGAAAATATGATTTTAGCGTATATAATAAAGAAATTCTCCCTTTTGATTTAAGAGGAATGAGTGGTTTTTCTTTATCATTAATATATGATGATGATACCTTTGTACCTTGGGAAATGTTTAAAAAGTTTAATAAAAGGAATAGTTCATCAGCTTTATTTCATTCTCAAATTTATAGAGAAATTTGTGAGTCTTTAGGTGTTAGTTGGAAAGAGGTTCTTTTTTTAGTAAATCATAATTGTAGTTTTAGAAATAATAATAATAAATTCCTTAAAATATTAACAAAATTGTTTTCTGTTTGTGAGGGCTATAAAATTAGTGAAGAAGATTTACTTAATTTTGGAAAAAGAAGTTTGTTTTATCGTAAAGAAGTTGAATCAAAAATAAATGATAATATTAATTTTTCAACAAAAAATATCCCCTCATATTTTTTTACTAATAGTAAAAGTAATTTTAAAGAAAAAAATGTGCTATCTATAGCTGAAGAAGTTGAGAAATATTCAATATTATTTGAACACGAAAAAGAAAAATTAGGTATTAAGATTTAATAAATTTAAATTAGTATATAAATCTTTTATTGTTATCTTGTTTTCTTCAATTATTGCATAACTACTATTAAAATGTCCTCTAGGTCTACTTAAACTGCCAGGATTTAAATTTATTATTTTATTTTCATCTATAAAAAGTTTTGCAATGTGTGTATGTCCTGTAATAAATATATCTGATGAATCTAATTTTATTGGAGATGTCTTTGGAGATCTATATAAATCTCCATGAGTTATTACAATTTTTTTATTATAAAATTTTACATCACGTATTCTAGGTGGAATATTTATATTACATAATGAAAAATCATATGCATTGTCACAATTGCCTTTAACTATAAATAGATCATTATTTACACTAGCTAAAAGATTCGCAAAATTTTGGCTATTAGGAGTTAAATCTCCACATATTATTATAGGAGAATCTTTTGCAATTTCTAATAATTTATTGAATGAATTGTAATCTCCATGAATATCAGAGCATACAAATATTTTATTTGTTTCCATAACGTATAGCTTTCCTAAGTTGCTTAAGAGTCTAATGAGAGTTTTTCTAAAATAGCTAATTAATTAATTATTTTATACTAACTAAAGTCAAAATTGTATTTCTTAGAATCATATAATAAAAGAGTCTTAAGCTAAAAGTAATAGGTGAATATTGAATTATAAATCAAGTGTTGTCAATAAAATTGGTTTTATATGTAAAAAAAAATTTTTTTTATGCTATAATTTACTTATATGTACAAACTTTTAATTTGCATTAATAAATACTGTTCAATATAATAAAATGAAGAGTATAATATAGATTTGGTATTAATGAATATTTTTATCTTTATTATATAAGGAGACCTTTATGAAAAGAGAAAAATTGATTTGCAAAGATTTGCATGTTTTATATTATCATGTTTGGGAGCCAAAAGATAAAATTGAGGCTGTTATTCACATCCAACATGGAATGGCTGAGCATAGTGCTCGCTATGATGATTTTGCCAAGTATTTAAATTCAAAAAATATTAAAGTATATGCACAAGATCATAGAGGACACGGTTACACGGGGGAAAAAGAGGTATTAGGTTTTTTCTCTGAAGTAAATGGGTGGGAAAATGTTATTAGCGATGCAGAGGAATTATCAAAAAAAATAAAGCATGATAATCCAAATGTTCCTCTTTTTTTAATGGGGCATTCAATGGGATCTTTTATTGCGAGAGTATTAACATCAAGAAATCCTAATTTTTATAATGCAACCATTGTTATGGGTACTGGTGCAAATCCCGGTTTAGTTGGGATTATTGGTAAAAAAATGGCAAAAAATAGAGTTAAAAGATATGGTGCTCATTTTATTGACCAAAAATTAAATGATATGACATTCTCTTCATATAATAAAAAGTTTGATCCAAAAGGTGATGAGTTTCAGTGGTTGAGTAGGGATAAAGATCAAGTTAAGAAATATGAAAAAGACCCGTGGTGTGGCTTTGTTTGTACTAGTTCTTTTTATTTTGATTTATTAACAGGTATAAGACAAGCTAATGATTTAGCTTTAATAAAAAAAATAAGAGAAGATTATCCAATTTTGTTAATTAGTGGTGGAATGGATCCTGTTGGAAATTATGGAAAAGGTGTTTTAAAAGTAAAAAAATTATATATTAAAGCTGGTTTGAAAAATATTGATCTTTATTTAGTAGATGATGCTAGACATGAAATCTTAAATGAATTAAATAAACAAGAAACTTATAAATATATCTATTCTTGGTTAAAGGATAAAATTGTATAATATGGATAAAACCTCGATTTTAAATGAAATTGTTAGGCGAATCAAAAGTGCTGGAAATCTAGCGAGGGTTTCAATTAATCATTTTCTTGTAGATAAAGCTTTTATTTCAGCTTCAGGGTTAGTTTATACTACGTTAACAGCTTTAATACCTGCTTTAACAGTCTTTTTTACTTTTTTTTCAGCATTAGGGGTGTTGACCCCTTTTAAAAGCTTTATAGTTTCTTCAATAAATGATTTTGCAAATAGTAATATTGGGTATGATTTAATCGATACTATATCTAGTTATACTCAAAATGCTACAAGTTTAGGTATTGTTGGATTGGTGTCATTTTTGATAACAATGTTGCTTTTAATTAATCGAGTTTGGATAGTTATAAATAATATATATAGAACTTCAATTAATAGAAATTTAATAAAAAGATTTGCTAATTTTATTTCTTTTTCAATAGTAGCTATTTTATTAATTGCTGCATTTATTAATGTTCAATCTAGGTTAAGTGAGAGATATATAGAATTAATGGGATTGCGTACAATTAGTGATACAGCAAAGATTATTAATCAGACTTTACCTTTTTTCATATTATGGATAGCTTTGTTTTTATTAATATTTTTTATTCCTAATACGAAAGT
>Ga0102926_1001884_pt1 | contig 12276 bp, 13 predicted proteins | sample SalPonR1_A_D2_MG_FD_78173 | JGI IMG/M metagenome (GOLD analysis project Ga0102926, IMG submission 78173) | Salt pond soil microbial communities from South San Francisco under conditions of wetland restoration - Salt Pond MetaG R1_A_D2_MG | ecosystem: Environmental > Aquatic > Marine > Intertidal...
CGATGCCCTTGATCTCCTTGTCGATGGCCTTGAGGTCTTCTTCGGTGGCGTGCTTGCCCGAAAGCAGAAGATCGCGGACATGTTCGATGGCGTCTTTCTCCTCACGCATTTTTTGCACTTCCTCGCGCGTCCGGTATTTCGCCGGGTCCGACATGGAGTGACCGCGATAGCGGTAGGTCTTGATTTCAAGAATGTAGGGGCCTTTGCCCTCGCGACAGTGGGCCACGGCTTTCTCACCGGCTTCCTTCACCGCCAAGACATCCATGCCGTCGACCGCTTCGCCCGGAATGCCGAAGGCTTCGCCGCGGGTATAAATGTCGGGGGTTGAGGTGGAGCGTTTTTGCGAGGTGCCCATGGCGTATTGGTTGTTCTCGATGACGAAGACGACGGGCAGGTCCCAAAGGGCGGCCATGTTGAAGGTTTCGTAGACTTGGCCCTGATTGGCGGCACCGTCGCCAAAGTAGGTGAAGGTCACCCGGTTGTTTTCCAAGTATTTGTCGGCAAAGGCCAATCCGGCACCGAGCGGTACGTTGGCACCAACGATACCATGGCCGCCGTAGAAGTCTTTCTCGGTCGAGAACATGTGCATCGACCCACCCTTGCCTTTGGAGTAGCCGCCTTCGCGGCCAGTGAGTTCGGCCATCACGCCCTTGGGGTCCATTCCGCAGGCCAGCATGTGGCCATGGTCCCTATATGTTGTGATCCGCTTGTCACCTTCCTCGGCTGCTGCCTCCAATCCGACGACAACGGCTTCTTGTCCGATGTAGAGGTGGCAGAAACCGCCGATCAATCCCATTCCATAAAGCTGACCCGCTTTCTCTTCGAATCGGCGGATCAAGAGCATGTCGCGATAGTATGACGTCAATTCATCGGCAGAAACATTTGGTTTCTTTGCAGTTTTTCGGGTGGCCATAGGCGGCGCCTCCTCCGCTTCATAAATAGTTTAGCGTTAAACTATTAATTACACCATTCGAGGGACAATTTCGAGAGGCAATTTCAACAGCAGTCGAAATGCCATTGTCAGATCGTAGGAGTCGTTCGAAATACGCCTACTCGGCGGGCTGGAAGCCTTCGATCAACTGGCGCAATCCGAAAGCGGCACCAGCGACGATCGACAGCATGGTAACAGGCGCGGAGTAGCTGAGCACGGAAAAGGCCGAGATGCCCTGACCGACGGTGCAGCCCATGGCGAGGACAGCACCGGCCCCCATCAGGACCGCGCCGATGATCTGCCGGCGCAATTCGCGCGGGTCTTCGCAGGCCTCCCAGCGAAAGTGGCCCTTGATCAGCGACCCGGCGAACGCGCCAAGCGCCACGCCGACGACGGAGCCCACCGCGAAGGACGGTGCGCTTGCCGAGGCGCGCATGGTGTAAAGTAGGGTTTCGCCCACCGGGGCGGAAAAGCTGTGCGAGACGACCGGCATAGCGGCGAAGCCTTGGGTGGCGACCATGTAGCTGCCGGCCCAACCGGCGGTGATGGCAAGGCCTACGACGACGGCCCAGAAGATCGAGCTTGGTTTTTCCAGAATCGGGCGCGAGGTGAGTGCGGCCACGCAGATCAAGAGGCCGATGAGAATACCAAGGGTGGCCAAGGGCAGGTTGGTATTGGCCGAGATCAGATGAACGATGCCGGGGGGCAGGTCGGTCGTGACGTCCTGTTGCGGAAAGGCCCAGTTACGCAGATAGGAAAACGGCCCGTGCAGCATGGCATAGGCGGATACGCCCATCACCACGACGATCACGAAGGCACGGATATCGCCGCCGCCCAATCGCGCGATGCAGCCGTAGCCACAGTTGCCCGCCAAGGCCATGCCATAGCCGAACATCAATCCGCCGATAACAGAGGCAAGCGGCATCCAGCGGATCGAAAGATAAAAGGATTGTTCGGGCGCGAAATACCCGGTGGCGGTCAGGGCATACACCCCGGTCACGGCTACGCCGATGGCCAGAAACCACATTCTCATGCGGACCCAAGACGCACCGTAAAGCGCATCTTCGATGGCGCCCATCGTGCAGAAGCGTCCGATCCGGGCCGCGAGACCCAGAAGAAGGCCTGTGGCGAGTCCGATCAGGGCGACCAAGAAATTGTCGTCGATGAAATCGTACATGTGTGCTCCCTCCACTCCGGGCGAAGGGGCGCGATTCCTTACGACGCCGCGGAGTCCTCGGCGCAGAATAGCTCATAAACAAGTTCGAGTACACGCCGCGGCTTGTCATCGGCGAGCCGGTAGTAGATGGCCTTGCCGTCGCGGCGGGGAATGACCAAGCCTTCGAGACGGAGGCGGGAAAGTTGTTGGGAAACAGCGGCTTGTCGCGCCGAAAGCAAGTCTTCCAATTCGGTCACTGATTTCTCGCCTGAAACGAGGTGACACAGGATCATCAACCGGCCTTCGTGACTGATGGCTTTGAGGAAGTGGGAGGCATTGGTGGCGTTGGTCACCATGCGGTCCATTTCATCTTCGGAAAGTGAATCATCAAAAACGGGAAGTCCCATTGTCCCATGCCTTTTTGTTATGGCCTGCGCAGGGCCTTAATTGGTTTTCGCGCTATCTTCAAAGTCTGTGTTGTCTTCCAGCATCATCGTAAGCAGGCCCCAGAAGAAATCTTCGCCGGGATAACCTTCGATCCGGGCCAGTTCCTGACCTTCGTCCACCAGGATAAAAGTGGGTGTAAAGTTGACCCGGCGGGCGAAATCCATGCCGTCGGGTGCGCCATCCGCGATATCGACGATGCGCAGTGGCGCATAGCTGCCGACTTCGGTCTTGGGGTAGATCGGACCGATTTCGGCTTTCCATTCTATGCAATAATGACAGCCTTTGGCCTCGACCATGACCAGTTCGGTCGCTTGCGCCGCGGGTGCAAGCGCGAGCCAGAAGGCCAAGAGAATAATGGCGAGCGTCCTTGACAGCATTGCACACCTGATTGACGTTGACTTAACCCACAACATAATTTGAATATGTCAATAAGACAAGGAATCTGGGCCATGATGGATATTTCTTTTGCCGGGGCGGCACTTGCCGGGCTTTTGGCTTTTTTTACCCCGTGCATTCTGCCGATGGTTCCTTTTTACCTAAGTTACATGGCCGGGCTTTCGATGGCCGAGTTGCGCGACGAGGGCGAGATTGCCCCGGGCGCACAACGGCGATTGATCCTGTCCTCTGTCGCTTTTGCACTGGGCGTGACGAGCATCTTCACGCTGATGGGCATGGGGGCCACGGCGGTCGGGCAGGCCTTTAGCCAGTGGTTTGATGTTCTGCGCTACTTGGCCGCCGCTTTGATCTTTGTCTTTGGCCTACATTTTTTGGGCGTGATCCGCATCGGGATTTTGTACCGCGAGGCCAAGATCGACGCCAAGGCGGACCCCAAGAGCTTTGTCGGGGCTTATATCATGGGGCTGGCCTTTGCCTTCGGCTGGAGCGCCTGTGTAGGGCCGGTTCTGGCTACGATTCTGATGATGGCCAGCGGCATGGGCGAGGTTTGGCGCGGGGGCCTGTTACTGTTGGTGTTCGGCCTTGGTATGACGGCGCCTTTCGTCGTTGCGGCGATGTTTGCCAAGCCGTTCTTGGGCTGGTTGCAGCGCAACCGGAAGTATCAGCCTTATGTGGAAAAGGCCTTGGGTGTTATGCTGATCGTGTTCGCGCTGTTGATCGCGACGGGCACGATCAACGAGATTGCCAATTGGATGATCGAGACCTTCCCGGTGTTTTCACAACTGGGATGACAGCCTTAGAGGGAGGAGAGGTAATGACACGTATTTTCGCGATTTTACTGGCGGTGGTTGGCCTGAGTTTACCCGTGGCGGCGGCCAATATCGGAGATGACGGGCTGCATAAGGCGGCTTGGATGCGCGACACCTTTCTGGATATGGCCGAGGATCTGGAAGAAGCCAATGCCGAGGGTAAGCGCCTTGTGCTGATGGTGGAGCAGCGGGGCTGCATCTACTGCAAGAAGATGCACGAGGAGGTTTACCCCGACGAGGCGATTTCCAGCTACATCGAAGAGAATTTCTTTGTCGTGCAACTGAATCTTCACGGATCGCGTGAGATGGTGGATTTCGACGGCGATGTGCGGTCGGAACGCGAGATGCTGCGCAAATGGGGGATTCTGTTTACGCCGACGGTGATTTTCCTGCCTGAAGAGGTGGAGGAGGGCCAAACCGCGCCGCAGGCGGCGGTGTCAACGATGCCGGGCGCCTTCCAGAAGGGGACCACCTTGGACATGTACACATGGGTGAACGAAAAGCGCTATGCCATGGATTCAGAGGAAGATTTTCAAAGGTACCATGCACGCCGCATTCAAGAGCGTGCGGCGGCGAAAGAAGAGTAAACCTATTTCGCGGTTGCGGCAATAATTCACAAAGCTGAATTTGTTGTTGCATCCGTTGGGGGCGGTGGCCTACTGTATACACAGCTAGCCGAGTACAAGGCATGATAGCCATGGGAGGAAACATGAAGCTTTCGACAACACTTTTGGCGGCGGCGGTCTTGGCCGCCGGAGCGGCGCAGGCCGGTCCGCTTGCACCGGGCGACGTTCAGTACGGCGAATATGGTGAAGTCACCAAGTCGCTGACCGGTGCGCCGGGTGATCCGGAAAACGGTGCCAACGTCATGAAGAATAAGGGCATCGGCAACTGCATCGCTTGCCATCAGGTGACAGCACTGAACGATGCGCCGTTCCACGGTGAAATCGGGCCACCGCTTGATGGTGTGGCCGATCGCTGGGGTGAGGCCGAGCTCCGGGGAATCCTGGCAAATGCCAAGAAGACTTTTCCCGATTCACTGATGCCGGCCTACTACAAGGTTGAGGGCTTTGTTCGCCCGGGCAACGCTTATACCGGTAAAGCCGCTGAGGGTGAGCTTGATCCGCTTCTGACGGCGCAGCAGATCGAAGATGTTGTCGCCTTCCTGTCGACGCTGAAATACGAAGACTGACGCGTTTCAGGCAGGCCAAGAGATTGACCAAGGAGATGAAAATGGACTTCACACGACGTGATACGCTGGCGATCGGCGCTGCCGCCGCTGCCGTAACCGCTCTGCCGATGCCGGCGATGGCATCGCTGACGGAGGATGCAATTGCCGAATTCACCGGCGGGGCCGATGTGGCCGATGGTGGCGTTGATCTGGACGCGCCCGAAATCGCCGAAAACGGCAACACCGTGCCGATCGAAGTGAGCGCCGAAGGTGCCGCCGCGATCATGGTGCTGGCTGCTGGCAACCCGACCCCGGGTGTCGCGACCTTCAACTTTGGCGAAGGCGCAGGCGCGCACCGTGCCAAGACCCGTATCCGCCTTGCTGGCACGCAGGACGTGATCGCAGTGGCGAAGATGGCTGACGGCAGCTTTGCCAAAACCCAGAAGACCGTGAAGGTCACCATTGGCGGCTGCGGCGGCTAAGCGAGCGAGAAGGAGAGAACACAATGGCAAAAGGTGTACGCCCCCGCGTGAAAGCGCCCCGTTCCGCCGAAGCTGGTGAGGTCGTGGTCATCAAGACCCTGATCAGCCACAAGATGGAGTCTGGTCAGCGCAAGGACAGCGACGGCAATACAATTCCGCGCTCGATCATCAACCGTTTCACCTGTGAGTATAACGGTGCGATGGTTGTCGATGTGGAAATGCATCCGGCAATTTCGACCAACCCCTACTTCGAGTTCGAAGCAACCATCCCAGAGGCCGGTGACTTCCAGTTCACTTGGTACGACGACGATGGCTCGGTCTACGAAGAAACAAAATCGGTCAAAGTTGGCTGATCACAAAAAAGGTGCCCTGCGCCCGGGTGAACCGGGGCGGGGCCAACCTTTAGGGAGGGAAATAACATATGAAATTCAATGCAATGACAGCAGTGGCTGCTTTGATGCTGGCCGTGCCCGGTGTCACATCGGCAGGGCCAGACGATGACAACATGGTCATCAATGGCGAAACCGAGATGACCACCAAGGCCCCGGTGCCGGCGCACATGGAAGACGCCAATATGGATCAGATCATGTCTGGCTGGCACTTTCGCTCGGACGAGACTCAGGCCCTGCAATTGGATGACTTCGACAACCCCGGCATGATCTTTGTGGACGCTGGCATGGACCAGTGGAACGCGGTCGAGGGGAGCGAAGGCAATTCTTGTGCCACTTGCCACGAAGGCCCGGAAAGCATGGAGGGTGTGCGCGCAGTATACCCGAAATGGGATGAAGAGGCGGGCGAGGTTCAGACCCTTGCCATGCAGATCAACGATTGCCGTGAACAAAATATGGGTGCCGAGCCTTACAAGTACTCGGGCGGCCAGATGGCGAACATGGAAGCGCTGATTTCGGTGCAGTCGCGCGGCATGCCGGTTAACGTGGCCATTGATGGCCCGGCGCAAGAGACTTGGGAAAAGGGTCAAGAGCTTTATTATACCCGCACCGGTCAGCTTGAGCTGTCCTGCGCCAGCTGCCACGAAGAAAGCTATGGCATGATGATCCGCGCCGACCACCTGAGCCAAGGGCAGATCAACGGTTTTCCGGTTTACCGCCTGAAAAACGCAAAGCTGAACACGGTTCACGGGCGTTTCAAAGGCTGTGTACGGGACACCCGTGCCGAAACCTACAAGCCCGGCAGTGACGAATTCGTCGCGCTGGAGCTGTACGTTGCAAGCCGTGGCAACGGCCTGTCGGTCGAGGGCCCGTCGGTCCGCAACTGATGTGACTATGGGCCGGGGCGGCGCGCGAACCGCCCCGGCCAAGCCGCTGCCTGCATGACATTGAAATTCACGGCCTTTCGGCCAAGCCGCATCCGGAGGGCCGGGCGCGGTAACGGGATAACTCTAACCAACCGGAGACGGATTACATGATCTCTCGTCGCGATTTTCTTCAGGTCAGCATGGCGGCCTCGGCGCTTTACGGGGCCAGCGGTTTTGGCAACTGGGCGAAGCTGGCAGCACAACAAGCCCTGACGCAAGACCAGCTTTTGGATTTCGATACATTTGGCAACGTGAGCCTTATTCACGTGACCGATATTCACGCACAATTGAAGCCGATTTATTTTCGCGAGCCGGAAATCAACATCGGCGTGGGCGGCAACAAAGGCGAGGTGCCGCATGTCACCGGGGCGGATTTCCGTAAGCTTTATGGCATCGAGGATGGCAGCCCCAGCCACTATGCCCTGACCTACAATGATTTCGCGGCTTTGGGCAAAGAATACGGCAAGGTCGGTGGCCTTGACCGCGTGGCCACTGTCGTCAAGTCAATCCGTGCCGCGCGGCCCGATGCCCTGCTGCTGGATGGGGGTGATACGTGGCATGGCTCCTACACCTGCTATCAGACCGAAGGGCAGGACATGGTCAACGTGATGAACGCGTTGAAACCGGATGCGATGACCTTCCACTGGGAGTTCACACTGGGTCAGGACCGGGTGCGCGAACTGGTTGAGGGCTTGCCCTTTGACTCCCTTGGTCAGAACATTTTTGACGCCATGTGGGACGAGCCCGCGGCCGAGTTCAAACCCTATGAGTTCTATGAGCGGGGCGGTGTGAAGATTGCCGTGATCGGGCAGGCCTTCCCCTATATGCCGATTGCCAACCCCGGCTGGATGTTCCCCGATTACAGCTTTGGTATTCGCGATGAGAACATGCAGGCGATGGTCGACGAGGTGCGCGCCGAGGGTGCCGAACTGGTCGTTTGCCTGAGCCACAATGGGTTCGACGTGGACAAGAAGATGGCCAGCGTCGTGAAAGGCATCGACGTGATCCTGACCGGCCACACCCATGACGCTTTGCCCGAGCCGGTTCTTGTGGGCGATACGATCCTGATAGCCAGCGGTTCGAACGGGAAATTCGTGAGCCGCGTTGACTTGGATGTGCGCGATGGCAAGATGATGGGTTTCCGTCACAAGCTGATCCCGATTTTCTCGGATGTGATCGAGCCGGATGCCGATATGGCGGCCCTGATCGACGAGCAGCGCGCGCCCTACAAGGCCGAGTTGGAAGAGGTGATCGGGGAGACCGATGATTTGCTGTATCGTCGTGGCAACTTCAACGGATCGTGGGACGACCTGATTTGTGACGCGCTGATTTCCGAGCGTGAAGCCGATATCGCCATGAGCCCCGGCGTGCGTTGGGGTCCGAGCATCCTGCCCGGTCAGGCGATCACCCGCGAGGATATCTGGAACGTGACCTCGATGTCCTATGGCGAGGCGTATCGGAGTGAGATGACCGGTGAATTCATCAAGGTGATCCTTGAGGACGTGGCCGACAACATTTTCAACCCCGATCCCTATTACCAACAGGGTGGCGACATGGTTCGGATTGGCGGCATGGGCTATTCCATCGACATCAGCAAGCCGCAGGGTGAGCGGATTTCCGACATGACCCTTCTGAGCACCGGCGAGGCGATCGACCCGGCCAAGAATTACGTTGTCGCGGGCTGGGCCAGTGTCAACGAGGGCACCGAGGGGCCGCAGATCTGGGACGTGGTGGAAAGTCACATTCGCAAGCAGGGCACCGTTAAACTGGAGCCGAACAACAGCGTTAAAGTCAGCGGTTTGTAAGCGCACCGCGACGCTTTGACAGATACCTTACATTCATCAAATTCAGGTAGATGAATATGATGTCGCAAGAGGAGGCTTAGGACAGAGATGACAGCCGACAAGAAATCTAGCGGGGCTTCGCGCCGGGCGTTCCTGAAGGGCGCCGTGGCGGCCGGGGGTGCCGTGGCGGGCGCGGGCATGGCCCGTGCGGCGGGCGATCCCGATCCGCTTATCACCGAAGTGCAAGATTGGGCCAGTGGCTTTGGCGAGGGTGTGGATGCCACGCCCTATGGTCTGCCGATCCGCTTCGAGGACGATGTGGTGCGCCGCAACGTCGAGTGGCTGACCGCGGACACGATCAGCTCAATCAACTTCACGCCGATCCACGCGCTGGATGGTACGATCACGCCGCAAGGTTGCGCCTTTGAGCGTCACCATTCGGGTGCGATCGAGTTGAAGAAAGAAGATTACCGCCTGATGATCAATGGTTTGGTCGATAAGCCGCTGATCTTCAACTATGCCGATCTGGAACGTTTCCCGCGCGAAAACCACGTGTATTTCTGCGAATGTGCGGCGAACACGGGCATGGAATGGGCCGGTGCGCAGCTGAATGGCGCGCAGTTCACCCATGGCATGATCCACAACATGGAATATTCCGGCGTGCCCCTGCGCAGGCTGCTGGAAGAGGCCGGTTTGGACACGGCGGGCGACCTGAAAGACAAGTGGGTCTACGTGGAAGGGGCCGATGCCTCGTCGAACGGGCGGTCGATTCCGATGGACAAGGCGCTGGACGATTGCCTTGTGGCCTTCAAGGCCAACGGTGAAGCCCTGCGCAAGGAGCATGGTTATCCCGTGCGGCTGGTCGTTCCCGGTTGGGAAGGCAACATGTGGGTCAAATGGCTGCGTCGGGTTGAGGTTATGGACGGCCCGGTGGAAAGCCGCGAGGAAACCTCGAAATACACCGATACGCTGGAAGATGGCACAAGCCGCAAATGGACGTGGGAGATGGACGCCAAATCGGTTGTCACCAGCCCAAGCCCGCAGTCGCCTATTGCCCACGGCGCAGGTCCGCTTGTCATCACAGGTCTGGCATGGTCTGGCCGTGGCGCGATCACCCGGGTTGATGTGTCGACCGACGGTGGCAAGAACTGGCAACAGGCGCGTCTGGCCAAGGAAGGCGAGAGCAAGGCCCTGAGCCGGTTCTACCTGGACATCGACTGGGACGGCAGCGAGATGCTGCTTCAGAGCCGGGCGCACGATGAAACGGGTTACGTTCAGCCGACCAAGGCGCAACTGCGCGAAGTGCGCGGCGAGAACTCGATCTATCACAACAACTGCATCCAGACTTGGTGGGTGAAAGAAAGCGGAGAGGCGGAAAATGTCGAAGTCTCTTAAACTCTACGGTGGCACGGCGGTGGGCGCGGCGGCGCTTTTGGCCGTGGCCTTCAACTTTGCCGATCGCAACATTACCCCCATGCCAGAGCGCGCGGATATGATGGGCGAGGCGCCAGCGAATCCCGACCTTGGCTTTATCGCCATGGCGCGGGCCGCAAGCGAGCCGCATGGCAATTACAACCTTGGCCGGATGGCCCTGCCGGAAGAGATTGCGGCATGGGATCTGGATGTGACCCCCGATGGAACGGGCCTGCCCGAAGGTTCAGGCGATGTCTTGACCGGTGAGGAAGTCTTCATCGAACAATGCGCCGTCTGTCACGGTGACTTTGCCGAAGGGCGTGGCAATTGGCCCAAGCTGGCTGGTGGCGACGGCACCCTTGCCGACAAGGACCCGCTGAAGACGGTGGGCAGCTATTGGCCTTATCTGTCGACGGTTTGGGATTATGTCCACCGCTCCATGCCCTTTGGCGCGGCGCAGACCCTGACGGCGGATGAGACATATGCCATCACGGCCTATATCCTTTATTCCAACTACCTTGTGGAAGATGATTTCGTGCTGTCGCATGAAAACTTCCTTGAGGTGGAAATGCCCAATGCCGACGGGTTCATCGTGGATGACCGCGAAGAAGCCGAGGCGCATTTCTGGAACACCGAAGCCTGTATGTCAGACTGTAAGGACAGCGTGGAGATTACCATGCGCGCCGCAGTTCTGGATGTGACACCGGAAGAAGAGGAAGAGGCCGCTGCCGAGCCTGCTGCCGCTGAAGAGGTGGAAATGGCGGCTGCTGAGACCGAGGAGGCCGCCGCAGAACCGGCCGCGGAAGAAACCGCCGCACTGAACCCTGAGCTGGTGGCAGCCGGTGAGAAGCTCTTCCGTCAGTGTCAGGCCTGTCACCAAGTGGGCGATGGCGCGAAAAACCGCGTTGGTCCGCAGTTGAACGGTGTCATGGGTCGGACCATCGGTGGGGTCGAGGATTTCCGTTACTCCAAGACGATGGCCGCCATGGGCGAAGAGGGGCAGGTTTGGGATGAAGAGTCCATGGCCGCCTTCCTGGCTGATCCGCGTGGCTATGTGAAGGGCACGAAAATGTCCTACCGTGGTCTGAAGAAAGACGAGGATATCGCGGCGATGACTGAGTACCTCAAGTCTTTCTCGAACTAAGACTGTCGATGCGGGGCCGGGTCAAACCGGCCCCGTTTTTTCTTTGAATGAGGGCGCTTGCGTGTCATCATTCAAGCATGAGCTTTGGGAGGAGCGTTCATGCGGAAACGCGCGATTGGTGCGGCGGCCCTGACGATTGGGCTGTTTGCATCACAGGCCCTTTGGGCCGAAGAGATTGGTGACGCCGAACGGGGCAAGGATATCTATGCCAAGTGTTCAGGCTGTCACGAAGTGGGTAAAGGGGCCGAGAATGGTATTGGTCCGCATCTGAACGGCATTTTTGGCCGCAAGGCGGCTTCTGTTGCGGATGGCTATCGCTATTCCAAGGGATTGGTCCGGGCGGGGAATGATGGGCTTGAGTGGCACCTTGATACCCTTGATGCCTACATTGAAAACCCAAAGGCCTTGGTCAGTGGAACACGGATGAGTTTCCGGGGGCTCAAGAAGCCGCAGGATCGGGCCGATGTTCTGGCCTATTTACGGATTTATTCAGACGATCCTCAGAACATCCCCGAAGCGGACCCAACGGCGCTCGCGCCCGAGGTGGAATTGCCGCCCGAGATCCTCGCCATGGTGGGGGATCCTGAGTATGGCGAATACCTGTCCAGTGAGTGCAAGACCTGCCACCAACCCGATGGTAACGATGACGGGATTCCGTCGATCACCAATTGGCCTGCTGAGGATTTCGTGGTGGCCATGCATGCCTATAAGCAAGAGCTGCGACCGCATCCGGTGATGCAGATGATGGCCGGACGGTTGAGCGATGAGGAGATCGCCGCGCTGGCGGCTTATTTTGAGAATATAGAATAACTTGCCGGGAAACTCCGGCGCAATTGGGAGGAGATACTATGACCCTTAACAGACGAGCCTTTATTGGTACGGGCGTCGCGGCGGCGGCGGCCCTGTCGGCACCGATGGTGCGCGGCCAAGGCAAGCCGCGTGTCGTTGTCGTGGGCGGCGGGGCAGGCGGTGCGACCGCGGCCCGCTATATCGCCAAGGACAGCGATGGCGCGATCGACGTCACATTGGTGGAGCCGACACGCGCCTATTACACCTGCTTTTTCTCGAACCTCTATATCGGCGGCTTCCGGGAGCTGAGCAGCATCGGCCATAGCTATGGCACCTTGGCCAGCGACTATGGTGTCAACGTGGTGCATGACTGGGCCGTGGGGATCGACCGCGATGCCAAGACCGTGACATTGGCCGGTGGGGCCGCGTTGCCTTATGA
>Ga0102926_1001885_pt1 | contig 12274 bp, 7 predicted proteins | sample SalPonR1_A_D2_MG_FD_78173 | JGI IMG/M metagenome (GOLD analysis project Ga0102926, IMG submission 78173) | Salt pond soil microbial communities from South San Francisco under conditions of wetland restoration - Salt Pond MetaG R1_A_D2_MG | ecosystem: Environmental > Aquatic > Marine > Intertidal...
CAAGCAGCCCGCCGCCGGTGATCATGGCCGCCGTTTTGGAGACGCGGTAGGAGCCGCCAATGACAATATCCGGCCCCTGGATTTCAAGAAAGCTTGTGGCGGGAGCCGCGGGGCTTGCCGTGCCGGAGGGATCTGGCCCGGCAGATGGCGGCTTGGCCATCACCACCGGGTCCAGCTCCGGGGGATGAATGGGGCCGGGAACCGGGTTGGAATCTGGAATCCACCGGGCGGTTTTTATGGTCGGCGGGCGATCCACTGACTCTTTCACGGGCGCATCGATAAGACGTAGTGGTTCGTATAGCGAAAAGCGTCCAAGGCCGGGGTGCATGGATGAAGTGACAAACGAGGATTGAGTGCTCATGTGGTTTTTGGGGTTAAAAGGTGATAGGTAAAGAGTCCGATCAGACCGGCCGGGACCAGGTAGCTGATCATGCGAGCCGCATTAGAGGCGCGAAGCAGCGACTCGATTTGCCTGGCGCGCTGAAGTACGTCCGCCGAGTAGTTGCCACCGGTCGTGACCTTATCGGGGTGAGAGCCCAGCGTTAGGGCCATCCGCACACGGGCCTCGCCTGCGTTGTAGGCGGCGAGGGAAGGAGAAAGCTTCCCGTCAAACCGCTCCACCAGCCCGGCCAGAAACTGCGCGCCGTAGTCAATATTGGCGCGGTGATCATCATTTGGATGGGCGGAGGTAAACTCCGGGTGGTATCGCCGGTCAATCTGCATGATGCCAATGCCATTGCCATGGTCGCCGGTCCAGTCGGCCTCCAGGGCCAGGCCCATGTTGCTTTCCCGTGAGGCAACGGCCAGCAGCAGCGGCGCGGGCAGCTGATGCCGCCGTGCGGCCTGGATAAAGTGGCCGTAGAGGCCGCGAACGCGGATGTAGGTAAGTTGGGCCGACAGAGCGATGGACTGGCTCATCATACAAGGATTTCGACTTGGTATTCCACCAGGGCGAAGGCTCCCGGCTGAACGGTGACCTGGTCATCGGGGTGAAGGGCCGTCCGGGCATACTGTTTGTTGGCAGTAAATATGGGGTTAAAATCCCAGTTGCCGCGAAGCCCGATTTCCCGAATCACAATGGGATCACCGGTTTTATTCTGAAACAGGCGGCTCACTGAAAAGACCGCCTTGTTTGCCACCGGGTCAACCGCCAGATCGCTAAAGTCCATGCCGTGATACCACAGCTCTCCCGGCTGGTCCCCGTGCGGGATCAGGCCAAGCAGGTTTTCATCGGTCATGCTGACAAAGGTGTTATCGCCGCCAACCTGCACGCCATATTCAAAGCCCTTGTAATTCCCGCTGGGATTGGCCGAGGCGGTCCCGCCGGGGGCGGCCATATTGAATATATGGGCGCTGTCATATTCGTCCAGGCGGGCAAGGTTTCGAAGACGGGTCATAAAATTTTGCAGAAACCCGCCGTTGGTCCCGTCAAGGTCGGTGTTTTGGGTGTCCGGGGTGAGCTCAATAATGACTTCGTAGGCCACCGTCAGGGTCTTGTTGGGCGGGACAATGATGCCTTCGGTCATGGTATCGCGTGCGAGCAGGATTTTTGCCCGCTCGGGGATGTTGCTGCCCGTATAGTCTGAGGCCAGCCCGATTTCCCGGACCGTGATATCGGCCGCGGTCTGGTTGGTAAAGGAGCGGGTGATCACAAACCGGCTGGAGGGTTTATCGGTGGCAAGCGCCGAGACGTCTCTCACCCCGTGATGCAGCTCTCCGGGGTCCGAGCCGTGCCGGATCATACTATGGAGCCACATATCCTCCACATGGACCGGCGTGTTATCCGAGCCCACGACCGGCCACCACGATTGAAAATACCTCCCGTGGTTTTCGCTTCGCGAAGACTCCTCAAAGCTCACGCGCCGAAAGTAGCCGCTTCCGTTCCACACCCCTGTAATCTGTACGGGAGCGCCATCCATGCTGTAGATACTGCCCCATTCGTTGTTATACTGCTCGACCTTGTAGAAGCCGTTCAGGTATTCCAGCTCACCGGTAACCCCGTAGATATAGAGAAAATCGCGGGCAATGTTGCTCCAGTAAAACTCGAAATATCTGCTGTAGGATGATTTTAGCCGTGCAGTCCCGATAATCTCATCGTAGACAAGCCCGGTAATCTCTTCATAGCTGGTTGTCGTGGTCGGAATGTTCGGGCGGATGGTCCGCCCGCCGTGAAACTGGCTTCGCAGGTACATGGCAAAATTGCCGACCATGCTGTCGCATTTAAATCGCCTGAGTTGCCTTCCTTCCAGGGAAATGATGGCCTGCATATCCAGGCCCTGGCTGGATTGGCCGACGGTGAGTGTTTGTCGAATGGTGTTCATTTTCTTAGGTGATGGTTAAAATTGGAGCGGTTCCGATGGTTGTTGTTTGCCCCTCGGCGGCCGCGGCTTCGGCGACATCTTTAGCCGCCGCCGCGCCAGAAAGCGAGAAGCTCTCGCTTGCATGGCTCTGCGTCGAGGCCGCATCGAGTACCGCGGCCGGAACCCCGGCCTTTGCGCTGTGATGGCCGGGGCTCACTGCTTGCACGCGCACAGAAACGGCGCCCGCCCTGGATTGAAGCAGCATTTTCTCCGGCACATAGACCGAATAGATGGCCGATACCAGCGTCCGCCCGGCAGGGTTTGTTGCCCGCACGCGAAAGAAATGTTCGGTGTCGATATAGGTAGTGGGAAAAGCCCGGTAATGATAGCGCTCGTACAGGGGCACCGGCTCCTCGGGATCGAATCCGGGCTCGCCCGGCTGGAGATACTCCAACGGAGTCCGGTAGGGGACGGAGGCGTCGTAGCCGTAGTCGAGCTGTCCGGCCGAGCGCTCGCCCGTGGCCCAGGAAATAATCAGGTTCCCGCCATGCAGCATGCCCGAGACCACGCGAAGGCCGAAGCCTTCTCCAAATAGTCTGCCTGTGATTTGACTCATAGCTCAGCTCGTCCAAAAGATTTCCGTGACAAGGGCTTTGGAGTCCGCCTGGGCGCCCGTCGCCTCATCCCACAGGCCCATAAACGCTCCTTTGTACAGCTCGCCGTAGGTGCGTATGTCAAAGTGAAGGGTTTCCCCGGCCCGGATTTTAAACGTGTAATGGTTGGCGGTGATGCGCTGCCCGTCCAGGGCGATCATCAGCTCGCCTCCGCTGTTGTTATGGACGATCACGCCCAGCCGCCCCGGATTGGCGTTGACCAGGCGTACGGGGACCTCACCCTGGCGCATGACAGGTGAGATGGAGGTCCCAATGCGTTTTCCAGCGCCGCCGGTGGCCACGCCCGGGGCGCCGCTGCGCAGTTCACTCAGCAGGGCGTCAAGCTTGCCGGTTAGTTCGCAGAGCGCCTGAAGGAATTGGTTCCACATCTCAGGCCTCTTCGATTTGCATTTCGGGCTGAACGACGTAGCTTTCGCAGAGAAAACTCACGCTTGCCACCTGAAGGTTCAAGTTGCTGGCATACACGTCAAAGGGAACATTGGAGCCGACAATGAAGGGCACATTGGCATACTGGCCATCGAACTCGTCATTGATTTGATCGATAAATAGCTCACTTCGAACCGTGGTATTATAGATCTTCATGGACGCGGTAATATCAGGCCGATCACTGCTCATCGCGATTCGCCGGACTTCAACGTCCACGCTTTTGCTCTTCACACCGAGATCAGCATTGATACCACCGGCAGGTACAGATGCATGACCATATAAAAACCGGGGAACCGGAACAGGTGAACCGATTTGCCCGTAGGCAGAGCGAAGTTTGCTCATCGCGTATTGGTCGTAGCCAATGAGTTGGATATTTACACTCTGCTTGGACGCCGCCTTGTTTTCCAGCTCAAAAACAATATTGTTGTTCTTCTGAATAATGAAGGGAGCAAAAAGGCCGTCAATCGATTTGAATAGTGTATGTATGACAGAGAGCTGGACATCTCTGAACATGTAGAGGTCTTCGTTCAGCCGCGCTGAAACCATGATTTTGTTCATATCCTGGGCGAAAGGAAGAATTCTCCGGATGCCGAAGCTTTCTCCACCCATCCCGTTCATGATGATTTCACCGGTATCACCGGCCAAAAGCTCCAGAGATTTGGAAGGGTTATAGGGAGAGGATTCCTTAGGAGGTAAAAAGTTTTTTATGATTTTCATATATATTTGCTTGGTTAGCCACGGTTGGAATAAAATCACCGGCTACGTTTGACTGTAGCCGGTGAACGACAGGTTGGTTTAAGCGTCTACTTCAGCTACAACCAGCGACGCACGAAGCCAGAGCAGGCCCTGGCCGGACTGCGTCCAGCTTTCTGCCGAAGGAAAAACCGACGCGTCGTCAAAATGCACCGCCAGCGAGACGGTCTGGTTGACAGCCAGGTCGAACGGATCAGCCAGGCGGTACTCGCCGGCCGACTTCAGGGTGGCGATTCGTTTGAAGGCGGCCACGGCGTCGAGGGTGTTGTCGGTGGCCGAGACCAGCTGAAGTCCGGTGCCGGCAAAGTTGGAAAACTCGCTGATTGGCGCGCGCAGGAACTCTTTGTTATCGTTGTCGGCTTGCAGCAGAATCGCCGCGTCTTTCAGCCCGTTGACGATTGCGCGGGCGTCAATGCCGTTTGCAGGGTCATCTTCAATGAACTGCTTGGTGACTTCAAAGGACAGGCCAAGGATCCGCCGTTTCATGGCGCCCGGAAATGGGTTGCTGACATAGTTGTCGCGGGTAAGTTTGCGGTTGGCATTGGCGGGAAAGAAATTGACCACGGACATGTTCTGTTCAACCTGCCGGGTGTCAAAATAGGTTTTGATTCGCGCGGATGCGGGAATCAGTGCTTTTTTACTGATACGATTGCTCATAACTCGTGTTGTATTAAGGGTTGTTTGTTTGGCTTGTCGCCGTTGAGTATTACCAGTACCCCCTTGTGTGCTGCCAGAGTTATGACGGTGAGGATTACACCTCGATGGTATTTTCGACCTCAAAAGAGGTTTCTATATCGGGCACGTGCTCGGTCTTTTCCGGCAGGCGCTGTGGCTCGCTGTACACGTGGCTGGTATCGGCCAGGCGCGGACCGCCGGTGGTGTAGACCGAGCCGTCCATCAGCCCCTGGGATGGGGTCCAGTCGGGCATGACGAACTTGATGATCTCCATCACGCCCTGAACGCCCATGCCCATGGCCAGGCCGCGGATATGCTTGTTTTTACTCATCAGGGTTAACAGAACGCCCGCCGTTAAGGGGATGCCCGCGCGGGTGGCCTGCTGGATGGTCGGTGATGCGTTGCCGGTAAGGATGGGAACGGCCAGGGCATTTACCTGGGCGGCAACGGCCTGCCCGCCGAGTATGTACCCCGCGGTAATGGCTTGCTGCTTAAACTCCGTTACAGCCTTTCCGGTTGTGATTGTACTTGTTTTTGCCATAGAACTGCGTCTTTGGTTTGGGTTTTCGATTATATGTAGTTCGGAAGGGTTTTTGGCGAACACTCGCTCGTTCATACGTGCCTTCTCCGTTGTGACAGGCTCATCAATTCAGAATGCCCCTGCCGTCTATGTTTACGTTTGCGATGATGGTCACATCACCGTATTTGTATACCGGCCGCTTGCCTGAATCGAAGTAGTGGAAGTACTGGTTCTCCTTGCCTTTTTCGTCGTCGGCGTAGATCACCTTGTCGCTCTCGTACAGGATTCGCTCGGCGTGTCCGGCGCTGAGCAGTTTCTCCCCGGCTGGGGGAAACAGCTCATAGTCGTAGTCATCGGCCGGAAAGTGGTGAAACTCCTCAAACATCCCGGCCGCTTTTTCGCTGTTTATCGCTCCTTTGGTGAGCTTCATTAAGTTCGTTGGGAACACAAAAATGGTGGTTCCCGCCGCGTCGATAATCATGGCCAGATCATCGTGTTCGGCCTGGATGCGCTGCATGAACCCTTCCTCGTCAATGATCTCCAGCTCTTTTACAATTCCGGCGTAGACCAGCGGTTTTTCGTAAAGAGTTTTAAGCAGAGCCGGTCGGTTTTTGGCTTTTTTGCGACTGGCAGCTTCGCCGGAGGAGTTCTCCCGAAACTTACCGGCCGGGCCGGATTCCCCTTTTAGCGCTCCGACATCACGCACCGTAATGGTCTTTTTGATCTTGTAGGACGGGGCAATCCGGTTGATCTCTTCGTAAAGCTCGTTCCGGTCGGAGTAGGAGACGGCCACCAGCTCATTGACCACATCGTTGAGCTGAATGACGGTTTTTTGGTTTGCTTCCAGGTCCGTTTTAGCCGTTTCAAGCTCCTGACGAGTGGAGGTAAGCACCCGCCCAAGCTCGGCCAGGGTCTTCTCGGTTTGTTTTGCATCGGCGTTTAGCAGCTCCAATCGGCTCCTGGATGTTCGTTGCCAAGCTCGTTCCAGGGCAAGGAAAAGCTTGGCAAGTTTACGGGTAATGATCGGCTGCCACCGGGCCATGGTAAACATGCCCAGGGACTCTTTGATCTCTTTGTAGCTCTGCTCATTGCCGGCTTCGTCTTTTTTGGCTTTCTCTGCGTCAATATCTACACCGTACTCACGGTAGAAGTCCTGCTCTGTGGCAATGATGTTGCCAAGGTTGCCCGAAATGGATCGTCCCTGGCCGGTCTTTTCTTCCAGGCTCCACCCGAAGGCTTTGCCCAGTTCCTGCCTGGCCATGCGTTTGATCGAACCCCAGTTCGCCTTGTTGTAGAAGGTTCGATCCGAGCGGTTGCCCTCGGGAATCAGGTAAAACCATACCCGGCCATTTTGGTTGGTCTCGGGCACATCAAGCTCGGCCTTCATGCGGTAGCCGGAAATTCGCTTCGCATCAGATGAAAGCTGAGCGTCAATCTGGTAGGGCTGCCCGTTCCATCCGAACTGCACCTGGAACAGGTTTTCTTCCAAAGCCTGTTTCGCACTTGCCGGTAGCCGGGAGGCTTGCAGGGCTTTTTCGCGCTCAAGGGCGGCCTGCATCTTTTCCTGCTTCGATGTGATATCGTGGGTGGCTTGGGTCTGGCTGGCTTCCAGCCGTTGAACCTCCGATTCCAGATTCCCGATCCGGTCTTCAAGCAGGTTCTTTTGCGCCAGGGCCTGAAAGAACTGCTTTACCCGTGGATCGGAGTTGGTGGCGGCCACCATCTGTTCGTATTCCAATGATTCACTGTCACCGTCGGTGGTAGTTTCCCGCCTGCTGCCAAAGAACAGATCATCAATCCAGCTCTGTTTCTTCGATACCAGTTCCAGCCGGTACTGATCAAAGGAGTCGGCCATCAAATAGTAGTGGATGTTGACCTGCGGGTACTGATTGCCCTGGCGAAGCCCGCGCCCGTTTCGCTGTTGAATCTGCGAGGGCGTGTAGGGCACGTCCATGTGGTGCATATCGGTTGTCCACCGCTGCAGGTTCATGCCCTCTGCAATGGACTGATTGCCAATCACCACCCGGTATTTGCCCTGGTTAAACGCGTCTTGGACCTCTTTCTTCAGAGCCTCTTTATCGTCCTTGCTGCTTACAGCGTAGTCCGATCCGTCCTTGTGAGTGCCAATGATGGCGCCATTAATGATGGCGATTTGCTGTTTTGGAACCCCGGCCTTTACTAATTCGGATTTGATGAGCTGATGGAAACTTCCTCCCTGAGACTGATGAAGGCTGATCCAGTCGCAGAAAATGATCTGGTTTCGGATGACTCCGTCGGAGTTTTCCCTTGCCCGATCTCTGCCGTGACGATTAAAGTAATCCCCATAAATGTCTTCTGCTTGAACAGCCGGACCCGGATTGGACCGCGCCTGGTACGAAGTGGCCACCGACTCCACCAGCGCGCCCAGCTTCAGATAGGTACGATCAATCCCTTCAAAATCCTTGTCATATACGCGCAGGTCGGTGGCAATCTTGCTGCCGTCTCCGGTAATGACCAGGAAATTATCCCTGGTCTCGCACTGCCGGTCTTTCATGCAGGCCAGTACGTCGTTGGCACGAAGGATAATATCATCAAAGAGAAGCTTGTGAAGCTCGCTCGGCTGGATGATCACATTCCGGGAGCTGGCCTTGGGCCGTTTGAATTTGGGCTCGAGTACTTTGGGTTTTCCGTCTTTGTCTTTCAATGGTTTGCCGTCACTGCCGGTAATATAATCCGGATGATCCTTGTAGAAGCCTATGAGCTGATCATAGCTCTTGATGTCCATCACCTCATCGATGATCTTGCGCATTTCGGGCAGGTTGTAGTATCCGGCCACCACACGCTCGGAGCGGTATTCGCCATTGGTTTTCTTGACGATCTTCTCTTCTTCGCGGACAAACAGGCCAATGAAGTTGTCCAGGTTCTCGATTTCGTATTTGTTTAGCAGATCCGGGGCGCACAGGTTCAGCATATGCCAGACCTCGACCGGAGAGTTCACCACGGGCGTCGCCGTCAGAACAAACACGTTCTTGTAGCCAATCCGGCTGAAGAGCCACCGGGTTTTTTGCAGGGCGTCTTCGGCTCGCTGGGAAGGTTTGTTGGCAGAAATACCCAGCTTGGCTGCTTTTGCCGAGCCCAGGGCGTTCTTATAAAAATGGGCCTCGTCAAAAAACAGACAGTCCACACCCAGCTCGTCAAAAAAGATATCGGTTTCCAGGCGTTTGGCCTGGCTTGCGCTGCGAAGCTTGGTTTCCCACTGCTCCATCTGCGTTTCAAGGCGTTTCATCATTGAGGTTTTTGCCTGCTTGGAGATGGCCTCGTCTTCGTCGATCAGCTGCTCAAAGTTTTCCAGCATCTGGTTGAAGTACTCTATGCGCTCCTGGTAAATCCGGGCCTGCTCGCCGGGCGAGAGCGGAAGCGATTTGAAGGCATGGTCGGCGATAAAAATGGCGTCCCAGTTATAGAGTTGCGCCATGGTCAGCTCTTTATGCTTGCTGTCCGGGCTCATTTTCATATTCAGGATTTTGGCGTCGGGGAACAGCATCATATACTCTTCCACCCATTTTTCCTGGACTTTGCCCGGCACGACAAACATGGGCTTTCGCGCGGCCCCCTGCTGGAGCAGCACCTGGCAGGTAATGATTGAGGCGAGGGTCTTGCCCGCGCCCACATCGTGGCAGTTGGCCCCCTTACCGTTCCATACCAGCTTCTCGGCGATGGCTCGGTTGTGCTTGTAGACGGAGAAATCTTTCACCCCGTAAAAGGTGTCGCTCATCCCGCGTACGCGAAGCGTCCGGCCGTCGAACGGAGGATTCACAACCGCGTTATAGGTGTTGTTGTAAGCCTCCTCGATCAGCTTGCGAACCTCAGCCGAGGCTTTTGTCCGCACCCAGTTATTGAACTTTTTGGGAACATGCGTCAGCATCCGGTTGTTATTCTGCCGCTGGATCTTGCGAGCGCGTTCGATCAGGATCTGTCCCTGGTCGCCCGGCATGGCCATGGCCTGCTTAAGCGTCATGGAGGGAAGCAGCTGATCATTTTCATCGTAGAATTTCAATGGGAAGGTACTGTCCTGGATGTAAGAGCCAATGATTTTGGTGAAGGGCGTCTCGCCCCAGCCCTGGTTCCAGTCGTCGTCCGTCTCATCGCCACTGGAAACGTAGCGGCCCCATTTACGGAGCTTCATGTAGAACCGGTTGCCCAGCTCGGCCTTATCCTTAACCAGGCCAATCTCCACTTTGTCGTAGTTCAATTCGCCCGCAATCCACTCGGCAATGGCTTTGGCTGGCAGGTAGGTGAAGATATGCTGCGGGTCGACGGTGATCTTGTAGACGTCGATCCACTCCGGAACCACCGCTTCAAGAGCGGCGATGTTCTTGTCCAGTTCGTTCTCGCGGGCAATGGCCAGTTTTTCGCGCACATTCCCTGCCAGATACTCATAGCGGAATTCGTGGCGCTCTGACTCCGGATTCCAGAAAAAATCCGGGTGGGCTTCCAGGGCCTCCAGCAGCTCGTCTTTGCTGGCCGTACCACCTTTGTAGACCGACTGGAAGAACTCGGGGTCCAGCGCCTCACCAATCGACCGGCCAAACATGGCCAGCTCTGCAAGGTCAGCTGAATCGCCGATGGTGGGAACATAGTTTCGGTTGAACATGGAATACGCGTCAATGATATCGGCGTAGACCAGCTCGCCGTCCACCGGGTCGCGCTTGACCAGCGTGGTCAGTTTGTACAGGCGGTTGTCGTATTTGAACACCGATCGGATATCGTCGTCCTCATCGGGGACTCCGAACGCGTCAATATGGCCGGAGAGCAGCTGCTTAAACTCTGCCCGAAGAGCGTCCTTTTCGGAGGTATCGCGGGCCAGCGAAGTCACGTAATCGTCGTATTTGTCCAACAGGCGACAAGCAGAGGCAATGCGGTTTTTAAGGCCTTCACCCTTACCGGGTAGTGGAAGAGCCTTGAAATACCTGCGCTGTTTTTCATAGAATTTATCTTCATGCAGGACAATATTCCCCGGATGATACTCCCGGCTTACGTCCAGCATAATCCCGTCATCGGGGATATCATAAAGTGGCATTTGGTCCGGGAGCGGATAGGCAAAGGCCATCTCATCCGAAAGAGCTTTTGAAATGACAGAGTCCGTCAACTGCCCCTTTACGCCCATCCGGGACAGGAACTGCGCGCCGTGCCCCTGAATGTGTTCGCCCAGCACGTTTTCCGGGTATTTCTTGTAGTACGAGTTAAAGAAGGCGCGGTAGGTCTCGCCCTTGTGCTCGCGGGTACGTTCAATCAGCTCCTCGAAGGCAAAGAGCCGGTTGAGCGGGCTGTTTGCGTCCGGGTGGGACTCGCCGGTATGGCTTGGGTACTTTTGAAAGAACAGTATATCGGTCGTGACCAGCGTGTCGGCGTTGTCCTTGAAGGCGCTCGAGGGGAGCCGGTAGGCGCCAATAAAGCGCGCCCGCTGAACCATGGCCCGGCGGATGGCCGGGTCTTTCTTGTCCATCGTGCCCGTGGAGGTGATCACCGCCAGAAACCCGCCCGGCTTGAGCGCGTCCAGGGATTTTAAAATAAAATAGTCGTGTATTCGCGGGCTAAGGGGCGCCAGCGGGTCTCGTTGGGTGTGAATCCTCAGGTCGCCAAAGGGCACATTCCCGACAACTCCGGTAATGTTGAAAGGGGAGAGGTCGCTATCCGCAAAATTCTCATGCAGGACGGTCTGCCGCGGGTAGAGCAGCCGGGCAATGCGCGAGCTGATGGCCGAGCGCTCAACCATCACCATGCGGTAGGTATCCCGGTTGGGGAGAAAGCCCGCAAAATTTCCAACTCCGGCTCCCGGCTCCAAGATATTACCGCCGCTCGCGCCCATGGCTTGAAGTTTATCCCAGATCAGCTGAACGACCGGATACGAGGTGTAGTGCTCGTTGAGCAGGCCGCGTTTGCCACCGGCGTCTCCGCCCGTATAGCCAAGCCCGCCCGCACCGGTGTATTTTCGCAGCGCGTCAATATCGGCTTTGGTTATAGCCCGGTCCTCTTTTTGCAGCACAGCAATGGCGCGTTCATTGGCTTTTCGGCGCTCGGAGGCCGTTAGTTTGATTGGCTGGAAGTTTTTTAGCTCGACGTCCGAAAAGCCGCTTTCAAATTTTGCCTCTCCCGGGCGATCTTGGTTGCCTTTAGGGGACGGGCTGGCTGATTTTCCGGGTTTTTGGGCCTGCCGGAACAGCTCGTCAAAATCCACGCCAATAATAGAGCCGTGATTCCGGAACAGCTCCAGGGCCTGCCCGCGATGCTCCTTCGGAAACTTATCCAGGCCAAACGCCAGCGCCAGTTTCTTCACGGTTTCGCTGAATGCGTCCTGAAGCTCTTTTATTTCATCCGATGGGTTTTCGCGAACGGTTAGTTCCTGCTGAAGCCTGCCCAGATCTGCCAAATAAGGGTCCAGTGCTTTGGCGGCTTTCCCGCTTCCCTTGTCCGCTTTCCAGGCTAAATCAGTCAGTTCCAGCAGCAGCGCCGCGTTCAGATTCCCATTCTTATATGGGTAGTGCGAGGCCGCAGAGATCATCGACATTCGTTTGGTTTTCACCTGGATTTCGACCGGAGTACTATCACCAGTTACAATAATAAAATGGTGCGCGCGGTAGCCGTCCGCCGGACGGGCATACTTGTCTTCGTGCTCCCAGACCTTGCCGAGCTCTCCGGCCAGAATTCGCCCGACTATGGCCTCGACCTGGGTTTGTGAGCCAGCCACGGCCATACATCCGGCGATATCGGTCAGCCCGGTGGTATAGGTCTGCCCGGCCCGGCTTGCTACGTTTTCGGTAAAGGGAAACCGTTTGCGGATCAACTTGCCCAGGGTGGAATAGAGCGTTTTGATCCGCCCTTTGACCTCCAGGGCCAGATCCATGTCGATCAGCTTTTGCATAACCGATTTCAGGGCGGGCAGATAA
>Ga0102926_1001888_pt1 | contig 12268 bp, 11 predicted proteins | sample SalPonR1_A_D2_MG_FD_78173 | JGI IMG/M metagenome (GOLD analysis project Ga0102926, IMG submission 78173) | Salt pond soil microbial communities from South San Francisco under conditions of wetland restoration - Salt Pond MetaG R1_A_D2_MG | ecosystem: Environmental > Aquatic > Marine > Intertidal...
AGGTGGAGCTGCCCAGTGACTATGGCGCGCCGTATGTGATCACCCGGCGGCTGATCGAGGATGGCCGCGACCATCTGGTCTTGCGCGCCCCGCTGAAATTGCCGTGTCCGGTGCGGTTCTTGCAGGGCACAGCCGACGAAGATGTTGACACGACGGTGGCCTTGCGTCTGCTAGAGCACGCCCAAGGCCCCGATATGCGCCTGACCTTGGTGGACGGGGCTGACCATCGGTTTTCCGATGCCGACTGTCTTGCGTTGATTGAAACCACGCTCGATGAGGTTCTGGCGCGGGGTGGCGCGGCATCGCTTGGGTGAAATCCACAGCCACAGGCGACGCCGATCCGCACACGCGGTTGCTCGGGGTTAGCGACCCATTCGGGACATCGCCTGATGCAGGTGTTTGCCGAATTCTTGCCGGGATCCAAGCTTTGCGCCGCGCAGTGCTTGACCCTGCGCAGGGCTGTGGCAAGGTGCGCGGGCGGGCTGGTTCCGCTGTGGGGTAAAGGACAAAAGTGATATGCGTGACCCGTTGGTGTTTTTGCCGGGGATGATGTGCGACGCGCGGGTGTTCGGCCCACAGATCGCAGCCCTCAGCCGGGACCACGCGGTGACCATAGCGCCCGTGACCGAAGGCGAGCGGATCGAAGAGATCGCCTCGGGTTTGCTGGACATGTTGCCGCGCAAATTCGCGCTGGCCGGCCTGTCGATGGGCGGGATCGTGGCCATGGAAATTCTGCGCCGCGCGCCTGAGCGTGTCAGCCGGATTGCCTTGATGGACACCAATTCGCTTGCCGAAACGCCGCAATCGGCCACCGAATACGAACCCGCCATCATCAAGCTGCGCTCCGGCCAGTTTCAGGAGGCCGCCGAGGTGCTGTTGCCCGCCGACGTTTTGGCGCCCGGACCGCAACGCTCGGAAATCATGTCGATGGTGCTGGATATGGCGGCCCATCTGGGCGAGGCGGCCATCATCCGCCAGATCCGCGCCTTGCAACGCCGCCGCGATTATCAGTCGGTGTTGCGCCGCTGCAAGGTTCCCGCTTTGGTTCTATGTGGCGCGCAGGACGGTCTGACGCCGGTCAAACGCCATAGCTTCATGGCTGATCTGATCCCTTATGCCAAGCTGCAGGTGATCGAGGGTGCAGGCCATTTGCCCACGCTGGAGGCCCCCGAGGCCACGACCGACGCGCTGCTTGGCTGGTTGCAGCAACCCTACGTTCTGCAAACCCGCAGCGATGCCTGATCGGGCCACCGGTTGGGCCGCAAGGTTGCGCCGGACACGCCGCAGGGTGCAGGTCTGGTCCAAACGCAATCTGCCGCCGGGCCTGCGCTTGGTGCTGGGTCTGTTGCTGATGCTGGGCGGAGTTTTTGGCTTTTTACCCGTGATCGGATTTTGGATGTTTCCGCTCGGCGTGGCGGTCGCCGCGCTGGACATTGTCCCGATTGCCCGATGGATCAAGCGCCACAACCCGCAAAAGACCAAACCGCCCAAGGACAAGCGCTAACGCCAAGCCGTTCATTGTTCCCAAAATACTCCGGGGGAGTCGCCCATGGGGCGACGGGGGCAGCGCCCCCTGAACCCGCACGGAAACCGGCGCAATTCGTCCGATCAGGCGGCGGCGTTTTTGTTGGCCGCGTTCGGCTTCGCCTTTTTCGCCTTGCGCGGCTTTGTCCGGCTGCGTTCTGCGGGGGCTTCGGAATTGGCGTCGATGAAATCCAACACCAGAGGCCGGATATTGTTGCGCCAACTGCGCCCTGCGAAAATGCCGTAATGCCCGGCGTCCGGTTCAAGATGGTTGGCCTTCTTGTCGTCCGGCAGGCCGGTCAGCAGATCCAGTGCCGCGACGCATTGGCCGGGCGCCGAGATATCATCCTTGGCGCCTTCGACGGTTTTGACCGCGACATTGGTGATCGCCCCGATATCCACCTTGTGGCCATCAACGACAAATTCGTTTTTGGCGATTTCCAGCCCTTTAAAGATGCGCTCGACCGTCGACAGGTAGAATTCGGCGGGCATGTCCATCACGGCCAGATATTCGTCGTAGAATTTATTATGCGGGTCGTGATCGCTGGCCTCGCCGCGCGACACCCGCAAGATCTGATCGGAAAACGCCTTGGCGTGGCGGTCGGCGTTCATCGACATGAAGGACGACAACTGCAACAGGCCCGGATAGACCATGCGCCCGACGCCCGTGTGTTTGAACCCCACGCGCTGAATCATGGTTTCTTCCAACTGGCCCATGGTCACGCGGCGGCCGAAATCGGTCACGTCGGTGGGGGTCGCGTCGGGGTTGATCGGGCCACCGATCAGGGTCATCGAGCGTGGCTGCGCGTCAGGCTCAAGCTCGGCCAGGTAGGCGGTTGCGGCCAGCGTCAGCGGTGCCGGCTGGCAGACGGCGATCACGTGCAGGTCGCTGCCCAATTCGCGCATGAAGTCGGCCAGATACAGAGTGTAATCCTCGACGTCGAACTTCCCCGCCGAGACCGGAATGTCACGCGCATTGTGCCAATCGGTGACATAGACCTCGCAGTCGGGCAAAAGCGATCGCACGGTCGAGCGCAGGAGTGTTGCATAATGGCCCGACATCGGAGCGACCAGCAGCACGCGGCGGTCCATTTCGTCGCGACCCATGACGTCGAAATGAATCAGGTCGCCGAACGGGCGTTCGACAACGGTTTCGACGTTGATCAGGTGGTCACGGCCATCTTCACCGGTGATCGATTCGATGCCCCAATCGGGTTTTGTCACGATCCGCTGGAACGTCCGCTCTGTGACTTCGCCCCACGCGGCAATCCATTGCAAAGCAGGGTTTGGCGTCAATGAAAAAACCGGATAAGATGCCATGGCAAGGGCCGATGCGCCCATCCATTGATTGGTATTCCGGAGGGTTTCCATCCAGTCGTAAGTCATCATGTAGCGCATCATCGTCTCCTTGGTGTCGGGCTTGCCCGGTCACATACGGCGCAGTCTTCCCTGATGGGTCGCGCAATGCTGCATAGCAGAAATGTAGAAGGATTTTCTAGTAATGGCAACAAAAGAGGACGCAATGGGTGAAAATCTCGAAAAGATGAGCGAGAATTTGGCACGTGTCGAAGAGTTGTCGCAAAGGTTACTCACAGCTTTGTCGGCGCGAAATCCTGCCAATCCGACCCTGAGCGGCCCCTCGCAGGATTTGTTTGCCAAAGCGGCCAGTTCGTATTGGTCCGAGATGATGGAAAACCCGGGGCGTCTTTATGAAAAGCAGGTGGAATACTGGAGCAAATCCGTGCGCCACTTCATGGAGGCGCAACAGCAATTGCTGCAAGGGCAGCCGACTGCGGAGGATTCTGAATTTGAGGGCGAGGAAAATGATCCTTTGAAGGGAGATAAACGGTTTTCCAACCCGCTTTGGGCCAGCAATCCGTATTTTCGCTTTATCAAGCACCAATACGCGCTGAACGCCGCCGCGATCGAAGAGGCGGTGCAACAGGTTGATGATCTGGACCCCACTGAAAAGCGACGGTTGGATTATTTCGCCCATCAGATCATCGACATGATGAGCCCCACGAATTTTCTGGGCACCAACCCGGATGCCTTGGAAAAGGCGGTCGAGACCGAAGGCGAAAGCCTTGTGCGGGGGTTGGAAAACCTTGTGGCCGATCTTGAGGCCAACAAAGGTGAATTGCTGGTGCGTCTGGCCGATGAGGACGCGTTCGAGTTGGGTGGCAATATCGCAACCACGCCGGGCGAGGTTGTGTTTCGCAACAAGATGTTCGAACTGATCCAATACGCCCCCACCACCGAGAAGGTCTACGAGAACCCGGTGGTGATCTTTCCGCCGTGGATCAACAAATTTTACGTCCTCGATCTCAAGCAGCAAAACAGCATGATCAAGTGGATCACCGAACAGGGCTATACTTTGTTCGTGGTCAGCTGGGTCAACCCCGATGCGTCCTATGCCGATGTCGGCATGGAGGATTACATTGAAGATGGGTTCATGACCGCCCTTCGCGAGGCCAAGGCGATTTGCGGGGGCAAGAAGGTCAACGCGGTGGGCTATTGCATCGCGGGCACGACGCTGCACCTCAGCCTGTCGTTGATGGCCAAGCGTGGCGAGGCTTTGGTGAAAAGCGCAACGTTCTTTACCGCGCTCACGGATTTTTCCGAGCAGGGCGAATTCACGCCGTTTTTGCAGAATGATTTTGTCGATGGGATCGAAAAAGAGGTGGCCGAGCAGGGTATTTTGCGCTCGTTCATCATGTCGCGAACGATGTCGTTTCTGCGTTCGAATGATCTGGTTTATCAGCCAGCTGTGCGCAGTTACATGATGGGCGAGGCGCCACCGGCGTTTGATCTGTTGTATTGGAACGGTGACGGGGCCAACCTGCCGGGGCGCATGACCGTCGAATATCTGCGCGACCTGTGTCAGAAAAACGAGTTTGTCGGAGAGGGGATCAAGATGTGTGGCGAGACGTTGCACATCAGTGACGTCAAAGTGCCGTTGATGTCGATAACCTGCGAGGCCGATCACATCGCGGCGTGGAAAGATTGCTATCGCGGCTTTCAACAGACGGGTTCCAAGGACCGAACCTTTGTCGTGTCGCAATCCGGGCATATCGCGGGCATCGTGAACCCACCCAACAAAAAGAAATATGGCCATTACACGAACGATGATCTGAGCGGTGATGCCGACACGTGGCGCGAAGGCGCGGCGTTCCATGAAGGGTCGTGGTGGCCCCGATGGGAGGCGTGGTTGCGCAAGCGATCCGGCAAGAAAGTTGCCGCTAGGGAACCCGGTGATTCTGAGCATCCGCCACTGGCCCCTGCGCCGGGCACTTATGTGCGCGTAAAGGCAACTGACTGAATTTAAATCACTTTTTGAGTCAATGCTGCACTGCAGAAAAAGGGGTTGATTTTCTGCGGTGCAGCATTCATATTGTTTGCAGTTGCAGAACAGCGGGATCATCCCGCGGATCAAACCTAGTGAGGATTTACCAATGACTGCTAAGACACAAGATTTCACCGCCGTAATGAAAGACGTTATGGGCGCATTCCCCGTCGACACCAAAGCAATGGAAGATGCTTTCAAAAATCAGGCCGACCTGAGCGAAAAGCTTTCGGGTGTTGCTCTGGACGCCGCTGAAAAATCGGCCGAGCTGTCCAGCAAGTGGACCAAAGAGACACTGACCAAGCTGTCGGACATGACCAAAGCCAAAGCAGAGCCCGCAGATTACGCCAAAGCAATGACCGATTTCGCATCGGCCAACGCTGAAGTTGCTGCCGAAAACATGGCCGCTTTCGCTGAAATCGCCAAAAAAGTTCAGACCGACACCGTTGAGCTGATGATGGCGGCTGGCAAAGGCATGCAGGAAGACGCGGCCAAAGTCGTCAAGAAAGCCACTGACGACGCGACAGCAGCTGCCAAGAAAGCGACCGCCGCCAAGTAAGCGCGCCGCGCAAGATTACATTCGGCCCGATTTATCCTCCCTAATCGGCCGAAATGAGAAGGGCAGGCCCAGTGCGGTCTGCCCTTTCTTTTTGGTTTAGGCTGGCATAAGCTGCACTGCAGCGCTGATACATGGGAGGATCGCGACGTGGCCGAAACTGACAAGCCGCTGCTGATCAAACGCTACGCCAGCCGGCGTCTTTATAATACAGAGACATCGGATTACGTGACGCTGGAAGATATTGCCGAGTTTATCCAGCAGGGCCGTGAGGTTCAGATCATTGATCTGAAATCCGGCGATGACTTGACCCGGCAATACCTGCTGCAGATCATCGCCGAACATGAAAGCCGCGGTGACAGCGTGCTTCCGATCAACGTGCTGAACGATCTGGTGCGCAGCTATACCAGCCAAGCCACCAGCGTGGTGCCTGAATTTCTGGCCGCCAGTTTCGAGATGCTGCGCGATAGCCAGTCGGCCATGGTCGAGAACATGACCAAGGGCAACCCGTTGGCCAGCATGCCGGGAATGGATGCCATGCGCGCCCAACAAGAGGCGTTTCTCAAGGCAATGACCGGGGGGTTCGGGGGGATGACCACAACGCCATCCCGCACCACCGAGGACAGCCCCGAAAAGGACAGCCCCGAAAAGGACAGCGGCGAAGATCTGGATGATATTCGCAAACAACTGTCTGAATTGCAGGATAAGCTTTCCAAGCTGAACAAATAACGGTGGGCCAAGGTGGTCGATAGTCCGGGTCGGATCACCCTATGGGGGATCGAAGTGTTCATGGCGGCAGCCGATGAACGCTCGATCTCGGCGGCGGCCAAACGGTTGGGTGCCAGCCCTTCGGCGGTTAGCCAGCAATTGACCAACCTAGAAAGCGCGGTCGGCGCAACGCTGTTGCAGCGCAATGCGCGGCCCGTGCGCCTGACGCCTGCGGGCGAGATCATGAAGCGCCATGCGCAAGTGATCCTGAACGAGGCCACGCAAGCCCGCGCTGAATTGGCGATGTCGGACATGTCGATGCTGACCCGGTTTCGCCTTGGCATGATCGAGGATTTCGAAGCCGACGTAACGCCCCAGCTATTGACCCACATGGCGGATGAGCTGCGCGGCTGCCAGTTTCTGTTGGAAACCGGGGCCAGCCATTATCTGTTCGATTTACTGGATCAGCGCGCATTGGACGTGATCGTGGCGGCCGATCTGGGCGGCGGCGGCGATTGGGCCGAGGTGCATGCGCTGCTGCGCGAGGGCTTTGTGGTGGCCGCGCCCAAGGGCGCGGTCGACGCGGGTGGCGACATTTTGCGCCAACTCAAACGCTTGCCGTTGGTGCAATACACGCAGCGCCATTACATGGGCCGCTTGGTCAGTGCGCATCTGGCACGGCAGAACCTGACCTTGCGCCATAGGTTCGAGATTGACAGCTACCACGCCATTCTGGCGCTGGTGGGCCAAGGGGCGGGCTGGACTATTCTGCCGCCGCTGGCGCTGATGCGCGCGCGGCGCTTTGCCGATCAGATCGACGTGATGGATTTGCCGTTCGAGCCGCTGTCGCGCACCATCAGCCTGATGGCGCGCAAAGATATTCTGGGGCAAATGCCGGTGCAGGTGGCGGCCAGTCTGCGCCCGATCCTGCAAGACAGGATCGTGACCCCGGCCATCGCCGAACACCCTTTTCTTGAAGCATCTTTAACGGTGCTGTAGCGGCCCGTTCCCGTTGGGAAACGGGCGTCTGCCACCTCCGCCATGGCGTCAGGTGCCGTAGGCGCGTGCCTCGCCCATCACGTCTGTGGCGGCTTGCAGCAGCGCATCGGCGATCACATCCAGGTCCGGGCGCGTCAGGCGCGCGGGCAGGCGGGTATCGCAGGCGCGCATCAGCATGGCGCGGGTGCGGGGCAAGTCGCCGGGGGCTTCGGGCAGGAATTGCCAGTTCCAGAACGCGCGCGCATTGTCGGTGGACAGCCCGAACACCTGCACCTTGACGCCGCGCGCGGCGGCGGCCTCGGCAAAGGCGCGGGTGTCGTCATCTGTCATGTTTACAAGGTTAAACTGGATCGAATCCGGCGCGCGTTGTTCGGGCCCAAGCGGTTGCGGCACGTTGATCCAGGGCGATGTATTCAACTGCGCCGCGACATGATCGTGATTGGCCCGGCCATCGCGCACACGGCGCGGAATTTCGGCAATCTGGGGCCGGATGATGGCCGCGCTGAGGTTGTTCATCCGCAGGTTATAAAGGGGCAGGCGGTTTTGCCATGTGCCGAACGCATCGCGCAGGGCGGTATCATCCCCGTCGATATGTTTGGCCCAATTATGCTCATAGGCGCCCGACATGATGACCGCGCGGGCGATCAGATCGGCATCGTCGGTGACCATGATCCCGCCTTCGCCGGCATTGACCAGCTTGTAGGATTGAAAGCTGAAGCACCCCACGCGCCCGATCGTGCCAATGTTGCGGCCTGCCCATGTGGTTCCAAGCGAATGCGCGGCATCCTCGATCACCGGAATATCGCGGGCGGTGCACAGCGCCATGATGGTGTCCATGTCGCTGGTGTGGCCGCGCATATGGCTGATGATGATGGCCTGCACAGTGTCCAGTTTGGCGGTGAAATCGGCAAGGTCGATGCGGTAATTGTCGCCGACCTCGCACAAAACAGGCACGCAATCGGCATGCACCACCGACGAGGGCACAGCCGCAAAGGTGAAGCCGGGGATCAGAACCCGCGCGTCACGCGGCAGGCCAAGCGCCTTGAGCGACAGGAACAACGCCGCCGAGCAGGACGACACGGCAAGCGCATAGCGGCTGCCCAGATGCGCCGCGAACTCTTGTTCCAGCAGAGTGACCGGTGCGTTTTCAGGCGCGGTGTAGCGGAACAGATCGCCTGTTTGCAGCATCCGATCAATCTCGGCGCGGGCGGTGTCGGGGATGGCTTCGGCGTCGTAGACATTGGGCGGCAGGGTCATTTGTTCGGCTTTCCTGAATTATAGTTTCGGGAAACCTAAACCAGTTGCGCAGCTCGCCCAAGCGAAATTTCTGTGACAGGCTGACGCGTTTTACAAGTTTGGGCGCCCGCAACGGGGCGCCCAAACCTTTGATGAGTGGTGGTTGGTTACAAGCGGCACAGGTTACCGCGGATTTGGCGTGCTCCGGGGGAAATGGGGCAGCCCTGTTTTGCTGTTGGTGGTCGAGACCCTGTTGCGCGATACGCTGTCGCTGTGGCCTTTGGCCAAAGCCTTGTCGACAACTGCGCGGCTTTGCGAGGGGCTGTAATCGCCAATCAGAACACGCTGTCCGCGCTTGTGGGCGATATCGATCTGATGCAGTTCCGGTCCGCTGAGCGATTGGAACGCGTCTTTGCTGATCTGCGTCGGCAACTGCTCGATCACGGTGCGTTGCCCGGCGGTGGCGGGCAGGGCGGTTGCGGTCAGGGCGGCGCCGACCACAAGGGCCAGAACGCGGCGGGCGGGGATGTTTGCAAATTTGGTCATGTCGTTGTTCCTTTCGGTTTCGATTGCGATGACCTCAAGATGCAGACGCTAAGTGCTTGTTGCAAAACACAAGTTTTACACAGACTGGTGAGGTGGCGCGTGATCACGCTAGCGCTCTCTAGCACGTGAAGGCTGCGCGATCTGGCCGTGATCGGGGCAATTGCCGGGAAATTCCTTATAGTTCTGCAAAATGATGCGGCACCGCGTGCAGGGCGCGGGGTGGCTTTGATGCGGAAAGCGGCGATTTGGGGGCTTTGGGTCACATCCCTGACACGTCGCAGAGAGGTCTTTGTGATCGGGTTTCAACGGCGTTTGGCGGCCGTCTTGTGGCTTTGGTGTGATCATCAGGCCGGGCGGGGCCGTGCCTCAGACGCCGATTCTGTCGCGCATCGCATACCACGTCATCGCCAGCACCAAGAGCGGCGAGCGCAGCGCGCTGCCGCCCGGAAAGCGCGGCGCGGGCACGCGCGACAGCGTGTCAAAGCCTTCGGCTTGACCGGCTATGGCGTCTGACATCAGCTTGCCCGCATGGGTAGCGGTGCCAACGCCGTGGCCGGAATAGCCCGAGGCCGACAGAATGTTGGGCGCAATGCGGGCCAGATAGGGCATGCGTTTCATGGTGATGCCCAAGGTGCCGCCCCACGTATAATCAAACCGCACGTCCGCCAGATGCGGGAAAATCTGCGCCATCGGTTTGCGCACAGTCGCGCCGATATCGGCGGGAAAGCGATAGCCATAGCTTTCGCCGCCGCCGAACAGCAGCCGGTTATCCGAACTCAGGCGGAAATAATTGACCACGAATTTGGTATCAGCCACTGCGATATCGCGCGCCAGCACCTGTGCGGCGTCTGGCCCAAGCGGTTCGGTCGCGGCGATGAAATTGTTGATCGGCATGACGCGCGCGGCCACCTTTTGGTCCAGACCACCCAGATATCCGTTGCAGGCAAGCATCACATGATCGGCGGTCACGGCACCCTTGTCGGCCTGAACGCGTGCGGGCTGTCCTTGGTGGATTTGCGACACCAACGTATTTTCATAGATGCGCACGCCCGCCTCACGCGCTGCGCGGGCCAGACCAAGCGCATAGTTCAGCGGGTGCAGATGCGCCGCCGTCATATCCAAAGTGCCGCCCACATAGCGCGGCGACGGGCAGATCGCCTGCGCCGCGTCACGATCCAGCTTTTCAAGGGCGGTGTAGCCATAGCGTTCGGCCAAATGATCGGCATAGGCATGTTCAGCGGTCACCTCGGACGGGGTAAAGCACATATGCGCAATCCCCGGTTTCAGATCGCAGTCAATGGAATGCGTGTCGATCAGCCCCTTGACCAGTGCCTTGGCGTCTTCGGCCAGATCCCAAAGTTTCGCGGCATCATCGCGGCCCACCAGCCGTTCCAGCGCGTCCTGTTCCATCCGCTGGCCCGAGCCAAGCTGCCCGCCATTGCGCCCCGATGCGCCAAAGCCCACGCGATGCGCCTCAAGCAGCACCACGTCATAGCCCCGTTTGGCCAGATGCAGCGCCGCCGACAGGCCGGTATAGCCCGCACCGACGATGCAGACATCGGCCTTTTCCTGCCCGCGCAGGGGCGCGAAAGGCTCCAGCGGTTTGGCGGTGGCGGCATACCAACTGTTGGGATATTGGCCAGCGCGGTCATTGGCAAAAAGCAGGTTCATGCAGGTGCCCCGGCTTAGACGTTCATCAACAGGTGTTCACGTTCCCAAGGGCTGATGACTTGCAGGAATTCTTCGTATTCTGCGCGCTTGACGATGCTGTAAACGCGGGCGAATTCCGGGCCCAGCATGTCGTGCAAGTCCGTCGCCTCATCAAACATATCCAGCGCATTGCCCAGAACACGGGGGATATCGGCCTCGCCGGCATAGGCGTCGCCCTTGAACTCGGCATCTGGGTAATTCTTGTTGATCATTCCCAGCAAGCCACAGGCCAGACTGGCGGCGATGCCCAGATAGGGGTTGCAATCCATGCCCGCCAAACGGTTCTCCACACGGCGCGCCGAGGGCGGGGCCAGCGGCACCCGAATGCCGGTGGTGCGGTTGTCGCGCGCCCAAGCCAGATTGATCGGGGCGGCGTGATCCTTGACGTAGCGGCGGTAGGAATTGACGTAAGGTGCCAGCACGGCAATCGCGTCGGGCAGGTGCTTTTGCAACCCTCCGATGAAGGTCTGGAACAGCTGGGTTTCGTTGCCGTCGCTATCAGAGAAAAGGTTTTCGCCGGTGGTCGCATCAAGGATCGAATGGTGGATATGCATCGAGCTTCCGGGCTCGTCCTCGATCAGTTTGGCCATGAAGGTTGCAAAGCAATCATGTTTCAGCGCCGCCTCGCGGATCAGGCGTTTGAAAAAGAACACCTCATCGGCCAGTTTCACCGGATCGCCATGCAGCAAGTTAATTTCCAACTGACCGGCGCCGCCCTCTTGGGTGATGCCGTCGATCTCGAAGCCCTGCGCCTCGGCGAAATCGTAGATGTCATCAATCACCGGGCCAAACTCATCGACCGCTGTCATCGAATAGGCCTGCCGTGCCGCCGCGGGGCGGCCTGAGCGCCCCATCATCGGCTGGATTGCCTTGGCCGGATCCAGATTGCGCGCGACAAGGAAAAATTCCATCTCGGGCGCGACCACGGGGGTCATGCCGCGGGCGTGATACATCTCGACCACGCGTTTCAGAACATTGCGCGGGGCAAAGGGGATCGGGCTGCCGTCGCGGTCAAATGCGTCGTGGATCACCTGTAAGGTCCAGTCGCCGGTCCACGGCGCGGCGGTGGTGGTGGACATATCGGGCGTCAGGATCATGTCACGCTCGATAAACCCGTCTTCGCCCGCCGCTTCGCCCCAATCGCCGGTAATCGTCTGGTAAAAGATGGAATCGGGTAGGTGGAAATGCTCTTGCCGGGCGAATTTGCTGGCGGGCACGGCCTTGCCGCGCGCGATGCCGGGCAGATCGGCGATGATGCATTCCACCTCGTCAAGGCGGCGGCCTTCAAGATAGGCTTGGGCCGCGTCGGGCAGTTTGCTGATCCAGTTGGACATTTTATGTTTCCCGCTTGAAGAAGGCGGCCATGTGATCGGCGATGGCCTGATTGGCTGTGCTTTCCGAAAGGCGCTGTTGCGCTGTCGCTAGCTGATCGTCGGGCACCACGCCCCGGCCGCGATGGGCGATCAACTGTTCGATCACGCGGGCCGGAAATTCGGGGTGGGGCTGGATCGTCCAGATCCGATTGTCATAAAGCAGCGCGGCATTTTCGCAAAAACCGGATTGGCCAACCACCTGCGCGCCCTGTGGCAAGCCTACGACCTGATCCTGATGCCATGCGTTCAGCGGCAGGGTTTCATCGCCAATGG
>Ga0102926_1001890_pt1 | contig 12256 bp, 6 predicted proteins | sample SalPonR1_A_D2_MG_FD_78173 | JGI IMG/M metagenome (GOLD analysis project Ga0102926, IMG submission 78173) | Salt pond soil microbial communities from South San Francisco under conditions of wetland restoration - Salt Pond MetaG R1_A_D2_MG | ecosystem: Environmental > Aquatic > Marine > Intertidal...
AATAAGATTTATCTTATCGCTGGATATTCCTCAGGATTAACCTCGTTAAAAATCGAGTAAACCTTTTCAAAAATATCTTCTGCCGAAGGTTTGCTAAAGTAATCCCCATCGGTTCCGTAAGCGGGACGGTGTTCCTTAGCAGTAAGTGTTTGTGGCTTACTGTCCAGGTATCTCCAGGCGTTTTGTTCGTTTAAAACCTTATCCAGAATAAATGCAGAAGCTCCTCCGGGAACGTCCTCATCAATAACCAGGAGTCGGTTGGTTTTTTCTACGCTCTTTACAATATCGTGATCCAGATCAAATGGAAGTAAAGATTGTACATCAATTACTTCAGCATTAATGCCGAATTCACTTAATTCCTCTGCGGTTTGAGCTACAATTCTTAAAGTAGAACCATAAGAAATCAAGGTGATATCGCTTCCTTTCCGTACTGCTTCAACTTTTCCAATTGGCGTTCTAAGTTCAGGTAGGTTACTTGGTTTTTTCTCCTTTAAACGATATCCATTTAAGCATTCTACTAATAATGCCGGGGTATCCTGTTCTAATAAAGTATTATAAAATCCTGCAGCTTTGGTCATGTTTCTAGGAACAAGCACATACATACCGCGTACAAGATTTAAGATTCCGCCCATTTGGGAACCACTATGCCAAATTCCTTCTAAACGGTGTCCACGGGTTCTTATGATTAGTGGCGCTTTTTGTTTTCCTTTAGTTCTATACTGAAGGGTAGCAAGATCATCACTCATTCCCTGTAAAGCGTACATCACGTAATCAAGGTACTGAATCTCGGCAATAGGCCTTAGTCCTCTCATTGCCATTCCAATTCCCTGGCCAAGAATAGTGGCTTCGCGAATACCAACATCGGCAACACGTAGTTTGCCGTATTTATCCTGAAGTCCTTCCAATCCCTGATTTACATCGCCAATTTCACCGGCATCTTCTCCAAAAATTAAGGTTTCAGGTTTATTTCCGAATATTTGATCGAAATTATCACGTAAAATGATCCTTCCATCTACTTCAGCCGAATCTTCATTGTATTCTGGTAAAACTTCGGCTTCCAGACCATTAGATTCTAAATGTAAATGGCTGTTATAATCATCGGCCATAGCTTGATCAAAATCCTTTAGCCAGTCAATAAGCTTAGATTTTTCTTCAGAGTCTTCTTTTCTAATCGCTCTCAAAGCTTTTCTTGCGGTAATTGCAAGGTCTTTTTTAAGAGGTTCTTTATTTCCGTTCAAATCCTTAGCCAATTTCACCACCTCTTCTTTTTCCTCGGTGTTCTTAGCTAATTTTGAGAGTACAGAAAGTAGTTCTTTTTGTTTTGCTTTGGTAGGTTGCAGATAATTATTCCAGGCAGTTTTTTTGCCTTCTCTAACTTCGCGTTTTATTTCTTTTTCAAGGTCCTCTAGTTCCTCTTGTGTACTAATATTGTTCTCAAGGATCCATTCTCTAAATTTCACATTACAATCGTACTCACGCTCCCAGGACAAACGTTCTTCATCCTTGTAGCGTTCATGCGATCCAGAGGTGGAATGTCCTTGTGGCTGTGTGAGTTCTACCACGTGAATAAGAACCGGGCAGTGTTCTTTTCTTGCTATTTTTTCAGCTTTTTCATAAGCTTCAATCAGGGCTACATAATCCCATCCATTAACTACAATTATTTCGTAGCCTTTATTTTCTTCATCTCTCTGGAAACCTTTTACGATCTCAGAAATACTTTCTTTAGTAGTTTGATGTTTGGCGTGCACCGAAATACCGTATTCATCGTCCCATACACTTAACACCATAGGTACTTGCAAAACACCTGCGGCATTAAGGGTTTCCCAGAAATGACCTTCACTTGTACTGGCGTTTCCAATGGTTCCCCAAGCAATCTCATTTCCTTCCTCTGAAAATTTTTCAGAAGAAATTCCTTCTACATTTCTATATATTTTTGAAGCCTGTGCAAGGCCTAGCAGTCTTGGCATTTGGCCAGCGGTAGGGGAGATATCTGAACTGGAGTTTTTTTGCTCCATCAGGTTTCTCCAGCTGCCATCTTCATTAAGACTGTGAGTGGTAAAGTGACCTCCCATTTGTCTTCCGCCAGACATTGGTTCATTTTCCAGGTTGGAATCGGCATATAAACCGGCAAAGAAATGTTCTATGCTAAACTGGTTAATGGCCATCATGAAAGTTTGATCACGGTAATAACCAGATCTAAAATCACCATTCTTAAAGGCTTTAGCCATTGCGAGCTGTGGCACTTCTTTTCCATCCCCGAATATTCCGAATTTAGCTTTTCCGGTAAGCACTTCGCGTCTTCCTAAAAGGCTACATTCCCGGCTGGTAACGGCTATTTTGTAGTCTGCCATTACCTGGTCCTTGAAATCCTCAAATGAAATTGAATCTTTAGTTTGTGTTTCGCTTTGCATGAACGTTGTTTTGAATAAAAACAAATGTAACGAAAACTTAGATTATACACAATTCATTAAAATCAAAATATTTTGAGAAAAGTGTAATTTAAATTGTTTTTATTGTATTTAATAAATCAAAACAACCAAAATAATAAGAAAAACTAATTTTTATGTAATTCGGGTGAGGAATGCTAATAATTAGTTGGACAATTTAAAAATTTGTTAATACCAGCGGCGGGTAAAAAGCCTGATTAATGTACTTAGATCTAAGGAAACGATAAATCTTATTTTTTGATCATAATTTTCCTGTGCTATTTCCCAACCTAAATTGGAATATACGGGAAAGAACAACTCAAAATAATCGTCTACGAGGCTTAATCTAATTCCAGAATCATATAAGAATTGCGCATTGTCATGTTTGTTTTTTACCAAACCTACATCGCCATATACAAAAATCCATTTATAAAGGTTGGTACTTGCATTCACGGTAGATAACCATTGGTTAGCAAATTCAGGTTGTAGTTGCGATTTGAATCCCCCTTCAGCAACAATAATTTGTTGACTGAATAAACCAGATCCCTGGCTTCTTCCGTAATAATTATAATCAAATAAATAATCTGTAGGACGATCTAATGCAAAACTAAAATAATCTGTTTTCATTTTGTCACTGTACAGAAAAGTACCTGCAAAAAAGCGTAGATTGATTTGACGATTATTTTTAAATAACTTTCTATACTCCAGGCTCAGGGATATTTTACTAAACTTTTCTGCTAATTGAAAATCAAAAGCTGCGGAATAGTAATCTACTAAATGCGGTTTGCTATAGAGGTAATTGATATTAAACACATTATAATTTGGCTGTTCTAAATCTCGGGTTGGATCAATATCCCGCCTAACGTTTACGTTTCGAATTAATAGATTTTGACGCTCGTTATCGCGTAAGTATTTATTTCGGAAAGAAAAGTTTATAAAAGGGGTGTATTTTTCGTAAAATAAATCGTAGCCGTACGAATATCGAGTTCCTCCAATTCCGTAGGTAATAGCATAGAGTTCTTCATTTCGGAATTGATGCCTGTTTGTGACGGAAGCAGAGCCAACTATCGTTTCGCTAGTAAAACCATATTTGGGCGAAATACTAAAATTTAAATTTCTGGAAAGTACTGTTTTATTATACAATTTAGGCCCAATGGAAATACCATCATATAAGTTGTAATTAAATTCGGGCATAAAGAATAGTTGGGAGTATCGAGGGTCTTCAATATCCTGGAATAATCTGAACTGTAGAGGCTTGTTAAAGAATTTGGTTACTGCTTTATAATTATCTCTTTGATTAAACTCTGGTATCTTTTGTTCGTAGTTTAGCGCAAGCCTATCTACGCCTTGCCGGGCAATTTCTATAGTTTTTGTTTTATCTATATTTTCAACCCATTTTTTAAAAACTATTTCACCATCTTTCAATCCATAAAGCGAAATAGGAAAATTGTTTTTTCTTTTGTTTCGAATGGTAACCAGAAGAGAATCTTTAGTCTTAAATAAATTTTCGATAGTAAAATCTATCTTTTTATTGGAGTCTATATAATTGTCAAAAAACCAGGAAAGATCTTTATGAGCATTCGTTTGTAAAATTTGCTTAAAATCTTCAGCCGAAGTTGGCTGCATTTTATGCTGACTATAAAAGTCTTTAATTGCTTCTTTTACAATTCCATTACCAAGATAATCTTCAACATATTCCAGTCCTATCCCGGCTTTGTAAGAATTTGCGATGTTTTTATTGAATTTTATCAGTGAATCCTGGGCTAAACTTAATGGCTGGTCTAAGTTCATTCGGGCCATATTCATGTAAAGAAATTGATACTGATCATTAAACTCCAGATCTGCCGCGTGAAACCATCTTACACCTATAATATCGCTGAGATTCCCTATTAGTTTCATTTTAGGATAATACTCATTTACGTAATCCATCATCAAAGAAACCAGGATGCCATCATGCACCCATTTTTCCTTTCTGGGATTGATATGCAACGAATTTTCCAACAAGTAATTAGTAATAGTTTTAAATTGCTTAATGTCATATTGGAAACCATCGGGAAATGGGCGAATAAAATCTGGTAATTGATTTAAGCCATAGATAGGACTATTTAAATATTCGTCTCGGGTTACAAAAATTTTTCGATGGGGATATTCGCCTACTCTTTCCTGGTAAAATTTTAGGATTCTTTCCAGTAAAATTCTTTTTATTTCTGGCTGTAGTTCATCGTCCTCTACATTGGTAATAACTTCGTGATTATTGGTTGGTAATGATTCGAAAATAAATGAATTAGTAAGGTAAAGTTTACTATCTAATTGATCCTTCCCTGATAATCTTACCGTTTTAGCTCCATTACCAGTATGTACTCCTTTAAAGTTGAGCGCTGAACCTACATAATACTGGGGAGGAGTTGTAAGCTCTATTTGAACGTCATAAAGTGCATTGTATTGATCTCCCAAATCTTTATGGCTGTAAACCCTCCAATTACCGTCTTTGTAAACACCCGGGGTTATATACCAATACCTAAGCTTATAATTGTTCTCTGAATCTACCCCGAATCGTGTAAATTTATCTATGGGAATTTTAACGTGGTAATCAAGATTGATGGTAAAGCTCTGGCCGGGAAGTAGAGCCTGGGAGAGTTTTATTTTAATAAGATCCTGAGCTTTCTCTGGACGATCCCAAATTAAGATATCATTATCTGAATTTGTGATATTCTCAATATAGGTAGCACCTCGTTCTTGAGGTTTAGCAAATCTAAAACGTCTCGCGAACTCTTCGGCAAAACGTTTTGCCAATGGAGTATCTTTTGCGCTAAAAGCATTCGCCCAGTCATTGAGATAAATTTGGTTAAGAGTATCTTTACTGGAGTTGGTATAGACCAATTCCTGCTCTATAGTAATGATGTGAGTACTATCGTTTAAGTGGGCCTTTAAGGAGATGGAGTTTTGAGCAAAACTCCATCCAATTCCCACAAAAAAAAATAAATAAGACAGGTAAAACCTCAATGGGAATATATTTAACGTAATACAGATTTTGAGTTAAATATACTCAAAGTTTTTATCCCTCCTAAAGATTTGATTAAAAGTTAGGGCTAAGGTTATATTCTCCATAGAACTCGTTTAGAATTTCAATAACTTCATCTTCGGTATCTACTACCTGTACGAGGTCCATATCTGGCGCGCTAATATTTTGAAACCCGTCTAAAAGGGTTGTTTGCACCCAATCAACAAGTCCGCTCCAAAAATCTCTTCCTACCAGGATAATGGGGAATTTATCGATTTTATGGGTTTGAATAAGCGTAATTGCTTCAAATAGTTCATCTAAAGTTCCAAAGCCACCCGGCATAACCACAAAACCTTGAGAATATTTTACAAACATTACTTTTCTCACGAAGAAATAATCGAAATCCAGGCTTTTGTCGTTGTCTATATAAGGATTGTCATGTTGCTCAAAAGGTAAATCTATATTTAAACCTACAGAAGTTCCGCCGCCAAGATGTGCACCTTTATTACCGGCTTCCATAATTCCAGGGCCTCCACCGGTGATTACTCCATAACCGTTCTCCACGATCTTTTTGGAAATTTTTTCGGCCAGTTTGTAATATTTTTGATCTGGTTTAGTCCTTGCCGAACCAAATATTGAAACACAGGGGCCAATTTGACTTAGCTTTTCATAGCCATTTACAAATTCGCCCATTATTTTAAAGATTGCCCAGGAATCGTTTGTTTTTATTTCATTCCAGGCTTTATTCTGAAGGTTAGTCCTCATATTATTTATTAGTATTATTAGTGTAGTTCTTTTTTAAGGAATTCAGCAGTATAACTTTTCTTCGATTTTGCTACTTCCTCGGGAGTACCTTTAGCGATCACTTTTCCGCCATTTTTTCCGCCTTCGGGCCCAATATCGAAAATGTAATCGGCCATTTTTATAACATCCATATTATGTTCTATAATAAGGACGGTATTTCCTTTATTGGTCAACTCATTTAGAACATCCATTAAAACCCGAATGTCTTCAAAGTGTAAACCGGTAGTTGGTTCGTCTAATATATAAAAAGTATTGCCGGTATCGCGTTTTGAAAGCTCCGTAGCCAGTTTTATACGCTGTGCTTCTCCACCAGATAGCGTTGTACTTTGCTGTCCTAAAGTAATGTAGCCTAGACCTACATCTTTAATTGTTTTTAATTTTCTATAGATCTTCGGAATTGGCTCAAAAAAGGTGGTAGCCTCATTAATCGTCATTTCCAAAACATCGGCTATGGATTTTCCTTTGTATCTTATTTCCAAAGTTTCTCTATTGAAACGTTTTCCCTGACAAGTTTCGCATTCTACATATACATCGGGAAGGAAATTCATCTCTATCACTCTCAATCCACCACCTCTGCAGGTTTCACATCTTCCGCCTTTAACATTGAAACTAAATCTGCCGGGTTTGTATCCTCGAATTAGAGCTTCGGGAGTTTTTGCAAATAAACTCCTTATTTCTGAAAATACGCCGGTATAAGTAGCCGGGTTAGATCTTGGAGTTCTACCAATGGGCGTCTGATTAATATCTATCACCTTATCGGCATTATCCAGTCCCTTGATAGTTTTATAAGGTTTTGGTTCTTTTACCCCATTAAAATAATGTGCATTCATAATAGGGTAGAGGGTCTCATTTATTAAAGTAGACTTTCCACTTCCTGAAACGCCGGTAACCGCGATCATTTTACCTAAAGGAATTTTAATAGAAACATTTTTGAGGTTATTTCCGGTAGCTCCTTTAAGCTCAATATTTTTACCGTTTCCTTTTCTTCTTTCCTTCGGAATTTCAATTTCTTTCGTTCCGTTTAAATAGGAAGCAGTAAGGGTATCGTGTTTTTTTAATTCTGGAGGAGGCCCTTCGCTAATAATCTCTCCACCGTGCTTTCCTGCTCTCGGGCCAATATCTATAACATAATCGGCGCGCTCTATCATATCTTTATCGTGTTCAACCACAATAACAGAGTTACCAATATCACGCAGCGAAATCAAAGAATTGATTAGTTTTTCGTTGTCCCGCTGATGCAAGCCAATACTGGGTTCATCTAAAATATAAAGAACGCCAACCAGCTGTGAACCAATTTGAGTCGCCAGGCGAATTCTTTGTGCTTCACCACCAGAAAGCGATTTAGAACCACGGTTAAGCGAAAGATAGGTAAGCCCAACATCTACAAGGAAACCAATTCTTGTTCTTATTTCCTTAATAACTTCAGCAGCAATCTGGTTTTGTTTTTCGCTTAGTTTTTTCTCTAAACCAACAAACCATTTAGCCAAATCTTCAATATCCATTAAAGAAAGTTCGGCTATATTTTTGTCGTGAATTTTAAAATAGAGCGATTCTTTTTTAAGTCTTTTCCCTTCACAATCTGGACAATCAACCTTGTCCATATATTCTTTCGCCCAGCGCCTCAGGGAAGTGGAATCGTTATTATTAAAAGTGGTTTCAATAAATGTAGCCACACCTTCAAAATTGATCTTAAATTCCCGGTTTACTCCAAGGCTTTTAGATTCTTTAGTAAAGGTTTCTTTTCCGCCGTGCAGAATAAACTTCATTGCGGCTTCAGGAATTTTAGAAACAGGATCAGTCAATTTGAAATCCCATCTTTCTGCAATTAATTCCAGTTGAGAAAATACCCAGTTTTTCTTTTGAGGTCCGTGGGGCGCCAAAGCTCCATTTTTGATCGATTTTGAATAATCGGGAATAATTTTATCAATATTCACCTGGTATAATGTACCAATGCCATTACAGCTGGGGCAGGCTCCCTTTGGGGAGTTAAAGGAAAACGTATTAGGTTCTGGGTTTGGATAGGAAATCCCGGTAGTAGGACACATTAAGTTTCTACTAAAGTAACGCACCTTCTCGGTTTCCTGGTCTAAGATCATAAGCGTATCACTGCCGTGGTACATCGCAGTTTTTATGCTCTCGTCCAGGCGCTTTTGCGCATCGGTCTTATCGTCAATTTTTAACCTATCGATTACAATTTCAATATCGTGGGTCTTGTAACGGTCTAGTTTCATACCCTTTACCAGGTCACGAACTTTGCCATCTATACGCGCTTTCAGAAACCCCTGCTTGGCTATTTGTTCAAACAATTCACGATAATGCCCTTTTCTTGATTTGATTACCGGAGCCAAAACACTAACTTTTCTACCTTGAAAATCTTTCAAAATAAGATCTTTTATCTGGGTGTCGGTATAGCTAACCATTTTTTCACCGGTCTCATAACTATAAGCATCGCCGGCACGGGCAAAAAGAAGACGGAGAAAATCATAAATTTCGGTAATCGTGCCAACCGTACTTCGAGGATTTTTACTGGTGGTTTTTTGTTCTATCGCAATAACAGGGGAAAGGCCTTCAATTTTATCCACATCGGGACGTTCCAGACCACCTAAAAATTGCCGGGCATAAGCCGAAAAGGTTTCGATATAACGTCTTTGGCCTTCGGCATAAATAGTATCAAAAGCCAGGGAAGACTTTCCAGATCCTGAAAGACCGGTAATCACTACCAGTTTTTCTCTTGGAATATTAACATCTATATTTTTAAGATTATGGACGCGAGCCCCTAATACTTGAATATTTTCTTCGGTTTTAGGCATATTTTTTATCAAGGGGGCAAAGGTACTTAAAGTGTTGCTAACTAAAAAGAAAGGAAGATTCCGCGAGTGTTAATTATGGATTAAAGTTTCTGAAAGGCTGCAATAGGAATAGAAATTTACTTTTCTCAAAAGTAAACTCTCAAGAAATATTAATAGAATTTATCGCCATTAAAGTTACTTTGGTCGTTACTTTATACATCTGATTGTCAGTATAATATTACGATAATTTTTTGCGAGAACTAAGGTTATTCCCCTATATTTGAAATACCAGATCTCCATAATTTTAATTTTCCACCCCCCGGAAAAGTAAGACCAGCTTATTGGTTTATTTTTTATACCCCATATAATGCCCCTTTAATTTTTTGCTAGCTAAGTGAGATTTAAGCAATCTGATTTTTGGATCTGAATGTTTTTTTCTTTTCAACTGTCTTGGGACCCCACCTCAGGTTTTTACTAACCGGCTAATAGCCAAAAAAAATATAATATGATTACGGAAAAAAAGCAATTACTGCTTATAACAAGTAAGCAAAGTATGGTAGACTGTGTACAAGAAGGGGTAAGTATGCATTTTGAGTTAACCCAGGCTAATTCCTTACATACGGGTTTTAATATTGCTCTAAACCTATTACCCGATGTGATACTCTTAGATTACTCATCTTTTAGATCGGGTAAAAACTTTAAGAATATTGCCAATTTTAAATCTAATCATTTTCTAACTAAAGCCTGGCTTGTAGTGTATGCAGAGGGTAGATATAAGGCCGAAGCGGAAAGTAGATTTAGAAAAGTAGTAGATGAATTTTTATATTCTCCCACAATAGAAGCTCTTTGCGGTAGAATTATTAAGATGGTTTATCCTAATCGTTCTCTCTCCAATTTTTGGAAAGATGCTTTTATGGGTATGTTCAATCTTATTTCAAAACCTGTTCTATTGTTGGATCAAAATGAAATAATTGCAATGAACGATTCTTTTAAGCAAAGTTTTAGGGTGAAAAATAGAAAAGGTTTAAAACTCACTGATTTTGTTAAGTGCGAAAATGTGCAGAAAGTAAAAGATAGTTTAAGGAATTTTGCCCGAGGTAAGCATATCAAGGCAGCTACTAGTACGACATTGTTATTAAGAAATGATAAGTTGAGAAGTGCTCGTATCAATTTTTCTAAATTGAATAAGAATTTTGGTCACCAGTTTGTCATGTTTATAGACTTTGCTGAAAAAAATGAAGAAATTAATGGTAGGATAGGAACCTCTTCTGAAGAGGTGGAAGACTGCTTTAGACAGAATAGTCAATTAACAGAATTTAAATTTACCAATCGAGAGAAGGAGATAATTGAACTTCTAATAAAAGGATATAAGACAAAAGACATCTCTGAAGCTTTATTTATTTCTCCGAAGACAATAGAAAAACATCGCTCAAATATTATAAAGCGTACAAACTCTGATACTATACTCGAAAGTATTATTTATGCAATAAATCATGATCTTATAGATTACGAGAAAGTACAATGAATTCTATTTTAGGTTAAAAATAGAAGAAAACCCCCATAGCTTTGTAGGAAAGAAATAACCTACATTTACTATAGAAATTTTATCGAAAAGTAGTCACCCCACTTCTCTACTTTTTTGGCCCCCAACCTTATTTATTACTGATCTTTAATGCTATCGTTCTGTAAATAGAACCATGTATATATTTTATTAACCATTCTCAAATATTAATTAACTAAAAACTTTAGAGTTATGAAAAATTTTAAAAATTACTTTATGAGTATCGCAATAATTGCGATGCTTTTTGCTTCCTGTAGTAAGGATGAAACTGCTGGAGAACCCAAAGTGGGTGATGAGGTTGCTACTATTTCATTAGGTGCGGTTTTAAATGACTTTATAAGGAGCCAGGACGTTTTAAAGCAAAGCATACCAGAATGTTCTGATGATGCACCAATGTACGCCAGGGTAGTACTTACGCATGACCTCGGGGAAGAAGATGTAATTGTTCCTATCAATTTTGATGGTACTACTTATTTTACAGATTATGATGAGGATTTAGAAATTCCAATTCCCTCGGGTGAAACCACTACGGCTGTAAGTCTAACAGATTTTTGGGTGTATGCCGAAGAACCAGACGATATGACTATGCCAATTTGGATGGCACCTAAGGAAGGCAGCGATTATGAAGACTTTGTAAATGATGCCTTACCTAACAATTTCGATCTACGAGCAGGTTCTAAAAAGTATGTCGATGTTGAAGTATTATGTTTTGATGACAGAGAAGTGAATCTTTACGGTTATCAATTCTTTGATCTTGTTCCTGTACCATTGATGAAATTCTGCCTATTCGGTAATTTCTGTCTTACTGAAGATGGAAGACACTATGTTGCAGGGTATACTGTGAATGTATGGGAAGGTGATGAACCAGTTGGTGATCCTATTTATACAGAGGTTTCTAATGAGGTGATAGAGGATGAGGGTACAGGAGATTACTATTCTGACCCATTATGTTTCTGGTTACCAGATACAGCTGAAACGGATACTTACTTTTTTGAGATTACTTTAAATAATACAGATGAGTATACTTCAGAAGATGCAGGTGAAGTGATTCTTTCAGGACCTATCACAGATGAAGAAATTAGAATGTTCTATAGCCAGGAGGATGATTCTACAATGGATTATTACCACTTTAATTATGGATGTGGCGGCGATAACCCTCCACCATTTGATGATCCAAGAGTTGAAGCTAAACGTTATAAAGCTTGTTTAAAAAACCTGGGTGATGCTAATGCAGTAGGTTTTGCTTATCTCAAACTAGAAGGAAACCAATTGACAGCTACTACTGCTGCTACTGAGTTGACTATGGGAGATGTACCGCAACACATTCACGAAAATGCTTCTTGTGGCGACTATGGAAACCCAATTTGGTCACTTGATAATGCAGATACGTCATGGCCTGAAGCAGATGCTATGGGTAATATGTTTTACACCAGGACATTTTCTTTGACCAATGCTGAGGTTAGTGCTTTGGGAGATCCTGAAGCTAGAACAGCAGTGCTTCACGAAGCAGACTTTACACCAGTAGCCTGCGGTGAATTTGATGAGTATTAATAACATTTAGTAGGTGTCTCGCATGAGACACCTACTATTTTTTATACTAAAAATTTTAAATTATGAAAACAGCTATTAAATATTTAAGTGCTTCTCTAGTTTTAATTTTATTGGTATTTACCTC
>Ga0102926_1001892_pt1 | contig 12249 bp, 9 predicted proteins | sample SalPonR1_A_D2_MG_FD_78173 | JGI IMG/M metagenome (GOLD analysis project Ga0102926, IMG submission 78173) | Salt pond soil microbial communities from South San Francisco under conditions of wetland restoration - Salt Pond MetaG R1_A_D2_MG | ecosystem: Environmental > Aquatic > Marine > Intertidal...
CCTTGTATGATGTATTTAGCCTAAATACATCAATACTCTCCTTTCTTTTTTAACTTTGATATAATTAACATTAACACTGTGGACTTTTTATAAATCCATATAGCTTAGACTATTTGATGGAGAGTATTGCCACAGTTTTATCTGAATTATTTATAGTTGGATAAGCCTTTGAGTTTTAATCTCACGCAAGTTTATAATGATAAAACTAGGTGGGCTAACAAAGTGAATTTAACAAAGGAGTTGATCAAATGATCTACATCGGCATTGATATTGCTAAACTTAATCATTTTGCCTTTGCTATGAATTCAGATGGTGAAATACTATTAGAACCTTTTGCTTTTACTAATGACCATATCGGTTTTCAAAAACTGCTTACTAAATTATCTAAGTTTCCTAAGGAAGATTTACTTATCGGTATGGAATCCACTGCACATTACGCAGAAAATCTTAATTACTTTTTATTCTCCATGGATTTTAAACTTTGCATAATCAATCCTATTCAGACCTTTGGTATTAGAAAAGGTGGTATTCGTAAAACTAAAACTGATTCTATAGATACATTCATAATCATCAAATCTATGATTATGAACAACCACCGTATCTTTTCTCAGCGTGATATGTATACTTTGCAATTAAAAAGCCTCTGTCGTTTTCGTCGTAAATTAATGAAGTCTAGGACAAAGGTCAAAATTCAGCTCGTTACTTATGTGGATTTGCTTTTCCCTGAACTCCAATATTTCTTTAAATCCGGCATTCATGGCAAAGCTTGTTATGCTCTTCTTAAAGAAGAACCAAATCCCGACAAGATTGCTAAAATGCATCTCACGCGGTTATCAAATCTACTGAACAAGACCTCTAACGGTCACTTTGGTAAGCAAACTGCAATTGCTTTGAAAGAGCTTGCATCGCAATCTGTCGGTACGAAGAATGATACCTTATCCTTGCAAATTTTTCAATCCATAATTCAAATCGAATTATTTACTTCTCAACTTAAAGAAGTTGACAAAGACATTAGTGTGATTATGGACAGCATAGATTCGGTAATCAAAACTATTCCCGGTATTGGTAATTTAAACGGTGCTATGATATTAGGCGAAATCGGCGATATTAATCGCTTTGATAAGCCCTGCCAGCTCCTTGCATATGCAGGTTTTGATCCTTCTGTCTATCAGTCAGGAAACTTTAATGCTTCCGGGACGAGAATGTCCAAGCGCGGATCTAAACTTCTGCGTTATGCATTAATTAACGCTGCTTGGCAGTTAACACTTAACAACGATACCTTTAAGACTTATTACAATCTTAAATGTTCACAAGGGCATCGACATTACTGTGCATTAGGATCTACGTCGCATAAATTAGTACGAGTTATTCATAAAATGCTTACTGATGAATTAGAATTTAATTTGAACTAATTCTTACCTTACTCATTATTTATATAAGATTTTGAAAGCACCTTGTAGATGCTTTATTTGTAATACGCTTTATACGTAAAAAACTTCTTAAACTTTTTCTTGTTTTGCTATTGACAATTCATAGTTGGTCTCCATATATATAAATTATACCATAGCTTGTAATATATGTCTTGACATTAATAAGATTTAGACTATAATAGTTGTATATGAAAATTGAATAAACCTTATTATGAGAGGTGGAGGGAATAGGCCCTGTGAAACCCAGCAACCCGTCTTTGATTTATCAAAGTAGAAGGTGCTAAATCCTACAGCTATGCTGAAAGATAAGAAGAGATATATATAACCTCTTCTTTATAGAGGTTTTTTAAAATTGTTTAATAGGAGGGAAAAATGAAAAAATTATTTACATCAGAATCGGTTACGGAAGGGCATCCTGATAAAGTATGTGATCAAGTTTCAGATGCTGTGGTAGATGCTATATTTGAACAGGATTCTAATAGTAGAGTGGCATGTGAAACAACAACTAAAACGGGATATGTTATGGTTATGGGAGAGGTTAGAACTTCTTGTACAGCTAATATTGAAGGAATAGTAAGGAAGGTTGTTACTGATATAGGATATAACAGTAGTGATGCTTGCTTTGATGGAAATACATGTGCAGTTCTTACGTGTATAGAAGAGCAGTCAGATGACATTGCTATGGGAGTAGACAATGCTCTTGAGTATAAAGAAGGTACCCTTACAAACGGAGACGATATTGAAAAAATCGGTGCAGGAGATCAAGGTATGATGTTTGGTTTTGCTTGCGATGAGACGCCAGAATTAATGCCTATGCCTATTACATTAGCGCATAAACTTTGTAAACAACTTGCAGATGTAAGAAAGTCAGGGGAACTAAATTACTTAAGGCCAGATGGTAAAAGCCAAGTTACTGTTGAATATGATGATGACAAAGTGGTTAGGATAGATAATGTAGTGATTTCTACTCAGCATAATCCTGATGTTACGCAAGAAGAAATCAAAAAAGGCGTATTAGAAAAGGTTATTAGGCCAATAATACCTAAAGAATTGATTGATGATGATACTAAGTTTTATATCAATCCTACAGGAAGATTTGTGATAGGTGGTCCCAAAGGGGATTCAGGTCTTACAGGTAGAAAAATTATTGTAGATACCTATGGAGGTTACGCTAGCCATGGGGGTGGCGCGTTTTCTGGTAAAGACCCAACTAAAGTGGACAGAAGTGGTGCATATATGGCTAGATATATTGCTAAAAATATTGTTGCCTCAGGGATTGCTACTAAGTGTGAAATTGAACTGGCATATGCCATAGGATTAGCTCAACCAGTATCGGTTTATGTGAATTCATATGGAACGGGTAAAATCGAAGATGAAAAGATAGTAGAATTAGTAAGAAAACATTTTGATATGAGACCTGCAGCAATAATTAAAAAGTTAGATTTAAAGAGACCACAATATAAAGAATTAGCGGCATATGGCCATTTTGGAAGAACCGATTTGAATGTTAAATGGGAAGACGCTGATATGGCAGATACCCTAAAAAAAGATGCAGGCATCTAAAAAATTAAATGGCCGGTGGCAAAAGTCATCGGCTTTTTTGTTTCGTTGACTGGAATTAACCTTTATGATATCCTAAATCTAGAGTGGAGTATTAATTATGTATAAAAAATATGACATATGTATTATAGGTGGCGGTGCATCTGGGATGACTGCTGCGATAAAGGCAAAAAGGGAAAATCCCGATTTGTCATTAGTTATATTAGAAAAGAATAACCTGCTAGGTAAAAAATTAAAGGCAACAGGTAATGGTAGGTGCAATATGACGAATATTGACGCTTTGAATTATTTGGAAAATTTGAAATTCTTTTCAAATTTAGGCTTTGTTTCAGCTGTTGAGGATAATAGAGTATACCCTTATTCCTTTGACAGTGGAGATATTGTTAATCTTTTAAAAGATAAGATTGCTGATCTTAACATTGATATCGAGACAAATGCAAGTGTTAATGATATTTATAAAAAGGGAGATTCTTTTTACATAATTTATGGGCAAAAAACATTGTTAGCAAAAAAACTTCTCATTTCATGTGGTGGTAAAGCTGCTCCAGAATTTGGTACAACTGGTGATGGTTATAGATTTGCAAAAGAATTCGGACATAAAGTAACTTCCCTAGCTCCAATTTTAGTACCGGTGGAATGCAAAGGGGAATTTAAACATCTTAAAGGAGTTCGAGCAAAAGGTTATTTATCGCTACTTAACAAAGACATAAAAACCTTTTCAGAGTATGGAGAATTACAGTTTACTGATTATGGGGTATCAGGAATTTGTGTTTTTAATGCTACAAGATTTATGAAATTTGATGAGAATAAAAGCTTAAATAATTATATGATATATTTTGATTTTGCTCCGAATGTAGATATTTTTGATTATTTAGCCAATAAAATTGAGGAAGCTTTAAAATATAACTCAAAGGAAAAGTGTAAAAATATACTGAGAAGTGTGGTAAAGGAAAAATTATCAAATGAAATAATAAAAAAAGCAGGAATAAAAAATGAAAAACTTTTAAAAGATTTAACAGAGTCAGAGATAAAAATGATAAATAGGTTGCTTCATTCATATCCTATAAAACCCATGAAGCTTAAAGGATGGAAGCTTGCTCAATGTACTTCAGGTGGAGTGGATTTAAATGAGATTAATTGCCTTACAATGGAATCGTTATTATGTAGTGGCCTTTACTTTTCTGGAGAAGTTATTGATTATGATGGCCCTTGCGGGGGATATAATTTGGATAATTCTTGGTTTACAGGTATTAAGGCGGGAGAAAGTATGGCAAATTCATTATGAGATATAGAATACATGAAATAAAATTAAATATTGATGAACCTTTTGAAATGATTCCAAGAAGGATAGAGAGGAAACTTAGGCTGAAAGAAAATAGCCTAAATGATTCAGATTATTTTGTGATGAAGGAATCTATAGATGCTAGGGATAAAAAAGATATCAAGTATGTTTATACGGTGGATTTTGATGCTGATATAAATTTGGACAAAGTGCAAATAAAGAATTTTGGTGTTGCGCCAAATATTAAAAGGTTTGAACTTAAAAGAGGCGAACGTTTTTCAGAAAAGAGACCAGTTGTCATTGGTTTTGGACCATGTGGAATGTTTGCGGCTTTAGAACTTGCCAGGTATAATATGAAGCCCATTGTCATTGAAAGAGGTAGCAAGATTAACAAAAGAGTTAAAAAAGTCGAAGAATTTTGGAAAGATGGTATATTGGATGAAGAATCAAATGTGCTTTTTGGAGAAGGAGGCGCAGGAACTTTTTCCGATGGTAAATTGACTACAGGTATAAGAGATTCCAGAATAAGATATGTTTTAGAAACATTGGTAGAAGCAGGTGCACCAGCGGATATATTATACAAACAAAAGCCTCATATAGGCACAGATTTATTACGGTTAGTGGTTAGAAATATTAGAAATCAAATAATTGAACTTGGAGGAGAAATAAGATTTAATACGAAAATGCAAAGGTTAAATCTATTAAATGATGAAGTTCTCTCTGTAATAACTTCAGATGATGAAGTTATTTATACTGACGCTGTTATAGTTGCTATAGGTCATAGTGCGAGAGATACATTTAAAATGTTTGATGCGCAGGGAATTGAAATGGAGCAAAAACCATTTTCTATAGGAGTAAGGATTGAGCATTCTCAAGACTTAATAGACAAAGCTCAATACGGAAATACTAAAGGATTACCACCGGCTGAATACAAACTATCATATAAAGCTAAAAATGGCAGAGGAGTTTATTCTTTTTGTATGTGCCCTGGTGGTGAAGTCATTACAACTACGACTAAAGAGGGTGAAATATCTGTTAATGGTATGAGCTATAGAAAAAGGGATAGTGGCGCAGCAAATAGCGGAATTTTGTGTGATGTAAGATGTACAGATTTTGAATCTGATGATGTATTGGCAGGAATTGAATTTCAAAGAAAATATGAAAAAATTGCTTTTATGCATGGAGGAGAAAACTTTAAACCACCTAAATCAAATTATATGGAATTTCTTCATAACATAGGAGAAGGTAGTAAAGTTAACGAGTGTTTACCTGATTTTGCCAAAGAGGCAATCAAAGAGGCTATACCTAAATTTGGAAAAAAGATAAAAGGTTTTGATAGCAAAGAGACTATAATTAAAGCTGTTGAAACAAGAAGTTCTTCTCCAGTTAGAATAGTAAGAAATGAAAAATTAGAAAGCAATATAAAGGGGCTTTTTCCTGGAGGAGAAGGTGCAGGTTATGCTGGTGGAATAACTTCCGCAGCATGTGATGGGTTAAAAATAGCGGAAAGAATAATTATTGCTTAACAATATAATATAAGACAAAAGGAGAAGAAATGGATATTGAAAAATATTACGAAGATCCAGTGCTTTTAGCACAAAAATTGATTCAATTTAATACTACTAACATATCAGAAAAAGAAATAAAAGATACACCAGAAGAACCTTGCTCGCTTTTTATCAAATCTCTTTTTGACAATTTAAATGTTGAAACAGAAATGCTATATAGCAAAAAAGAAGGTTCGGAGAAAAGACCGAATTTACTTGCAAAGATTTATGGTAATGGTGATGGAAGCATGCCTCCTTTACTGTTATATGGACATTTAGATGTTGTTTCTACGGAAGGTCAAAAATGGGAAGAAGATCCCTTTGCGGGAGTAATCAAAAATGGTTATCTATGGGGCAGAGGAGCCATAGATATGAAAGGAGAGCATGCTATATTTTTAGTAGCACTTTTTAGAATAATAAAAAGTGGAGTGAAATTACCATATGATATTTACTATATGGCAGTATCAGACGAAGAAGCTTCTGGTAGCTATGGCGTTAAAGCATTGGTGGAAGAAAAACCGGAAATCTTTGATAGTATTAGATATGCTTTTGGTGAAATTGGTGGATTTTCACTCTTTATGCTAGATAAAAAATTCTATCCAATACAGATTGCAGAAAAGCAAGTCACAAGAATGAGAGTTACCGCTCATGGTGAAGCTGGACATGCATCCATGAAAGTGTCTGATTCTGCTGTGGGGAAATTGTCTAAAGCTATGAATTTATTAACCACTAAATCTATGCCAGTCAGGGTAACTAAACCTGTAGAATTAATGATTAATGGTTTATCTGACGGTATTGGTGGGGCAAAGGGTAAATTGTTAAAGCAATTACTTGTACCTTCAAGAACAGATTTTATTTTAAAAAAATTAGGCAAAGCAGGAGAACTATTCTTTCCTTTATTGCATAATAGTATTAATATTACAATCTTAGGTGGTGGAACTGCTATTAATGTAGTACCTAGTGAAGTTTGGTTTGAAGCGGATATGAGAATGGTACCTGGATGTACAATAGAAGATGGTATAAAAGATATTAAAGATATAATAGGAGATGACTTTGATATTGATATAAAAATGTATGATGAGGGTGCTAAAGAGGTAGACATGACGCTTTATGAAGGTCTAGCTAAAATGATAAAGGAACATGATGAAGAAGCAATTCCGATACCATTTGTATTAGCGGCAGTAACAGATGGTAGATTCTTACAAAGGTTAGGAATACAATCATATGGCTACACTCCTATGCAGTTTCCTAAAGATTATAGCTTTACAACTTTATCACATAATGCTAATGAAAGAATTCCTGTAGACGCCCTTGTGTTTGGTGTTAATGCTCTTTACGATTACTTAACCAAACAGTATGAAAGGGAATTTTAATAAATGAAAAATTATGACATCATTATAATTGGGGGTGGCCCGGCAGGATCTACCCTAGCACGCTTGTTAGATAAGAAGTTAAGTGTATTGTTAATTAACTATAATGAAAAGGTTAAACCATGCGGAGGTTTATTGGCTCCAGATGCTCAAAGGGTATTGGCTAGAATGAATTTAACTTTGCAAAAAGAAGTATTAGTTGATCCACAAATATTTTCAGTAAGAATTATCGATTTGGAAACTGGTTTTCAAAGATGGTATCAAAGAATGTATATTAATTTGGATAGGAATAAATTTGATGATTGGCTATTAAATATGGTGTCGAGTAATGTGGAAGTTATAAATGGAAGATGTGTAGATATAAATGGTGGTTTAGTTAAGTACATATTATCGGGAAAAGTTAATGAGGTAAAAGGTAGTATTATTGTAGGTGCCGATGGCGCTAATTCAATAGTGCGGAGAAAATGTTTTAAGCCAATACAAACAAGAACTTATACGGCAATACAGAAGTGGTTCTTTGAGGATAAAATTAATGCAACCCCTTTTTATTCATGCATTTTTGATAGTAAGACTAGTGATTGCTGTAGTTGGACGATTAGCAAAGATGGATATTTAATCTTTGGTGGAGCGTTCCCAAAACACAATTCTAAGAAAAGGTATGAAAAGCAAAGGGAAAAGCTTGAAAAGTTTGGAATAAACCTTGATAAACCAATAAAGACGGAAGAATGTTTAGTACTTAGACCGAGATTTACAGGCAGCTTTGTTTTAGGAAATGATAAGACCTTTCTTATTGGGGAAGCTGCAGGATTTATAAGTCCTAGTTCTTTGGAAGGAATTAGTTCAGCATTTAATAGTGCCATAGCTTTAAGCGAAAGTTTAAGTAAGGGAAGCAATGTGTTAAAAACTTATAAGAGGAAAACCTTAAAATTAAGGGCATGGCTCGCATTAAAAAACCTTAAGTGTCCATTCATGTATAATCCGTTTTTAAGGAAAATAGTAATGAAATCTGGCATAGGTAGTATAAATATCAATTAGTTATTAAGGCATATATTGCAGAAAAAATATGCAAGGAAACAATGGGAAATAGAGCTGTTATCAATAAATAATCTTGATTAATACCCCAAATAAAATCTAATGCTAATGGATATAAAGATACAACTGATAAAAAAGTAATAAAAGCAAAAATATCCATAAAATTCCTATTACATATGATATATTTTCCATACCTATTTTTGGAGATAATGATGATGTGTAATCCAACTTGCACATTGTCTCCCATGGGATATTGGTACCAAGCCTTCGGGAGACTTTCTATATAATAACTCAGGCCGTAAGAATTTAAAACTAAACGGTAAATTCCAATACCTTCTACTTGTGAGCTTTGTATTTCTTCTATACTACTATTTTTTAAATATTAAATATCTTGCGATATTTTTGGTAGATGAGATTAAACCACCAAACGCTTTGCAAGAATAAACATATGGCAATAATTTTTTTATTTAATATCATAAATAGTGACCAAATTTTTGGTACCTTGTTTAAATGAAGAATTGTTCATATGAAGATCACTAAATATTTCTTCTTGCGTATAATCTTAATAAGATTTACTAGTAATGTCTTCAATTATTAATTCAAGTATGTTATAACCAACATTGTAATAGAGGAAGCTCTCACCGGGTTTGTTAAAAATGTCAAACTCCGCTGCAAGATTTTCTCATAATGTGGGTTTTTTAAATTGATTTCATATTTCAACAAGTAATCTTCTATATTTAAGATAGCATTATGGGTAAGTAAAATCCTCATAGTGAAGTTTAATGATAGCTAGAGCAGTAATTGGGTTTGTTCTTAAATTTGGACTTTGGGTGATAGGTATGGTGTTTGTTTTATCAGAAAACCCTTAATGCTCAGTCTGTATAAGTTCGTAATTGTTTATCGGCGTCATACTTAAACCGGGTATTCCATAGCTGAAATTAACATAGGCATTTTATCATCCATGTATTCGGTAAAATTACTAGTAGCCATTGAACTCTTTCCTTTTCTTAAATGAATATAACTATAAATATGAAAATAATTAATATAGTAATTATTAAAGAGAATAAAAGCTTGAACTATTTATTGCTTAATATATTTTTTAATTTGTCATACATTATTTGAAATAATACTTGACAATATTTAATATTTTAATATAATTAGGTATGTAACTATTACATATCTAATTAAATGAGGAGTGTTATGGATAATAATATAATTGCTGAGATAATTAAAATCTCGCATCTTTTAAGAAGACAAGTTGGTTGTGGAAATATGAATGAAGATTTCCATAATCGTTTGGGTATAACTGGAGTTAGAATCGTTAAATACTTGATGGTTAATAAGGATAAAGATATTTTTCAAAAAGATATTGAAGAGTATTTTTCTTTGAGAGCATCATCTGTTTCTGTCACGCTTAAGAAACTTGAAAACAAAGGATTTATATATAAAGAAGCAGTAAAGTATGATGCTAGATTAAAAAGGATTAAACTTACTAATAAAGCTTTTAATATGCATGAAGAAAAGATTAAGCAGTATGAAACTATGGAAAAAAACATTGAAGAAAGCATGACACATGAAGAGGTTGAGGAACTTAATAGATTGCTTAGTAAATTATCAAAGACATTAGATAGTGAGGTTAGAATTGAAGATATTTAGATTTTTAGGGAACAAAGAAAGAATATATATTGCCATATCGCTTATTTTTATTGTAGTTCAAGTATGGTTAGATCTTAAAATGCCTAGTTATATGGCGGCGATTACAAAAACTATACAAACACCTGGCAGTGTGATTTCTGATGTGGTAACAGATGGAATGCTAATGTTATTATGTGCATTTGGTAGTCTGTTATCCACTTTGGCTGTGGGATATTTTGCAGCTGTAGTTGCTGCTGGTTTTGCTAAAACATTGAGAGAAAAACTCTTTGATAGGGTAAATGATTTTAGTGAGGAGGAAATGAATAACTTTTCAACTCCTAGCCTTATTACTAGAACTACCAATGATATAACACAAGTTCAAGTATTAATTGCTTTTGGGTTACAATTAGCTGTAAAAGCACCTATACTAGCAGTATGGGCTATGCTTAAAATTTCAAATAAAAGTTGGCAGTGGACTGCAGCTACTGCGGTGGCAGTTATAACAATGCTCCTTTTGATATTTCTAATTTTCAAGTTAGTGGTACCAAGGTTTAAATTAATTCAAAGGTACACCGATGATGTTAATAGAGTTATGAGAGAACAGTTAAATGGTCTTAAAGTTATTAGAGCATTTAATGCTGAAAATTATCAGCAAATAAAGTTTGAAAAAGTAAATAGTAATCTAACTGGTACACAGCTTTTTGCTCAGCGTACAATGGGATTAATATTTCCTTCCATGGGAATGATACTTAATTTGTTAACATTATCCATTTATTGGATTGGAGCAATCCTTATTACCAATGAAATTGGATCTGGTAGACTGACATTGTTTAGTGATATGATAGTATTTACTTCGTACGCCATGCAAGTGGTAATGGCATTTATGATGCTAGGGATGATCCTTATACAGTTACCAAGGACTTTAGTTAGTATCCATAGAATAAATGAGGTATTAGATACTAAACCTAAGATTATCGATGGAAATCTAGACACTGGTGAGCTTAATGAAGTTGGAACTGTGGAATTTAAAAATGTGTGTTTTGGTTATCCTGGAGCCGAGGAATATGTTTTAGAAGGGATTAACTTCAAGGTTAATAAGGGAGAGACTGTAGCATTCATAGGTTCAACTGGATGTGGAAAAAGCACTTTGGTTAATCTAGTTCCAAGGTTTTATGATGTAACTAAAGGTGAAATCCTAATAAATGGACATAATGTTAAGGAATATAGGCTCAACGACTTGCACAAAAAATTGGGCTATGTATCACAAAAGGCTGTGATATTTACAGGCGATATAAAAAAGAATGTTGGTTATGGTGATAATAACCAAAACAAGACTAATGAGGAAACTGAAAATTCAATATTAGATGCATTGGAAATTGCCATGGCAAAGGAATTTGTGGATGCTGAACCTGAAGGTATTTTTGCTCCAGTTTCTCAGTCTGGAGCTAACTATTCAGGGGGTCAAAAACAAAGACTTTCAATTGCAAGGGCTATAAACAGAAATCCAGAGATACTAATATTTGATGATTCATTTTCAGCACTAGATTATAGAACAGATAGAGCTTTACGAAATGCTTTAAAAGATAAGATTAAAGATACTACTGTTATGATAGTAGGGCAAAGAATTGGAACTATAAAAGAAGCTGATAGAATTGTTGTCCTTGAAAAGGGTAAAATAGCTGGAATGGGAACACATAAGGAATTATTGAAAAATTGTGAGGTTTATTTAGAAATAGCAAAATCTCAATTATCAGAAAAGGAATTGGAGGTTAGCTAATGGTTGATAATAGCAAATTAAGACCTGTATCTGAAAATAAATATAAAGCTAGAGGTCATGGCCCAATGGGAGCGGCTAGGGCAGCAGAAAAGCCGAAGGATTTAAAAGGAACATTGGGCAAATTATATAGATATTCCAAAAAAAATATCCCATTGGTTATTTTCGGAGTATTGCTAGCTATAGGTGGAGCCGCATTAACTTTAATGGGGCCAAATATACTATCTAAAATAACAGATGAAATAGCTGAAGGGATAATGACTAGTATTGATTTAGATTTTATATCTAACTTGGGAATAATTTTATGCGTAATATATTTAGTGAGCCTTTTGTTTAACTCGTCCCAAAGGTTTATCTTCGCAACAGTTGCTCAAAAAATATCAAAGGGTATGAGAACGGATATTACTAAAAAGATTAGTAGGTTACCGTTAAATTATTTTGATAAAAATAGTTATGGTGATGTTCTGAGTAGAGCAACTAATGATGTAGATAAAATAGGGCAAACTCTTAACAGAAGTTTAAGCACTTTAGCAAATTCCACCGCAACATTGGTTGGAGCAGTTTTTATGATGCTTGTAACTGATGTCAAAATGACTGTTGCAGCAGTTACAGCTGCAAC
>Ga0102926_1001897_pt1 | contig 12232 bp, 11 predicted proteins | sample SalPonR1_A_D2_MG_FD_78173 | JGI IMG/M metagenome (GOLD analysis project Ga0102926, IMG submission 78173) | Salt pond soil microbial communities from South San Francisco under conditions of wetland restoration - Salt Pond MetaG R1_A_D2_MG | ecosystem: Environmental > Aquatic > Marine > Intertidal...
CCATATAAGCTACCCATCGCTCCAGAGCCAATTATCGCTATTTTCATATTAATATACCTCCAATATTTGTATTGTTATTTATTATATTTATTTGATAAGGTTTTCACAGTGTCTTTCCGTTATGCGGCACATATTCCCGTATTATGGTGTTACGGTTATATTATAGCAGTATTTATATATCTTGACAAGTCTAATTTAACCTGGGTTTTTTCTTAAATATGAGAATTGTTTATTTAATTTAATTTGTTTTAAAAAACAAATCCTATAGTTTATATATACACTATATTTATTATTTTATATGTTTTTTTATGATTTATTTTATTTTATAAGTATTTAAAGATTTCATATAAAGAGCTAATTATTTCATAGTCTCCTTCTCCAAATTTAGGGTGCTTAGGATTTCTATTAATTATCAGTGTCTTAATACCTACTGAATTTGCTCCCACTACATCATCGTAAAAATTATCTCCTATGTACAGAGCTTTATCTGATTCCACATTTAAATTTTTTAAACTTTTGATAAATAATGAAGGATTCGGCTTTTCTACTCCTTCTTCTGAAGATATTATTATATCATCGAAATAGTCGACTATTTGGTTCTTTTTTAGTATATCTCTTGCTGTTAGATCCCAGTTAGATATAATCCCTAGTTTTATGTCTAAATCTTTCAATTTTTTTAAAACCTCTAAAGCTTCATCATAAAGTATCCATTCTTTTCTTGGTGGGTGTAGTTTGAATAGTAGGTCGTAAAATTCATGTACCGGTAGATCTAAATGTAAATACCCGTATACTACGTCTAAGTACTGTTTATAAAATTTTTTAGGTTCTTTTCCAAGAACACCGGGGTAATTTTTCATGAAGTGATTGTCTGCAAAAGCAAGAGCTTTTTGTATATCTATTTCTTCTACATCTTCTCCTAATTTTTTGAATATTTTTTTTATAGGCTTAATTCTTGGTGAATATATTAAAGTTAGTCCTAAATCAAATATTACTGCATCATATTTTCTCATATATATCCCTCTTTATTTTTTATTTATTCTAAAAGAAGCTGTATATCTTTGAGATATACAGCTTCATCAATTTTTTATTTAATTTTTATATTATGCTATCTACGTAGTCAAGAACTTCATCCATAATATCCATAGCTTCTCTTAACTCATCTTCTTTAATTGTTAATGGAGGTGCTACTATTACCATATTGTCATGAGAATAAGTAAAGAAACCACCTTCTAACAATTTACCTTTGATAGTATTCATTATACCTTCAGGATCTCTTGCATATCCTACAAGTGGTTCTTTTGTTTCTTTATCTTTTACAAGTTCTACAGCAGACCATAGTCCTATATATCTTACATCTCCTACTGAAGGATGTTTTTCTTTAAGTTCTTCAAGGATTTCTCCAAGAACCTTACCCATATCTTTTGATTTTTGAAGTAGGTTTTCTTCTTTATATACGTCTATAGCTGCAATTGCTGCTGCACATCCCATAGGGTGTCCATTGTATGTAAGTCCACACCATAGTTTGTTTTCTTCGAAGTGTTTAGCAATTTTTTCACTTATTAAAACTCCACCTAGTGGAACGTATCCACAAGTAACACCTTTAGCGAAGGTAATTAGGTCAGGTTCAACATCCCAATTATCTATAGCAAACCATTCACCAGTTCTTCCCCATGCTGCCATAACTTCGTCGCAAACCATTAATATATCATACTCGTCACAGATTTCTCTTACACCTTTCATCCATCCTTTTGGTGGAATAAGTACTCCATTACTTCCAACTACAGTTTCTTGGAATATAGCTGCAATATGTTCAGGTCCTTCAAATTCTATTTGTTCTCTTAAAAGATCTAAATAGTATTTTGTAGCTTCTTCTTCAGTTTTAAAAGTTATAGGTCCTCTATATAAGTATGGATTACGGAATTTAATGAATCCTGGTATTCCTGGCTCATTAGCAAATCTTCTGTTTTCTCCAGTTAAATTCGCTGCTCCGTATGTAGCTCCATGATAAGATCTGTATCCAGACATTATTTTGTTTTTACCTGTATACATTTTTGCCATTTTAATAGCATTTTCATTTGCTTCTGCTCCAGCATTAGTAAAGAATACTTTAGCCATGTTATCAGGTGCAACCTCTACTATTTTTTCAGCTGCTTCTGCTCTTACATCAAGTGCAAATGCAGGTCCTATAAAAGGAAGTTTATCTGCCTGTGTTTTAATAGCTTCAATTACCTTTTTGTTTCCATGACCTATATTCATGTTAACTAACTGTGAAGACATATCAAAATATTTTTTTCCGTCTTCATCCCAGAAATAAATACCTTCAGCTTTTGTTACAACCTTTGGATTTAAACCTTTCTGTGCTGACCAAGAGTGCATATTAAACTTTAAATCTTTTTCTTTGATATTGCTCATTTCTATACTCTCCTTATATTAGAATTTTTTATTTAAAATCTTTTAAGATTTTAGAACTAATTTATTCGTCCATAATACTACCGAATAATTCTTCATTTGGTATTTCAGATCCTTCTATTGGATATGAAACCCAGGTAGTATTAACTAGATGTTTCCAAGTAATATTTTCACTTGAAATATTGCCTCCCCAAGTACCGCAACCTAAACTTAGAGTCATAGGCATTCCGTTTGTCCATGCTCCACTATTTGCTAGGCACTGAGGTTGTCTAACCATAAGTCTGCTTGTCTTAGTTTCTAAAGCATATTTTAAAATTCTATCATCATCTGTAGAGTGAATTCCACATGAGTGTCCTTTTCCTTGATAATTTGTTATTTCATTAACTCTATCAATTGCATCTTGAAATTCTTTATATTTAAATATAGTAACTACTACAGACAACTTTTCTCCTGAGAAAGGATATTCCGGTCCTACATTTGATTCTTCAACCATGAAGAATGTTTTGTCCTCCGGTACATCTAATCCAGCAATTTCAGCAATTTTGTGAAGAGGTTGTGCTATTATATCTGGATTTAAATGTCCGTCTACCCACATACCAGCTTGAAGTTTTTTCTTCTCATCTTCATTAACTAGGTATCCACCTTCATCTTTTAAATTTTCTATAAGCTCGTCATATATACCTTCCTGTACTACAAGTGAATTTTCAGTTGAGCAGCTTGTTGCAAAGTCAAAAGTTTTACTTCTCATAATTTTGTTTGCAGCATCTTTAAGATCTGCAGTTTCATCTACTACTGATACAGCATTTCCCTGTCCAACACCGTATGCTGGAGTACCTGATGAGTAAGCAGCTTTTACTAGTCCGCCTCCACCAGTAGCAAGGATAAGATCGCACTGTTTCATAACTTCCTGTGTTATATCTAATGTTGGTTCTTCTACTCCTATAATTAAATCTTCCGGCACATCATATTTTTTTAATACATCTCTAAGGATGTTAATAATCATTGTGTTGGTTTTCTTTGCTCTAGGATGAGGAGACATAACAATTGCATTCTTCGTTTTAATAGCCATAATAGCCTTTAAAACAGGAGTTGCTTCCGGATTTGTTGTAGGTATAACTGCTCCTACTACTCCAACAGGCTTTGCAATTTTAATTAGGCCTTTCTTTTCGTCTCTTTCTATAACACCCATTGTTTTTTCGCCTTCCATGTCTCTCAAGGCGCCTTTTAGTTTTGTATTAAGTTTTGCATATTTACCCTCATAATTTCCTAATTGGGTTTCTTCTACAGCTAATTTAGATATCTTTTCTATTGTTCCCGGCTTTATTATATTCCAAACTAAAGCCTTAGCTAGATGATCTACTTTTTCTTGATCAAAATCTTCTGCAATTTCCTGAGCTTTTCTTGCTCTTTCAATTAATCCTGCTACATATTGTTTTGCATTTCCTTCAGTCATCTTAAGACCTCCTTTTTATATATTTAAAAGGTTTCCCTTTAAATGGCATTTCGTTATCATTATAGCAATTATTTAAGGTTCTGACAAGGATGTCTTCTATTAATTATTAATTAATATCGTATTTCTTTTTCTTCCTTACAATTGTTGAAATATCAACATTTAATCGGTCTGCTGCTTCTTTTAAGGTTTCGGTCTCTTTTAAGGTTTGTTCTATAATGCCTTTTTCATGAATTTCCATCTGTTCTTTTAGAGGAAGTTTGCTCTTGCTTTTGTGAAATAATTCATTAATTTCACTTTGGATTGGTTCTTGGTTGATTTGCTCTCTAAACAAACTATCATCTATCATTGCATCTTCAGAAATCAGTATAAGTCTTTCTATAATGTTTTTAAGTTCTCTAATATTTCCCGGCCACTTATACATTAAAAAGCTTTCGAGACATTCAGGAGAAAAGTAACAGTTTCTTTTATGCTTATTGTTGTAATATTCCAAAAAATTTGTAACTAAAGGTAATATATCTTCTCTCCTTTCACGTAAGGGAGGTATAAATAATGTTACTACATTAAGCCGGTAGTAAAGATCTGCTCTAAATTTTTTTTCTTTTACTAGTTCTTTAAGGTCTGTATTTGTAGCTGCAATTATTCTTGCTTTAAATTCAATAGAATTGTTTCCTCCAATTTTGTAAAATTTCTTATCATTTAAAGCATTTAGAAGTTTTACCTGTAGAGTATAAGGCATATCCCCAATTTCATCTAAAAAGATTGTTCCTTCTCCTGCTTCTTCAAATAATCCCTTTTTTCCACCTTTTTGTGCTCCTGTAAAAGCTCCCTCTTCATATCCGAAAAGCTCTGATTCTATAAGGTGTTCCGGGATAGCACCACAGTTTATCTTTATTAATTTTCCTTTGTCCTTTCTTATACTTTGACTGTGAATATATGTGGTTAGAAAATCTTTACCTACGCCAGTTTCTCCAAGTATAAGAACACTACTGTCAACTTGAGCAAGTTTATCTGCCTTTTCGTATAAAGATTTTATTTTTGAGTTTTTAGTAATAATAGCTTCTCGTTCATCAGGTCTTGTTCCCATTTCTTTCATTTTCTTAGAATAAGCCATAGATAAATTATCTTTTTTTGCTATGCTTTTCATTAACATTTCAAGTTCTGTTACATCTCTAACTACAGCTATAGTTCTTTTTAATTTACCATTTTCATCTATTATTGGCGAACCGGAAACAAGGCATTTTTGACCGCTGTAATAATTATTAATTGTGGAGATAGATTTTTTTGTTTTTATTACTCTTGCGCAGCAGGAATTTGGAAGGGTATTATTGTCTCTTAAATTATAGACAGTTTTCCCAATTAAATCATCTCTGTCTAAGCCAGATAGATTTACAAAAGCATCATTTACATATAGTGTTTTTCCTTTTTCATCAGTTATATATATACCTTCTTCAAGTTTATTAAACATTTCATTGTACAAATACTGCTGTTTATTTAAATAATCTATTTGATTTTCAAGTTCATCAGTAAGGGAATTATCTGCAAAAAAGAATATATAAAGATTTTCATTATATAAATTTATATTTTCCTGTTTCATTTTAAATGTATCTTCATATATTGATTCTACTGATACAAATTCATTGAAAGTATTAAAATCGGCTTTCGGAAAAAACACAGACAGTTTTTTATTTAAAATATCATCTTTTGTATCTATAAAATGATAAAAATCCTTGTCATACTCTTTAATGTTAAACTTATCATCAGTTATTACATAGCTGAAATAAATAAGTTTGAGATTTGGCTTGTCGCTATCAACAAATTTCATTATATATCCTCCTGAACTTTTATCTTATTATATCAGTTTGTATGCATAGCTGCAAAATAATAATCAATAATATATGCAAAAATGCATATACCTCTTTTCTTACATATTAACAGATGTTTATTGATATTGATATTAGAGCCTTTCAGCAGCAAAAAATATTTTATGAATTGGCATGTTAATTGCAAATTCATTAGTTAAATATAAAAAAGGAGGACTATAATATGAAAAAAGATGTGGTTATAGCTTCTGCTGTTAGAACTCCTATTGGTTCTTATGGTGGTAGTTTGTCTGGTTTATCTGCTGTTGATTTAGGTATTGCTGCAGCTAAGTCAGCAATGAAAGAAGCAAATATCAGTCCGGATATGATTGAAGAAGCAATTATTGGAAACGTTTTAGGTGCAGGATTAGGACAAAATGTTGCCCGTCAGATTAGTATTGGTGCTGGCGTGCCTGTAGAGGTTCCAGGCTTTGTAGTTAATAAAGTATGCGGTTCTGGATTAAGAGCTGTAAGTATTGCATATCAGTTTATACAAAATGGCGATCGAGATATAGTGTTGTGCGGCGGTACCGAAAGTATGTCCAATGCACCTTATCTTCTCCCAAATAATCGTTGGGGAAAAAGAATGGGTGACGATAAAGTTGTAGATTATATGGTACACGATGGACTCTATGATATATTTAATGAGTATCATATGGGCTTAACTGCAGAAAACATTGCCGATAGATGGGGCCTAACCAGAGAAGATCAGGATAAATTTGCAGTTGAGAGTCAGCAAAAAACTGAAGCTGCACAAAAATCCGGAAGATTTAAAGATGAAATTGTGCCGGTTGAAGTTGCCCAGAGAAAAGGTGATCCATTGGTTATAGATACTGATGAATTTCCTCGTCATGGAACTACTCTCGAGAAAATGGCTAAACTCCGTCCGGCTTTTAAGAAAGATGGAACTGTAACAGCCGGAAATTCTTCCGGTATAAATGATGGTGCTGCAATGCTTGTTGTTATGTCAAAAGAAGCAGCTGATAAATTAGGTGTAGAACCTTTATGTGTGATAAAGAGTTTTGGTTCAAAAGGTTTAGATCCTAAAATCATGGGTTACGGCCCTGTTCCTGCAACAAAGGATGCTTTAAGTAAGTTGGATTGGTCCATAGAAGATTTAGATTTAATTGAGGCAAATGAAGCTTTTGCTGCACAATCACTTTCAGTAGTAAAAGATTTAGGCCTAAATCCTGAAATTGTAAATGTCAATGGTGGTGCTATATCCTTAGGTCATCCTATCGGCGCATCAGGAGCGAGAATTTTAGTTACACTTCTTCATGAAATGAGAAAAAGAGATTCTAAAAAGGGTCTTGCGACATTGTGTATCGGCGGCGGATTGGGTACTTCTATTCTCGTCGAAAGAGATTAAAGGTGGTGTTAAATTTGAATAAAATTATATCTATGAATGAAGCTGTTAATCTGCTTAAAGATGGAATGGTTGTAATGGTTGGAGGATTCTTAGGTTGTGGTTCTCCCAAAAAATTAATTGATGCAATAGTAGAAAGTGATGTGAAGGATTTAACTTTAATATGCAACGATACAAGTTTTCCTGATTATGCAGTTGGTAAAATGATAGTTAAAAAACAGTTTAGTAAGGTAATAGTATCTCACATAGGCACTAATAAAGAAACTATACGTCAAATGAATGATGGTGAAACTGAAGTAGAATTAGTTCCTCAAGGTACTCTTGTTGAACAAATTCGATGTGCTGGATTTGGATTAGGAGGTTTTTATACTCCTACCGGAGTAGGAACCGAAGTTGAGAACGGAAAAGAAAGGAAGGTCGTAGATGGTATTACATATATTTATGAAAAACCTCTTAAGGCTGACGTTGCCCTTCTTTTTGGTTCTAAAGTAGATAAAAAAGGCAATGTTTTTTACAATGCTACTACTAGAAACTTTAACCCTATTATGGCATTAGCTGCAGATGCTGTCATTGTAGAAGCTGAAGAAATTGTTGAGGCTGGAGAGCTTGATCCAAATTGTATAGCCACACCTCATATATTTGTTAATTATATTGTAGGAGGTGAAAAATAATGGCTTTAGATAAAAATGAAGTTAAAGCTGTTATAGCTAAAAGAGTAGCTGAAGAACTTGAAGATGGAGATTTAGTTAATTTAGGTATTGGACTTCCTTCTCTTGTATCAAACTACATTCCAGAAGGGATTGAAGTAATTTTTCAAGCGGAAAACGGATTAATAGGTTTGGGCCCTGCCGCATCTAAGGAAGAAGAGGATCCAGATCTAACAAATGCAAGCGGTCAGCTGGTTACTTTGTTAGAAGGCGGGTGCTATTTTGACACAGCAACTTCTTTTGGGATAATAAGAGGCGGTCATGTTGATGTAACTGTTTTAGGCGCACTTCAGGTGGATCAGAGAGGAAATCTAGCAAATTGGAAGATACCTGGAAAATTAGTTCCTGGAATGGGAGGAGCAATGGATCTAACAGTTGGAGCAAGAAAGGTTATAATATCAATGGTTCATACTCAAAAAGGTGTTCCTAAAATCCTTAAAGAATGTAATCTCCCTCTAACTGCAAAAGAAGAAGTTGATTTGATTGTAACTGAAATGGCTGTTATGAAAGTAACTGATAAAGGTTTGGTTCTTAAAGAATTAGGTCCTGATACTACCATTGAAGAAGTAATAGCTGCTACAGATGTAGAGCTGATAATACCTGATAAAATAGGTCGTTTCGGTCTCTAATATTAAAATGAGTCTTGTTTTTTTACAAGGCTCATTATTTTGAAAAAATATATTTATTTAAAAAGTTAGTTAATCCATTCTCATCATTAGATGTAGTAACATAATCCACAATATTCTTTATCTCTTTTGATGCATTCTCTACTGCAGCAGATAGGCCTGCATATTCAAGCATTGATATATCATTAAAACTATCTCCAAGGGCAGCAACCTGATTTCTATCAATATTATAAAGATTTGCAATATGTCTTAGTGCTTCTCCTTTTGTTGCCTTCTCCTCCGTAAATTCTAAAAAATTTGGCTTAGAAAAAAACATATTTACTTTGACTTCTTTAATTTTATTGATTTCATCAAAAGCTTTTTTTAGTTTTTTGTTTTCTTCGATTAAAATAAGCTTAGGTGTTGATTTAAAATCATACTCTGAAAGAGTTCCTACTTCTTTTATAGGAAAGTTACTTGAAAAGGTTTTATAGTAATCTGTCCATTTATTCTTTTCTTTTACAATAACCTTATCTTCAGTGTATATATTGCAATGAATTTTTGCTCTTTCTGCATACTTTATTATTTCAATTATTATATCTTTTTTTAATTCTCTACTGTATATTTGTTTGTCACTTTTAGGATCTGTTATTTTACCTCCGTTGAAGGAAATATATGGAACTTCTAATTTTAGTTCTTCTGCATATTTTTTTGCAGATTTTGTTACTCTTCCTGTCGCTATAGTAAAATATATGCCTTTTTCATTTAATTTACTTATACTTTCTTTATCCTCCTTGCTTACTTCAAAATTTGAATTAAGTAAAGTATCGTCTAAATCACAAGCTATTAATTTATACATATTTTCACTATCTTTTTTCGTAGACTTTTTTTATATCATCTTTTAAAGTAGATAAATGAGATTTCATAGCTTTCTGAGCTCTTTCAATATCTCTACTTTTTAATCCTTTAAACACTTCTTCGTGTTCTCTTGCTATTCTCTCAGGATTGTAAGTTTCATTGAAAAATATCAATCTAAATCTCTGCATAATTTCGTTGAGACCATCCATAAAGTTGATAAGTTTGCCGTTGTCTGATAAAACTAGAATTTCATTGTGAATTTTAGTATCATATTCAACCATTTTTTCTATGTCTTTTTCTTCGTATGCTTTTTGAAATTCATTATTTAATTTTTCTAATCTTTTTATATCTTTTACTGTGTTTTTTTCTATTGCCAGTTTTACAGCGAATGTTTCTAAAGCTTCTCTAACTTCAAGGGTATCTATAATATCTTTATATGATATATCCGATACGTAAGCTCCCTTTCTAGGAACCATTACTACTAATCCTTCAAGTTCTAATTTTCTTATAGCTTCTCTTACCGGTGTTCTACTAACTCCAAGTTGGTCGGCAATCTTAATCTCCATCAATCTTTCTTTTGGCTCAAGTTTTCCCGTAAGTATGGCTTCCTTTAAAGTTTCAAAAACTACCTCTCTCAGTGGTTTATACTCATTTAAATCTAATTTGTTTAACTTATCTTTCATAATCAAACCCTCTCCCTATTGTTTTCGTTTTATATAATTTATGGTACCTTTTTGATAAAGTTTTGTAGCATTCGTCCAGATCATAACTATTTTTGAAAAAACCAAAAACTGCTGAGCCGCTTCCAGACATCATTGCTGCTACAGCTTTATTAGTTAACATTTCTTTTTTAATTTCACTCACTTCTGGATACTCTATTTCAACTACTCTTTCTAAATCATTTCTAAATAATTTTACCAGTAATTCTTCTTTTTCTCTGTTAAAAGTGTTAAATATTTCTTGATTGTAGTTTTTGGATAAATAATTCTTTTTTATTCTACTGTATATATAAGCAGTTGATATATTAATATCCGGTTTTACTAATAATATATTATCCCAAGTAAAATCTTTTATTTTCCTTGTTTTATCTCCTTTACCTCCAACATACACAGTTCCACCTTTTAGAAAAAAATAAACATCTGTTCCAATTTCCTCAGCAATCTCTTCTTTTTCTTTTGAATTCATATTTAAATTCCACATTTTATTTAAACCTTCTATAACAGCTGCTGAGTTACTGCTTCCTCCACCAAGTCCTGCCGAATGAGGAATTCTTTTGTTTAAATATATTTTAATACCTTTATCAACACTATATTCTTTTTTTATTGAGTTAATAGCTTTATATACCGTATTGTCTTTTCCTTTTGGTATATCCTTATAGTTAGAATCTATTATTATTCCACTTCTAATTTCTTCAATCTCTATCTCATCAAAAATATCAATATTTTGTATTACAGATTTAATATCATGATATCCATCTTCTCTTTTATCCACCAATTCAAAGTATAAATTTATTTTGCCGTAGGATTTTAATTTTGTTTTTTTCATACAATCCTTCTTTCTAAGTAAATACATAGTCTATGAAGTTGATAAGAATTAAATATGTTATATAAGCATTTTGTATACTGAATATTATATCATATATACTTTTAATAATCATTATTGTTTTTTTGATTTTTTTGTATAATTTTTCTTTATATGGGTATTATATAAATACAAAAATAACAGATACTTCTTTTCTTTCTACTAATTATTCTAAATGAGGAATTAAGAGTATAGGTTCAATGTACCTTATGAACATCTAAGTATTAAATAAAATTCTGATAGGATAATTAGTAAAGAATAAGAGTAACTGTTTAAATATATTCTGACTTACAGAGTATAATAAACGCGAAAGGGTGATTCCACCAAAGGGAAAAGAGATGACAAAAAAAGATTAGAATCCGGTTCTTACGCTAGATTTAGTAGGAGCCGGATTCTATTTTTTGAACTTAATAAATTATTCATTAATTATTTATAAATTCTAAATTATTTTTAGATTTTTTTTTATTACAATGTTTTTAAAGTAGAAATTTCCTTTTCAGCTTTGTGGTTTTCAACTTAATTTTGCAGTAAATAAGCTAAGCTGATTTTAATATATTTTGATAAAAGAATTCCCCCCTCTTTTAATAAAAATTATAAGGCAACCCCTTATAATTTTTTTTATATCAAATTATTCTTCTTTAAAAATTTTTCGATTCTTTCTAATAAACTATCTATATTATCATCTTCAACTGCCATAGTCTCTATTGGACACATGCCACTTTTGTCCCTGTTTTTTATATAAGGTACAACTTCGTCTTTATATATGTTTATATTATGTTTTTCTAATACCTCTAAGGAGTTTTTCGATATTATTTTTGCATAAAGATTTTCTACTTTCCCTTCAATATATAGTAGAGCTGCTCCTTTTCCTACTATTTTGTCAGCAGATGATGCTCCTTCCATATCATCTTTATACTTTAATAAAGCTTCGTATAGTGGTTTAATACCTCTTTCTTTACTTTTATAAAAACATTTTCCATTTTTTACTATTGTAATTGTAAGATTTTCTTTATATAGTAATTTTTTTGCTATATCAATATCTTTCATTTTTACTCCCATCATTCATTAATAATTTTTTATGTAAACATCCTGTAGATTATAACAAATATTAATTATTATAACAATATAAATTTATAAATTTTAATCCTTGATTTTTTCACCTATTAAGTAATATAATAATATAGTAGTTAATAGTTTAATAGCCTGGTTAGGAGAGGTTCCTATATAGATATATGCCACTGCCCAGAAACATCCAGAGATGCCAATGGGTTAGCAGAGATAATCGAAAAGGTTATGTCTAATGTGGTTGGTAAAACCTATGCTGTATAGTGCTAAAACCCAACAGGGATGGTTTACATTCCTTATGCCTCCAGGTGTAAGGTTTTTTTATGAAA
>Ga0102926_1001899_pt1 | contig 12221 bp, 4 predicted proteins | sample SalPonR1_A_D2_MG_FD_78173 | JGI IMG/M metagenome (GOLD analysis project Ga0102926, IMG submission 78173) | Salt pond soil microbial communities from South San Francisco under conditions of wetland restoration - Salt Pond MetaG R1_A_D2_MG | ecosystem: Environmental > Aquatic > Marine > Intertidal...
ACTCGGGCATAAAAGAAGTTTACGCAGTTCAAATACCATTCGCCCGGGCATACATGCACCTTGATACAGTATTCACAATGCTCGACTATGACAAATTCACCATATATCCGGGAGTAGAGGAGTCTGTTTCAGTATACAGGCTTACGCCCGGTAAAAGCGGGACGCTTAAAGTTGAGCCCATGCAAAGCTTAAAGAAGGCCCTAAAAAAAGCCCTTAAAGTCCCGGCAATAGAATTCATACAAAGCGGAGGGGGAAATGAAATAACCGCCGCAAGGGAGCAGTGGAACGACAGCACAAACACCCTGGCAATAGCCCCCGGAGTAGTAATAACCTACAACCGCAACGAATCGTCAAACGAAATCCTAAGGAAAAGGGGCATCGAAGTCGTGGAAATAGAGGGCTCCGAACTAGTAAGAGGTAGAGGCGGACCCAGATGCATGAGCATGCCGCTCGTGCGAGAATAAAGGCAGTAGAAAGTAGTAAGTGGAAAGTGGAAAGAGTAAAGTACAGTAGAACGTGGAACGTAGAAAGAAAAAACAAAGACAAAAGCAGGTTTCAGCCGGCTTACGAGTTTCGGCATGCGATTCTGTTTGACGACATCGACCGATCCATTGATTTTCGAGGTTTTGGATAAGATGAAACCGTAAATAAATTCACTTTGTTTGAAGCGAAGCGAGTTTGTGGATTTTAGGTTTTATCGAAAGACAAATCCTCTGGAAAATCATGAACAGGTCGCGGAGAAGAATCAGAATTGTTGCCGAAAAAGGAAGAATATCATGTAGCAGGAGCAGTAATAGATTGCAAGACAAAAGCATAAGAACAAAAATAATTTTGACGCATTTGCGTTTTGAAGGCATTTGCGGTCTAAACGCTTTTGCACTTACTGCACGATACTAACTGTACTTAAAACTTTTGTATTTAATCTTTTAATCTTTTACTTTCCACTTACTACTTACTACTTACTACTTACTACTTTCAACTTAATGCTGTACTTAAAGCTTTTGCTTTAAATTTTTTTCTTTTACTTACTACTTTCCACTTTCAACTTTTAACTGTACTTAAGGGGGACAAGACCATGCCAGTAAATCTTAAAGGAAGAAGTTTCATAACTCTAAAGGATTTTTCACAAAAGGAAATTCGCCACCTTCTCGACAAGTCCATCGACTTGAAGAAAAAAAAGAGGTCGGGAATAAAGGGAGACCTAATGGAAGGCAAGAACGTGGTCCTGCTTTTCGAAAAGACATCCACAAGAACCCGCTGCGCTTTTGAAGTGGCGGCATTCGACGAAGGAGCCAATGTCACCTTCCTTTCAAATAGCCAAATGGGAAAAAAAGAATCAATAGCCGATACGGCAAAAGTACTTGGAAGATATTACGACGGAATCGAATTTAGGGGCTTTGCCCAGGAAACCGTCGACGCCTTGGCTGAAAACGCCGGAGTGCCGGTGTGGAACGGACTGACAGACCTTTACCATCCCACTCAAATCCTTGCCGACTTTATGACCGCAAGGGAGAACGTGAACAAGCCCCTGGGCAAAATGAAATTCGTATTCATAGGCGACGCCAGAAACAACATGGGCAATTCTCTCATGATTGGAGCCGCAAAGATGGGAATGCATTTTGTGGCGGTTGCTCCAAAAGAACTGTTTCCTTCCGACGAGCTTGTTTCCGAGATGCGCCTTCTGGCTGAAGAGACCGGAGCCATAATAGAACTGACAGAGGACATAAAAGAGGGAGTAAAGGATGCCGACGTGCTCTATACTGATGTATGGGTATCAATGGGAGAGGAAGCCCTCTTTGAGGAGCGCATAAAGCTGCTGGGGTCTTACCAGGTAAACATGGACATGGTCAAAGCCACAGAAAATCCAGATGTCATATTCATGCATTGCCTGCCTTCATTCCACGACCTAAACACAATAGTGGGAAGGGAAATAAAAGAAAAATTCGGACTCGAAGAAATGGAAGTCACCGACCAAGTATTTCAAAGCAGACACTCGGTAGTCTTTGACCAGGCCGAAAATAGAATGCACACAATAAAAGCCGTAATGACGGAAACGATAGGAAAGTAGAAAGAGGAAAGTAGAAAGAGGAAAGTAGAAAGAGGAAAGAGGAAAGAGGAAAGAGGAAAGAGGAAAGAAAAAGCGTAAAAGACAAAAGATTAAAAAACAGATACCAGATGCAGCTAAAGATTAAAGATATTTTCTTCTCTGTTTTCGATCTTTGCATTTATCGTTTTACTTTCAACTGTACTTGCATCTTTTACTTTCCACTGACCACTGACAACTGCCAGCTGCTCTTTGTCAACTGTACTTAAGCTTTTGTATTTAATCTTTTAATTTTTTACTTTCAACTTTCTACTTTCAACTTACTACTTTCCACTTAATAAGGAGCCAACCATGCCAAGACCTGTAAAATGGAGGCGGATAGCCCAAATGCCCGACCACCGGTATTTTGCTCCGGAGGGCATAGAGGGCCAAAGCCTTGAAGAGAACATACTCAAAATAGAAGAGCTCGAATCCATACGCCTAAAGGACCTTGAAGGCCTGGACCAGGAGTCCTGCGCTTCCGCAATGCGGGTATCAAGGCAGACATTCCAAAGGATATACAGCGCCGCAAAAGTAAAAATTGCTGACAGCCTGATAAAGGGAAAGGCAATAAGGATACAAGGCGGAAACTACACCAGGAACATATGTCTCCTGTTTTGCGAGAATTGCGGATACGAATGGGAAAACAAGGTTGAAAACCTGAGGGAAATGGAAAGCTTGAGATGCCCGGAATGCGGCGATTCAAGAGTCAGTTGCGACAGGCGACCGGACCGCGATTACCACGAAAAAGGCCCAGGGCAAGGAATGGGCAGGGGAAGAGGCCAGGGAATGGGCCGGGGAAGAAACAGAAGAAACAGATGACCAAAAGGGCCAATTCATGCTTGCAGCATTTATTGGTCACTTTTTTTAACAAAAGTTATTGACATATGCCCATAACGGGTGTAATATGAAAACAGAAAAGGGCATATGCCCTATAAAAAGGAGGCGAAATCATGGCTAGAGGAGACAGAAGAGGACCCGATGGAAGAGGACCCTTGACAGGAAGAGGCCTGGGATATTGCGCAGGCTACGATGAGCCCGGCTATACAGCTGGAGGCGGAAGAGGCTTTTTTGGTCGAGGCGGAAGAGGTTTTTTTGGCCGTGGGGCCAGAGGTCGCGGATTCTACGGCGCAGACAGAGGTTATTTCGGACGTGGAGCCGGGGCTTATTACGAAACCGAGCCCGTAGATGAAAAGGAATATCTTGAAGAAGAGAAAAGCTATCTCGAAAAGAGACTGGAAAGCATAAAAGAGATTCTTGACAAAAAATAGCCTAAACAAAAAGAAAATTGAAAAAAATCAACAAATTTTTAACAAAGGCAAAACCCTTTAAAAGCAACAATCATAGGGGTTATTGCCTTTGTTTTTAATTAGATTGAATATTGTAAAAAAATTCTTTTAATTATATAATCTATTTTAAAGTATAAGTAAAAGCAATCGAATTTATCGCATTGCATTAACGAACGCATAGATGTTGAAAAAGGACTGACAAAAGTAGTCATTTGCATTTTCACATTGAGCAAACTCCTTAAATGAGATTACAATCTATTTATGGAAAAATAAATTGTAATTAGAGGACCACACTTTTAATTTTACAATGTTTACCAAAAATAAAATTTACTAAAAAAGAAAATGAATACATAGTTTAAAGGGGGACGGAGCAAGGCCGCCATTTGGATTTGCGCATAAAAAGAAACTGCGCAAATCGGATGCCGTTTTTTTTGTTCAAATTACAAGTTGAAATTGAGCTATTATCTGTAAAAAATCAAATAAAAATGGAGGAGAATATGAAGAAAAGAATTTTATCGATTGTCATGGTTTTTCTTATGATTGTTTCGCTTTTGCCCAGTGATTTATTTGGCAACGCCTGGGCTGCAGAAGGCGCAGGCATATCCGAAATGGATGCCCTGAGCGCCCTTGGAATAGACACCAACGAGGCCCCTGAAGGCTTTGACGCGGACGATACATCAAACCCCTACGGTAAAAACACAATGACCGTAAACCCCGTAAGCGAGCTCTATGTTTTGGGGCTTGCCCAGGATACAAATAATCTTGATTTATGTATTCCTACAAGTACTGCCTTTGAGAGCGAAGTAATAAACAACCAACTCGAAGGAACCATATACGGACACAGAAACAACAGCAGCGACGATGCGGCCGGAATAATGGAAAGCGGCGATTCGAAAATTCTTGCTACCGGAACATCAACCACTAGCGGAGACTATGACTATCTGGAAGGTGATAGCGGGGCTGGAAACAAGTCCTACCTGCAGGAGGATAACTACCAGGTAGATACCGCGCTATCCATACCGGGTGGTCAGGACATGGGTTTTGCGGCGTCCAAGGTCGCAAATGGAAATTTCGATGGAAACTCGGATTGCCAATCCTCCCAGATGGCCATGCTCTATGCGGGAGATCTTGACGAGCACGGAGGCCTCTACATGCGTTTTGGAGACACCCTGACAGGCGCTCTTGGAGACGAAAAGGAGCTTATTTCCACAAGCGGGTCCATAGGAAATCCATCCGGATCAATAGAGGAAGTAAATGAGGACTTTGCATCCGACTCCTACCTCATGCAAAACTATATGCAGCTAACAACGGGTGACTACGACGGAGACGGAATAGACGAGGTCGCGGTCTTTGTACCCGAGCTGGGCAACTCAAGAATCCTTGTATATAAGCAGAAGATAGAGACGGACCAGGTCGCGGACGCCTACCTGTCCTCTGGCCAGTGGGATATAGCATGGACATACTCACTCAAGGAGAGTGGATATGTTTCAAACATGGTTTCTCTCGTGTCGGGCGACTTCAATGAGGACGGAATATGCGACCTGGGAGCCAGCTGGGGATACTATTACGGACCCGACAAAAACAATGGCAGCAAGGCTGTCGTAATGTTCGGATCCAAGGGAGATATGCTTCAGGACGCTCAGGAATTCGACCTTGACTATGGAGACTCGGAGATAGTAAGGGCTTCCTTCGCTTTTGGAGACATAACAGGCAGCGGAGAAGAGGTTCTGGTTCTCGGGGGCCAGTATGACAAGGACATTGAAAACAACGTCACTTCAAGATACGTGGCAATCTACAGCTGGAACGGAATTTCCTTTGTTGCAAACACCGTAAAAAACTTCAAGCTCTTTGCAAAAGACAACGAAGGAAACTATGAAAACGAGGCCATGGGAATAGGAAGAAGTGGAGAAACCTTCTTTTCAATGCCCCTTTGTCCTGCAAATCTGGACATAATAAAGAGGGGCCTTACAGAGAGCGCCTATCTTTATCTTGACAGCCTTCTCATAAACTATGGCGACGACGGCCTGGAAATCGTGGCGGCCCTCGACCAGAAATGGGGTGACCAGGGCGGCGAACATGCAAATGCGGAGTACTTTGTTGAGTACGGAGCAGTTTCGGGAGACCTTGTGGGGACCGGCTACGAAACTATAGCCACAATGAAACAGAAGGTTTCCACAGTCGAGCAAATGACCGATAAGACAATAGTATGGGAGTCATACTACAAGAACTGGTGGCACAGATGGATAGGCAAGAAGTCCTACCGTCCCGAAGTGGCATCAACCGACAACTGCAGCAAATACACACCTGGCGAAACCGTGATGATGACAATAGACAGTAACGATGCGGCAAGTGCATACTATCAAAAGGACCAGGCGACATCGGTATGCATGCCCAACACGGATTTTGACACATCCTACATGGTATATGAACCGGGACAGGGCTCCCACTATTTTACATATACAGACCCGGAGGTTTTAGCGGTATTGGCATCTCCGCCATACGCCGGCGACCTTCTCAATCGTGACGACCTTTCGGCAAGCTATGCCGAGTCTACAACAGGATACTCGTCGACCAAGGGCAGCGGCGGAGGAGAAACCTACAACTCCACAATAGAGGCCGGGGCCTACGTAAGCGTAGAGCAGGAATTCAAGGTCTTCGGGGTTACTGTCGCAAGCGCAGAGGCGGAACAGTCCATAACTGCCGGATTCACTCATGAGGCAGAGACAATGCAGACAATGGAGCAGACCATATCCTACAGCGCCACTGCGGGCGAGGACATGGTTGCCTTCTACTCCATACCGCTTGAGGTTTACGAGTACACCGCTTTCACGGCAAACGGAGACGGAACATATACAGAACAGAAGATGACTGTAAACATGCCCCACATAGCGGCTGTTCAAATGATAAGTCTTGACAAGTACGAGCAGATAGCCAAGGACTACGACGTTCTTCCCCAAATAGCCGGAACCGTCCTGACACATGAGCTTGGAGACCTTTCGTCTTATCCGTCAAGCTCAAACGGATACCTCAAGGCCATAGAGTATGAAGGCACCCCTGCAAGAGTTGGCTTCAGCAGCAACGAGGGAGGCTCATCCATAGGCCAGGAAATAAGCATGACATCGGAAGAGTCAAACAGCTACACCGTTTCAACTAAATTCGAAACTAAGGCCGGAGCCGGAGCCGGAGGCGTAAAGGTTGGAGTGACCTTCGGGTCCGAAAGCGGAAGCGGCTGGGTTCACACATCAACATCCGGAAACAGCTTCTCGGGTGAAATACAAAACATGCCCATAGAGGCCGAGGAATACGGATACGGATACTGTTGGAGAATATTCTCCTATCTTTATGACGACGGAAAGGTGCAATTCCCGGTAGTAAACTACCTGGTCATGGACGTAACAGCCCCTGCGCCACTTCCTGAGGATTTTGACCAAAACGTAAAGGATACTACAGACACACAGATAGCCTTGGACTGGACCTACGATAAGCTTATAGCGGGCTTCCAGATCTATCGCTACTATGAATTCCCGGACGGGTCGGGAAGCTACGAGCTTGCATTCGTTCCAATGACCGACGGAACATACAACGAAGAAGACGGAAGATACCACTTTGAATACATCGACACCAATCTTAGTCCTTATACGGACTATCAGTACCAGATACAGACGGTCCGCTCATCGCTTCCGACAAGCAGCATACCCAGCCAGGTAGTGACGCTTAGGACAAAAACGGACAGGGGATATCCCCAGTATTCAATAAACGGACTCGACGAGGACGGAAGCCTTAGAATATTCCCCGACTCAATATCATCAGTTGAGGCCGAAGTTTTGAACATTTCAGACTACTCCGAAGGAGTGTCCTACAAATGGCAGAAACTCGAAAACGGAGTGTGGACAGATATCCCGGGCATGAACGAGGATACAATAACCTTCACCGCATCGGGCTCATCTGACGAAGCCTTATACAGATGCAGGACCAACATGGTCTATTTCGACGAGTCCAGGGGGGACAACTACTACATCTCGGCATATACTGAGCCCTTCGAGACAAAATACAGCAAGAGGACGCCTGAAATTCTTGAGGGCAGCTTCACATCAACAACATACGACAACGACAACGATCCCCAAGGAACCGGAGTCCTTATAGCTCTTGAATTCCTTTCAAAGGACACAAACCACTACAACGCGCCAAGCGGCAATGTAACATTTACAATGGACGGAACCGAATACGGCGCTGAGTACACCAAGGCCCTGGTTGCCGATTCGGTAACCGAAGATGGAAAATCGGTCACCAGAGCGGAGGTAAACGTAGATGAGCTTCCGGCCGGAGTATACGAAGTAAGCGCCTACTACGGAGGAAACAGGGTTTTCAAATCCCTTTCCGTTGAAGAAACATCAACCTTCCTTGTTGGCGACAGCGGATATCAGCTTTTACTTAAAGATGAAGACGGACAGTCCACAGAGTATGTATATGGAGAAAGCATAGAGCCCTCGCTCAAGAGCCTTTCAAACAGCGGCGGAACAACATCTATATCCGAAGTCGATTCGGGCGTGACGTACGAAATAAACGGCAATATCGTGACGCTTGATGAAAACGGAAAATTTGCTACAGGAAACGTAGGCAGCTATACCCTGGTGGCCAAACACAATGGAGATGCGGTTGCTGAGAGAAACTTTATAGTTACCAGAAGGAACATATCCGTTCTGGCCCGCCACAAAGATGGAGATGAAGCTGGCGTAGGAAAGGGCTTTGTCGAGGATGGACACCAACCGGTGCTTGAATTGTCAGAAGGAAGCATGGCTCCTGAAGAAGAGCTTGCAGACCTCAACCTAATAGTAGAGGCAAGAAACACAGCCGGAAATTACGTGGCTCTCACAAACGATACAGAGCCGGGCAACTACACCATATACGGCCGGGGATCAAGCTCTACAGACAGCACCGCCTACAACAACTACGAAATAAAATACATCTACGGAATCTACACAATAATAGGCCAGACCTATCTGGTGAGCCCTGAGATGGACCTTTACAAGGACATGACAGTAGGGACAATAACCCTTTCCAATTCTGATGATGGAAAAGCGGATGAGTTCAGCGCAGCTACCGAGCTTTTGCTTTACGCCAGCCCCTACGACGGGTACGAGGTTGACTCCTGGAGGGCAATTGTAACAGACACAGGAGCTCCCATAGAACTTGACGATTCAATGTTCAATGAAACAAAGACCAGGCTTTCATACACGATGAATGCCGAAGATACAACACTCACAGTCACATTCGGAAAAGCTAAAACGGCACTGACAACAGCGGTCGAGGGCGAAGGAAGCGTTGTCTGCGACAACAACACAGCCTTTGTAAACGGAGGAAACGTAAACTCGGGAGCAGAGATGTCCTTTACCGCCACGCCGGCTGCGGGATACAGCTTCAAGGAGTGGAGAATAAACGAACCGGGCAATCCCTCGGTAAGAACAGGAAACCTTAACGGCGACGGGACAAGCACGCTTCAATACCAGATGCCAGCAGTAAGCACAACTCTTAGGGCAGTGTTTGAAAGAGACAGCTATGTTCTCACCTTCTCAGACAACATGGAGGCTATATACACCTATGCCACAGGAGACACTGAAAATCCCTTTGCAGAAAAGACGGTGGCATCCGGAGCCCAAATAGTCGGAGATACCGAGGTTTTGGTAAAAATCAAGGCCGGCTACAGCGAGGCTGAAGGTGCGGCCTGGACAGTAAACGGCGTCGAAATCCCTGTTGGAGACGAGGGCTACAGATTCGACATAACAGGCAACACGGGCATACTTCTTGATACAGTGCAAAACACCTACCAGATAGAAAATATTGCCGAAAACGGAAGCATAACAGTTACAGTAGACGGAGTGGAGACACAAGACCTTTCAGCAGTGCCGGGCGGTTCGGAAGTCGTCTTTACGGCCCATCCCGACCACGGCTATGAATTTGCAGGCTTTACCATGACAGGAACGGATGAATTTACAGAGACTGGAGTGGTCCTTGCTGTAGCAGAACTTGGAAGCGACCTGTCGCTCCAGGCTGCATTTGCAGAAAGCACCGACTTTGCAATTGACCTTGACTACGGAGCCCGCGCGGGAATAAGCTACGTGCTCTATGACGCATTTGATGTGGAAGTCTCAAGGGGCCAGCTTGCATCTGAAGACGAAGCCGACACTATAAGCATAGACGTGTGTCAAGGCGACCGCCTTGAGATGACAATAGTTCCGGATTCCGGATTCATGATTGACAAATGGACAATAGACAACGCAGTAAACGACACCAGAGACAAGACATACACATTCGACGACATTTCGGCCAATATAGACGCCAAGGTCGAGCTAATATCGCAAACAAGCTACACCGTAAACTACGGAGTGGGAGCAGGAGAGGGAAGCATAATCTCGGCCACAACCGATGATGTAGAGTTTGAAAGCGGTTTTGCAGACGTAGGTGGAAACACAGACCTGCTAATAATTGCCTCTCCCGATGACGGACAGATGATGGACCATTGGGAAATAAACGGGCAAATAGCGCAAGACAGCGATGGAAATAAAATAATAAGCAAAACGATTGAAATAAACAATCTCAGGGCAAACTCATCCACGCTGACCATAGAGGCCTTCTTCACAGATATGGTTGAATACGCAGTGACAACCACGGCGCTTGACGGAGCGGACTGGTCAATATCGATTGACCCAGACGAGTACGATGGGAAAATAATCGAGGGTGCATCATATGTACTGACCCTTACCCCTGACCAGGACCACAGGGTAAAAGCAATAACAGGCACCGCCCTCACAAGCTTCAGCGCCTTGGAAACTCCAAAGGACGGACCTTGGACCGCAACAATGGACAGCGCAAGCGAAGACAACGCGGTCACAGCAAGCGTGGTCCCTCTATACGACATTGAATTCGAGACTGTAGACAATGGATCGGGCTCGGCAAACGCCGCTAAGGCGGAAGAGGGCGAGACCGTAACAATAAGGGCAAATCCAGCTTCGGGCTACAAGCTTGGAACATGGAATGCAGTCGACGGGGGCGGAAACGACTTAGAGCTTGCAAACGCTTCAAGATCCACAACAACCTTTGTAATGGGAACACTTCCCGTAACCATAACGCCTGCCTTCAGAAAGGCGAGCTCAGGCAGTGGCGGAGGAGGAGCAGTAGTTGCGGCCCCGGTAGAAGAGGCTGATCCGCTGGCAGACGCTCTTGAGGAAGCAGAGAAAAACAATCAGGGCAAAATGGTTGCAAAGGTAAAAATTGAAGAAAAGACCGATGGAGAATACGTCCAGGAAATACCCAAGACCTTCTTTGAAAAAGAAGACAAGATACTCGAGGTGGAAACCCCGGACGGAACGGTTGAGCTTCCTGATGCAATGTTTGACCAGGACCCGGAAGAAGACGTATCAGTCGGCATAAGCCAGGTGGATCCCGATGATCTCGACCTGTCCGATGATGACAAAAAGCTTCTCGAAGGTAAACCCGTAATCGACATAAACATCTCAGTTGGCGGAGAAAAAATAAAGTGGAAAAGCGGAAAAGAAAAAATAAAAATTTCAATTCCCTATACTTTGACCGAAGAGGAAAAGGCCGACAGCCACAGAGTGATAGCTGTCTTCATAGACGATGACGGAAACATAATTCCGCTTACATCAAGCTCCTACAACTCTGAAACAGGATCCATAGTGCTCGAGACAAACCACACAAGTCATTACTCGGTGGCCTTCTCAGGCAAGACATTCGAAGACATGTCAGCATTCGAATGGGCTAAGGAAGCCGTAGAGGCGCTCTCTGCAAGAGGAGTAATAAATGGAATGTCCGATACGGAATTCGCACCCGGAAACAGCATAAGAAGAGCCGACTTCGTTCTCCTCGTTGCAAACTTCTTTGAACTTGAAGGAGAATCGGTGGAAAGCTTTACCGACGTTGCAAAAGACGCCTACTACGCTGCAGCGGTTGCTGCGGCAAAAGACCTGGGAATAATAAACGGAAAAGGAAACGGCGAATTCAGCCCGACCAGCGAAATATCCAGGCAGGATATGATGGTAATACTTGGAAGAGCGCTTTCGGCAACAGATTACACAGATCAAATAGACAAAAGCACAGGCATAGAAATCGACGGATTTGAAGATGCGTCCGAGGTTTCGGCATATGCAAAAGAAAGCATATCGGTTCTGCTTGAAAAAGGACTGGTAGCAGGAGACGGAAGCAACCTTAATCCAAAGGCCAGTACAAGAAGAGCCGAAGTTGCGGCCCTTCTCTACAAGCTTCTTAATGCAATAAAATAAAGCGAAAACATAGAATAAAAAAAAGAAAGCGGGAATTCTTTCCTGCTTTCTTTCTTTTTTTTGATATAATAGATAATACAGAACTTTGTATGCAGTATAAAGTATTAAAAATTACACCATTGCCCGAGAGGTGAGTCTTATTATAATAAAAGGAAAAGCAAGAGCAAAAGTGAATTTTTTTCTGGACGTTGAAGGCAAGCGTCCTGACGGCTACCACGAAATAAATACGGTAATGCAGCAGATAAATCTATGGGACTCAATAGAAATAAAAATCTCAAGGGGCGACAAGATAAAGCTTGCCACCAATCTGCCGTACGTGCCGAAAGGGAGGACCAACACTGCATTCAAAGCGGCATTGGCTCTTAAGGAATTGTGCAATATAGACAAAAGGATAGATATTTCAATACAAAAGGGAATTCCCGTTTCAGCTGGACTGGCAGGTGGCAGCACCGACGCCGCCGCAGTGCTTAGCCTTCTTAACGAAGGCCTTGGGCTTGGCATTTCCCTAGAAAGGCTTATGGAAGAGGCCCGTAAAATAGGAGCCGACGTACC
>Ga0102926_1001900_pt1 | contig 12221 bp, 7 predicted proteins | sample SalPonR1_A_D2_MG_FD_78173 | JGI IMG/M metagenome (GOLD analysis project Ga0102926, IMG submission 78173) | Salt pond soil microbial communities from South San Francisco under conditions of wetland restoration - Salt Pond MetaG R1_A_D2_MG | ecosystem: Environmental > Aquatic > Marine > Intertidal...
CCAGGTAAGCAGATGGTTTTCCGTGCTCAGTGATCAATACCGGCTCTTTTTCCTCTTTGAGCTCCTTTAAGAGTTTTGTTGCCTGGCGTTTGAGTGTTGTAACAAGTTCTGTCTTCATAGTGATACTAAAGTACTACTTTTCAATATTATTGGCAACTCTCACAAATCATTGGCATAACGGCCTGCAGTTTAACCGGCTTGGTCTTATTGGTTGGTAATGTAATTAAAACTGGGAATTTATTTTAGCCAACAAGTTTTAAAAGGGCAAACAGCGGCCAAGCCCGAGTTGAAACCGTTGTTAGGTAACTTACTCGAGTGTTCCTATTTCTTGAGCATTAGTAAGAGCAGAAATATTCAATGACCATCCATCGAACCTTGGTGTATTATTGCCCTCCTTAAATAACTCCATTAATGAGTTGAACTCTTCTAAAGAGTTTATGCCCAAAACTGTTTTAAATTTATTGAAAAATGATTTTGATTTTGAGCGAGCAAAATTTTCAAAAGTAATGCCTCCTCCCCTTACAGCATAGACTAAAGTCAAAGGATACCAAAAATAACGGTTATCGTCTTTGTTTGAATCATTACAACTCCTTAAATAAAGTATTAATTCAACTTCCATTAATTGATTTTTTGATAATCCGCTACCTTCACTTCTTTTAATTAATAAATCAGCATGAAGTGAGATTCTTTTCTTCTTTAACCTGTTGTTTCTGTATTCAAGAGATTTCAAATGGTGATAAAAATCACTGAAATGTTTGAGATTCGAATTGCCATACGTGCTATCATCGTGGTAGTATCTATTACTCAATAAATAGTTTACAAATTCATAAGCTTGGTTTTTTATCATCATAGCTATGGAACAAATAAAAAGCTCGTTTGTTATAAATCGAAAATTGTCAAAATCCCACTCTTTGTACGAACCAGAAATTTCTTTTCGATAACTGTAAGGGATTAATAGCTCAAAAAATTTGTGAGTCATTTGATGAGCTTCATCATTATTCTTTAGGTATTTTGATAAAATTGAAAATAGTTGAAGTAAATCATTTCTATAGGGCAAAAATTCTTCAATACTATTAATTACTTTTTCATCTATTTCTCCGTTTTCGGTCTCAATTCTGAATTTTTCCAAGTTTTCACTGAATGTTTCAAAATATTCGCTTAAAGCTCCTTTCCAATTATTTTTGCCTTCCTTGATAGAATTTATAGCTCTTCTGTAATTACTTGAAGTTCCAAGTTGTACATGGCTTTCGTCTTCTAAATAAGAAGGCTTTTTACCTATTTCTGGTTTCTTATGTAACGGCTGATCAAAAATCCATCTGAGTAATTGTTCAAAATTTTTCGCATAAATCTCTTCTTCGCTTAAATCTATATAAATTCGGGATTTGTAATATGTAGGTAAGTAGGGTTTATCATTTTCATCTTTCTCTTTTACAACTGCTACAAATTTATTTTGTTCTTGTTCTGAATATAGTTCAGGTGATATAATTTGTGTTTCTGTGCCAACACCTCCTTTACGGTTATTAGCTTTTTCAGCATAAGTCTTATCACTGACAATGATGACTTTTGTTACTTCGGGATCACTTACCATTTTTTCCATAAAAGCAACTGAATCATGCCCCTCTCTTAAATCCCATTTATCCAGAATGACATTGCCCCCATTTTCTCGAATCTCAGAAGCTAAATTTAAAACCCATTCTTCATTCTCAGGACTTGACCAACTATAAGAAATAAAAAGTTTTGGAGCTTCGTCAGTCATTTGATTTAAGTATGGGATATTTAAAGTTACCTAACGACCCAGCGTTTAAACGGCACGGGGATTATAATTTATTTGAAGTAGCGAAATTAATTCCTTGCAATCAAGTTTCATCGCACTCCGTCCGCGTCCGATTTAAACCGCCTTCTTATTTGCCCATATATCGAGCTGTCATCTTAATTTCCGTTCAAAGTAGTTTTTCCAAAAAAGTGAATTAGATTTTAATATCTGAGCTACTTCTTCTGGATTATCTACATAATTATTAATCGCATTTACAATTGTTTTATCAGATATTGTTGCCAAATCGGTTGTTTTCAATTTTTGGTTGTCGGTTTGATCTTTAATTGATTGTATTATTGTATCGTTATTTTTGAAAAGCTTCTCCATTTCTTCTCGAGATACTCTAAAATCTTCAATTAGAAATGTGATATTCGGAATTTCGATAATGTCCTTTGAAGACAATTTTTCTTCCCTGTAGAGGTAGCTCTCAATTTCTCTCATTGAAAGCAGATCTTCAATTCTCAATCTATCCAGATATGTCCTATTGAACCTTCGATATGGCTCAAGTTTCTTGTAAACCGACATTTTGGTTAAATCGACAACGGCAATCAATGAAAAATTGAATTCATAATCTTCAGGTAATCGTTTATCAATCTCATTTTTAAACCAGTCAATTAGTTTCTTGTCAGAAAGGTTTTGATTTAGTTTTTGTGGGGGTATTATACTTAATCCACTGCTTACATTCTGCACTCCTAAGTCAGGATAAACTTCATCTCTTATTGTTTTTTGAGTGTTCTCGTAAGACTTGTAAATCAAGATGGCTTTTAGTTTATTGGCCATTCTTTTGATAAGTTCTTCCTTGGAAATATTCTTAGACTGAAGAGTGTCATTAACCTTGTCTAGAAATACTTTCAATTCATTTCTTTTAAGGTCCAGTTGCTCTTTAGTTAGTTCTAAATTTTCTAGTTCACCTTGTTGAGCTTTGTTTTTTTCCTCAAGTCCTTGAATTATTGATTGAAATTTTTCACCGGAAGTAGCTTGTATTAACTCTGTCCTTTTTAAAAGTGCAATTGCAAAAATCAGTATTAATGATATTATGAGAACTGTAAAGCTACCCTGTCCAAAAACTAATTCACCTATTTCAGCAAGCCAATAAATCCATCCTTGAGGGTTCTTGGTTTGAACATTTTCAACAAATTGTGTTATTGACTCTCCTGCATTAATAGCAGTTAATTCTTTAAGTGTAAAAACTACTATTATGAGAAGAATGTAATTTAGAGACTTCTTTCTAAAAACCCAATCGACAAATGAGTTGTATAGTTTGTTGAAATATTTTTGGTAGTCTCTTTTCATTTAATGGTTTACTACATGGGCAAATAACGGTTTGCGGTTTAACCGGCTTGGCCTTGTTGGAAAGTAATGTAATTAAAATTCGGAATTAATATAAACCCACAAATTTTGGAATGGCAACCAGCGGCCAAGTCCGCGTTGAAACCGTTGTTGAACTAAGCCGCTAAGCGGCAGGTCGCTATCCTGTACAAAACTTGTGAAAAATTAATCGGTGGGTCATACTATACCTCCTCAGATGTATGAAGCTGTCGAGCCATCGCTCTGGCGTAGCCCGTGGGTGGTGCATTGCCAGCCGGTTGGAAAAGGGCAGGCGGCCCTGAAATACCTGGCAACGTACAGGCTGCGAGAGTCTCTTGAGTGGTCCGCTGGTGATACGATCACACCAACATCTGAGCAGGTGGATGCCCCGCGATCGGAATCGCCGCCAGCAAAGCCCTCCACCTGCCGCCATTGCGGAAGGTCGATGTTTGCCGTTGGAACCATTCCTCGATTCCGACCGGGGGCGGGATGGGCCAATGCCCCGCCGGATCATGGACGGAGCGCCCGTCAGTACCAATCAAAACAAACCGTCAACCCTCTATGGTCATAGAATGGAAAAACTACGCCTGTGAGTCGAAAAACCAACAAGTGAGAGTCCAAAAAACTCTTCATATCAGCAAATATTGGGAAATGATATTCGATCTCTTTGACTCAGACCAGGTGATTCTTACATATACAGACGTTGGAAGACAAGATGTTCTCCTCCAACATGCTCACCTCCCCAATCCTTCAGTTATTCAAATTGCAAATAGACGCAACGTGTAGCTTCTTCACCGGGCTTGTCCAACACCGGCATGGAACTCGGCAAGCTTCGTTCCATGCCTTAACTTGTTATGCGATTTATAATAAAATTATATATTTCTATCGTATGATAATTAAATCATTCAATCTCTTGGTTCTTCTCTGTCAAACCAAATATTACCAATAGGATTGCCATTTTGATATTTGTACAAACCGCTATAAACTAAACGACCAAAAAATTTACTTGCTCCAGAAGAAAACATCAGTTTCTCACCGCCAATCAACCAGACAATCTCCATATCATTATCTTCAAGCCACTTCTGCAATATTTCAGTTTGGATTAAACCGTATGAAGGACCGTATTCTTGTAGGCTTGGGTCAATAAAAGCCCGTTGACCCTCAGATTCCCAGACGCCCCACTGACCGGATGGACGGGTTAACTGCATCTCTTGAATTAACTCCTTTGCAGGCATGTTAAAATGTAAAGAGCTGTTGAGAGAATAATCTTTTCCGCTATCCTCCCATTCATATTTAGCATAGGGGATAAGGTGTTCAACCATAATTTGATTTCCAAAAATATCGTCTGGTTTTCTCCAACCGGAAATATGTCGATACTGGGTATGCCAAGGGAATTCGCCTAAAAAACCCTCATGTTGTGTTGATGGCGCGCTGACTATATGGGGGTCGCAAAGTGGCTTTGTCCCAACTCCTTTTGCTAGTTCATCGTAATCATGCTTACGGATCAAAATAGAATTGATCCTGAACCAACCATCAAGATAGGGGGTATCGGATTCATCATCTGAATATTTCCTGTTCTCAGACCAAAAGCCATATAAAACAAACCAATTGGTATTATCAACCGGCATCTTCCTTTGAAGCAACTCTAAAAAATTTGGCAGAATATTTTCATCCCACAAGAAGTTTTTTTTAGCAGTTAAATCATTTTCCATTGGAAACGGAAAAGTATAGGGCTGCCACCAAGTACACTGTTTATTGTGAAAGGTTTTATATTCACCACTTTGCCTCGCCCAGATTGTTGGATCAATATCCCGTTTGTGGATTTGCCATGGTCCTTCATACATATCATCATCGGGTACATCGCTATACCCTCGATTAATCCAATGATAGTTATCAGAGAGTCTTGCCAGAAACTCATGGAATGCCATCCATTGATATTTCTTCCCAACCCTTTCCATTGCTCCACTTCCTGGACCACCGCCTCTACCATAGGAGCACATTCTTTCAAAATCAGCAAATAGTTCCTTCTTCCACCCAAATTCATGGGCACCTTTAAACACCCATCTTTGAGCCCATTTTCTACTAAATTCTGCTGGCTTATCATTACTTACACCAGAAAGCCAACGATAATACTCTTGCTGTTTCTCGGTGAGTTGGGCATTTACTTTGTCATTGAACTCCTTTTCTTGCTTTCTTTCGTCTTCTATACTTTGTCTATATTCTTCAGAGCTATAATCAACTCTATCAAGTGCTTTAAAAATTTCTTCATGCGAAATCTTATCGTAATTGGTTTTTAAGGGCTGAATTTTCTCTAAATACTCATTCTGTACATCACCTGTTAATAATTCGGCGGCAAACCGTTCTTTTAACTGAATACCAGTTTCAATTTTTGAAGACGATATAGGCGTTGAAGACCAATTATGAACACATCCCATTGTGTAGTTTCCAAAGTCACCCGGAAAACCCATTAGTGAGCTTTTGATTCGTGATGAATATTCATCTTCACTTAAATTTTCTATTTCTTGAATAGAAGGGTTTTGGAGTTTGGGATCACTTTCATAAGGAGGCCGGAATTTCTCAGGAATAGCTTCTGATGGAGCTACTCCTACATGCAAAGAATATTCCAATATCCCTCGCGCATAATCTCTAAGCAAAATATGAGGTATTGGCTTATCATCCTTAAAAATCAATGTATATGTGATTTCCGCTATTTCTTTAATAAGATTCTCATCATCGATATTGCAAACAACACCGTATGCGACTGCAAAAAGTCTCTCAGTCAGGTATGTGTCATTTATTTTTGAGAAATCAGATAGCAAGTCTTTAACAAGTCTTGGATAAAAAGATAGAATTCTGACTAAAGATTTAGTTGAACGATCTCTTATTCTTCTATTTGGAGTGGTTAAAAACCATAGTAGGGTTATTGCACAAAGCCTAATTCTTTCCTCTTCAACAGAATTTATTTCACCAGAATATGACCATTCAATAATTGTTCTCACTACAGATTCATATTCGTTGTCTTCTTCTGAACTATGGCCATGTGCTACATATGTAGACCAAAAGTGATCTCTTTCAGCAATTCCTTTATCCACTAAGTTTCTATGAAGAAGTTCCGCATTCCACGGATGATTTGGCTCTGTAGAAAGCTTCAATAATATTTCCAGTGCTGGATGATTATAGTGATGGCCTTCTAAATTATTTAGTATTTCCAATGTCCTATCTGAGATAGAACTTGGACTTCTCCATAAAACAGAATTCTGAAAAGTTTCATCTAGCTGCCATTTTTCGACCTCGATATCATCATGAAGAAGATCTTCTAGCTCTCTATTAAATCGTTCAGGAATAATGATTGCCAAGGCTTCAAATATTCCAGCTATAGAATAATAACCATTGTCTTTAAGCAGTCCTCTTAAGGCACTATTACCGGAAAAGGCTATTTCAATATCTTCTATATCACCCACTAGTTCTTGAGCGATGAAGTAATCGCTAAATCGCTCATAAGTAAATCTAATGATTAAATTTCCACGCCCTTCATTTTTATAAGACACATCCTCAGAGATAATACCCTCATCAAGTAAAATATCGAAAAGACTGTCATTAATATTCGGGTTAGGGTCAAAACTATTAACAAATTTTCTTGCATCTTGTTTTGGTATTCCCTCAAGGTTATCTGGCCATAATTTTGAAGCTATATCAACCAGTGCTGATTTAATTATTTTTTCTTGTGGATTAAATCTTTTCTTTTTTGATATAATTTTTTCAATGCTTTCCACATAAAAGTTAAATAATGAGGTTATAGAATTCAGGCCCTTAGGAAATGAGCTCTGTTCATTCTGCTTCAGTGCTTGACAGCAAGTTTTCAAAAAAAGTGGATTAGTAAATTCAGGCGCCAAAATCGGTACGCTCGGCTTTGATATACCCTGTCGAGAAAGATATTTTTCAGCAGCTCTGTGTTCATGTCCACGAAACCCAAAGTGCTCTAAGCGTGGCAGGTGTTCTTCATCTGCGCATTCAGGCAGGATGTAGTTAAGATATGTGCTACGACAGCTAAATATTATGGCAATATTTTGAAATTCTGATAAATCAGATAAGAACCCCATTATTTGATGGTGCCATTCATCCCTGTAATTCCCCTCATTTATGGCATCAATTACAATCAGTGCTCTTGCACCTGAAGCTTCACCGGCCGCATCTATAGCCCCGAGAACTTGGGAGTTTCTACAACTTTTTAAATCCAGTGCTTCTTTTATAAAGTCAACGGGGTTACCGCCTTGATACTGAGCACCTAAAAGAAATAAAGTTGGTAAATTTTTCGCGATTCTATGCAAGCTCAAATCACAAAGAAGATGTGACTTTCCAATTCCGGCCTCTCCATGTAAGAGAACGGATTTTGTTTGAGATAAGACTGTCTTTTTTTGTTTTAAAAAGTATATTATGTCGTCAATTAAATGAGATAATTTATATAGAATATTTCTGGAATTATCTTTTCTTTCAGTCCAGTCAATCTTGTTATTTATCTCTTGGTAAATTTCTGAATAATTATTGGAAAGATGCTCTAAGTTGAAGCTTATATTTGACAATCGCTCATGAAAATCTTTATGTGTAATCCCTTTATCAAAATCATTTATAACTTTATTAAGCTGTTCGTTTAAGACTTTTATTCTATCATTTTCTAATAATGAGCTCCGGGTTTCTTTCTCCTTCCTTAAAAAGGTTACAACATCCACTCCAGCTTCTTTTAGATCCGATTTCTTTTCTTTGAGAAGATCAATCCATGAGGAGTTTAAGCACAAACCATCGAAACTTCTTGCAATTGGCAACTCAACGTGAAATTCAGGAGTGTATCTATCTCCAAGACTATCTTGTGACCTTTTTGCTATTCCTTGAAATATTTTTGATCCCAGAAATGGCTCATTAAACCAATACAAAGCTCTACCGGAATAAAGCGGGCTATCAGTCAGAAGGAGTGAAGTAATCTGATGCTTTCCCCAATAAATAAACTCTATTTCTCGGCCTATTTTCTTGGCCTGTTCTTTCCACTTTTTAACGTGCGTCAACCATTCATCCTCAACAGAAACTACTCGTTTTCCACCCCTTCCTTTCTTCCTGCTATCTGCTTTGTCTATGGGTAAACAGACGACGTATTGTTTTAAATTGGGATGCTTTTCTAAGGCTGTTGAAAATGATTCATCAATTTGTTGCCAACGAGAAGAATTAAGACCATCGGGAAAGTACTTAGCTTGCCAGCCTATCTCAGAGTTATCATCAAGAATCCAATAACACTCAACACCTGCATCACCTCCAGCACCCTCTTTCTTAACAAATCGTTTCCCATTATCTGGTCGCTGTAGGTGGGCAAGTTGACAAATCAGCTCCTCAAATCCTGAGTTTATACTACCATTATGTGTTCTTATTTCTGAAAAGTTTATTTGCATGTAAAAATTATTGCTAAATGCATTCTTTCGAAATTGAGTAATTTCGGCTGATCTAATTTAATTCATCAAGTAGGTTAATGCGCATAACGACCCAGCGTTTAAACGGCGCGGGGATTATGATTTCTTTTGAAGTAGCAAAATTAATTCCTGGCAATCAAGTTTCCATCGCACCCCGTCCGCGTCCGATTTAAAACGCATTGTTAGTGGTTGATGTAATTTTAATCATCATCCTTATCGAACTCTCTATATGCCTCTTGTTCTCTTGCAAATGCAGTTACGTCTTCATCATAAATCCCTGTAGGAATTCCATATTTCTGCTGCATCTTCTGTCTACGAATTAATTTTTCAGCATATTCATCACTTACTCTCTTTGAAGTGATCGGGTAAGTATCAGAAATATCAAAAAAACAAAGTTTCCCTAATTTATCACCTAATTTTAAGTTTATCTCTTCATCAAACGGGTTATGTATTCCAACTTCTAATTTACCATCAAATAAAGGATCAATAAATTGACCGTATCTTAAGCTTAGACCACTTTTTTGTAAATCAGTAGAGGGACCAAGAATTGCAAATGTCCGATCAGACAAATAAAAAGATTCATAACTTAGTACAAGCACATATTCGTTTGGACCAATATTTAAAATTTTATTCTTATCCGACAACTTATAATAGCTTTCACCTCTGTCAGTCGAGTACATATTACCTACTCGGAAATAATAGCTTGTTGGATTAAGCATTCTTGAGTTAAATCCTTGAATAAATAAGTGATTCTTTGGACTTCGCGGTTCTTGTCCTTGATGTTCTAAAATTTTTACATTGTTAATTAAATACATGACTATGTGCTTGATTAAGATTTTAAGATGAAAGCTAGGATTGCAATTAGTAACCCTACCAATGCGATAATAATATTATTTTTCGAAAACATTGTTTTTTGCTGTGATTCTCTAGTTTTTAACCATCTCTCAGCAAGTTCCAGATATTCACCATCATAGACGCCAATTAACAAATTGTTTTTAACCTTGTCTATACCATTCTTCTCTAGAGAATTTAGAAATTTGTTTTTTTCGTATTCCGTCATTGCTTGAATAAATTAAGCAAATTGTTTTTTGTAGTAATTATCCTTCTCGGGGTTTAGGTAATCAACGAATCTATTGAGAATCAGTCTATTAATTACCCCTTTATCCACAGGTTTAAGTTTGAAAACGGTTTTCAATAAATAGCTAATAAGGTGCCAACAAAAGTCAGCCAAAAGATGACCATAACAATATTTTTCTGCATCAATAGAATTTCTATTACCAAAACTATAAAGAGTGGACTTTTTCAGGTTGTATTGATTTAAAAGTGAATTTATTTCATCCTTTTTTAATTTTGGTTCTTTTCTTAAATCACAATTTACACATCTCATATGTCCTTTCCTTGGGAGGAAGGAATCAGATTTTGAAAATTGATACCCATCAGCATATACCCCCAGCTTCAATTCCTTAATGAATTTATCATAAGGCTCGTTGATTAGAGATTCTTTTACTGATTTTGCTGTAAGATCATCCATTAAATCCTTGAGAAGTTCTTTACTCAATGAATCGTTTTCCCAGCTGTAACCATAAGTATAGAGTATGTTTTTAGAGTCGATTTGCTTTCCAAGTATGTCATCAAACTCCTTATCCATTGCTACATAAGCAGTCGATATTTTATTATTTGCAATATCTTCTGCAATTTTAAGAGCTGTAGACTTCGAGCCAACTGCTTTAAACTTCAGGTCAACATTAGTGTTATATTTCTTAAAAATTCGTTCCCAAAAAATTATATCATTTGATTCTCTATTATAATTGTTGTTTTCAACTTCTTCTTTTGAAAAACTTCTAGAACCACCTTCAACAAAAACAACAAAATCTACATTGTGAAATAAATTTTGATTTGCTATCCCGGATTTTGTTCTCTTAAAAACCATTATTCAATATGCTCTTCTATTTTAATGACAGATTCAGAATAGTGGCTCACAATATCGGGAGAGTGAGTCGCAAAAATAATTTGCGAATTCGGGTTAAGCTGTTTGAGGCTACTTACTAAATTCTCTTGCCAATCAATGTGTAAAGATAATTCTGGTTCATCAGCAATATATATATGGGGATTTGTTTGCTGAAGCAAAGTCTCACCCAAGATTATAAGTAATTGTTTTTCTCCAGAAGATAATTGACTGAGTGAAAGAATCTTTCCGCTTTGTGTTTCTACCTTTAACTCATTTTTATCATCGATAATCAACTTTTTTCGTTTCAATAGATCATTAATAACTTCTAAAAAAGTATCTTTGAATTTATAGATTTCATCCTGCTTCTTTACAAGATTATTCCATTCTTGTACAACTGAATGTATTCTTCTGATACCAATTAAGTATATTATATCAGTCAGCCTTATCTCATTAGTATTTTCAATGTTATCAACGGCACTTTTATAAGAATTGAAATATTTATCAAGCTTTGTTTTATACTCTTCTTTTTCTAGGTTAAAAAGATCAAAAATCTGGTTTAGAGATTCTTTTTCTTTTTCAATATTTATTGATTTAGACGCAGATATTAACTGCTTTCTACCATCTTCGGATAACAATGATAGAAATATAAATTTCTGAAACTTATCAGTTTCATCTCCAGCTCTTCGATTTAATTGTGATAAATATCTTATAAAACTATCTGAAAATTCATTTAGTTTTTGATCAACTAATGATTCATGACTTCTTTCATCTCTTCTTCTAAACTTTGTTTTATACCTGTGAATAGATAACCAATTGACATTAAAGAGGGGTTTCAAAATAGCTTCTAAGTCCTTATTGTGAATGGGCCTATTCCTTAACCGATGAAACATTTCTTCTCTTGGATATCTGTATAAATGTTCCTCTTCCAAATCATCCAAGTAAAGCTCAAATGGTTCTTCTTTGTGATTTTGTTGGACTCGGAAAAGTATATTTTTATATGGTGTTTTTGTATTTTCCTCTTTAATAACTTCGATAAAAGGTTTCTTTCTTTTGTCTTCCTTATTTCTCAGATGTAAAGTTAATTTATCGAATTGAAATCGGTCAAGTGTGTAAAAATCTGCTTCTAGCGTTGCTGCGATCAAATTAATTATTGTAGTTTTTCCAGATCCATTAACCCCGATTAAAAAATTTTCTTGTTCTTTAAAGGATATTGTTACTGTCTTATCTCCCCAAAATCCTAAAATTTCGACCTTTTCGATATAATTCATAAATATTTAACTAAGAGGTATAACTATTCAATTCAGACATTATAAATTTTTTTGAAGTAATGAAACCATATTATTTGAACTAAGACCACTAACATATATTTCCACGACAACTCTTATCACCGCAGCCAATCGCAGAATATTCCATTTCTTTATTATTTGCAACTATTTAATATTACACGGCCTATTATGCGACACAAATTAAATGCAACTAGTCCGGTAATAGCAGAATAACGACTGCTGTTGCAGCCGGTTTTATCGGTCCGGCCGGGATTTTTCAAAATCTTTTATTAATAGCCTTTAAATCAGTTGCCCGGAAGTTCCTGCAGACGCTTCAAAGTCTTTGAATTACCCCCGCCCGGTTTACGGCCGGACGGGGTTGGGTAAATTGGACATGTCGCCGTTGATCAGGAACAGCCTGACGTGGAACCACA
>Ga0102926_1001902_pt1 | contig 12215 bp, 17 predicted proteins | sample SalPonR1_A_D2_MG_FD_78173 | JGI IMG/M metagenome (GOLD analysis project Ga0102926, IMG submission 78173) | Salt pond soil microbial communities from South San Francisco under conditions of wetland restoration - Salt Pond MetaG R1_A_D2_MG | ecosystem: Environmental > Aquatic > Marine > Intertidal...
CGAATTTGGTTATGTGGAGCCAATCATCTGGAATGAAGAGACGGGCAATATTGTCGGAGGCCATCAACGATATAAGGTACTCATTGCAGAAGGACACACGGAAGTAGAATGTGTGGTAGTGAAGTTATCATCTGAAAAAGAGAAGGCGCTCAACGTAGCTCTTAACAAAGTGACAGGAGATTGGGAGTTTGAAGCTTTAGCTGATCTGATTAAAGATCTGGAAGCCCAGGATTTTGATGTGACCCTTACCGGGTTTGATGCTGCTGAAATTGAGGATCTATTTAGCAGGGTTCATGATAAAGATGTCAGTGATGATGATTTTGACGTTGAGGCAGCTTTAGAAGAAGAACCGATTTCAATAAAAGGTGATGTTTGGCTATTAGGTAAACATAGACTTATCTGTGGAGACAGTACTAAAGCTGAGACTTATGAAAAACTAATGGATGGAAAGAAAACAAATCTAGTGGTAACGGATCCTCCATATGGCGTTTCCTATGATGGAAGTCAAGGTACGATTCAAAACGACAATTTGAAAGATGAAGAGTTTTATAGTTTTCTTTTTGACGCCTTTAAAAACATGGAGAGTATTATGGCTACTGATGCATCTATTTATGTATTTCATGCAGATACTAAAGGCTATATTTTTAGAAAGGCATTTCAGGACGCGGGGTTTTATCTTTCAGGGGTATGTCAATGGGTGAAACAATCTTTGGTATTAGGACGCAGCCCTTATCAATGGAAACATGAGCCGTGTCTTTTTGGATGGAAGAAAAAAGGAAAACATAAGTGGTATGCAGGAAGGGCTGAAACAACCGTGTGGGAATTTGATAAGCCTTCTAAAAGTAGTCTTCATAGTACGATGAAGCCAGTTCCATTAATCGCATATCCTATTAAGAATAGTTCTAGTGTAAACTCCATTGTTGTGGATCCTTTTGGCGGCTCAGGGAGTACCTTAATTGCTTGTGAGCAGGTTGATCGAATTTGCTATACGGCTGAACTTGATGAAAAATTTGTAGATGTTATTGCAAAAAGGTTCATTGAGCATGTTGGAACAGATGAAGATGTCTATCTCTTGAGAGATGGAGAGAAAATACATTATAGGGAATTACCAAATGAGCATTAGTCAATGACTAGGGGCTCTTTTTATTTTTAGTGGGAGATCTAATGAAAGAAATTCAAATTACGCAGAATAGAGTGGTTTCGGTTAGTGATGAAGATTATAAAGAAATATCACAGTACAGTTGGTCTTATAGTGCATCAACTGGTTATGCAGTTCGGAAAGGCAGAAAAAATTGCACTGAGCCTCGTACGGTCCATATGCATAGAGTCATTATGAATGCTAAAGCAAATCAGCAGGTTGACCACATTAATGGAAATAAATTAGATAATAGACGTTCTAATCTGAGATTTGCAACCGTACAGAAAAATGCATTCAATAGGAAAAAACCTAAAGTAAGATGTACATCTCAATATAAAGGTGTGTTGAAACGAAAAAATGCTAGCAAGTGGGAGGCAAGGATAAAGTTAAATAATAAGGCCATATATTTAGGACGGTTTGTTAATGAGAAAGACGCTGCGAGAGCCTATAATGAAGCTGCACTAAAATATTTTGGTGAGTTTGCTAGGTGTAATGATATATAGGATAGATAAAGAAAATAAACTGCATTTATAAAAAACAGTCCTTGCTATAAGTCCCTTTTAGAGTGATATATGTACATGACAAAAGAAACACACTAAACTTTGAAAGGGGAAAAAAGAGATGGCAAAGAAGGATTTTTTGAAAAGTAACTTCGGTATCGAGATTGAATTTACAGGAATCACAAGAAGAAAAGCGGCAAAGATTGTAGCAGAGCATTTAGGCGGTTCCATTGAGGAGCTTAATGATTACTACGGAACTTTTAGAATTACAGCACCCGACGGTCGAAAATGGAAAGTGATGCATGACGGGAGCATCAACACCCAAAAGAAATCAGGCGGCCAGAAGGTTTCAGCTTCAAAAGAATACAGCGTCGAGCTGGTCAGCCCAATCCTAACCTACGAAAAGGATGTGGCTATTCTTCAGGAGATGGTGAGAAAACTTAGGAAAGCAGGAGCTTTTTCAGAAAAGCAAAACTGCACTGGCATTCATATTCACTTAGATGGCAGGGACCATACACCAAGGTCCATCAGAAACTTCATGAACATCATTTACTCAAGGAACGACCTTTTGTACGAGGCCCTTCAAATAGAGCGAAGAAGAATGAATTATTGCAAAAAGATGGATCAAAGCCTTGTGGAAAGAATGAATAAGAAAAAACCAAAAACGCTAAAGCAGATTGAAGACATTTGGTACCAAGGCTACAGCGATAGAAGAGAAAAGCATTATCATCAAAGTCGATACCATTTTCTAAATCTTCATAGCCTTTTTAACGGATGCGGAACGGTTGAACTTAGGGGATTTAACGGAACTCTTCATGCCGGAAAGATTAGAAGCTACATTGTTTTAGCCCTTGCCATGAATCATCAGGCTCTTACTCAAAAGAGCGCCAGCAGCAAGAAGCCACAGTTAGAGAATCCAAAGTTCTCCATGAGAACCTGGCTAAACCGAATCGGGTTTATTGGAGAAGATTTTAAGAACTGTAGAGACCACCTTTGTAAGCATTTAGATGGAAGCGCAGCCTGGAGATTTCGCACAGCCGCATAGATAAGAATAAAAGCGGCGCCTTCAACCTATTGAGCGGGAAACCGCTCTTGAGGTGGTAGAAGGGTTCCTCTTTTAAAAGTTAAGCCCACACAGGCGAAGCTGAAGGGGAGAAACCGGCCCTTACAAGAAAGGATGTATGAAATGGATAAGCGATTAAACGTGGCCTACGGGTCAAATCTAAATGTGCAGCAGATGGCGATGCGTTGTCCTAGTGCAAAAATCTATGGCAAAGGAATCTTGAAAGGGTACAGACTTCTTTTCAAAGGAAGAGAGGATGGTGCCTATTGCACTATTGAGAAAAAACGCGGCAGTAAGGTTCCGGTGGTTATTTGGGAACTTCAACCTGAGGACGAGAAGGCTCTAGACTTCTATGAAGGCTACCCGAAGTTTTATGAAAAAGAAGATGTGAAGGTTACTCTTGATGATGGCAAGACCATTACCGCCATGGTGTATATTATGACCGATAAGGTAATAGAGAGAATCCACTTGAATCTTCCTAGTAAAAGCTACCTGGAGACGGTCAAAGCCGGATATGAAGCGGCAGGATTTGACGAAAGTATTATTGAAGATGCTCTGATGATCAGTGAAAAAGCTATTAGGAAATATCCGTCATCCTATTTATAAAAGATGCGGACAGCTTTACTTCCAGATACCCCTTGCAATTGTGTAGCTTTTGAGTGATATATAGTACTAGCAAATGTAAGGGAGGTCAAAGAAATGATGATTCGTAAGAAAGACAGGTTTAAACAAAGAGGAGGTAAGGTTTACGAAATTGCTGGCAAGTGGGGTCGAGATTATATCCTAGTGCCTATTGAAGAAGCGGATATCGAATGTCTGATATACACTCCAGGTGAGATGGAAGAATTTCTGGAAACTGGATATTTCAAAAGAGTGGGAGGAGAAAGTGATGAATAGAGCCTTATTCGGAAGGAAGATTTGTAATATAGAAGAGCTTAATGAGCTCACCCAACAAGCAATCAAGGATGGCAAGAAAGGTCAGCCTTACATTATCACAAGAGAAGTGATTCTAAAAGATGAAGACTTTATTGACTTTGCAGCTGATTTGTTGAAAGACCAACCCTGGATTATGTCAGAAGATGGTGGTATCAATGACAAAGGCGAAATTAAATGCATTAGGGTCAGAAATGTAGACACCGGCAAGAAGATACTTATTAACACAGAAGGATATGATTATCCTCGCTACACAGCTTTAGAACTTGGTTAGCAATAAGGGCCTAGCGCCCTTTTTTAAGTGGTGCATTTAATTATCCGCACTGACTTAGTGAATGCGAATAATTAAGTGCATTTTTATGTAGTAATGATGAAGAAGGCCTTGCTATATCCTGTGTTTAGAGTGATATATGTAAGTACCAAAAATGCAGGGAGGCATGTGAAATGGATAGAAAAAAATTAGTAAAGGCATTAGGGGAGCATTTTGGTGTTAAGCCAAAATACTTAAGCGTTCCAACATTTAATTATGAGGTCCGTACAGAAAATGAAGTGTACACCATTGACCGATTTGGTACCATTACAACACAAGATGGGGAAACAGTCACGATGGAAGAGCTACTTAGTAGTCAGGTTGCTGAAGCTTCAAGTGAAGAACCTGAAATCTTGCAAGCTGTAGAAACAGCAGAAGAACCTATAGCATCAAGGATAGGAAATGCTTTAACAGCGCTTGATGGAGCCGAGATTAAGATGGATATGGATGGACACACAAGCGAGAGTCTAAAAAACATCATTAACATGATAGCCAGTAAGCAGGGATTGATTATGAAGGCTTTTGAAACAGATATTTCGTTTATGGATGACGACTTTGCTGAAGACCTTCATCTTGAAGAGAGCCAGAATTTTGAAACATTACAAGTAGCGCTGACTCAATTAGGGCCAGACCGATGTCCTGGATTTCAGATTGATTTTGAAGATGAGACGTTTACATTTTATCTTGGGGGAGCAGAGTTAATACCGGAGAAGATATCAGCCTTCAAAGACCTTTGCGTACTGATTTCTGAATATGCTAAGACTTTAAAGCGCGCGTCTTATAAAAAGGCCCAAGACGATAATCCAAAGTATGCGCTAAGAACCTGGCTGATTCGGATCGGCATGAAGGGGCCAGAGTATAAAGAAAGCAGAAAGACGCTGCTTAAACATCTAGAAGGCAGTGGCGCTTTTAGAAGGTAGGTGAAATGGATGAAACCTAAATGTCGACTCACTGGTGAAGATGGGAATATCTTTAACCTTATGGGGATTGTATCGAGAACCCTTAAAGAATCCGGGGAAGCCGAAAAAGCAAATGAAATGATTAGTAGGATTACAAAAGAAGCAAAAAGTTATGATGAAGCCTTGAGGATTCTAATGGAATATGTGGAGGTTGAGTAGGAGGTGATAGAATGGATCAATTTTTTAATCAGAAATATTGTGACCGCTGCGGTGGTTCTTTAGAAGGTGGCCGCATCATGTCTATGTTTAACGATGAGTGTATCTGTATGGCCTGTAAAGAGAAAGAAACTAAAGATCCGGAATATAAAAGAGCGGTTGAGGCAGATCAGGATGAAATTAGGAAAGGTAACTTCAACTATAAAGGAATTCGTGGGAAGTAATCCTTGACTATTACCTTCTTCAGAGTGATATATGTATATACCAAAACGAAGGAGGCGAAGGCGGTGGAGATTTTCTACACAGTTACAATGAAAACAAAAACAGGTAAGAAGTTATACCTCAGTATGTGGGATGGAAATCCTAAATGGACTTTTGACTTTGATCAGGCCTGCTACTGGAACAGTGAAGAGATGGCAGAGAAGTTCTCAAAGGAATGGTTCAAAAGCTTTACAGATTGGATGGTAGAAAAGATAAGTGTCAATATAAACGAAATGATATAGGACCTATAACAAAGTTTGCTATATGAATAAAGACCTTCGGGTCTTTTTTCTTTGGGAAAATAAAGGAGGTGAAAGTTATGGCTGGTAGAGGAAGACCACCAAAACCAACAGCGGTTAAGGAGCTGGAAGGCAATCCAGGCAAACGACCGCTAAATAAAAATGAACCAAAACCAGAAAAGAAGGCACCGAAATGCCCGTCATGGCTAGAACCGGATGCAAAAAAAGAATGGAGACGGTTATCTAAAGAACTAGAAACTATGGGGCTCTTAACGAGAGTCGATATGGCCAGCTTTGCTGGATACTGTCAGGCTTATGCCAGATGGAAAGAAGCAGAAGAGTTTATTTCAAAGCATGGATCCATATTGAAAACAAATTCCGGATATATCCAGCAGATACCTCAGGTGTCTATTGCTCAGCAGAACCTAAAGCAGATGCGAAATTTCTGCTCAGAACTAGGACTTAGTCCCTCAGCTAGAAGCAGGCTAAATATCAATAATTCCGGATCTACCATTGAAGGAAATGCTATGGAAGAACTGCTTGCTGGCGTTCCAAAAGCAGATGATATTTTGAAAAAATAAAAAGGAGGAAGGTCTTATGCCATTTAGTGAAGCCCACGCAAATCATGCGATAAATTTTATAGAACAATTAAAACTGACTAAAGGCAGATGGGCCGGCCAGCCTTTTAAGTTGCTCCCCTGGGAGAAGAATCTTATAAGACAACTCTTTGGAACACTTAGAGAGGATGGAACAAGACAATACCGAACGGCCTATGTGGAAATTGGTAAGAAAAATGGGAAAAGTGAACTCGGCGCAGCTATTGCATTATATATGCTTCTTGCTGATGGCGAGCCAAATGCTGAGGTATATGTGGCAGCCTGTGATAGGCAGCAAGCCAGTATCATCTTTAATACCAGTATGAATTTCGTAGAAGGGAATTCTACGCTATCGAAAGTAACAAACTTAGTAAGGTCAACAAAACGAATTGTCTATCCAAAGACAGGCAGCTTTTATCAGGTATTAAGTTCTGATGTTAAATCAAAGTCAGGGATCAATGCTTCCTGCGTCATCCTTGATGAGATTTGGACTTATCCCAATCCAGACCTAGCCAAGATGCTGACCACTGGTTCAGGCGATGCTAGAACTCAGCCGCTCTTTTTATACCTGACAACTGCAGGAAACAAACTCTCAGGCTATGGCTGGGAGATGCATCAAAAGGCGAAAGATATCTTAGACGGCAGGCGTGTAGATCCAACCTTTTTATCCATTATTTATGGACTGGACGATGATGTGGATATAGAAGATGAAAATAACTGGTATAAGGCCAACCCAAGTCTTGGTCATACCATTACCATAGAAAGAGTCAGAGAACACTACAGAAGTGTGAAAGATGATCCTTTAGACTTTGCGCTTTTTAAGCAACTGAGACTAAACATGTGGCTTAAGCAAGAAATCAAATGGATGCCCATGGATAAGTGGGATCTTTGTAATATACTAGTGGACCCAGATGAACTAAAAGGCCGGGTGTGTTATGGGGGACTTGATTTATCATCCACCAGCGATATAACAGCCTTTGTCCTGGTCTTTCCACCGATAGAAGAAGGCGGTAAATTCCAGGTGCTGCCTTACTTTTGGCTTCCTGAAGAAACCCTCCACCAAAGGGTTAGAAAAGATAAAGTCCCTTATGATATTTGGAACAACCAAGGACTCCTTCATTTGACTGAAGGAAACGTGGTTCATTATGGATTTATTGAAAAGTTTATCGAGAGCCTTGGTGAGATTTACAACATTAGAGAAATTGTCTATGACCGCTGGGGAGCAACGCAGATGAGTCAAAATCTTGAAGGGATGGGCTTTAGCGTTGTACCTTTTGGCCAGGGATTTAAAGATATGTCACCACCGACAAAAGACCTTATGAGACTTATTTTAAGTGGGCAGATAGCACATGGTGGGCATCCGGTCCTAAGGTGGATGGCAGACAACATTGTGGTAAGGACGGATCCCGCTGGAAATATTAAAGTAGATAAAGAAAAATCATCGGAGAAGATTGATGGTATTGTAGCGCTTATTATGGGTCTTGCCAGAGCTGCAGTAAATCCACCAGATGATGGCGGATCCATTTACGATCAGCGCGACATGATCATCTTAGGATAGAAGGGAGACAAAGATGGCGAACTTATTTAAACGATTATTTAAGGCGAGAGGACAGCCCACAGATAGTGTTAGCAGTGCTCCCGCTTTTTATATGGGACAAAGTGTATCAGGGAAAATTGTGAATGAAAGAAGCTCCATGCAGACCACAGCAGTCTTTGCCTGCGTGAGAATTATTGCAGAAACAGTGGCTTCTTTACCTCTTCATACCTACAGGTACAAAGATGACGGGAAAGAGAAGATTTATACCCATCCTCTATATAAGTTGCTTCATGATGAGCCGAATCCCGAGATGACTTCATTTAGTCTAAGGGAGACCATGATGGCCCATCTTCTTTTATGGGGAAATGCTTACTGTCAGGTTATTCGAAATGGTAAAGGGGAAGTGGTGTCACTCTATCCACTTTTACCGGATAAGATGACAGTGGACCGGGACAGTAAAGGCAATCTATATTATGTCTACCGGAAAGAAGGTGTGACTCATTACCTAGGTCCTGAAGAAGTGCTTCATGTACCGGGTTTAGGGTTTGATGGTGTCATGGGTTATTCACCAGTGGCGCTTGCAAAAAATGCAATTGGGCTAAATATTGCCGCTGAAGAATACGGTGGTAGGTTCTTTGCCAATAATGCGACACCCAGCGGAATTCTTTCTACTTCAGGAACTATAAAAGATCCTACTAAGGTGCGAGATGCCTGGCAGGCAGCCTATGGTGGTATTAATAACAGTAATAAGGTGGCTGTTTTAGAAGATGGCCTTCAGTATCAAGCCATCAGCATGCCAAACTCTGATGCGCAGTTTTTAGAGACAAGAAAGTTTCAGATTGAAGAGATCTGTAGAATCTTTCAAGTGCCACCTCACATGGTAGCAGACCTTAGCAAGTCTTCATTTTCTAACATTGAGAACCAGTCCATCAGTTTTGTGGTCCATACCATTAGACCTTGGCTGGTTCGAATTGAGCAGGCCATGAATAAGAAGCTCTTCCTAGAAAAAGAGAAGGGTCTGTGTTTTGTATCTTTCAACGCTTCGGCACTGATGCGAGGAGATTATAAATCCAGAATGGATGGTTATGCTATTGGAATTCAAAATGGTTTTTTCTCTGTTAATGACGTAAGAAGGATGGAAAACATGGATCCGATTTCTGAAGAAGATGGCGGCGATTTATATTTGACGAATGGAAATATGCTACCACTTAAGATGGCAGGGGCTTATGCGAAGAAGGCGATCGACGAGAGTGGTGGTGATGAGACTTGATGATAAGTGTATAACTTGGGGCATTTCTGTGGACAACTTAATAATTGAATTTGAAGTATTAACAGCATTTCTCAAGAGTGGGGAGTGCTTTTTTCATGCTAAGAAAGGAGGTCGATTAAATGGATAAATTTTGGAGATGGGTGGTGAATGAAGCCGAGGAAACGAAGTCAAGAACCCTGCACCTTGAAGGGTATATTGCAGAGTCTTCTTGGTTTGATGATGACATCACCCCAAAACAGTTCAAGACAGAGCTTTATGGTAGTGGGGATTTAGCGGATGACATTGTTGTAAAGATACACTCACCAGGTGGAGACACCTTCGCTGCAGCGCAGATTTATAACATGCTTAAGGAATATCCAGGAAAAGTGAGTGTTCATGTAGATGGTCTTGCAGCTAGTGCGGCATCTGTCATTGCTATGGCAGGAGATGAGGTGTGTGTTTCGCCGCTGTCAGTCATCATGATCCATAACCCAGCCATGCTTATTGCTGGTGAAGTAGCGGATCTACAGGTGGGGATTAATCTCCTTAGTGAAGTAAAAGAAAGTATTATCAATGCTTATCAGACTAAATCAGGACTTTCCAGAGCAAAAATCTCACATATGATGGACGCTGAAACCTGGATGAGTGCCCACAAAGCTATCGAGATGAAGTTTGCCGATAAGATTCTCTATGAATCAGAGCCGGCAGATGACAGTGGCGATGGCTTTATCTTTGACCAGATGACGGTGACAAATGCTTTAAGGAACAAACTTCCCGGCATTCAAGCGAGGATGAAATATCTCTCAGATAAGCAGGAAGAAGAAAAAAATTCTGGTTCTGAAGTAGTGCTTAAGAATGAAGAAGCAAAGCAAGAACCAATAGAAAAGACAATGATTCCTATTGCCCAGCTGGAAAGACGGCTGGAGCTGATTAAAAATTGGAGGTAATAAAGATGAATAAAATTCAAGAACTTAGAGAGCAAAGAGCCAAGGTTTGGGAGCAGGCAAAAATATTCCTTGATGAGCATCGTCAGGAAAATGGTCTGATCAAACCCGAGGACAATGCAGTTTATGAAAAAATGGAAGATGAGGTTGTCAGTCTTGGAAAAGAAATCGAGCGCCTTGAGCGTCAAGAGATGATGGACAGAGAACTTTCTGCAGCAAGTACAAAACCTCTTGCTTCCAGACCTGAAAAAATGAAAGAAGAAAAAACGGGTAGGGCATCGGATGCTTATGGCACAGCCTTTTGGGGTGCAATGAGAAATAAGATGAATCCTTCTGTGCAAAATGCCCTTGAAGTGGGAACCGATTCTGAAGGTGGGTATCTTGTGCCGGATGAATATGAAAACCAGCTGATTCAGGCCCTTGAGGAAGCCAATGTGCTTAGGAAGCTTTGCAATGTGATTACGACTAGCTATGGCGATCGAAAGATTCCTGTAGTAGCCAGTCATGGCTCTGCCGCTTGGATGGATGAAGAAAGCGCATTGACAGAAAGTGATGATGCTTTCACCCAGGTGACCTTGTCAGCCTACAAACTTGGAACCATGCTGAAAGTATCGGATGAGCTTCTTAATGATAGCTATTTCGACCTAGAAAGCTATATTGCAGCTGAGTTTGCAAGAAGAATCGGTGCCGCTGAAGAAGAAGCATTCCTTACAGGAGATGCAAGCAGCAAACCGACTGGACTCCTTCATGCGACTGGTGGTGCTAGCCTTGGTGTAACTGCAGCAAGTACTACAGCCATTACACTTGACGAGGTGCTGGATCTATATCATAGTTTGAAAACTTCATATAGAAAGAATGCCAGCTTCCTTGTTAATGATGCTACAGTAAAGAAAATTAGAAAGCTAAAAGATGGACAGGGTCAATATTTGTGGCAGCCTTCTCTTAAGGCTGGAACACCGGATACGATTTTGAATCGTCCAGTGATTACATCTCAGTACATGCCAACGGCAGAAGCAGGAGCAAAAACGATTCTCTTTGGAGATTTCAACTATTACTGGATTGCTGATCGTCAAGGCAGAACTTTTAAGAGACTTAATGAGCTCTATGCAGCTAATGGTCAGGTTGGTTTCTTGGCATCGCAAAGACTGGATGCAAAGCTAATCCTTCCTGAAGCGATTAAGGTGCTTCAGCAGAAGGCCTAATGAATTCTAAGTGGGAGGCGGTCTAAGGGCTGCCTCTTACAATTTTAAGGAGGAAAAACCATGAGTTATAATACAAAGAATTATACCGAACAGGGCGGAGAAAAAACAGTGATTGGTGGTGAACTTGCTATAGGGGCAGATGGAAAAGTGACCTTTGATGGAGCTGAGCTAAAACCTGCAGCTGTTCAAGCAGATAGCACCGCTGAGGATGTGGCGACTTTACTAGCTGATTTTAATGGACTCCTTGCAAAACTAAAAGCAGCTGGTCTTATGGAAAGCGAGTGATAAATCGTGGCGCTGATTGATAAGGTAAAAGCCAATCTCATCCTGAGCCACTCAGAAGATGATGCTTTAATTGAAGGGCTTATTGCAGCTGCCATTAGCTATAGTGAAAGTTATCAGCATCTTGAAGAAGGTTACTATGAATCAAACGCCATGTCACCAGCCACCGAACAAGGAATCATTATGCTGACTTCACACTTTTATGAGAGTAGAGATGGTTCCACTGGTGGCTTCTTTAATGATAATGTAAAGGCTTCTGATCAAGTATGGAAGACGGTACACCTTCTTCTACGAACGGGAAAAGACTGGCAAGTGTAAAGGGTGGGTGAGAAGATGAGCTTTGGAAAGATGAATCTAATTATTGAGATTAAAGATAGTATCCTCACTAAAGATAGTGACGGGTTTTCAAATAAGGAAGAAAGCTTAATTTTAAGAACGAGGGGTTATAAAGAGGAGAGACATGGTTCAAGAAAATGGGCCAACATGGCGGCCTTCACAAAAGCTAATGCCACCTTTCAATTGCGAAAGATCCCGAATGTAACCGTAGCACCAGGAATGATGATCCACTGTGATGAAGGCGCTTATAAAATTTTAAGCGTTGAAGTGCTCAGGGGACTATATCTAGAACTGGCAGCTGAAAAAGTAGAAAAAACAAAAGCTTAGGAGGGATTTTATGGCAAGAGCAAGTTATAAAATGCCAGATGACTTTCTACTCAAAGTATCAAAACTGGCAGAAAAAACAGATGAAATCATTCCTAAAGTCTTAAAAGAAGGTGGCGAGGTGGTGAAAGCCAAGGTTAAATCAAACCTGCAGGAAGTAATCGGGAAGGATACAAAACTGCCTTC
>Ga0102926_1001903_pt1 | contig 12214 bp, 16 predicted proteins | sample SalPonR1_A_D2_MG_FD_78173 | JGI IMG/M metagenome (GOLD analysis project Ga0102926, IMG submission 78173) | Salt pond soil microbial communities from South San Francisco under conditions of wetland restoration - Salt Pond MetaG R1_A_D2_MG | ecosystem: Environmental > Aquatic > Marine > Intertidal...
TAGCCCGGCGCATCCTCCCGCGCCGCCCGGGCCAGCGCGGCCTCGGCGGAAATCGCGTCCTCCAGATCGCAGAGCCGGTCCCGGTGCGGATCGTACCAGAGTGGTGCCGCGATCATCGCCGCGGCGAAGAGTTGTGCGCGGGTCAGCGGGCGGCGATAGCGCGTGATCGGGCCCCGGTCGTCGGTCAACCCGCGCCCGGCATAGAACGGCGCGCCGAGCACGCAGGGCCGATGTCCCGCGAAGATCGCGTCGAAGCCGAGCGCCGCGCCGACGGCGTAGACGGCGACCGCCCCCTCGAGAAGGTCATGGACCGGGGGCGCCCCTTCGACAAGCGCGACGCGGCCGGTGACATCCTCCGCCTTGATCTGTCCGCCGGCCGCGCCGGCCCGGACGAGGACGCGGGCGCCCGGGTTCTCGTCCTGCGCGAGGAAGACGAGTTCCTGGATGTCGTTCTTGCGCGCGGTCTCCGCCGGTTCGTCGAGGACGAGCGCATAGCCCGGCTCGGGGGGTGCATCCGGCGGCGCGGGCGTCGCAGGGTCGGTCGCGAGCCCGGCATGGCGGATCCGGTCCACGGCGTCGCGCGCGCGAGCGAGAAGCGCCGCGTCATCGATGGCCTCTTCGTCGAGATGCCGGTCGAGCGACCGTCCGAGCCGCCCGTCGTCGCCCGGATCGAGGCGCAGCCCGGCGATCCGGCGCGGATCCCCGAGGTATAGCGGAAAGAGGCCGATCTCGCCCCTGGCGGTGGGCGCGTCGCACCAGAGCGCCCGTCGCGCGCCGTCGCCGCCCGGGACGATGTCCCAGCCCGCGAGGCTAAGGATGCGCCGGACGCGCGGGGCGTCCGGCACCGGGTCAGGCAGGATAAGGCGGCGGTCGGCCGCCGTGTCCGTCGACACCTCAGAGATTGGACAGGTTCGCGATCGCGCCCGCCGTGCTGACCGGGCCGGTGAGCGCCGAGATGACCTTGCTGAACTGGGTGTAGGGCGCTTCGGTCACATACACCGTATCGCCGTCCCGGATCGGGAAGTCACGGGCGAGGAACATGCCGTTCGGTTCGGTGAGGTCGAGCACGTAGACGAGCCGTTGCGCGCCGATCAGGTCCTCGCGTCCCAGGAGCTGGTTGGCGATCTCGGCCGGTTCGTTGCGGAACACGAAGACGCCTGTCGGGTCGGCGAGGTTGGGGTTCAGCCCGCCCACGCGCGCGATGGCCTCGATGGCCGAGATCGACTGCGTGTCGAAGGGCACCTTGTTCTGGGCGCCGGTGGCGCCAAGCGCGGTGAACGACCGGGTGTCGGCCTCGACGAGGATGCGATCGCCGGCGCGGAGCGCGACGTCGAGCGAGGGGTTCTCGTAGAGGTCCTGGAGCCAGACGCGGCCCTGCTGGTTGCCGCGGGTGACGGTCAACTGGGCGATCTCCGGCTCGATCGTGACGCCGCCCGCCGCGGCGAGCATGGCCGTCAGCGTCCGGGTGGGTCGCTCGATGGGATAGACGCCCTGGCCGCCGACGCCGCCGATCAGCGACACCGTCGCGCCGTCGCCGGCGACGCGTGTGACGAGCACCTGCGGATCGGGGGTCTGCTCGGCGAGGCGTTCGGTGATGAGCCGCCGGATCGCCTCTGTCGTGTTACCCGCGGCGCGGATGCGGCCCGCGTAGGGCACGAAGATGAAGCCGGAGCCGTCGACCTGCACCTCTTCGAGCACCGTCGCGCCCGCTTCCGTGCCCGACAGAAGGCCGGTTTCGACGTTCTCCCAGATGCGCAGGCCGAGGGTGTCGCCCGGCCGGATGGTGTCGGAGCCGACCACGCCGGCGTTGAGGAACCCCTCGCTGAACCCCAGCGCGGGCACGACGGAGGTATAGCGGGTGACGCGGTCATTGACCGACACCACGAAGGCGTCGCCCTGTCTCTGGACGGAGCCTGCAAATATCTCGCCCTTGGTCGGGCCGGACCGGGGCAGGCCGCAGGAGGCGACCATCCCCGTAATGAGAGCAAGGGCGACGAACTTCGCCCCGCGCGAACCGGTGAAAATCACTGCTCGGTCTCCTCGACCTGTTTGTGCCTGCCTCAGCTTTTTTATGCAAACTATCGGAATCCCCCGGCTTTCGCCAGCGCGGAGCTATCCGACGAGGCGCAACTGTTGCGAAGCTGCCGCGTCCTCTCCAGCCCGTCTGTCGTAGCGATCGCGGGGATCGAGCATCATGTCGACGACATGTCGTAGGAGGCGCGCCCGCCCACGCAACGAGTAGAAGCCGCCGCCGATTTGCGAGGTCTCGACGAGAAAGCGGCGAAAATCTGCGTAGGCGTCGGGATCGGGCGGGCGTGGCGCCGCGAAGAAGTCCGTCAGCGGCTGGCCGGAGACCAGTTCGGGCTTGGCATAGACGGCGGTTCCGAAGCACTTCACCGGCAGGCCGCGCCAGAGCGCCTGCTGCGCCGCCGTCGAGTTCACCGTGACGGCGCTGCGCGCGCCTTCGAGCAGCCGCGCCAGCTTTCCGCCGCGGACGAAATGGACGCGCCCGGTCAATGCCTGCCGGTCGGCGGCCGCGCGGATCACCCGGAGCAGCGGGACGCGCCCGTCCTCGAGCGGATGCGCCTTGAAGACGAGGTGGTGGTGCGGCGGCGCGCCCTCGGCGAACGCGCCCGTCACTGTATCAATGAACCCGGTCATCGAGCCGAACGGCGACCAGAACCTGAATGTCGGGTCATGCTCGAGCTGCAGGAGCGCCACGTGATACGGCGCGCCGCTGCCGATGATCCGGTCCGTCGCGAGGCGCCGCCCGGCTGCGTGGACCGGCGTCAGGAGGAGCCGCCGCAGGTGCAGGCGGAACTCCCGCGCGACGCTCTGGTCGCGATGCGTTGGCACGGACGGCCGCGGGCCAAGGAGGACCGCGCCGTGGTAGAGCGCGCCGTAGACCATGTGCTCGCGCATGTCTCCCCAGCGGTCGGCGGGGGCGGGTGGCACCGCCGCGGGCCGGGTCAGGGCCTGCCGCATCTCGTCGATCGACAGCGAGACGATCCGGGACCGCCCGTTGGCGCCGTCGCGTTCGTAGGTTGCCCAGTAGGGTCGAAGGTAACCTTCCTCGAAAATGTGAACCGTCAGACCGCGGGACCGCGCGAGGCCGACGGCCGCGGCGTGGACGGGACGCGTCTCGCCATAGAGGACGACGTCGGTGATCCCGTGACGGACGAGCAGATCGTCGAGCGTGCGCGGCCAGTCTTCTGGCCGTCCGCGATAGGCGATGAAGGTGTCGCGACCGCGCCAGAAGAGCCTGTCCCCCCCATTGAAGCCCACCCGCCGGCAGTCGGCGCCGCTTGCGCGGAGAGCGCGCGACAGGGCGGCGAAGAATGGCCCGTGCGGCCCCTGCAGAAACAGGAACCGCCGGCTCTGTCCGCTTGCCCCGCGAGGACGCTTCATCCGGGCAGCCTGCGCCGCTTTGAAGAAGAAAGCCATAGCCTGCGGCGGAAGGTGCCGCGCGACGCCCTGCACTTGCCCTTGGCCGGCTTCGCGTCTAGGTGAAGGCAACGCCACGGGGAGCGCCATGTTCACAGGCATCGTCACCGACGTCGGAGAGGTTCTGGAGGTCGCGCGCGCGGGCGATCTGCGCGCCCGGATCGCGACGTCCTACGACCTCGCCGGGATCGACATCGGCGCGTCCATCGCCTGTGACGGTGTCTGCCTGACAGTGGTCGAACTGGGCGAGAGCCCGCGAGAATGGTTCGCCGTCGATATCTCGGCCGAGACGGTCTCGAAGACCAACATCGGCGGATGGTCTCCCGGGGCGGCGGTCAATCTCGAGCGGGCGCTGAAGGTCGGCGACGAACTGGGCGGACACATCGTCTCCGGGCATGTCGACGGCGTGGCCGAAATCGTCGGCGTGACCGAGGAGGGCGACAGCACCCGCATCCGGTTTCGCGCGCCGGACCCGCTTGCCCAGTTCATCGCGCCGAAGGGATCGATCGCGCTGAACGGCACGTCGCTGACGGTGAACGAGGTGGAGGGCGCGGAGTTCGGCGTAAACCTCATTCCGCACACCAAGGAGGCGACGACATGGGGCGCGGTGGCGGAGGGCGACCGCGTGAACCTCGAGGTCGACACGATGGCGCGCTACGTCGCCCGTCTGAGGGAGTACGACCCTTGAGCGGGATCGGCCACAATCGCGGACCGACGATGGAGCCCGGTATGCGCTGGCGGCGCCACTGCTGGACGAAGGCGCGACGGGAGCTTCTTCCCGCGATGCCTCTCGAGGTGGTGAGATACCGGATGAAGCGGGCGGCTGAACTCGGGCTCGACTACCGGACCTACGCGGGCGTGCGCGCCTCGACGGGACGAGACATCGTCGCGGTCCTGTTCTCGTCGAACGCCCTGCGGCTGCTGCGGCCGCCCGAGATCCCCGCGGCGCGGTTCCGCAAGCTGGCCGCGACCGAAAACTGCGGCCGCCTCGCCGCCGTTCACCTGCCGATCGACCCGGAGGATGTGCTGCGGGTCAACCGCGATGTTCTCGATCACGCGCTGCGCGCGCCAACAGCGTTCGACAGCTGGTCGGAGACCCGTCGCCGGCTGATCGCCTTCGCCCGAGAGGCGCGCGTTCCGGCGGATGCCGTGCTCGTCGTGGGCGAGACCCCGCCCGAGACGGAGTGGTGCGCGACCGCCCGCATGGCCGGCTACCTGCCGGCCGACAGATATTTCGGAGCGACCCCGTGAGCTATGAAGAACCCGGACCCGTCGAAGAGACGTGGCACGATGCGATCTCGTCGGTCGAGGAGATCATCGAGGAGGCCCGGAACGGCCGTATCTTCATCCTCGTCGACCACGAGAGCCGCGAAAACGAGGGCGACCTCGTGATCCCGGCGCAGATGGCGACGCCGGAGGTGATCAACTTCATGGCGACGCACGGGCGCGGGCTCATCTGCCTCGCGCTGCCGGGCGAGCGGATCGACGCGCTGGAACTGCCGCTCATGTCGTCCTACAACTCGTCGCGGCACGAGACCGCCTTCACCGTGTCGATCGAGGCGCGGGAAGGCGTCTCGACCGGGATCTCGGCGCATGATCGGGCGCGCACGGTAGCCGTCGCCATCGACCCGTCGAAGACCTCCGCCGACATTGCGACGCCGGGCCATGTCTTCCCGCTTCGCGCGCGGGAGGGCGGCGTCCTGGTGCGCGCCGGCCATACCGAAGCCGCCGTCGATGTCGCGCGGCTCGCCGGGCTCAATGCCTCCGGTGTGATCTGCGAAGTGATGAACGACGACGGCAGCATGGCGCGCCTGCCCGACCTTGTCGCTTTCGCGCAGAGGCACGGGCTGAAGATCGGCACGATCTCGGACCTGATCGCCTATCGCCGCCGGCACGACAACCTCGTCCGGGTGCGCGACGAGCAGACGGTCGCCTCCGGTTTCGGCGGAGACTGGACCATGCGCATCTACACCGACGAAACCCAGGGCGCCGAGCATATCGCGCTTATCAAGGGCGACATCTCCGGGGATGCCCCGGTCTTCGTCCGGATGCATGCGATGGATCCGCTGCTCGACGTGGCCGGGCTCGGCGGCAAGGGCCGGACGACCGAGTTCGGCCGCGCGATGGAGATCATCGCCGGGGAAGGGCGGGGGGTCGTGGTCCTCCTCCGCGACACGACGATGAAGCTCGCCAGCGGCGATGCCGCCTCGCCCCAGACGCTGCGCCAGTACGGGCTCGGGGCGCAGATCCTCTCCTCGCTCGGGCTGTCGAAGCTGGTGCTTCTCACGAATTCTCCCACGCCGAAGGTCGTCGGGCTCGACGCCTACGGGCTGTCCATCATCGGCACGCGCAAGATCCCTCTGGACTGAGACATGGCCGGACAAGAAACACACCATATTCTGCCCCTGCCGGCCTTCGCGGACCCCGTGAAGGTGCTGATCGTCGTGGCGCCCTACTACAAGGACATAGCCGATGACCTCGTCTCGGGGGCAAAGGCCGTGCTTGAACAGGCCGGCGCGACCCGAGAGATCATCGAGGTGCCGGGCGCGCTCGAGATTCCCGCCGCGATCGCGCTGGCGCACCGGATGTCTAACTTCGACGGCTACGTGGCGCTCGGCTGCGTGATCCGGGGCGAGACGACGCATTACGACACGGTGTGCAACGACAGCTCGCGCGGGCTCATGCTTCTGGGGCTTCAGGGCTGCTGCCTCGGCAATGGCATCCTGACGGTCGAGAACCGGGCACAGGCCGTGGTGCGGGCAGATCCCAAGGACCAGAACAAGGGCGGCGGGGCCGCGGCGGCGGCGCTGCACCTCATCGCGCTCGCGCGGCGCTGGGGCAAGCCGAAGGGCGGCATCGGCTTCAAGCCCGACAGTTTCCTCATCGCCGAGGGCAAGGGGTCTTCGACCCGATGACCTCGAGACGGCAGATGAAATCCGCCGCCCGGCTCTACGCCGTGCAGGCGCTCTTCCAGATGGAAGCCTCCGGTCAGTCCGCCGACGCCGTCCAGCGGGAGTTCGAGGATCATCGGTTCGGCGCCGTCTACGAAGGCGACGAACTGGCAGAGGGCGACGTCGATCTGTTTCGCAAGCTCCTCGGCGACGCGGTCAACTGGCAGGCGAAGATCGACCAGATGACGGATCGGGCGCTCGTTGAGGAGTGGCCCATCGCCCGGATCGACCCGACGCTCCGCGCGCTGTTCCGCGTCGCGGGGGCCGAACTCGTCGAAGGCGAGGCGCCGCCGCGTGTCGTGATCACGGAATTCGTCGACATCGCCAAGGCGTTCTTTCCCGAAGGCCGCGAACCCAAATTCGTGAACGCCGTTCTCGACCACATGGCGCGCGAGGCGAAACCCGAGGCGTTCGGCTAGCCCAGACGGAGGTCGGCCCATATCGGAAGGTGGTCCGATGCGATGCGCGACACCTCCGTCTGGACGACGCCCGCGTCCCGCAACTCCACCGCGTCGTTCAGCGCGATACGGTCGAGCGCCGCCACCGGCCGGGCGGCATGAAAACTGAGGCCCGGCGCATGGATCGTGAAGTGCTTCCCCAGCGGTTCGAGCCCCCGGTCCATCCGCCACTCGTTGAAGTCTCCCAGGACCATCGTGGGCAGGTCCGGGCCCGCACGATGGGCGGACCGGACGATCGCGCGGAGTTGTCGGCGCCGGAACTCGCGCGTCAGACCCAGATGTGCGGCGACGATGCGGAAGCTGCTGTCGCCACGTCTCGCCTGCAAGAGAACCGCGCCCCGCGGCTCCAGTCCCGGAAGCGTGAGCCGTTCGATGCCTTCGATCTCGATATCGGGACCGAGCAGGAACGCGTTGCCGTGCCAGCCCAAGCTGACGTCGTTCTCCGCGACGTCGACGGCCTCGAGCCCCGTCAGCTCCGCGATGCGCCCGCGGTCGAGCGTGGCGGGCCTGCCCCCCAGCCGACGGTCGGCTTCCTGGAGTGCGACCACGTCCGCCTCCAGCCCCGCGATCACGTCGAGAACGCGATCGGGGTCGCGGCGCCTGTCGAGGCCGACGCATTTGCGGATGTTGTAGCTGGCGACGCGGAGGCCGGGTGTCATGGATCCAGTATGAGCGGTCATTGGCCGCTTCTCAACGCGGTCGATGCGGTATTGCGATTTCGATCTGGAACTCTCACGGTCCGTTGCTACTTACACATCAGGATCTCAAAGCACAGCGGAGCATGTCATGCCGCCTCTCGTAAGCCTCTACATCCGGCACTGCCTCATCGGGTTCGGCCTTTCGGCCGTTTTCGTCGGAGCACTGTTCGCCTTCAACGTGGCGAACCTGTGGTCGCTCGTCAGCAACTCGGACGTCGGATGGATTGCGGCGCTGATGCTCTTCATGGGCAACGGCATCGTCTTCGCCGGCGTGCAATTTGCGATTACCGTGATGCGGATGGGCGAGGAGGACGATTCCGAGCCGCGCGGCGGCGTTCGCGAGCCCGTGCTCATCCCGGTGCGCACCGAGGTGCCGGCGGTCCCGCGGCGCTGAACGGACTTGGCGCTGCCGGACGGCGGCGCCACGGTCCGCCGACGAGGGGCGCTTGATGGCGGACTGCGCCGCCAGCCACGTCATCGGCCGGCACAGGCGCCTGTCGCTCTATCCCGATCAAGAGAAGCGGGAAGACCTGCTCTCGCGCGACACCACCCCTTCCGACATGTCGCCGCCTGGAAACGGTGGGCGTAGTCGGTTTCGTCGGAATGCGAGGGCGGTGCCGACGTGGCTCGCGCAGAGGCTCCTCCAGATCGTCGGGGTGGCGCATCCCGATCAAGAGGCGATCAGTCCGGCACTGAATACCGGGTGCCGCGGTGTGGCACTTCCCGACGTCACCGACGCTGCCCGGCTCTTGAGGATGCGTGACGGGACCACCCGGACCGTGGCGTATCTAATTCCCGAGGACCTGCATACACAGGTGGGCGCCAGGTAACCGGACCAGGATCCGGACAGAGCCAGCTCCCTCGGATTTGAGTAAGGCCACCGGAATATTGCCGCGCACGAGAGGGGCAGTACCCGTCACCCGCCAGACATAAGCCGGTGACGGGGTGCCAGCAAGGGGCTGCGGCCCTTGTCTTTTGTTCACGAAGTGTTCACACTCTTCCCATGCCCGACGACCTCGCCCTCGAAAGCCTCCGGCCCGGCCAGCTGCTGGCCCGCGGCGTGTGCCGACATCTGCTCTCGCATGATTTCGTGACCGTCGAGGAGCTTACGCCGGCGCCCGGTCTGCGAGTGGACGTGATGGCGCTTGGGCCCCGGGGGGAGATCTGGGTCGTCGAGTGCAAATCCTCCCGCGCCGATTTCCAGAGCGACGGCAAATGGCGGGGCTACCTCGAATGGTGCGATCGCTACTTCTGGGCCGTTGACGCGGAGTTCCCTGCCGAGCTTCTGCCCGAGGACACGGGGCTGATCGTCGCCGACCCCTACGACGCGGAGATCCTGCGGATGGGGCCGGAGTCGAAGCTGCCGCCGGCGCGCCGGAAGGTGATGGTCCGGAAATTCGCCCGTCACGCCGCGCTGCGCTGGCACGCGGCGCGCGACCCCGCCTTCACCCCTTCCTGGGGCCTTTAGGTTTCCTGTCGCCCATCGCGCGGGCGCGGGCTGCGGCGGCGCGGATCTCCTCGGCGATTTCCTCGGCCTCGTCGGGCTCGAAATCGAGCGGGATCTCGAGGCCGCTGCCCTCGATGAACAACCGCACCATGCCGAGCGTGGTCGGCCCGATCTGCAGGTTCGCCTCGATGTCGCGTTCGCTGTCGATGCCCATCGCCGTACTCCGTGATCCGAGGCGAGCCGGTTACTCCCTCGCCGCTTGCCGTGCAAGGGGGAGGCTGCCAGTGTGACCGCCATGGCAGCGACGCTCCGCGATCTGGAGATCGGCGACGCCGGCTGGCTGATCGAACGGCACGCCGTGCTCTACGCCCGAGAGGAGGGCTTCGACGCGACGTTCGAGGCGCTCGTGGCCGAAATTGTCGCGGCCTACATCCGGAGCCACGACCCCGCGACCGAACGCGCCTTCATCGCGGTCGAGGACGGACGGCGGCTCGGCTCGGTGTTCTGCGTGCAGTCGGGCGCTCCCGGCGTCGCGAAACTGCGGCTTTTCCTGCTCGTGCCGGAAGCGCGGGGCCGTGGACTTGGCCAGCAGCTCCTCGACGCCTGCCTGGCCTTCGCACGAAAGGCCGGATACACGCGGATGCGCCTCTGGACCCACGAAAGCCATCGCGCCGCCTGCGCGCTTTATGCCAAGAACGGCTTTCGCCGGACGAACGCCATTCCGGTCCGGTCCTTCGGGGTCGATCTGGTGGAGCAGAGCTGGGAAATCGACCTCTGAGACCCTTGCAATCGCGGGGGCCAATGGGTAAATCGCGCCGTGAGTGCCGCCTTAGCTCAGTTGGTTAGAGCGCTGGATTGTGGATCCAGAGGTCCCCTGTTCAAGCCAGGGAGGCGGTACCATTCCTCTTTACCTTCGTCTCCCTCCCGCCCATCGTGCCGGCATGATCTTCGCCGCGATCTCCGACATCCACGGCAATTCGGCGGCGCTCGACGCCGTGCTCGCCGATATCCGGCGGCGGGGCATAGCAGACATCGTCAATCTCGGGGACGCGCTCAGCGGGCCGCTCGATCCGGTCGGGACGGCAGAGCGGTTGATCGAGCTGGCAATCCCGACCGTTTCCGGCAACCACGACCGCACGCTTGTCGACCGTCCGCCCGAAAGACAGGGCCTCTGGGAGCAGTGGACGTATCCGCTTCTCGGGCAGGGGCATCTCGAATGGGTTCGCGGACTGCCGCCGATCCTCGACTGGCATGGCGTCTTTCTCTGTCACGGCTCCCCGCTGGGAGACGAGGACAACTGGCTCCACGACCGTGACGGGCGCGGCGGCATGCGCGAGCGGACGCTCGAGGAGGTGACGGAGCGGGCGGGTGACCTGCCGCAGCGGCTGCTGCTCTCCGGCCATACGCATCTCGCGCGCGTCGTCCGCCTCCTCGACGGACGGGTGCTCGTGAATCCCGGACCGCTCGGCTGCCCGGCCTACCGCGATCCGCGCCCGCCGGTCCCCACCGTCGCGATGACCGGAATGCCCGACGCGCGCTACGCGATCTGCGAAGAGGTGGACCGGGACTGGCGGGTGTCGCTCGTCACCGTGCCCTACGATCCGGCGGGGATGATCGCGCGGGCACACGAGAATGGCGCCGGCGATTGGGCCGAGGCTCTGGCGACCGGGTGGTCGTCCCTCTAGGTCGGCGTCATGATGGAACGGCGCGCCTCAGTTTCCGATGACGATCGGAATGCGGCGGATCAGGTCGTGCCCGTCGGGGTCGTAGATCAGGATCTCGTCCGCGTCCGTGACGATGGCGATCCAGCCCGTTCCTTGCGTGTAGGCCGTCGCCGTGACGCCTTCGGGCAGCACGATCGCGTCCGGCACGTAGGGTCCGGACGGTGCCTGAAGCCGGATGACAAGCAGGATCACGATCGCTAGAACGCCGAGGATCATCGTGGCGGTCAGCACCGTCACCAGCCGTCGCAGGAACCGCAGGTTCCGCGCCTCCGCCTCAGGGATCGGATCGTCGTCCATGCCCGTTTCCGTCATTCGCGTCACCATCGGGGCCGACCCGCCCGCGCGTCTTGATAAGGCACTCGCCCGCGAGGTGCCAGAGGCGGCGCATCTGTCGCGCTCGCGGCTCGCCCGGCTGATCGCGGAAGGGGCGGTGACCCGGTTGGGCGCGGCCGTGACCGACCAGACCGCGAAACCGGCCGAGGGGGAAAGCTACGAAATCGCCATCCCCGACGCGCAGGAAACCCATATCGCCGCCGAAGCGATCGCGCTCGACATCGTCTACGAGGACGCCCATCTCGCCGTCATCGACAAGCCGCCCGGCCTCGTCGTCCATCCCGCGCCCGGAAGTCCGAAGGGCACGCTCGTCAACGCGCTTCTGCATCACTTCGGCGATGACCTCTCAGGTGTCGGCGGAGAGAAGCGGCCCGGCGTCGTGCACCGCATCGACAAGGATACCTCGGGCCTTCTCGTCGTGGCCAAGTCCGACGCCGCGCACCACGGGCTCTCCGCCCAGTTCGAGGCGCACGAGGCGGAACGGCTCTATCTGGCGGTCTGCCACGGTGTCCCCGATCCGGGCGACCCGCGGCTTCGGGGCGTGCGGGGCGTCGGCATGGAGCCCGGCAACGTCATCAGGGTGACGACGCACCTCGCCCGGCACCGCACCGACCGGCAGCGGCAGGCGGTCCTCTTCCAGGGCGGGCGGCACGCCGTGACGCGCGCGAAAGTCGTGGAAAGCTTCGCGGATCAGGCGGCGCTGGTGGAGTGCCGGCTCGAGACCGGCCGGACCCATCAGATCCGTGTCCACATGGCCCATATCGGGCACGCGCTGATCGGCGATCCTGTCTATGGGGGGCGGCGCAAGGTCAACGCGAGGGTGCTGGGCGAGGCGGCGGCCGAAGCGGCTAGCGCGTTTGCCCGGCAGGCGCTTCACGCCGCAACGCTGGGCTTCCGGCACCCGGTTAGCGGGGAGCGGCTCGCCTTCGAGGCGCCGCTGCCCGAGGATATGGCGGGTCTGTTGCGGGTCTTGCGCTGCGGCGCCTCGCATTGATGCACAACTGCGGCGCAAGCTGTCGATAGATGACGATGAGCGCACATATGCGTGAGCATCCGGGCACATTTCTGGACCTTGGGGAACTTTCCGGTAACTGTCAGTTAAAGCCTCGTACCGATGCTGGACTTGAACTGAACGGTTGAGTTCACTATCTGATGTTAA
>Ga0102926_1001904_pt1 | contig 12213 bp, 22 predicted proteins | sample SalPonR1_A_D2_MG_FD_78173 | JGI IMG/M metagenome (GOLD analysis project Ga0102926, IMG submission 78173) | Salt pond soil microbial communities from South San Francisco under conditions of wetland restoration - Salt Pond MetaG R1_A_D2_MG | ecosystem: Environmental > Aquatic > Marine > Intertidal...
GATCGGGTTGATTGAAGAACAAGAAAACCAAATCGATGATATTAATGAGGCCTTCGGATCACCAGAAGATGTATTTAGCGAGACTTTTGGTAGAGAGTGTAATATTTTTATTAGTGGCACTATCTACCAAATCAATTTAACGATTGGAGAGATTGATGATGAAGCGTAATGAGCTGATTAATTTTTGTAATGCCTACGAAGAATACACTGAAGGCGATGAATATGCCTATAATATAACACGTGAGTATTTGGTGTTTTGGTATAATAACAGTAGGGTCTTGGATCTGGTTGAGATGATGTCTGATTTAGGGTATAGTATTGATTATATTACTGAGACTTTAAGGGAATTGAATTAACAATGAAATACTATATCATACAGGAATGTGAGTATAAAATACTAACAACTCAAGACTCTTGTAACCTAGCAATAGCAGAATTTGATGACAGAGAGACAGCAGAGATAGTGTTTGAAGAAATGGAACAAGAAGATATATATGGTGAGTTCTACTTTGAGGACAAACTACCTAAGTAGATATTGTTGCGGCTTAATTGGTTCATGGTGGGCCATTCCGCCGCACAGTCTCAGGAGTAAACAAAGCAATTATTCTTTTTTCTTCTGTTTCTTTGCGCGGACGTCAGCTATCGATAATCAATAATTGGTGCTGATCGATACATAATTCCGGCACAGACTACCCCCTACCAATACATAATTCCGAGATAGATTGCACTGCAATCTGTCTTTTTTTATAGAAAAGTAGCGAAATATTGCGTTTTATTGCTAAAAATGGGGCTTTTTACGCAAAATCTTGCGTGTTTTCATGAAAATTACGTGATTTTCACCAGAAAATGGCGAAAAACACAATTTTTTGGAGCAAATACAACAAATATCGATTATCGATAATCGGTGCAAATAGAAAAAAGACACCAACCTATTCAACTAGGTGATGTCTTTTCCCATCTATAAGGAGGTGACTTTTACCCTTAGGTATCCCTCGTCAAACTGTGCACAGCTGACTTACCTTGCAGATTTTTCTACGGGTTCTGCTGGGGTCGCCCTCTCGATTTTCTTGTAGTTTATACACTTGCTAAAATCGTGTTTAAATTCGGTGTGGTTCATTCAGCCAGAATGTTAGGGGTAGTTTTTGTGATTATGGCTCATAAAGACTACCAAACATAGCTCGATCAATCCACGTCTGAGACGGGGAACCCTTTTCTTGAGCAGCATCCTTCTCATTTTTCAAACGCGACATTTATACAGGCGTTAGTCTGTGTTCCCAGATTGTTATTTGTTTTGCCGCTCTTCAGCGCTAGGATGCCCATATGGTTCACCCACCCTAGGAGATAATCCTTTACATGGTAATTCATTATCTCGAATCGGTATTCAGCTTAGGGGGAACTGAATACTCATTCCAAACAATGAATTTATAAATAAACTGAATGCTTCTTTATTCCCTCTCAAGCGTCGGCCAGCTTGCCGAATACTCGCTATTATTGAAAGGTTTATTGTCTTCGCTGTAGGAAGAATATCCCTCAGTTATTTTTTTTATTGGTTGCGGGAGCCGGATTCGAACCGACGGTCTTCAGGGTATGAACCTAACGAGGTACCGCTCCTCCATCCCGCGATATGGTAGGCGAGCTTTGCACCCGCCATTTGAAACTACTCAGTGTCTTCTGCGTCTTCTGCGTCTTCAGTATCTTCGGCGTCTGTGTCAGCTAATACATATTTGTTGACTTTATCAACAGTAACACGTTCAACTTCAACTACTTCAGTAGCGACTAAGCCTTCACGTTTAAGTGCGCCTAAGTTAGCAGTACCAAGAGTTTCGCCTTGTTCTTTTAAGTATGCTTTGATTTCTGCGAAGGTTGCTGAACCTCCAAGTGCAACAAGTGCGTCTAATGCTTTTTGAGTTTTCTCAGTTCTTTTGTATTCTTTAGCCATAGTGTGGCTCCTTTCCGGGCTTTTGCCCAATTCATTATTGGTATCTCTACCTTATTACATATATAGTATATCATAATCTAAGTATTAAATCAAATCTGAACTCTATATCTTTTTTGTAATTTCAGTAGGAATAAATATTATTTTCTCTACCTTATTACATATATAGTATATCACAGTCTATAAATAAAATCAAATCTAACTTTCTAAATCGTTGCCGTCTTTCATGTGGTCATTGACGTAAATCATAATCGCCGATCCGATAATGCACGCAAATACATAAATTGCTAAACCCATTTTATTACTTCCTTTCTTATCTTTATACTATAATTATATAACAACCTAAGCTAAAAATCAAATCTAAAGTCTCTATTTTATCCCCAACCAAGAACTAATTTCACATTTAAGTTGTTTGTGTCTGCTCTATAACCGTATCTGTAAACAGACCCATTCATTTTTTTGCCATTCATATAAATGTCCCAATCTTCAAATTCAATTCCGTTTAGTTGCGAATTTACCTTCACAATTTTCACATCTGCGTTCTTTTTGCTAAAAGTTTTATTCCCTTTTGAATTGGTAAAGCCTACTAAATTCCCGTGACTATCCCAAAAATATTTTATTTTTAGATTTACTTTTCCTTCAAAAAGTGTTTCCTCCGTTTTATTCGTTTCTTTGATTTCATATTTCATTTTGATTTCCCCTTTCTTTTATATATATATTATATTATAAGCTATAAACAATTTCAAATCTATACTTCGGTTTATTTTGAAGAATATAGACTTTACTTTTTATATAGACTATGTTATACTATAAGGGGATATATATATATATATATATAATAAAAAAAATGTGAATAGATAATGTCACAAAATAAAATGTGACATAAAAGTGTCACAATTAATAATAAATCCTTGCGTAATTATATTTTAGTATAGATTGTGCGGCGATCTTGCGTCTTGCGTAGTTTACATTCAATACATGGATCAGGCGTAGACAACCTAAACTATCGATGATCGATAACTGGACTGGATTGGTGAAAAATGTAAGCGCTTACATTGGGCAGACAACCAATGAACAAAACACCTGATCAGTTCATTATTATTTTTACACGTTTGGCGAACGAGGAAAGATTTTAGTAAATTTTATACACGTTATATTCATTTTTTGATCAAATAAAAAAAGACGGTTGCCCGCCTTAGTTTATTATTCATTTTTCGCTTTTTCTCTTTTCTTCGCAAGTTCACGCTTTTCTTGTGCGTATTTGTATTCTGCGGCTTTATCGCGTTTGCGTTGTTCTTTACGTTCAGCCTTTAATTCTTGGTCTAACTCGTAAGCCTGCACGCTTTCGTAAGCGTCAAAGTCAAGGTTCTTAACTTTTGGGTTCATCTCAATAGTGAACGCATCAACGCTTTCGTTCTCGATTTCCATAACTATACCGTTTGCATCAACACCGATAAACTCACCATCAGTTAATAGTTCTTTGAGGTCGTTCAATAATGCGTTCATGAATTCTTGCTTGATTTTGCGTGCATCAGTTTGCTTGATGACCTTGTATGCACCGCGTTTTGATTGCTTAACTTTTCTCACTCTTAGTTCATTTAATAAATTTTTTAAGTTTTCCATAATTTTTCCCCCTTTGGAATTTTAAATATTTTTTATCTTTATATATATATTATACCATAGTTTAAAACTTTTGTCAAGGCTTATTTGAAATAATAAATAAAATATTTTTATATTTACTAATATTATTGATAATCGATACCCTCACCCTTACACTAAATATTATATCATAGATCAGCAGAAATGTAAAGGAATGTAAACGCTTTCATAAAATGTAAACGCTTACAAATGAATGTGATCAACTGTTTGTTCATTATTGGCTCCGAAAACGCTTACATTTTGAAAAATTCTTGCGTAAGGCTTGACAAATCATTTGTTTTGTGGTATGGTTCTTTGTATAGTGAACTGTGCGGCGGATCGGTTCATTTTTGGCAAGCAATGATTAGTGAACAGATCACATATAAGTGTTTATTATAGACAAGAAAATCTTGCGTAATGCTTGACAAAAATTGTAAAATATGGTATAATGCTAAATGCTCTGATCAGTGAACGGTGGCTGGAAATGTTTATTATTGGTGATGAAAACGCTTACATTTTCAAAAAAAGCTTGCGTAATATAGTAAGGTATGGTATAATATGTCTTTGTATTGGTAGATCAGTGAACAGACGGCGGCCGGTGTTCATTTTAGGTTGTCTGCCGGCAGTCAACCATTGAAATAAAAAAGCTTAGATTTCTCTAAACTCTGTTTTATTATTTTTTATAGTAAAATAGTATCTTTTTGACTCGTGGGCTTGTCCACTTTCGTTAAGTGGGTCATCAATATCATAGAGTTCAGCGACAAACTCAAACTTATCTTTTGAATAGATATATTCTTTTATTTCAATATCAATACCGAGTTCTCTATGAGGTTTTAATTTTTCTTTTGCAAGTTCAAAAGCCTTATCTCCTAAAATATTCATAATTTTATCTTTCATACAAATACCACCTTTCTTAATTATATTATATCATATAAAAGTTATTATGTCAATTAAATATGGTTGTCTACCGGTAGACAACCTTCTTAATAAAAAAAAGAGGAACTTACTCCTCTATAATTTCTATTGTTCGGTCATCTTGATAGTTGTCAAAATTATCGTAATCTGGTGCAATTTTTACTGCTTCATCTACATTCTCGGCTTCGACTTCGATTGTCCAAGTCGCTTCAACTGTTATTAAATATTTTTTCATTATTCAAACTCCTTTGGCTCTACTGTGATATCCATTTCAACATATACGTTTAAATCTTCTAACATACTTGACATACCAAACTTAATTAAAATATAAGTGTTTCCGTCTATTTCAATTTCGACTGGCTGACTTTCAGTCAACTCTAAAATGTCATTTTTTGTTAGTTTTTCTCTAATTTTGTTTTCAATATCTCGATTGAATGCTAAAATATCTCTAATTTCTACCACTGCAACTCTACTAAACTTATATTCCATATCTATCACTCACTTTCTTACTTATATTATACTATATATTTAATTAAATGTCAAATCATTTAGGTTGTCTATCGGCAGACAACCACCGCTCAAAAGAGAAGATTAATCTTCTAATTCTTCTCCTTCAAAATAATCTCCATCTGGTGTCAATTCAGCCCCACATTTTGGACACATATAATCAAATACTTCTATCGCACAACCTTGCATCATTGTAGCTTCAACAGTATCCACACCCTCTTCGCCGCAATTACTACATTTATACCCTATATCTAACATTGTTCCATTTACCCATATTGGCATAATAATTCCTCCTTTATCTTTATACTTATATTATACTATAATCTACATAAAAAGTCAAATTATAAGGGTTGTCTATCGGCAGACAACCGTATAAAAAAAATATAGGATTTTAAAATTCCCATATTCTTTCTAAAACATTTTCAATTTTTTCTCGATATTTTTCATCTTTAGGGTGACAAATATCAGTAATTTGAGCACTGAAAAATTGTTCTCCAACCTCAATATAAATATAGTCTAAATCAGTTTCAGCTCTTAAAACTTCAGCCCCTTTATTATCAAGACTTTCTCCACGTGGCTCAAAATCTAAAAAAGTTTCTTTTTTTAGTTCTTGAATTAAAACCATTAAAATACTTTCTTTTAAATCATCAACTTTACTTTGTAATAATTGTAAATTTTCTATTTTACTCATTTTTTAAACCCCTTTCTTTATCTTTACACTAATATTATACTATAATTTAAATAAAAAGTCAAATTATAGTAGTTGTCTACAGGCAGACAACCTATCGCCGCAAGAAAAAGAAAAGTGATTTCTCACTCTTCTAAAATTATTGCTCCACGCTTTTTAGAATTTATTTTCTTCTGATAGGTGAACACATATTCGGTTTCTTGCTTGTCTTTATCTTTGACAATAATTTTTAAATCTTGTTTCGTTCTCGCCTTAATATATTTACGCTTATATTCTTTATCAAGTCTAGCACCTTTTAATATTGAATAGTTTAATATATCTAACTCAATTTCACAGTCTTGTAAACTTGTGTGGCTTTCTTCAAAATCATGAAGTCCAGATATAAACTTAAATGTAATTTCGGCATTTGTTTGAATATTATTTGCTTCAGTTATATAACCATAAGTTTCACAAAAATCTTGATAATGATTATCTTGGTGTATTGTTTCAGTAGCAAAATTCATTATGTCTAAGTGTGGTAAATGCTCGATAGGGTTTATTAAATTAAACACATTGCTATTAAACTTAAAAACTCCTTTATCAAATGGCATATTATACGCTAAAACATGCTCTATTTCGTAGTTTTCGATATCGGCTCTCATAGTTCTAAAAGCATGACCTATTTTTTTAAGTTTGGCTTTTCTACCACGCAACAAACTTATGTAAAGTGGTCTTTTTTTGTGATAATAAGCAGTTTCAAATAACATTTTGTTATTATAGACTTGGTCTACTATAAACTGTCTTTTTTTAATAGGTTTAAAAGTCCCGTTCTCTTGCTGACTTGCTATGATATAGCCAAAATCATACATATATCTTTTTTCAAGTCCTATTGTTTCAGTATCTAAAATCATTATATTCATGTAAAGTTTTCCCCCTTTAAATTATGTCTTTCTTAACCTTACAATAATATTATATCATTTATACTATGAATTGTCAAATTAAATTGGTTGTCTATCGGCAGACAACCGAATAAAATGAATGTTTCCATTCATAAATTTCTAACAAATGTGTTTTACCTTGAACTATTTCGCCACTTGGTAAAAAACCATTTTTTAAGGCAAGATTTTTTACTCGTTTACTTCTATTATTAACCGCAATAGTAAGTAAATTATTTTTTTCTTTTAATTTACTGAACATATTTTTTAATATTTCTTTTGAATATTTACGATATTCTTTTTTAATAAATAAACTTTTAAACTTTTCATTTTCTAAAACATAAAAACCAACCATTTCATTTTTATAATTAAGTAAATGTAGTTGATTGTTATTGTAATAGTTTTTTAATTCGCCTATTCTAAAATAATTTGGAAAACTTTTTCTATTTTCTTTTAAGAATTCATTTAACATTTTTTACTCCTTTACAATAATATTATATCATATATATACAAAAGTGTCAAATTAAATTGGTTGTCTACCGACAGACAACCTTGCGTGAAAAAATAAAGAAAGCCTTATGGCTCTCTTTTATTCTCCTAAATCATCACCAACAATTTCAGGGACTGGTAAAATTGCTTGTGGTGCAAAAATTACTTGATAATGATATTGTGGAACATCTAAACCAACTAATTGTTCAACATAAACATTGACATTATCACTTAAATAAATAAAATGTTTTGAATAACTGTTTTCGCCATTTTTACAAGTCAATTCTAACATACCTTGAACATCTGAAGAACCCGTTTCAATAGAACAATAACCTACAACCTCCATAACTGGTTTATCAGTAATACCGTTTGTTGTGGCTATGCGCCTTAAAATACGAAATTCCTCGGCTTGCTTACCCAAATTGTGAGCAACTTTATCGGCTGAACTCGAACAACTAACAGCACCTAAACCAATAACTAACATAACTAATAATAATAAGATTTTTTTCATTTTTTGTTTCCCCCTTTTTAATTTATCTTACATATACATTATATCATGCATATTATATTTTGTCAAATTAAATTGGTTGTCTATTGGTAGACAACCTTTTATAAAGAGACTTATTTGGTGCCTCTTTCATAAAGGTTTTTTCCTAATTCGGTAATTTTGCATTTTTTTAAATCTTCTATTTTTTCTTCTTTTGTTTTGTCTTCTGAATAATAAATTTCATCACTATATATTATATTATGCTTGATATAAAAATATAAGTTATAATAATTTTCTATTAAAAAGTTTTCTTCAATAGTTTTATTATAAAATTTTTCTATTACTTTGGCAACTCCATGAGTAATAATAAATGCAGGTGCAAAAAATCTCTCTAATTCAATTTTTTCTTTTTTTGTAAGTTTCTTATTGTTTTCTATAAAAGTAGAAATCATAAAATGATTATTTTCATTTTTTTTATTTACTAATTCTTTTTTAAAATCATTATATTTTGACGCTAACATTATTAACCACCTTCTTGTATATATTATACCATCTATATTATAAATTGTCAAATTATTATGGCTGTCTATCGGCAGACAACCGCACTTAAAAATAAGAATAGACCCGAAAGCCTATTCTTTTTTCTTAAAATAAATCAGCACTTATTTGTAAAACAATATCATTTTGAACAACATCTTTTGTCATTAAAGTTAAATCAATAATTTGTTCATTTGATTTAAAAACCTCATTTCGAATAGAGACACTTGCAGTTTCTCTAACAATAATACTGTTTACAACATCTGCATCCACAAGTTCCATAATGACCTCATCTTTAATATTAGTCATATTTGTTAATTCTACACCAACTCTAATTTGTTTCATTTTTTGTTTCCCCCTTTTCTTTATCTTACAATACTATTATAACATGAATATTATATATTGTCAAGAGAAAATGGTTGTCTACAGGCAGACAACCGCCCTAAAAAAGAATAAAGCCACTTATTCAGTGGCTCTTTGTTTCTCTTTTGCTAATCTTTTTTGCTCTCTTATTATTGCATCTCTTTTTATTTTACGCTTTTTGTTTTCGGCTTTCTCTTTTTTTCTCAATTCTTTTTGTTCTTGCTCAAACTCATAATTGATTTTTTCATTTACAATATCATAATCAAGATTTTTTACTTTGATGTTGATTTCAAAAGCGATTTCCCCAGATGCATTTTTTACATTTAATAGGTTATCATGTTCTAAACCTAAAATAACACCATGCTCGGTTTTTTCTACAACAGTATTAAAATCACTGTCTTTTAAAACTTCTCTTAAATCTTTCAAAAATACTTGCTCAATATCTTTTTTGATTTGGTTTCTTTGTGTGCTTTTTATGGTTGGTGAACCAGCACGACTTGACAAAGTCAATTTTTGATTTGATAAACTTTCTAAAAACTTAATTAAATTATTCATATAAAGCCCCTTTCATTTCTTATCTTTACAATACCATTATATCACTTATACTATAAATTGTCAAATTATTACGGTTGTCTACCGGCAGACAACCCCTAGCGTGAAATGAGTAGAAAGCCCCGAAGGGCTTTTTTCTTACTCGGTTTCGGTATCAGTTTCGGTATCGGTTTCGTTGTCTTGGTCGATAAACTCATAAGAGTTTACAACACGCTTTTTGGTTACTGTGATTTCAGTTTTACCAACATTGATTAGTCCACGACTTTCTAATGCTCTAAAACTTGAACCATTAGCATTGATACCCATTTCTTTAAAATCTTGAACAGTCATAGGTTTCCCTTGTTCCTTTAATACATTTAATAAGTTTTGTGCCTTTTCGCTTAAAGGTCTTTCATTTCCAGTTGCCATAATTTGTTTCCCCCTTTTAATTTTATTTTGTGAGTGGCTCTCACAACCTTACAACTATATTATACCATATAATTTAAGGCTTGTCAAGACTTTTTGAAAAGTTTTTTAAATATTTTTTTTCTTAACCTTTCTCAACCTTACATATATATTATAACATATATTTTATAGCAAGTCAAGACTTTTTTAAAACTTTTTTAAATACTTTTTAAAACCTTTTCTTTATCTTATGTATATATTATACCATTAAAACAAAACAATGTCAAGAAAAAACGGTTGTCTGTGGGCAGACAACCTACGGAAGTTTTACTTTCTTCCTTTATAATTTTCAGTAAGTGAATGACAGTTAGGACACATAAAAACTAAATTGTCAAGTCTATTATCTCTTGGATTACTATTTTTATGGTGTAGTTCAAGGACTAACTCTTGCCCCCACCAGTTGCCCGTATTCCCGCATAATCCGCATTTATAAGGCAGTATATCAAAAGCATTACGACGAATAGTAGAACGAGAAGGCATTTTTTCATTTTTTCCATATTTTTTAAACATATTAACCAACCTTTCTTACCTATATTATATCATATATAAAAAAGTATGTCAAGGAAAAATAAAAACTTTTTTATGAAAACGCTTACATAGGCAGACAACCTTCCTGCGTGAAAATGTAAACGCTTACATTGAGTGTTCTTTTCATGGAAAAACACCAATCTTTTGATTGGCTTTTCCAAGACTATATTTGAAAGGAGATGAAAATTGCACTTTTTGGTTGATGTGCGAACCGTAATGCCTTAAGGCTCTTCCGTCCTAACTCGATTACATATATATTATAACATAGTTAGAAAATAATGTCAAGGAAAAATGGTTGTCTGACGGCAGACAACCGCACCAAAAGAAAAAATAGAAGATTTTAATCTTCCATTCTTACTTTTAAATTCAAATCAAATTCTTCAATATGTTTTAAATCACGAATACTTTCAACTAAAAAATCATTTTTTAATATATTGCTTGGTGTATTTTCATTGTACTTATACAAATAAAAACTTTCTTTTTCATCAATAACAATAAAATAATCCATTCCTTCATCAATTGCGATTATATATGGTTCTTCTTTTTGGTCTTTGATATAAATAATGTCATAAACACTCATATTATCTAAAATATCAAAATAACTCATTTCGTTTTGAAAATCTACTTTCATTTTTATCTCTCCTTTATTTATTTATACTTAATTATATCATACTATAAAATAAATGTCAAATTATAATGGTTGTCTACGGGCAGACAACCGCTTGCGTGAAAAAAAGAAGGGTTAATTAAAACCCTATTTTTTCTAATCTACTTTTTTCTCTTTCGGCTAGTTCAATTCCATGCTCTACAAGTTTATCAAAAATGCTTTTTCCATATTCAGTCAATTTATAAACCATAAACTCATATTTTCTAGTACCATATCTAGTTTCTAGCAATTCTTCTTCATAACTCCTATAAAGTATGCCATATTCCATCATTGTTTTACTTGAAGCCAATTCTTCTTCTCTAAAAAAACCATCTTTTTCTTTTTGCTTTAACATTATTAAATTATATAAACTTTGTCTTAAAGTGGTATAAAAACCCCAATAAGAATTAAAACCATCAACAATTTTTCTTTCTAATTCAATTTTTTGACTTACTTTTAATCTTTCGCAGTTTTCAATAAAACTAATAAGTCTTTTAGCCTCTCTTTTTCTTGTTCTTTGGCCTCTTGATAAGTTTTCAATAGCGATTTCTAAATCCCCAGAACTTGCACTCTCATTTTTTAAAATTACATATTCATTACTGTTTGTAGAATAATCTTTTTTACTAAAACCATATTCCATTTTTTATTGCCCCTTTCAATTTATCTTACACTAACATTATAACATTGAAATTAAAAAATGTCAAGAAATAACGGTTGTCTATGGGCAGACGACCGCTTGCGTGAAAAAAAGAAAAGAGGCTATTATTCGCCCCTTTGTAAGTTCGCAATATCACACCTTAAAATATCGGTATCAATATTATTCCAGTTGATTTCTTCGTTTTCAAATGTGCAATTTCTTTTAATCATAGATACAAGGTCATAATCATCAGCGATTAAAAGTCTTTCGCCCTCATACGTGATATAATTATAATTACTTTCATTATTTGCCAAATACATTTCTACTTTCAAATTGTCTTCCATTTTTAACATCTCCTTATTTATTTATACTTAATTATAACATACATTTAAAATAAAGTCAATTTTTTATGGTTGTCTACGGGCAGACAACCCCAGTCAACTTTAAAAAAAAGAAAGACTATAAAAGTCTTTCAAATTCTAAAATATTTGTTATTTGATTTCCTTGCGGTAGTTTGTCATCTTTTATTATATCATTTAGCACTTTTACGCCCAGGCCGCCGCCCTCAATCCACTCTCTCACGTTCTTACCATAATCATCTAATAATACGCTATATCGCCGCTTTGATGCTCTTACATAATTGATTTTTGGCTCGTTAGGTCTTGCATATATTCTATGTCTTTTCTTTACTTCTGGTAAGTGTATATCAAGCCATTTTCCCTTGTCATAGTCTGCTTGCTCATTCGGTGAAGTAGTAAGTATTCGCACCTTGTAGCCTTTGGCTATTAAGCGTCTTATTCCAGCCAAGTTATCGGCTATTGGTTTAAGGTATCTAAAAAAGCCTTTCTCACTCTTAAACCTATCAACTGCATTTGGTTCAGCATTAAAGTTTGCTATAACTCCGTCCATATCACAATAAATAATCATAATCA